>JAEAME010000123.1_pt1 | contig 105752 bp, 79 predicted proteins | sample 8958731 | NCBI WGS metagenome assembly JAEAME01 (sample SAMN16933194, study PRJNA681113) | bioreactor sludge metagenome | isolation source: anerobic bioreactor sludge (Control) | place: India:Bengaluru | collected 2018-10-24
AAGGTGATCGGCGTCAACGTCGACGCCATCAAGCGCGGCGAGGACCGCGAGGCGTTTAAAGCCACGATGACGCGCCTCGGCATCGACATGCCGAAGTCCGAGCTCGCCTATTCGGTCGAGGAAGCCGAGCAGATCGCGGCGCAGATCGGCTACCCGGTCGTCATCCGCCCCGCCTACACGATGGGCGGCACCGGCGGCGGCATCGTCTACAACGCGGAGGAGCTCCGCACGGTCGCGTTCCGCGGCCTGGGCGCCAGCCTGATCGGCCAGCTCCTCATCGAGGAGGCGGTGGTCGGCTGGGAGGAGCTGGAGCTCGAGGTCGTCCGCGACGCCAAGAACCAGATGATCACGGTGTGCTTCATCGAGAACATCGACGCGATGGGCGTCCACACCGGCGACTCGTTCTGCGCCGCGCCGATGCTGACCATCGACGAGAAGCTGCAGCAGCGGCTGCAGAAGCACTCGTACGACGTGGTCGAGGCGATCCAGGTGATCGGCGGGACGAACATCCAGTTCGCGCACGATCCGAAAACCGGGCGCGTGGTGATCATCGAGATCAACCCGCGAACCTCGCGCTCCTCGGCCTTGGCCTCGAAGGCGACCGGCTTCCCGATCGCGCAGGTGTCGGCGAAACTCGCGGGCGGGCTCACGCTGGACGAGATCCCGTACTGGCGTGACGGCACGCTGGAGAAGTACACGCCCTCGGGCGACTACGTCGTGATCAAGTTCGCGCGCTGGGCGTTCGAGAAGTTCCGGGGGGCCGAGGACAAGCTCGGCACGCAGATGCGCTCGGTCGGCGAGGTGATGAGCATCGGGAAGACCTACAAGGAGGCCTTCCAGAAGGCGATCCGGTCGCTCGAGAACGGCCGCCACGGCCTGGGCTTCGCCAGGGACTTCCGCCGCCGCAGCCTCGACGACCTGCTCGCCCTGCTGGTCGCGCCCTCCAGCGAGCGGCACTTCGTGATGTACGAAGCGTTGCGAAAGGGGGCGAGCGTCGAGGAACTGCAGAGGCTGACGCACATCAAGGCGTGGTTCATCGAGCAGATGAAGGAGCTGGTGGATCTCGAGGAGCAGATCCTGGCCCACAAGGGCCGGGCGCTTCCGGAGGCGCTGCTGCGGCGCGCGAAGCAGGACGGCTTCGCCGACCGCTATCTCGCGAAGCTGCTGGGCGTCGAGGAGCGGGAGATCCGCGGCCGGCGGATCTCGCTCGGCATCGTGCAGGCCTGGGAAGCCGTGCCGGTGAGCGGGGTCGAGAACGCGAGCTACTACTACTCGACCTACAACGGGCGCGACACGGTCCCGGTGAGCGGCCGCCGCAAGGTGATGATCCTCGGCGGCGGGCCCAACCGGATCGGGCAGGGGATCGAGTTCGACTACTGCTGCGTCCACGCGGCGCTGACCCTGCGCGACCTCGGGTACGAGACGATCATGGTCAACTGCAATCCCGAGACCGTCTCGACCGACTACGACACCTCCGACAAGCTCTACTTCGAGCCGCTCACCGTCGAGGACGTGCTCAGCATCCACGAGAAGGAGAAGCCGGAAGGCGTGATCGTCCAGTTCGGCGGGCAGACGCCGCTCAACATCGCGGCCGAGCTGCAGCAGGCGGGCGTCCGGATCCTGGGGACGAGCGTCGAAACCATCCAGCGCGCCGAGGACCGGGATCTGTTCCGCAAGGCGATGGACCGGATGGGCATCGCGATGCCGGAGGCCGGGATGGCGAGCAGCCTCGACGAGGCCCTGCAGATCGCCGGCCGGATCGGGTACCCGCTCATCGTCCGGCCCTCGTTCGTGCTTGGCGGGCGCGGGATGGAGGTGGTGAACGACGAGGAGAGCCTGCGGGACTACGCCGTCAAGGCGGTGGAGGTGACGCCCGAGCACCCGATCCTCATCGACCGGTTCCTGGCCGACGCCACCGAGTGCGAGGCCGACGCCATCGCGGACGGAGACGATGCGTTCGTGCCCGCGGTGATGGAGCACATCGAGTACGCCGGCGTCCACTCGGGAGATTCGTCGTGCGTAATCCCGCCCGTCAGCATCTCCGAGGCGCACGTGGCGGAGATCGATCAGGTCACCCGGCGGATCGCGCGCGAGCTGCGGGTGGTCGGGCTGATGAACATCCAGTACGCGATTGAGAAGGGCAAGCTCTTCGTGCTGGAGGCGAACCCGCGGGCGTCGCGCACCGTGCCGCTCGTCTCGAAGGTCTGCAACATCCAGATGGCGCGCCTCGCGACGGAGCTGATGATGGGCAAGCGGCTGGCCGACCTGAAGCTCGAGCGGAAGCCCATCCCGCACTTCGGCGTGAAGGCGGCGGTGTTCCCGTTCGACAAGATGCCCGAGGTCGATCCGCTGCTCGGGCCGGAAATGCGGTCGACCGGCGAAGTGCTCGGCATCGCGGACTCATTCGGGCTGGCCTTTTACAAGGCGCAGGAGGCCGCCAAGCCGCCGCTGCCGGCCGAGGGGACGGTGCTCATCAGCCTTGTCGAGAAAAACGCGCTCGTCGTCGAGATCGGGCGGGGGTTCGCAGCGCTCGGCTTCCGCATCCGTGCCACGCGCGGCACGGCGAGCTATCTCGCGGCGCACGGGATTCCGGCCGAGCCCATTTACAAGGTCCACGAGGGCCGGCCGCACATCGTTGACGCCATCACCAACCACGAGATCCAGCTCGTCGTGAACACGCCCGCCGGCCGCCTGAGCGAGTACGACGACTCGTACATCCGCAAGGCGGCGATTCGCTACCGGGTCCCCTACTTCACGACGCTGCCCGCGGCGCTCGCCTCGGTCCGCGGCATTGCCGCCTACCGCCACGGCGGCGGCGGCGTCACCTCACTCCAGGAGTACCACGAGAGAATTCCCCGCTGAGCGCGCCGAGAAGCGCAGCCTCGAGAACCGCGGCGACGGTTGACAGCAACGGCGCGGCGGACTACCCTCAAACTGGACAGTACGGCGGCGCGCCAAGGGCTGAATGAGCGTTCACGCGGAGCGCCGAACGCACGGAAGGAGGCAGCGGAGATCCAGACGCACACTCACCAGCCCCGAATTCCCACCCCGGCGCGCGACGACGAATTCTCTGGAGTCTCCCGGCGCGAGTTCCTCGCCTGTTGCGCGGCCTTGGCCGGCGCGCTGGCCCAGGGCTGCGCGGTCAAGGGCGGATCGCGCCCCGCCCCGTCTTCGCCGACTCAGGCGAAGGTCGCCGAGACGCTGAGAGCAGCTGCCGGCAAGCCTCCGGTCGTCTGGCTCCAGGGCCAGGATTGCGCCGGGTGCAGCGTATCGTTCCTCAACGTCGAGCAGCCTTCCGCTGCCGATGTCATTCTGGACAAGATTTCGCTCCGCTACCATGAGCCGCTGATGGCCGGCTCAGGGCTCGTTGCCGAGCGGGCGCTTCGGGAGACAGTCAGGGCAGGCGGCTACATGCTGGTCGTCGAGGGGGCGATCCCCTCGGCCGACGACCGCTTCTGCATGGTCGGTGGCCGCGCCTTCCGCGAGATCCTCGAGGAGTGCGCCAAGGGGGCCTCGACCGTCATCGCTGCGGGTGCCTGCGCGGCCTTCGGCGGCATCCCCGGCGCCACGCCAAGCAAGGGACGGGGCGTCGCGGCGTACGTCAAGAACACGCCCGTGGTCAACCTCCCCCAGTGTCCGGTGCACCACGAGCACCTGCTGGCGACGATTGTCTACGTCCTCGAACACAAGCAGGTCCCCGAGCTCGACACGCATGGCCGGCCCCTGATGTTCTTCTCGAAGACCGTGCACGACCAGTGCGAACGCAAGGCGGCCTACGAGGCCGGCAACTACCTGAACGACTGGAACAACCCGGCGCAGGCCGGCTGGTGCCTGGCCGAGAAAGGCTGCAAGGGGCCCGTGACCTACTCGGATTGCCCGACCCGCAAGGACAACGGCGGCGTCAACTGGTGCATCGCCGCAGGCGCGCCCTGCCAGGGCTGCGCCGAGCCGACCTTCTACGAGGAGATGGCGCCGTTGTTCGCGGCGCGGACACTCGCCCGTGGAAAGGCGGGTCTGGCGTGAGCACCAGGGTGATCGTGGATCCCGTCACGCGCCTCGAGGGGCACCTGAAGATCGAGGTTGAGGTTGAGGACGGGAAGGTCAAGGACGCCTGGAGCTCCGGCACCATGTACCGGGGCTTCGAGAAACTGCTCGAGGGCAAGGACCCCCGCGACGCGCCCTTCGTGACGAGCCGGTTCTGCGGCGTCTGCTTCAGCGTGCACGCCATGGCCTCCTCGCTGGCCCTGGATGCCGCCTTCGGCGCCAGGGTGCCCACGGGCGGGAGGCTGACGCGCAACCTGATGATGGGCGCGCAGTACCTCTACGACCACATCCTGCACTTCTACCACCTCTCGGTCCTCGATTACCTCGACGTGATGGCCATCGCTGGGTACGGCGGCGCGGACGCCGAGCTCAGAGCGGTCAAGGAGAGGCTCGTCGGGCTGATCAAGGCCGGCGACAGCCACCCGCTGACGCCGCGCTACGAGCCCGACGAATACTGCGTCAGGGATCCCGAGACCGTCACCACGCTGGTCAAGCACTATCTCGACGCGCTCCGGATGCAGATGCTGTGCAAGAAGATGGGCGCCATCTTCGGCGGGCGCGCGCCCCACTACCAGAGCATCGTTGTCGGCGGTGTGACCGCGCTGCCCACGCCCGAGAAGGTCGCCGGGTTCCGCAAGCTGTTCGATGAGGCAGCGGCGTTCACCCGCGAGGTCTATGCGACCGACGTCGTGGCCGTGGGCACGGGTCCGCTGATGGCGCTGGCCGCGTCGGGCTTCGGCAAGGGCTGCACCAACTACCTTGCGTACGGCGCCTTCCCGCAGACAGACGACGGCGGCGGTCTCCTGTTTACGCCCGGCGTGATTACCGGCGATCTGGACAGGGTCGCGCAGCTCGATCCGAAACTCATCACCGAGTCGGTGAAGCACTCGTGGTACCGTCAGGCCCCGCCGATTCACCCTTCGAGAGGTGAGCAGGAGGTCGACCCGCAGGTCGAGGGCGCCTACAGCTTCGCCAAGGCCCCGCGTTACGGCAGCCTGCCGTTCGAGGTCGGACCCCTGGCGCGGATGCTCGTGATGAAGAACCCGCAGCTGATGAAGCTGATGGCCACAGGGGTCCAGCCCGGGGTGGTGGCACGCCACGCCAGCCGCGCCTTCGAGAACCTGCTTCTCGTGGAGGCGATGGGGAGGTGGATCGACCAGCTCGAGGGGGAGATGGGCAGGGGCATCCGCATCCACGACACCGAGCACTGGACCGTGCCCGACAACGGCGAGGGCGCCGGGTTCTACGACGCCCCGCGGGGCGCCCTCGGCCACTGGATCACCATCGAAGGCGGGAAGACGAAGCGCTACCAGGCGGTGGCGCCCTCTACCTGGAACGTCTCGCCTCGCGACGACAACGGCGTGCGCGGCCCGTGCGAGGAGGCGCTCATCGGCATCCCGGTCCCGGACGTGGGCAACCCGATCAACGTCGTCCGCGTGGTCCGCTCCTTCGACCCGTGCCTCGCCTGCGCCATCCACATGATCGATCCCCGGACCAACGAGCTCAAACGCTTCGCCGTGAATCCGGCGGCCAGTGCCTGAGGCCGTGCCGCCCGTCCCGACGACTGGGCGGCGCGTGGTGCTGGGGGTCGGCAACGTGCTGCTCGGCGACGAGGGGATCGGCGTCCATGCCGTGCGCCGGTTGCTGGAGCGGGGCCTGCCGCCCGGCGTTGAGGCCTTCGACGGCGGGACCGAAGGATTCGGACTGCTGGACGTGGTGTCAGCCTGCTCGCGCCTGGTCGTGGTCGACTGCGTGCGGGGCGGCGCGGCGCCGGGGACTATCTACCGGTTCGAACCTGGGGATATCGCGGTGGCACCGGATCGATACGCGACGTCGATCCACCAGGCGGGCATCCTCGAGATCCTGCACCTCGCAGGGCTGGTCGGGCAGCGCCCGCGCACCACGATCGTCGGCGTCGAGCCGGCCGTCCTGGAGATCGGAGAGGCGCTGTCGCCGGTCCTCGCGGCGCGGCTCGACGCAATCTGCGAGATCGCGGCCCGGGAGATCGCGAGCCCGTGACAGGCGGGTCGGACGGTCGCGGCCCGCCCGGTCCTTCAAACCTGTTCCGGCACCACAAACGGCGCCCGGTACGTTCTGCTGAGCAGCATGTTGGCCCATTCGCTGTACTCGCCCTGGAACTTCTCAGCCTGGTTGTTCCAGTTCAGCATGGGGCCGACCGTCAGCGGGGTCTTGGCTTGGTCGATGCCGTTCGCCTCCAGGTGCGGCAACAGGCGGTCGAACGTCTCTTTGAGCAGTTCGGTGCCGGCAACCGTGCCGCTGGTTTCCTGAACGGATTGTCTCCGGCCAAGCCGGTACGAGATGTTGGCCATGTGGCACAGCGCAGCAGAGAGGTGCCCTTCACGGACGTCGGCCCGCAGCCTGTCCCGTTTGCCGCTTCGCACCGCTTCAATGAAGTTCACGTAGTGCGTCCCGCCGCCATCGCCCGGAAACTGGTTGAGCCTCTTGTTGTTGTTGTCGTACGTCCAGCCTCCGCCTCGGCCGCCGGCGAAGTAGCCGTGTTCGCACTGAATGATGAGTCCAAAACGGACCCCGCGGTAGTTGTCCTCCCAGTTGGCTCCCTTCTTGGCCGGCAGCCCCCGTACCTCGTAGATCACCGGGACGTCTTCGAAGTCATAGAAGGCGATCTGGGTGTTGGGGGTTTCCCCATCGTCGTCGTAGCCGAAGCGGCCGCCCAGGCTGATCACACGCCGCGGCAGGTCCTTGAGGCCGATAATCCAGCGGCAATCATCCAGGACATGGCCGCCGAGGTTGCCGATTTCGCCCGTGCCCGTGGACCAGCACCAGTGCCAGTCGTAGTGCAGGTTCTGCCGCATGAGGGGCGTGAGTGGAGCGGGCCCCTGAAACAGGTTGTAGTCACAGGTTGCCGGAATGGGCTGCGGGCCGTTGACCTTCCCGATGCTCTCGCGCAGTCCGTAGGAGATGGCCCGGGCATGGCGGACCTTGCCCAGCTGGCCCGTCTTCAAGTGCTCGGCAAACGCCAGCAGGCCGGTGTCGGACCGTTCCTGTGATCCGACGCCCACCACGCGGTCGTACTTGCGCGCCGCCTCGACCATCTTCTGCCCTTCCCAGATGCTGTAGGAAGTCGTCTTTTCCACGTACAAGTGCTTTCCAGCCTGGCAGTCCCACACCGTCATCAGCGCGTGCAGGTGGTCCGGAACCGAGAGAATCACCACGTCGATACTCCGGTTCTCGAGCAGGCGGCGGAAATCGACGTAGGTCTCCACCGTGACATTGAGGTTCTTGAGGTTCTTGACCTCCAGATCCAGAAACTGGGTGTCGCAATCGCAGAGCGCCGCGACCTGGACGCCGGGAAGCTCGCGAAAGTACTTGATGTGCTCGATGCCCTTCTTCCGGACCCCCACGATCGCCACGCGGATCCTGTCGTTGGCACCCGGAACCTGCGCCCACGCGCTGCGCCTCACAGTCGAAAGAACTCCAGCCCCTGCCAGCGCGGCGCCGGAGTTCCGGATGAACGTGCGACGGGTGACGGCCTTCATGCGTCTGGTCTCCTTCGGCGTGTTCTGCGACTCTTCCGTCCTGTACGCATGAGAGAATGAAGGAGACTCCCTCCCGCCGTCAACCTCGTCTCAAGCCCCTCGTCTGAGGCCCCGTGCCTGATTGCAGGGCCGCCGCCGGCCCTGCCGAGCCGCTCCGCAGCACGCCGCGCAGGCGTCGAAGGCGGTTGGTTGAGAAGAAGGTGCTGGACTTCGTCGGGGAGCCCGCACGCCGGGGAGCGATGTACGCGGCGCGCGCTGGTTGCCCGCTCCCACCTGGAGGACGTCAAAGGCGCGTCCGGAACATGCGGCCCCCACAGGTGAGCACAACCTCGCCGGCGAATCCACAACGCGCTGACTACCGAACGATTTTCACGCCCGTCGGCGCTGCCGGCGCTGACACGTTGCGGACGTCAACCCAGGTCAGCGTTCCGGTTGCTTCGATCGCCTGTACGAGGGACTCGAGCCAGTAGCAGTCGCCAATGCACGTCGGCCCGCTGCGAACGTAGTCGCGTAACGTGCTGGCGCTGGCTTGTGCAACCCAACGCTCCACCGGCACGACCATCCCCATCATCTCAGCCGGGATGCCCACGCCTTCATCGCCTGTCCAGCGGCAGAAATATGGGGCGTTTCTGAGCCACCACAGCGGGTACTGCGACTTGCCTCGATTATGGCGGGCGAGCGTGGCTGAAGACACGTTCTCGGCCAGGTAGCGTCCGAGCTCCGGGGACAGGTTCAGGAACATCCATCCCTGATAGACGCCCTCCGCCCGCCGCGAGTCGTACATCTCCGTCCAGTACTTCGAGCTCACCCGGCTTTCGATGGTCGCGAAATCCACGCCGGCGTCGAGCTGGCTCTGGAGGCTGCTGAGCGCCGATGCCCGGGTCGCGGCGTCTCCGAACCGGTCAGCCAGCCGCGCCATCGCTATGTGCGCGGCCATCGTGCCGTAGACGTCGCCCTGGGAGGACCGGCTGCTGTACATGGACCTGATACTCGACCATTTCGCCTGGATGGTCGCCCAGTCGCCCGTGCGGAAGCCATAGAGCCAGAGGCCGTAGATCGTGTGGATCGTGGGCCGGGCGGTTCCGAAATTGTACGAGGTGTATGTGACCCGTTCGAGCGGATGCAGCTCCCGGCGTGCCCCGACAGTGGGGGACATCGGAGAGGGGGCCCACGGAGCGTGCGTGGCGCTGTCGAGCTCCGCGGCGACGTAGCTGCGAACGCCGGCCTGCTGGGCCGCGGTGAGGTACGGGTACGCCCACGCCAGGGTGGTGATGATGCGGCCGGGCTCGATGTACATCCAGTACTCTTCCCAGAGCGGCCCGTCCGCGTAGTACGCCCGCACCGGAGACAATCGCCCGGCGTCCAGGATCTTCTGCACCTCCTCCTGGAGCTGCAGAAGCATGTGGCTGTCGGCGCTGGCTCCCGTCACGCGCGGGAACTGCCAGGCGTACCGGGTAACCTCGGCGGAGAAGGCGCGGCTCGCGATCACGCAGAAGACGGCAGCGAGTGCGAACGCGCGCCGCGCAGCACGGAGGTTCATGACTTGTGCTCCAGTGCGATGATGCCGAACGACTCGCTGATGTATACCTGGGTTCCCGAGATCACGACCGCCGAGTGTCCCTCGGTGTCCGGATTGAGAGAGCGCGGCGGGGATCCGGCTGGCACGTAGACCACGTCGGCGAACGTGAAGTCGCCCCCGTCACGGACTCCGACCGAAGCCTGGACCAGGCGGTGCGAGGAGTCCGACAGCCGAATGACCTGGGTGCCTCGAAAGCGCTGGCGCAGCCACAGGTAGCTGCCGCCCACGCTCAACTGGTACAGGTTGTCAGCCTCGGGGCCTGGCCACATGTTGGAGAAGCGACCGTTGTCGATCCGGATTCTGCGGCCGTTCGTCTGGTTAACCGCTGCAATGTCCACGGAGTATGCCGTGCCGAATGCGCCGACGTGCGTGAGCGTCGGGTAGCGGGTCTTCCACCAGGAGAGCACCCGGCCCAGATTGTCTGCGACCATGGACTCGGGCGGATTGCCGCATCCCTCTGTGGGCCCGCTGAGGATGACGTAGGGTTCGTTCAGGGTCGGAATCTCGAGCGCGTAACGATGCCGCCAGTCAGTGGACGCGTCAGGCCATCTCCCTCCGTTCGTGTCGCCAGCCAGCCAGCGAGCTGTGAGGGTCTCCTCCACGTCGAAACTCGTCGCTTCATCGAGCACGGCATCGAAGACGCCCTCATTGCCGTTACCCGGTCCCAGCCCGGATGTCACCCACACCTTGCCGTTGAACACCATTGGATTGGTGCTCATGAACGACTGGCCCCAGACGCGGCGTTGAGCCGTCACGGCTCCGCCTGATGCGCTGACGGCGTAGACCACCATGTTTTCTGCCGGGACGTAGACCGAGGTTGAGTCGGCGGCGATGTCTCCTGCTACGGCTGCCGGCAGGCGCGTCTTCCAGAGCAGGCCTCCCGTGGCAGTGCCCAACGCCACAACCTCACCCCTGTGGTTGGCCGCGTAGACGCGCCCGCCATCGACGCACGGGGCCGCGGTAATCGCGTAGGCCGACTCGTAGCGCCAGATTTCTCGACCGTTCGTCACGTCAAATCCGACGATGAGGCCCCTGAGCGTTGCGAAGATGACCACATTGCCATCCACAGCGGCGCTTGACAGCGTGCCACCGGGAATCGAGGCGGTCCAGAGCGTCTGACCTGTGGACGCACTGATCCCGTAGGCGCCGCCCTCCTGCGTTCCGATGAACACCCGACCGGCCGCGACCACCGGCTGCGCCCGGCCCGCAATCGTGAGGTCCGCTCCGCCAGACAGCGGCAGCGACGTCTGGGTGTTCCCGGGCCCCATCCATGCCCACTTCATCCTGTACGGGGGCGCCACGGAATCCACCGTGCGGCCGGTGCGGGCCGCGTTTGCCTGCAACTGAGGCCAGTCCGCCGCGGAGATGGGAGAAGCGGCCGCCAGCATGGCGCAGAAGACCAGGCTTGTCACTCGCCTCGAACGAGTCCAGGCACTGAAGGCAGGCATCGATGGTCTCATTGTCTTCCTCGCGCTGCATCGCCGGCTGGCTCGAGAGAAACCAGCCCACTGGCGCACGTTCAAGAATCGGGCCAGACCTCCGGTTGGACCGTCTGAGCGTCAACCGACATTCTCCTCAACCCGCAAACCGAGATCCATCAGTGAATAGAGGCGGCTCGGCCCTGCGGCGCGGCCTCGGGTCCGCAGAGGCTCGGCCGGTTTCGCGTTACGTGGCCGTCGAGAAGATTACAGGGTGGGGTCAGCCTTGCGCACGATAACGTTTGCCCCACGGGCCGTCGCCCGCCGGGCAGAGTGATCGCCGCCTACCGCCACGGCGGCGGCGGCGTCACGGCGCTCCAGGAGTACCACGAGAGAATTCCCCGCTGATGGCGCGGACCCCCTCCATCCTTTAGAAGATCCACGGTCCCGGCGCGAACGTGGGCACGAAGGGCGGCGACGGAAAGAGCGTCGTGTCGGACGGATCGGGCCGTACGCCCGTGTCCAGCCATGACGTCATCGCCGCGAGGGCTTTCCTGTAATCGCCGGCCGTGAACGCGCAGTGGCCGGAGCGGTTGATGAACGTCTGCAGGAGAAGATCTTCCGAACGTGCCGACTCGACGAGCGCCCGGTAATAGGTCTCGTGCGAGACGAACGCCATCCCGTCGTTCACACAGTGCATCGTCAACACCGGCCTCCGCAGGTCGCCCTCCGGCGCGCCCCACTGCTCCAGGTGCCGGCGTGCCGCCCGGTCGGCGACGATACTGGCGCGCGCATTCATGTAGGCGAGTTTCTCGTTCACCCAATCGCGCGTGAGGCCCAGCGACGCGAGGGTGGCATCGTCCTCGTCCACCGAGTACTCTGTGCCGATGTTCTCGGCAACAGGGCCCCCCGCCTCGCGCTCAGCAGCCGATCGCAGCACCGTGGCCTTCCACATCTGCAGCTGGTAGAACTTCCATCCCCCCGACCCGGCGTCCGGCGTCCAAAACGCAGCGTCCGGCAGGTGCAGCACCAGCCGGATAAACTGCCACTCGGGTGGCCAGGGGCTTTGCGTTGGCCATTGGACGAAGGGGAGGACGTCGGACACCGCAAGGTCGTCGCGCACATCCTCGAGGGGTCCCCACAGGTCCTCGCGCCAGCCGATGGCGGCGTCGTAGGCCAGGCTGAAGGCCAGCGCCGCGTCCATGTTCTCGGCCTGGCCGGCGCTCGGCGCGCAGTTCGCGATGGCGCCGTCGTAGATGCCCGGGTACTTCTCAATCAGCTTCAACGCGACGCCCGCTCCGAAGGAGTTGCCCCAGACGATGGTCCGCGTCGGGTTTCCCACGGCGCCGCGGAAGAAGGTCGTCAGCTGGTGCGTGTGCTGCACGCCTTCCTTGCTCGAGTCGCCAAAGGCGGAGCCAGCCAGTGCGTAACCCATGTCGAGCAGCTGCTGCTCGAACCCGGGCGTCTGGGGGGCGGGCCACGGCCACGGACCGCCAATCTGGTGGGGATGGGCGAAGACCAACAGCGTGTTGTTCGACGTGTCCCAGTTGGCCGGCACGCGGATCTTGTAGGCAACCCCGCCGAGCATTCCGGTGAGGTCAGTAACGGACGGGGCGTCCTGCGTCGGCCCTGTGCCGTGCGCCATCACCCCGCAGACGGAAACGACGAGCACGATGGTCGGGACGTGCCACTTCATAGAGCACCTCGGTCCAAATGGCTGATTGCCGCGGGCTGATCGTGGCAGGGCGTCCGCCACCGGGGCAACAGACGGCAGCTTGATCCGATCTTGACTTTGCCTTGACCCGCAAATCGGTGCAGGCCATGCACTTGGCCACGGCAGCGCCTCGCAGCTCCCCGCAGCGTGGAGGTTTGACCGTTGCCGCCTCGGGACGATACACTGCGGCCACTCACCGTCAGGGAAGTCAGGTCGGCCGTCCGTTTCGGCACGCGTCGCCCCCTCGCACGCGACGCGCCCTCCGGAGCAACGAGCGTGGCTGCCATTGTCCGCTTCGATCGCTTCGAGGTTGACCTCGGGTCGCATCGAGTTTCCAGGCGCGGTACGACGCTGCACCTGCGCGATCAGCCGCTCACGGTCCTGGTGGCGCTGCTCGAACGGGCGGGCCAGGTGGTGACGCGCGAGGAGCTTCGGCGTCGGCTCTGGCCCGACGATGTGTACGTCGACTACGACAACCTGTTGAATACTGCCGTCGCCAGGCTCCGCGACTTCCTCGGCGATTCCGCCGACCGCCCCCGCTACATCGAGACCCTTCCGAAGCACGGCTACCGCTTCCTCGCCCCCGTCCACGAGGTCGCCCGGGCGGACGCGGCACTCGTCCGGCGTCCCAGGCTCATGGTGCTGCCGTTTATGAACGAGAGCGGCGACCAGGGGCAGGACTACTTCGCGAGCGCGATAACCGATGAGATCATCGCGGCCCTCGCGGTGTTCGCGCCGGACGAGCTGGCCGTGATCGCGCGGACCACGAGCTTCCACTACCAGAACACCCGCAAGGACGTGGCCGCCGTCGGCCGCGAACTCAGCCTCGACTTCGTCGTTGAGGGAGGGACACGGCGGGGCACGGACACCGCGATCCTCAATGTCCAGCTGATTCGGGTGAGCGACCAGGCACACCTGTGGGCATCACACTGCGAAGCCAGGCTCGACGACCTGTTCGCTGCCGAGAGGGGAATGGCCGAAGCGATTGGGGCGAAGCTCGGGCTGGCGCCGGGCGGAGGGCCCGGGGCGAGGGCGCGAAAGCCTACCGAGGACCTCGAGGCCCACACGCTGTTCCGCCAGGGGCGCTACTGCCTGCTGATGCAGACGCCGGAGAAGTTCGCCGCGGCGAAGCGGTGCTTCGAGCAGGCGATCGAGCGCGATCCCGGCTTCGCGCTGGCGCACGATGCGCTCGCCGTGCTGTGGTGGTACTACGACTTCATGGGTTTTGCCCCCTCGAAGACGGTAGCCGGGATCGGCATGGCCTACGCACTCCGGGCGCTGGAGCTCGACGACAGCCTCGCCGAGACCCACGCGCTGCTGGGGCACTTCCGGTGGGTCTTCGACTACGACTGGCCAGCCGTCAGGCGTCACCTCGACCGGGCGCGGGAGCTGAACCCGGCGTCGCCAATGGTGCGGCTCTGGTACGCCATGGGGCCGCTGCTCGCGCCAGAGTGCCGGATCGAGGAGGCGATTGGCGAGTTGCAGGCGGCGGCGGAATCAGATCCTCGTTCCGCCCTCGTGCGGGCCTGGCTTTCGATCATGTTCCATCTGGACCGGCGGTACGACCAGGCGATCAAGGAGTCGCGCCTGATCGTCGAGATGGAACCCGAGAACTACGTCGGGTACTGGCTGCTGGGCACGCACTGCCGGGCGGGAAGCCTCTTCAACGAGGCGGTCGAGGCCGGCCGTCGATCGGTCGAACTGTCGGGCGGCTCGATGATGATGCTTGGGTGGTTCGGCCTGACCCTCGGCGAGGCTGGCCGCACGGAGGAGGCACGCGGTGTGCTCGCGCAGCTACAGGCGGCGGCCGACCGTCAGATGTACGTGCCGCCCACCTCCTTCGCGTGGACGTACCTCGGTCTGGGCGACGTCGACCACGCGTTTGTGTGGCTCGATCGCGCCGTCGATGCCTGCGATCGGATGATGGTCCCGATCCAGCTATATCCGATCTTCGACCCGCTGCGCGGCGACCCTCGGTTTGCGGAGCTTCTGCGAAGAATGAAGCTGCAGCCAGCAGACCGGACGCAAGCCGGCGCCTGACAGCAGGCGTTCCATTGCTGATCGAGCAGATGGGGGAGGCCGCAACGAACATGGGGCCGGGCTCGCTCAGCGAAAGCGTCGAGCCCGGCCCCGGTAGTCTGCCACGTGGTCGCTGCGCTTACGCTCCGGCTCCACGTCCTCCGCGCCCTCCACGCCCGGCGGGGCGAGGCATGGCCGCCAGGAGAGCGTCGTCATTCAGCGGGCGGCATTCGCTGACGGTGTCGAACACCATCGCCTGCGGGTCCTGCGGCGTGAAGGGCTTGAACTCGAGGCCCGGCTGGCTCGGGTTGCCCGTGCGGGCGAAGTTGATCCACGCCTGCGAGACCTTATCCTGAAGCGCGAGCCCCTCCGGCGTGGCCCCGGTCGCCAGCCGGATGTGCGGCTCGGTCAGGTTGTGGAAGACAAAGGCGATCTCGGCGCAATGGAACGCCGTCGTGCCGCCGTTGACCGGGTACTCGTAGGCAAACATGAAGTTGTAGACGGGCGTCTTGCTCTTCTCGAGCTTTCGAGTCAGCGTGGTCTTGACGCCGGACCGGTTCGTGGACATGAACAGCACGTCCTGAACCTTCTTGCGGGGATACGCCTGCTTGAACTGGGCGACAATCTCATTCTTCTTGTCGCCGTACGCCTTGGTGAGCTGCTCGTCGATTTCCGCCTCGCTCCACTCGTTCTTGCGGAACTCACCCCGCTGAAGCGTGCCGGCCTGCTCGCTGAACACCGTGCCGGCCATGAGTGGAATCTCGTGCGCCCAGTCGCAGAGCTCGCGCATGACGTACTGATCGTCGGGAACCGGGTTGAAGCCTCCGCCTCCCGGGCCGCCACCCGCCTGTGCGAGCGAGCGAACCGCGGCCTGGCCGGCGGCAAGCAGTTGCTGGTACGGGATCTTCTTGAGCTCCTCAATCTGCTTGCCGGTGAGGTTCAGGTTCTTGAGCGTCGCGGCGGCGATTGCCTGCTGGTTCTTGATGACCGCAGCCACATCCGTGTCCCGGGACCCCACGCTGCCGCCGCTCTGGGCGACCACCTTGTGGAAGAGGCCCTGGGCCGCGGGCATGTGCATCAGGCGGGTGACCTTGCCGCCGCCTCCGGACTGGCCGAAGATGAGCACGTTGCCGGGATCGCCCCCGAAGACTTCGATGTTGTCGTGGACCCACTGCAGGGCAGCCACGATATCGGCCATCCCTGTGTGGCGGGAGTTGGCGTACTCCGGGCCGTAGGCCGACAGATCCAGCGTGCCCAGGATGTTCAGCCGGTGATTCAGGCTGACGACCACGACGTCGCCGAACTCGCTCAGGTTCTTGCCGTCGTAGGCGTAAGACTCCATCGAGGAGCCGTTCGAGAACCCGCCGCCGTGCATCCAGACCATGACCGGCCGTTTTGTCTCCGAGCCGAGCCCCTGCGTCCAGACGTTGAGGACCTGGCAGTGGTCGTTCTGCAGCCAGTAGCGATGCGGGAAGACGAACTCGTCGGCGCCCGGTGCGGTCATCTCCGCAATCGGGCAGATGGGGCCCCAGGCCTGTGCGTTCTTCACGCCCTCCCAGGGCTGGACGGGCTTCGGCTGCTCGAAGCGGTTTGCCTCAGCATACGAAACGCCGAGGAAGGTGTAGGTCTTGCCGTCCCTGAAGCCGCGGAGCTTGCCGCCCTTGACATCGACAATGGGCGGGTTGAGATTGGGCGCGGTCGTGGACTCCGTCCCCGCGCCGGCCGGCTGCTGCTGGCTCTGAGTGCAGGCGGACTGCAGCGTGAGCCCCGCGATCGCACCGCCCGTGAGGGCGATGCTTCTGCCCAGCAGTTCCCGACGATTCATCTTGTCGACCTGCGTGTCTGACGACTCTTTCTTCATGATTCCTCCATGTATGGCGCAGCTGAAGCCGGGATCCGAATCTGGGTCTCGAGGCCACCCACATCTCGAGCCACGTCCATGGGTGTCCCGGGCTGGCAGTGGGTAATCTGACCCAGATCGCAACTTCCGTCAACCGACAGAGAACCGGGCGGCCAGCCAGGCTGTCCGCAAGGGCAAGCCGCCGGCCATCCACCAGCCATCCGCAAGGATTGCGCCTGGGGCGCTGTCGAGTGTATCGTGGCGGGTGCAAAGGAGGTCTGATCCGCCATGAAACCGCTCTCCATGACACGACGTTCGTTTATCCGGTTGGGTGCCGGGGCGGTGCCCGTAGGTCTTGCGGCCAAGAACTTCACCATGCTGGAAGCCAGCGCGCTCCAGCCATCGGCGCCGGCCGCAGCCTCGGACACCGTGCGCTTCGGCGTCATCGGCACGGGAACGGAAGGCTGCGACCTGCTGCGATCCAGTAAACGAGTGGCCGGGTGCGAGTGCGTGGCTGCCGCGGATCTGTACGACACGCGGCAGGAGACGGCCAAGGAACTTGTGGGGGCCAATATTTTCACCACCCGCGACTACCGGCGCATCCTCGACCGCAAGGACATCGACGCCGTGATTGTGGCCACGCCCGACCACTGGCATCGCCGCCTGGTGGTCGAGGCGGCGCAGGCCGGCAAGGACGTGTACTGCGAGAAGCCGATGTCGCACACCGTCGAGGACGGCTACGCGATGATCGACGCGGTGCAGAAGAACAAGCGTATCTGCCAGATCGGCAGCCAGCGCGTGAGCTCCATCCTCTACGCGAAGGCCAAGGAGATCTGGGACTCCGGGAAGCTGGGTGATGTGGACACCATCGAGGCAGCCTGGGACCGCAACACCGACAGCGGCGCCTGGGTCTACCCGATTCCGCCGGACGCGAACGAGCGGACCATTGATTGGAGCACCTGGCTGGGCGACGCGCCCAAGCGGCCCTTCGACGGCCGGCGCTTCGTGTCCTGGCGCTGCTACAAGGACTACGGGGCGGGGCTCCCCGGCGACCTGTTCGTGCATCTGCTCTCCGGCATTCAGTTCATTGCCGGCATCACCACGCCGCCGATCCGCGGCTATTCCTCCGGGGGGATCTACCACTACAAGGACGGCCGTGAGTTCCCGGATCTGCAGTGGAGCATGTACGACTACCCGAGATTCCAGGTGATCGTGCGCTGCAACCAGAACAACCAGCATCAGGGTCAGATCTTCGCCTTCTACGGGAAGAAGGGCACGCTGTTCATCTACGGCGAGGGCAGCGCCGCCGCCCTGGGCGCCGGGGCGACGCTCGTCTACAGGCCGGAGCCGCCGTTTGTGACGCGCGAGAATTACTCCATCGGCTCCTGGCCCACGAAGCAGCGCGAGCAGTACATCGCCGACTGGAACCGTCAGCATCCGACCCCCGGCGTCGGTGAGTTTAAGGTGATTCAGGAAGACGACGAGGTCTACGGCGTGCCGACGGGCTACAGCGACATGGTCGATCACTTGGCGAACTTCTTCCAGTCCGTGAGGACGCGGAAACCCGTTGTGGAAAACGAGATATTCGGCCACAACGCCGCGCTTGCCGGCTGCCACATGTCGGACTTCTCGTACTCGAACAAGACCGTGGCGGTCTGGGACGCATCTTCGCGGACGATCAGGAGGTCCTAGTTCAACCCGTGAGCCAGGAGGACAACGCGCCCATGAACACACTCCCTTCGAGACGAGACTTCCTGAAGGCGTCCGCCGCGGGCGCGCTCGCGGCAGCGGGCCTGTCCCAGTACGGCTGCGGCAACGCTGCCCGCAACACCCCCATAGGCCTGCAGCTCTATACCATCCGCGACGCGATGGCGACCGATGTGCCGGGATCGCTCAAACGGGTCGCCGACATCGGCTACAAGTACGTCGAGCTCGCCGACTATGCCGACGGCAAGTTCTCCGGTTACGACCCTCCGGAGTTCCGCAAGATGTGCGACGGTCTCGGCCTCGAGATCTTCAGCAGCCACACGCAGGTGGAAGGCGTCGGCGTCACCCTCGATAATGCCAAGAAGATGGCTGAGGACCACACCAAGCTGGGCGTGAAGTACTGCCTCCAGCCCTTCATCGTGGACGAGATGCGCACGACGATTGCCAGCTACCAGAGGATGGCAGCCAACTGGAACCAGATCGGCGCCATCATGAAGGAGCACGGCATCCAGTTCGGCTACCACAACCACAACTTCGAGTTCGTCACCCTCGAAGGGAAGGTCCCGTACTTCGACGTCCTGCTGGCGGAGCTTGACAAGGATCTGGTGGTGATGGAGCTCGACATGTTCTGGACCACCAAGGCAGGACACAATCCAGTCGACATCATCAAGAAGTACCCGGGGCGGTTCCCCCTCTTCCACCTGAAGGACGCGTACACAAAGGAAGCGCCGTTTTTCGACCTCACGAAGACCGACATCGCGCCGGTGGGCGAAGGCGTGATTGACTTCAAGGCGATCATCGCGACGAAGGACATCGCCGGCATGCGGTACCTGGTGGTCGAACAGGACGAAAGCCGCGACAAGACGATGTTTGAGGACATCCAGAAGAGCATCACCAACCTGAAGACCAAGATCCTGGTCTGACGGGCGGCTGGCCCTCTCCAGTGGAGGCTGCAGACGCTCGGGCGCCTGCAGCCTCTTTCTTTTTCCCGGTCTCTCCTCGGCCGGCCGCGGCGGGACGGCGAGGATCTCATCAGCAATTCGGAGCTTTGCGCAAGGCCCCGTCCGGGCCTTTCGGTAACATCCCAGAGGGGGTGTGTCGCCCCCGGGACCAAGGAGCATGCGCATGTCAGCAAAGGCCAGGGCCGTCGCGCTCATCGTCATCCTGTCGGCCGCCTCGGTGTTTGCCGCGGATTGGCCGCAGTACTACGGACCCAACAGAAACAGCACCTCGACTGAGACGGGGCTCCTACGCACATGGCCGAAGGAGGGCCCGAAGGTCCTGTGGACGGTTCCTGTTGGCATCGGCTACGGCGGTCCGGCTGTCGCTGGCGGCAAGGTCTATCTCCTGGACAGAGACGACAGGGTCGGGGACACGCTGAAGTGTCTGGATTTCGCCACCGGCAAGGAACTCTGGAGCTTTGCGTACGCTGCCGCGGGGAGGGTCGATCACCCCGGCTCGCGGAGCGCGCCGGCCGTCGACGGCGACAGGGTCTACACCTGCGGTCTGACCGGCGACCTGTACTGCATCAACACCGGCACCCACAAGCCCGTCTGGCACAAGAACGTCTGGAAGGACTTCGGCGGCGGCGGGCTGCCCCGGTGGGCGATCACCCAGAATCCGCTCGTCTACGGCAACCTGCTCATCGTGGCGTCGCAGGCCCCGCAGGCGGGTGTCGTGGCGTATGACAAGCTGACGGGCGAAGTGAAGTGGAAGACGGCGTCCCTTGCCGGCGACGTCGGCTACGTCAGCCCATCCATCGTCAAGGTCAGCGGCGAGGATCACCTGGTGATGATCATGGCCGCCCAGGGATTCGGCCGGAACGCCGGCGGCAGCGGCACGTATGGGATCGACCCGGCCAGCGGGAAAGTCCTCTGGACGTACACGAACTGGCAGTGCGGGATTCCCATTCCCCATGCGGTGGACGCCGGTGAGGGGCGGATGCTCATCACGGGCGGCTACAGCGCGGGCGCTGCCATGATCCAGGTCCAGAAGAAGGCGGACGGCACCTACGGGGTGAGAGAGCTCTTCAAGAACCCCGACTTCGGCTCCCACACCCAGCCGCCGATTCTGTACCAGGACCATTTCTACACTCAGTACACGACCAACGAGCGAAGCGATGGCCTGGTGTGCATGGGGATGGACGGCAAGGTCAGGTGGAAGACGGGTGAGAACCCGCTGTTCGACAAGGGCGGTCTGATCCTTGCCGATGGTCTGCTGCTGGCCACCGACGGCAACAGGATGGCGTACCTGATCGAGCCGAACCCGTCCGGGTTCAGACCCCTGGCCAGCGCGACGCTGCTGGAGCCGGGCGAGAACTGGGCGCCGCTTGCGCTCAGCGATGGTAAGCTGCTGATACGCGATCAGAAGAACCTGAAGTGCCTGTTGGTGGGTCAACAGAGTCGGTAGCGGGGGTTTGACAACCCGGCTCGCGGTTTTGACCGATTCTTCCTGCGGAGGAGCAATGCAGAAGCGCACGTTGGGACGTAGCAACTTGGAGGTGTCGGCTCTCGGGTTCGGCTGCATGGGCATCAGCTTCAGTTACGGCCGTCCCATGGGCCGAGAAGACGGCATCGCGATCATCCGTGCGGCTGTGGATTGCGGCGTCACGTTTTTCGACACAGCCGAGGCGTACGGGCCCTTCATCAACGAAGCGGTCGTCGGCGAGGCGCTCGGCCCGGTTCGCGACCAGGTGGTCATCGCGACGAAGTTCGGCTTCACGTTCGAGGGCGGCAGAATCTCCGGGTTGGACAGCCGGCCTGCCCACATCCGTGAGGTCGCCGAGGCGTCACTGAAACGGCTCAACACCGATCGAATCGATCTGTTCTATCAACACCGCGTCGATCCGGATGTGCCGATCGAAGAGGTGGCGGGCACGGTGAAGGATCTCATTCGCGAAGGCAAGGTCAAGCACTTCGGCATGTCCGAGGCGGGAGCGAAGACAATCCGGCGCGCGCACGCCGTCCAGCCGGTGGCGGCGCTCCAGAGCGAGTACTCGCTGTGGTGGCGCGAGCCCGAACAGGAGATCCTGCCGACGCTCGAGGAGCTGGGCATCGGGTTCGTCCCCTTCAGTCCGCTCGGCAAAGGGTTCCTGACCGGGAAGATCGACGACAAGACCGCCTTTGAGCCCACCGACTTCCGGAACGCGGTGCCCCGGTTTTCCCAGGAGAACCGCAAGGCGAACTTGGCGTTCGTTGACTGGCTGACCACCTTCGCGGAGCGAAAGAAGGTCACTCCCGCGCAGATCGCGCTCGCGTGGCTGCTGGCGCAGAAGCCGTGGGTCGTGCCGATTCCCGGGACGACGAAGCGTCATCGGCTCGAAGAGAACTTGGGCGCGATCGCGGTGCAGCTGAGCGCCGATGACCTCGGCGAGATCGACCGTGCGGCTTCGCAGATTGAGGTCCGCGGCGCGCGGTACCCGGAGCACCTGCTGAAGATGGTCGGCCGCTGAGGGGCTCGAAGCTCTGAGGCGGCTTTCGCGGCAGCCCGGCTGTCAGGGGAACGATGCGCATGCGGTTGGTGTCGCTGCTGATTCTGGCGTTGGGAATGGCGGCTGCCGGGGACGACTGGCCGCAGTTCCGCGGAAGTCCACGGCTCATCGGTGTGGCGACCGGCAACCTGCCGGCCGAGCTGAAGCTCGCCTGGACCTACGATGCGGGTGAGCCGATCGAATCCTCCGCCGCGATATCCGGCGGCGTGGTCTACGTCGGAAGCCAGTCAGGGGATCTGCTGGCGGTCGACCTCCAGACCGGCAAGCTGAAGTGGAAGTACCCCGCGACCGACGCCATTGGCGAGTCTTCCCCGGCTGTTTCTGCAGGCGCCGTCTATGTCGGGGATTTGGGCGGCGCGCTGCACGCCGTCGATGCCGCAGGCGGCAAAGCCCTCTGGACCTTCAAGACCGAGGGCGAGATCAGGTCGTCCCCCGTAGTGTCCGGAGGCCGCGTCCTGATTGGCTCTTACGACGGCAGCCTCTACTGCGTCTCCCGCCGCGACGGCAAGCTCCTGTGGAAGGTCGCAACCAACAACTACGTGCACGCGACGCCGGCTGTTGCCGACGGCGTGACGTACTTCTCCGGATGCGACGAGGTTGTGCACGGCATCCGTCTCACCGATGGGAAGGAGGTCGTGAACTTCCCCTCCGGCGGCTACACCGCCGCGTCGATGGTCCTGATCGAGAACCGCGCCTACTTCGGCACCTTCAGCAACGAGGTTGTCGCCGTCGATCTCGCGAAGCAATCGGTGCTGTGGAAGTACAGCCCGTCGGGCCTTGCCTTCTACTCATCCGCCGCCTTCGGCGGAGACCGCATCGTCGTGGGCGGGCGGGACAAGCTGGTTCATGCGCTGGACATCAAGAGCGGCAAGGCCATCTGGACCTTCGCCACCCGGGCGCGCGTGGATTCGTCGCCCGCGATCGCCAACGGGCGCGTGTACGTGGGTTCGAACGACGGCCGGTTCTACGTGCTGGAGCTGGCGAGCGGCAAGAAGCTCTGGGAGTTCGAAGCCGGCGCTCCGCTGTCGGCGTCTCCGGCGATTGCCGGGGATCGTATCGTGATTGGCAGTCAGGGCGGTCAGCTCTTCTGCTTCGGGAGATGAATCATGCGCAGCTCAATCCGCGGCAAGGTTTTCCTCGGCGTCTCGCTCTGCGTGCTGCTGACCGCACGCGCGTGGACCGCAGACTGGCCGCAGTGGCGCGGCCCGAACCGTGACGGGCATTCCAGCGAGACCGGTCTCCTCAAGCAGTGGCCCGCAGAAGGGCCGAGACTCCTGTGGCAGGTGAACGATCTCGGAAAGGGATACGCCACGGCGTCCGTGGCCGGCGGCCGGATTTACCTTGTGAGCAACCAGGGACTCCAGGACGAGTTCGTCAGCGCCCTGGACGTGAGGGACGGGAAGAAGATCTGGTCCACGCGGATCGGAAAGGTAGGCAATCCCAGCCAACAGCCCAACTTCCCCGCCGCGCGGTCGACGCCGACCGTGGACGGCAATGTGCTCTACGCGCTGGGCTCGGACGGCGATCTGGTGTGTCTTGACGCCGCCACGGGGAAGGTGCGCTGGCAGAAATCTCTTCGGAGCGACTTTGGGGGAGTCGCCCCCACCTGGGCGTACGCGGAATCGCCTCTGGTTGACGGCGAGGTGCTCGCGTGCGTGCCCGGAGGCGCGGAGGCCACGATTGTCGCGCTCAATAAGCGAACCGGCGCGCTGATCTGGAAGGCGGCCGTTCCCGGCGAGGGGATGGCGGGCTACGCGTCGCTCGTCATCGACACGACCGGCGGCATCAAGCAGTACATCGCCTATACGGCGAACGGCCTGGTTGGCGTGGATGCGAAGACCGGCAAGTTCCTGTGGAGGTATGACAGGACCAAGGGCTCGCAGGGCATGAGCATCCAGACGCCGGTTGCGCGCGGTGGCCTCGTCTACGCCGGCGCGAGCCGGGTCGGCGGCGGCGCAGTCAGGCTGACGGCCGCCGGAGGGTCCGTGACGGCCGCGGAGGCCTACTTCGACCTGAGGCTGCCGACCGCCATCGGAGGCACGGTGCTCGTGGGCGACTACCTCTACGGTACCAGCCAGACCGTGATGTGCGTGGAGTTTGCCACCGGGCAGGTCAAGTGGAACGAGCGCAGCATCGGCGCCGCCTCGCTGGCCTACGCGGATGGTTTGCTGTACCTGCACGGCGAAGACGGGCAGATCGCACTGATCGAGGCCAACCCCGAGGCGTACAGGGAGCGAGGGCGCTTTGCCCCGCCGAACCAGCCTGCCCGCGGCAGCGGGATGGAGAAGGCCTGGACGTACCCCGTGATCTCGGATGGCCGGCTCTACATCCGCGATCTGGACATGATGTGGTGCTATGACATCCGGGCCGCGAAGTAGCGGGGCCGAGGATCTGGTCAGCATTTCGTAGCATTGTGCAAACCCGCAGCGGGTGATTTCGGTACCATGCCTTGAGCGGCACACCGCCGTCGGCAAGGAGTTGATATCCATGTCTGCCAGGGTCAGACTTGCTGCGCTCATCGTCGCGCTGTCCGTCGCCGGTGTCCTTGCTGCGGACTGGCCGCAGTACTACGGGCCGACCCGCGACAGCAAGTCGACGGAGAAGGGCCTCCTGCGGATGTGGCCCAAAGAAGGACCCCGAGTTCTCTGGACGGTCCCGGTTGGCATCGGGTACGGCGGCCCGGTCGTTGCCGGCGGCAAGGTCTATTTGCTCGACAGAGACGACAAGGTCGGCGACACGTTGAGGTGCCTCGACTTCGCGACGGGCAAGGAACTCTGGAACGTCGGCTACAGCGCGCCGGGGCGATTCGATCATCCTGGATCACGAAGCGCGCCGACCGTTGATGGTGATCTCGTTTACACGGTGGGGCAGCTTGGCGATCTGTATTGCATTAACGCCAGCACACACAAGCCCGTCTGGCACAAGAACATCTGGAAGGACTTCGGAGGCGGCTCAGGTGTTCCTGCAGGGTGGCAGAATCCCGGCACCCGTGAGACTTCGTTTCCCGTCTGGGGCATCACTCAGAACCCGCTGATCTACCGCACGCTCGTGGTTGTGGCCTCGCAGACATCCCAGGCGGGGGTGGTGGCCTATGACAAGTCGACAGGCGAGCTGAAATGGAAATCTCCCGCGCTGTCCGGCAACCCGTCATACGTCAGCCCGGCTGTCGTGAAGGTGGGCACGGAAGATCACCTGGTGATGATCACAACCGCACAGGGAATGGGCCGCAACGCCAGCGGCGGCAGCGTCAACGGGATTGATCCGCTGAGCGGGAAGCTGTTGTGGACGTACACCAACTTCCAGTGCGCCGTGCCGGTCCCGCATGCGGTCGATGCCGGCGAGGGACGGATGCTCATCACGGGCGGATACGGCGCAGGAGCCGTGATGCTCAGGATCCAGAAAAAAGCGGACGGCAGCTACGGGGTGACCGAGCTCTTCAGGAACACCAACTTCGGCGCTCACACCCAGCCGCCGATTCTGCACAACGGGCATTTCTACGCCCAGTACACGATTAACGAACGGAGCGACGGGCTGGTCTGCATGACGATGGACGGCAAGGTCACGTGGCGGACGGGCGAGGACCCGCTGTTCAACAAGGGCGGCATGATCCTCGCCGATGGTCTGCTGCTCGCGACCGACGGCAACACGATGGCGTATCTGATTGAGCCGAATCCGTCCGCGTTCAAGCCTCTGGCCAGCGCTGTGATGCTGCAGCCGGGTGAGAACTGGGCGCCGCTCGCGCTCTCAAACGGCAGGCTGCTGATACGCGACCACAGAAACCTCAAGTGCCTGGTGGTTGCCCAATAACGACGTTAAAGCTGGTTTCAGAACCTGTAGAGCAGGTCTTCAGGCCTGCCCGGGCAGGGCGAATGCCCGCCTTACGGGGGTGTTGAAACCAGCTGCAGGAACAATTGAAATGACTCGACGTTCTTTCTGGCGCGGCCTGGCACGCTCGGCCACCGCCGCGCAGTTCGTCGTTCTGTCCTTGCTCGTTGTCTCCGGCTCCGCGCGCGCGCAGACGGCAACGGGTGCCATCCTCGGCCGGGTCACGGACGCGTCCGGTGGCGCCATCAGCGGCGCCACGGTTTCGGTGACGAACGAGGCCACAGGCTTCCGGTGCACGACCTCGTCGCTGCGGTCCGGCGGCTACGAGTGCCTGCTGCTGCCGCCCGGCCGGTACCGGGTTGAAAGCTCCGCGGCCGGCTTCAAGACGGAAGCCAGGATTGGCGTGGTGCTCGAAGTGGAAGGGCGGGCTCGGGTCGACTTCCGTCTCGAAATCGGCGACCTCACCGAGTACATCACCGTTGTCGCCTCAGGTGCGGCCGTCCAGGCCGACACGTCCGCGATGGGGACGCTGGTCGACACCGGCAAGATCGAAAGCCTGCCGCTCAACGGGCGTGACTTCTTCCAGCTCGCCTCGCTCGTGCCCGGCGGTCAGCTGCCGGCCGAAGGATCGCAGAACTCGACGCTGGGCGGGGCCGTTGCCATCCACGGCGCGCGCGAGCAGGGGAACAACTTCCTGCTCGACGGCGTGGACAACAACGACCTGTACATCAACCAGATCGTCGTGCCGCCGGCGCTCGACTCCGTGTTGGAGTTCAAGATCCAGTCGGGAAGCTACAGCGCGGAGTACGGACGGAGCGCGGGCGGCCAGTTCAACATGGTGACGAGAGGCGGGTCGAACCTGTGGCGCGGATCGACGTATGGGTTCTTCCGCGATGCGGCGCTCGACGCGAGAAACTACTTCGACGACCCCGCCCGCCCGATTCCGGAGTTCCACCGGCAGCAGTTCGGGGTGACCCTCGGCGGCCCGCTCCAGCGAAACCGGCTGTTCATTTTCGGGAGCTACGAAGGGACCCGCGCTGACACGGCCTTCACGCGCGTCGCGACCGTGCCGCCGCTGGCCTGGCGCGATGGTGATTTCTCGAGCCTGCTGACGGGGCAAGTCAACCCGGCGACCGGCATGGACACCGGCCAGCTCTTCAACCCGTACACGCGCATGCCGTTCTGGGGCAACCTCATCGCGCCGCCGTACATCGATCCCGCCGGCGATGCCATCCTGGATTTCTATCCCGCCCCCGACAACGCCGCGGCGGCGTTTCCGTCGAGCGCGATCGTCGCGCCCGTCGGCCGCGAGCGCCGCGACCAGCTGACGCTGAAGGCCGACCACGCGGCGGGCGCGAGCCGCCTTTTTGCGCGCTACAGCTACTGGAAGGAAGACCGCTTCGATCCCTTCGACCTGCTGGTCGACCGGACCAACGTGCCGGGCTTCGGCACGAACACCAAGAACCTGGGGCAGAACCTGGCGGTCGGCTGGACACGCCCGATCGGAGACCGCGCCCTGAACGACCTGCGCGTGGGATGGAACCGGCTGCACGCCGGCACGTTCCAGGAGAACATCGGAGACGATGTGTCCTCGGCCCTGGGTATCCGTGGGCTTCCGGCGCGTCCCGAGCAGGTCGGGCGCCCAGGGGTCGTTCTCGGCATCACCGACGCGCTGACCGAGCCGCTCAACACGCCGCGCGACCGTACGGACACGACGTTCCAGATTACGGAGAGTGTGTCCTGGATCCGCGGGAGCCACACGCTGAAGGCCGGGGCGGAGCTGCGCCACGTGCGCACGCACATGTACCTGGACACGCTGGCGCGCGGCCAGTTCATCTTCGTCGGGATCACCGGCAACCCCGTCGCCGACCTGCTCATCGGGCTGCCCTACATGGTGATGCGGCAGAACCCGGAGACCGACACCTGGACCGACCTGCGTACCACCGCGTTTAACGCGTACTGGCAGGACGACTGGCGGCCGACCGCCGACCTGACCGTTAACGCCGGGCTGCGGTACGAGTTCAACCAGCCTGCCTACGACACGAGGAACCGATTCTCGGTGCCGGACCTGGCGAATCCCCAGGGCGGATTCCTGCCGGTGGGCGAGAACGGCATGCCCCGGGCCGGCTACGAGGCCGACACGAACAACGTCGCCCCGCGTCTCGGCGTCGCCTGGCGGCCCTTCGGCTCGACGCGCACGGCCGTTCGCGCCGCTTACGGCATCTTCTACGATGCGGCCATACTCGCGATGTGCGTGAACTCGCGGTTTAACCCGCCGAACTATGCGCTCGACGTCGCGACCGGCGGCGTCCCGCTCAGAAATGCGTTCAGCGGTCCGCAGACGCCGGCTCCCTTCGCGATGGGGATCGACCGCAACTTCCGCGATCCCTACTACCACTCCTGGAGCGTCGGGCTGGAGCGGGATCTCGGGCACCAGCTGATCGCCGAGGTCGCCTACGTCGGCTCGCGCGGTCGCAATCTCGTCGTCACGCTCGACCCGAACCAGGGGCCGGCAGGCGGCCCCGCCCTGCGGAATCCGGCGTTCGGCCCCGCCCAGTTCACCGCCTCGGTGGGACGGTCACAGTACGATTCGCTTGTGGCGCAGGTCGAGCGGCGATTCTCCGGAGGGCTGTCGTTTCTCGCCGCCTACACCTGGTCGCGCAGCCGCGACAACTCATCGTCTCTTTTTGGGTCGCGCGCCGGCAACTACGCGCCGCAGGACAGCTTCGATCTCGACGCGGAGTGGGGGCCGAGCGACGTCGACACGCCCCACCGTTTCGTGCTGAGCTACGTGTGGGAGCTTCCGTTCGGAGCCGGCCGCCGGTACCTGTACGACGACGGCCCCCTGCAGGCGGTGCTTGGCGGTTGGGAGCTTGCGGGCATTGTGACGCTCCAGAGCGGGCGCCCGTTTACCGTCTACTACGGCTCGACGGTGAACTACAGCGGTAGCGACAACGGGCCGGGCGCGGTCGGCCTCGATCGCCCGAATCTGGTTGGCAACCCGGTTGTCGCCGACCCGACGCCGGGGCGATGGTTCGATGTGACGGCCTTCGCCCCGCCCTCGAGCACCTTCGGCAACGCCGGACGCAACATCCTTCGCGCGGACGCGCTCAGGAACGTGGACGTGGCGCTCTCGAAGGAGGTGCCGATCGGCGCGCGCGTGAACGCCCAGGTGCGCATCGAGGCGTTTAACGTCTTGAACACGCCCCACTTCTACCTGCCGGTCGCAGACCTCACGAGCGTCCGCGCCGGCCAGGTCGTCCGCGCCTACGACGCGCGGCAGATCCAGTTGGGCGTGCGGGTGGCGTTCTAGTCGATTGCCTGTAGACTGTGACGATGGCTTCAAAACTGCTCTTCCCGGTACCGGTGACGGGACCCGCGTCCCGTGCGCGGCAGACGTCAGCCGCCCAGGGGCCGAGCGCGGCGGCGGTGCAGAGGCTGGCCCGCCTGGTCGGCGCATATGCCCCCTACGACGGCCGCTTTTCGCTGGCCCTGCCGGGCGTCCACGCGTTCCGCGCGTCTCACCCGCATAGGGCGCCGGTGCATGCCACCCTGCCGCCCGCGTTGTGTGTCATCGCGCAGGGCGCGAAGGTTGTGATGCTTGGCGAAGAGGTCTACGAGTACGACGCCTCGCGCATGCTCGTCTATTCGGTCGATCTACCCGTCGCCGCGCAAATTGTCCGGGCCAGCCGGGCCGAGCCGTACCTGGGCCTCAAGCTCGAACTCGACCCGTACAGGGTGTCCGAGTTGGCGATGAGAGTCTTCCCCGACGGTGTCCCGAGGCGGAGCAACCGCGGGGTGTGCCTGGTTGAGGCGACCGACGACCTCGTCAACACGCTCGTGCGACTGCTCGAACTGATGGCGCAGCCGGGCGACGCGGACCTGCTGGCGCCGCTGGTCGTCGATGAGATCCTGATCCGCCTGCTGCGGAGCCCTATGGGCGGCCGCGTCGCGCAGATCGGTCACGCCGGATCGCGACTGCAGCGGATCGCGAAGGCGATCACCTGGATCCGCGCCAACTTCTCGCAGCCGATGAGCGTGCAGACGCTGGCAGATCTCGTGCACATGAGCGTCTCGTCCTTCCACGAGCACTTCAAGGCCGTCACGTCGATGAGCCCGCTGCAGTACCAGAAAGTGCTTCGTCTCCAGGAAGCGAGGCGCCTCATGCTCTCCGGGATGATGGACGCCGGACCTGCCGGGCTGCAGGTGGGCTATCTGAGTGCGTCGCAGTTCAGCCGGGAGTACGCCCGGCTCTTCGGAAACGCCCCGACGAAGGACATCGCCTGGCTGCGCGCAGAGGGCATCACGGTCGCCTGACGCGCGCGGCGAGCATGGTTCCCGTCAGGAGAGGGAGTGTCTTCGATGAGACGTCGGTTCTGGTCGCTCCTCTTCATCGTATGCGCGGCGGCAACGGTCGCAGCCGCGGACTGGCCGCAGTGGCGCGGCCCGAATCGCGACAACCAATCGACCGAAACGGGCCTGTACCGCACATGGCCCGCGGGCGGGCCGCGGGTGCTCTGGAAGACGCCGGTCGCCGAAGGGTATGCAGGCGTCGCCATCAAGGCAGGCCGGCTGTACCTGAACGACTACGACGTTGTGAAGAAGGAACACGTCACCCGCTGCCTGTCGATGGCCGACGGCAAGGAGATCTGGCGCTGGAGCTACGCCGTCGACATCCGGCCGAACCACGGCATCACGCGGACGGTACCGACCGTCAGCGACCGGATGGTCTTCGTGCTCGATCCCAAGTGCCGGTTCCACGCCTTCGACATCAAGACCGGCAGGATCGCCTGGCAGAAGAACCTGGTGCAGGACTACAAGGCGACGATCCCCGGGTGGTACGCCGGTCAGAACCCGCTGCTCGACGGCGATCGCGTCGTGCTGGCGACGGGCGGCGACGCGCTGGCGGTCGCCTTCGATCAGGCCACCGGCAAGGAGGTCTGGCGGTCGGCCAACCCGGGCAAGGACGTGATGTCGCACAGCTCGCTGGCGGCCACCACGATAGGCGGCGTCAAACAGTACCTCTACATGACGCCGAACAAGATCGTGGGCATCGCGGCGGCGGACGGGCAGATCCTGTGGAATATCCCGTTTGCGACCAAGATGGCCGCCGTGCCCACGCCGCTCCCGATCGGCGACGGCCGCGTGTTTATCACGAGCGGCTACGAAGCGGGCAGCATGATGATCCAGGTTGAGAAGGGCGCGTCCGGGTTTGCCGCGAAGAAGCTCTACTCTCTGACGAGCGCGGAGTTCAACTCCGAGGTCCACACGCCGATCCTCTACCGGAACCATCTGTTCGCCGTCGGATCGAAGACGCGCGGCCGCTTCATGTGCGTGACGCTGGACGGTAAGGTCGTCTGGCAGAGCCCGGTGGGATCGAGCGACCCGGGCGGGCCGCGCACCTTCGGCCTGGGCGGCTTCCTGCTCGCCGACGGCATGTTCTTCCTCGTCGACGGGGATTCGGGCATGCTGCGGCTGATCGAGGCGAGCACGACGGGCTACAAGGAGCTGGCGAGCGCGCAGGTCCTCTCGGGCGAGGACGTCTGGGGTCCGCTCGCCCTGTCGGACCGCAGGCTCGTCCTCCGCGACATGAGCCAGCTGGCGTGCCTGCAGGTCGGGCCGCCCGTCGCCGGCAAGTAGCCGCGACAGCGCTGGAGGCGCGATGGATCCGAAAGAAGGTACTCCCCCACCCGACACCGCCGAGGACGTCACGCGCAGGCGCCTGCTGACGAGATGGCTGCCGATCGCAGGCGTTGCCGGGGCGGGCGGCGTCGTTGGTGTCGCCATGCTGCGCCACGGCGCGCCGCCTGCGGCACAGCCCGAGACGTCGTCTGCGGGCGCAGCAGGGTCCCCGTCGGGTCCGCCGCAACCGGTTGAGCCTCTTCCTCTGCTGCCTCATCATTTCACGCGCCAGACGGTGGTTGTCGGGCCGGGTTTGCCCGGCGAGTTCCGGCGGTCGCTCGCTGGCCTCGCGATCGGCCCGCGCGATGCTGTCTACGCGCTTGGGGACGGAGAGATCCGCGTGTTCGAGGCCGACGGGAGCCTCGTTCACACGTGGAAGGCGCCGGAGCAGGCCTCCTGCCTTGGCGTCGCCTCGGACGGCCGCGTCGGCGTCGGCTCTCCCGGCCGCGTCGATCTCTGCGACGCGACCGGTACGCACATCGGCGGGTTCGCTGCTGGCAGCCGAGACACACCAGCCGAGGTGACGGCGATTCGGTTCTCAGGCGGCGAAGTCCTGGTGGCCGATGCGGCGGCCCGTGTCATCCGCCGCTACGACGCCCGCGGGACGGAGCTGGGCGTCATTGGCGCGCAGGCCAAGACCCGCGGCTTCATGCTGCCGAACAAGAGCCTCGACTTCGACGTTGATGTCTCCGGCGTCGTCCATGCCACAGATACCGGCCGCCACCAGGTCACATCGTGGACGCTCGACGGGACGATGGTGGCGTCGTTCGGGAAGTTCGGCATGGCCAAGCCCGAGGATTTCGTTGGCTGCTGCAACCCGGTGAACGTTGCCGTCGCACCCGACGGCGGCATCGTCACCGCCGAGAAGGTGGCCGCGCGCGTGAAGGTCTTCGGAGCGGACCGCACGCTGCTGGCGGTCATTGGCCCTGGGCATTTCGACCCGACGTGCCGGCACATCCACGTCGCGGTCGACTCCGCCGGGCGTATCGTCACGGCCGATCCCGAGCGTCGTACGATTGCCGCATTTGCACGGACATGAGCGAAACGAGCAGCCGGCGCCAGTTTATCGACCGTACGATCCGCGTGGCCGGCCTGACGGCGCTCGGCGGCACGGCCGCCCTGCTGGCTCGTCGGGCCTCAGCGCACGCGGTCTTCCAGGTCGATCCGTCGAAGTGCACCGCGTGCGACCTCTGCCGCACCTCGTGCGTGCTGAGCCTGTCCGCCGTCAAGGCGGTCAACGATCACTCCAAGTGCGGCTACTGCAGGCTCTGCCCGGCCTACATGGACGTGACGAGCGCGCCGGACGAGGTGGGCATTCCCTCGGGCAAGGTGTGCCCGCAGGACGCGCTCAAGCGGAGGGTGGTGGGGCGGGAGGATCCGGACGACCCGAACAACAACTACTACGAGTACACGATCGACGAAGCCCGGTGCAACGGGTGCGGGAAGTGCGTGAAGGCCTGCAAGCCTCCCATGGGCAACGGCTCGCTGCGCCTCGAGATCCGCTACGACCGGTGCGTCGAGTGCAACCAGTGCGGCATCCTGATCGCCTGTCCGTCGACGGCAATCGTGCGCGTGGAGGCACCGGGGCTGTCTCCCGTTCACGTTGAGAGCGAGCACGCGAATGGGTAGCCACCGGAGCAGGAATCAGGAATCGGGAGTCGGGAATCAGGAAGTCACTTCAGCCGTCCCAACTGAATCCCGAATCCTGACTCCTGAATCCCCGGCCGGCGGCAGGGTGCGCCGGCCGCTCTGGCCCCTGCTGCTGCTCGTTGCCGCGTTCGCCTCGAACGCGCTTCTGGCGCAGTACCAGCGGCAGCCGCCGGATTTCGGCGACACTTACGCGTTTCCGGCTCCGACGCATCCCGAACCGCGCAGCGCGCTGGTGCTGGGCCTCGACGTGGCGGTGCTGGTCGCCGGCCTCGGACTTGCCGCTTACCTGATCCACAAGCGCCGGAGCCGGACGGCGGTCGTGCTGCTCAGCATCGGCGCCATCGCCTACTTCGGCTTCTACCGGAAGGGGTGCACCTGCCCGATTGGCTCCATCCAGAACGTCACGCTGGCGCTGGTCGATCCGAGCTACCTGATCTCGATCGGCGTGATCGCGTTCTTCTTCATTCCCCTCGTCGCCGCGCTGTTCTTCGGGCGCGTCTTCTGCGGCGCCGTCTGCCCGCACGGAGCCGTCCAGGACCTGGTGCTGCTGCGGCCGAAGAAGGTGCCGCAGAAGCTCGACCAGGTCCTCAAGTGGCTGCCGTACGTCTACCTCGCGGTGGTCATCTTCTTCGCGGGCTGGGGTCTGCCGAGGGCGGCGGCCGATGGGACGGCGATGGTCGCGCGGCGCTTCCTCATCTGCGAGTGGGATCCCTTCATCGGCCTCTTCCGGATCTCCGGCTCCTTCCATATGCTGGCCATCGGCGCGGGGTTCATCCTCCTTGGGATGTTCTACGGGCGGCCGTACTGCCGCTGGCTATGCCCGTATGGAGCGCTCCTGTCACTCTGCTCCAGGGTGGCGTGGAGAAACGTGCGAATTACGCCCGACAGGGAGCTCAGCTGCGGGTTGTGCGCGGAGGCCTGTCCGTACGACGCCATCCACGACTTCCAGGCAGACCGCGACGCGTGCGTGGCCTGCGCGCGCTGCTACGACAGCTGCCCGCGCCACCTCAAGCTCCAGCGGGACCAGCCCGCCGCCGTCACGTTGTACCGGCAGAAGCCGACGGGCACAGGCATCGCATGAAGACGGGGCGTCCACTTGCCGTCGTGCGATCCTGGGTCGGTCTGGCCTCTGCCGCGATCACCCTCTGCTCGGCCGCGTGGCTGACCGGCGAATACAGCCACGCCGTGCGGATCACGCCGGCCGACACGGCGCGAATCGAGTCGCTCAAGGAGCGGGCGAAGACCGACGCAACGGTTCACCCGACGCTGCTGCAGCCCGAATTCGACCGGCAGCACGCGGCGCTTCAGCGGCGGCTGACGGTCTACCGGTGGGGCGGGTTGCTGCTGCTGACCTCGTTGGGGGTCTTCCTGGTCTGGATCAAGTGGCTCAAGCCCGGACCAGGACACTGGGCAGGGCTGCCGGCGTGGCTCGTGAGGCGCCTTGACCGAGCGTCCACGCATCGCCTGCCTGCTGCCCTCGGGGCAACGCAGCGGCCCAAGAAGAAACCTCCGAAGGTCGATCCCTCGGCCGTCCCGCTGAGAGGTCTGACGAAGGCGGAGAAAGCGCTCTACCGCTTTCGCGTCCTCGAGGCCTGCAACGGTTGCACCCTCTGCGCGCAGATCTGCCCCGTCGGTGCGATTGAGGCGCGGCCCTACCTGCTGCACGAGGTCATCGACGATCGCTGCACGCGCTGCGGCCTCTGCGTCCCGGTCTGCCCGGAGAATGCGATCGAGGTCATCCGCTCCGGTCGCCAAGAAACCCAGGCCTGACACCGCCCCGTGCCGTCTTCCCCTGGCGGCAGACGAAATCACCCGCAGGCACAAAAAGTGGTGAGTGTTTTTGACTGCAGCCCTACTCCCTGGCGATCGCCCGGAGGTACGCGGACCGCGACAGCCAGTACTCGACGACGGCATCGATCCGGCGCTCCTCGGCCTGCTGCTTGAGGACCTGCGCTTCGAGCAGATCGGAGAACGGCACCATGCCGTTGTCGTAGCGGTCCGACACCTCCCTGACGTTCGTCTCCGCCTGCTCGATCGCCTTCCCCGTCACACGGTAGGCGTCCCACGCCACCTGCAGATCCGTCCAGGCCTTCGCGATCTCCAGGGCAAGCAACTCGCGCGTGCTCTCCAGCCTGCTTCTGGCGATCGACACACGCTGGCTCTGGCTGGCCAGGGTATGACGGCCTTCCCAGAGGCCCGAGATCGGGACGCTTACCTGCCCGTACACGACGCCGTCAAGAAGGCCGGGAATGCCATGCACGTCGAGGCGAAGCACCGAGCCGCCGACGGCGACGGTCGGCCGCAGCTCGCCGCGCTTGAGCGACAACTGGAGTTCCTCGGCACGCACGGCGCTGGCGAGCAGCCGCGTTTCGATCCGTTGATCCACCGCATCGCTGTCGGCCTGCCGAAGCGGCGCCGGGTCGTCGGGGCTCGGGAGCGTCGAGACGAGGGTGATGGTGTCGCCGGCCGGAAGACCGATGTGCCGGCGCAGGTCCCGGGCTGCCAGCCGGATGCCGCTCTCCAGCCGCCCGCGATCGACGGCGGCCTCTGCCTGCTTCAGGCGGACCTTGAGCTGGTCGTTGCTCGTGACCAGGCCGGCGTTCAGCGCGTCGGTGACCTGCCGGTCCAGCTCGGCGAGCAGTTTCTCGTACGCATCAAGCGTGCGGAGCTTGTCCTGGAGCGAGATCAGCCGCCAGTACTTCTCCTCGGTTTCTGCCAGCACGTCACGCCTGGCCATCTCCGCTTTGTGCTTGGCGACGTCGACTCCAACCTCGGCCAGGCGCTTCCCGTTGGCCACGCGCCCGCCCGTATACAGGGGTTGGACGGCCGTGAGCGCGGCGACGAAGCCGCGGTCGCCGATCGCGAACGAGCCGCCGGGGAAGTAAGCGAACTGGGTCGCCGTGGCGAGGCTCATCGGGTTGCCGTCGTAGACCGGGAGGTTCCCTCCGGGGATCTCGAGGTTGGCGAGAGGGCTCCACGCCAGGAAACCGCCCGCCGAGGCCGAGACCTGGGGGAACGACTTCGTCCGCGCCGCGTTCTTTGTTTCCTCGGCGGCCGTGATGTCCAGTTTGGCCTCCAGGACCTGCGAGTTGCGGCCGGCCGCCAGCGTCTTGCACTCGTCCACCGTGAGCGGATGGTCCTGACCCTGCGCCGGTGTGGGCAGGAGGGCCAGGCACACGACCGCCGCAACGCCCGCAACGGCGGCCGCGCGGCGCGGAGGCTTCGAGTCCTCTGCTCGCATCACCAGCCAGTAGAGCACCGGCAGGACGAACAGCGTCAGCACCATGGCGACGAGCAGCCCGAAGCAGGTGACCGTGCCCAGCGGGCCCCACAACGTGGACCGGCCGATGACCATCGGCAGCACGCCGATGGCGGCCGCCACAGCCGTCAGGTAGATGGGGCGCATGCGCCGCTTGCCCGCGGCGAGCGCCGCATCTCTGGCGCTCATGCCCTGCTCGGCTCGCAGCTGCTCGGCGTAGCTGACGAGGATGATGCCGTTGCGCACGACAAGGCCGAACAGGCCGATGATGCCGATGAAGCTGGTCAGGCCGAACGGATAACCCGCGACGAGCAGCCCCAGGACCGCGCCGAGCAGGCTGAGCGGCATGGCGGCCATCACCACCAGCGCCTTGCGGAAGCGCTGGAACTGGATCAGCAGGACCAGGAAGATGAGCACGATGCTGACGACCATCGACCGAACCATGGGCGCGAAGACCTCTTCGGTCAACTCGCGTTCGCCGCCCCAGGCGATGCGGATGCCCTGCAGGCCGAGTGCCGCGACCCGGCGCTCCAGCTCCGCCTGCACCTCCGAGGCGAGGACGCCGGAGGCCACGTCCACGTGCACCGTCAGCGTCCGGACGCCGTTGCGCCGGACGATGGCGCCGTTGTGCCAGGCCGGCTGCACCGTGGCGACCTGCTCGAGCGGCACGCTCGCGGCGGCCAGCATCGACGAGACGTACTGTTGCCTCAGGCCCTCGACGCCTGTCCGCTCGCCGGGCGCGTCCTGGACCAGGACGCGGACCGGGTAGTCGCCCTCCCAGATGGTGCCGATCGGATACCCCTGCGAGCCGAGGGCCAGCGAGGTTTGCAGCAGGGCGGGCGGCACGCCCAGGCGCGCGCATTCATCCGCGTCGGGCACAACCTCGATGGCCTGCACCGGCTCCTCGTAGTCGTGGCGCACCCAGGTCGTGCCCGGGATCGCCCGCGCCTCCGCCTCCACCCTGGCGGCCGCGGCCTTCAGCTCCGCAATGTCATCGGCCGAGAGCCGAACTTCAATTGGAATCGGCACCTGCAGCGCGAGCTGCTTCGGCCGCACCCACGCCTCGGGAAACGCGCCCCAGTACCGCTGCTCGATCTCGCGCAGCACCTCCTCGGTCGCGCGCTCGCTGACGGTGTTCACGACGAGCTGCCCGTAGTTGCGCGAGGGGACCTGGGGCGCGTAGACCATGTGGAACCGCGGCGAACTCTGTCCCACGAACGCCGTGATGTTGGTGACGCGCGCGTCCCCTCTCAGGTCCGCCTCGACGCGCCGTACCACCGCGTCGGTCTGGGCCAGGCTGCGGCCGCCGGGCAGGTACACCTCGACGGCGAACACCTTCCGGTCGAGTTTCGGGAACATCTGCTGCGGCAGCGCGGCGGCAACGGCGACGGCGGCGACGACGCACGCTGCGCCGGCGGCCACGGTCGGCCACGGGCGGCGAAACGCCATCTCGAGGAGCCGGTCGAAAAGGCCCTGGAGCCGGTCGAGCATCGATCGCCTGCCCGAGGCGCGGCGCAGGCCGTGGCGGATGAACGCCGCATTCATCGCCGGCACGAGGAGGATCGCCACGAAGAAGCTGACCCCGAGGGCGATGCTGACGGTGAGCGGCAGCGCGCCGATGAAGTCCCGGGCCGTCCCGGTCAGGAACAGCGGCTGCGGCACGTATGACAGGGCGATGGCAATCGTCGCCGTCAGGACCGGCACGGTCAGCTCCCGCGCGCTCTTCCACGCGGCGGTCCAGCGGTCCATCCCCAGATCGAGCTTGTTGACGTGGTCGTCGATGACGACGATGGCGTTGTCGACGATCATGCCGAGCACGACGATGAGGCCGGCGAGAGAGACCGTCTCGAGCTTCACGTTGAGCAGGTTGAGGACGGCCAGCGTGAAGGCGATGCAGACGGGAACCGAGATCGCCGCGACCGAGGCGACCCTCAGGGGCAGCAGCACCATCGTCGCGAGGATGACCGCTCCGATGGCGAGGCCGAAGTCGCGCAGGAAGTGGTCGATGGACGTGCGCACGACCTCGGGCTGATCGGCGACGCGCGCAATCTCGACACCCGGCGGCAGCTCGCGCCGCGTCTCATCGAGCGCGCGATCGACGTCGTCGCCGAAACGGGTGATGTCGTGGCCGGGCAGCATCTCGATCGAGAGCACGACGGCGCTCTTCCCGTTGAAGCGCACGAACGCGTCGTCGTGCCCGTACTCGCGCGAGATCTCGGCGACGTCCTTGAGCCGGATGTACTCGCCGGTGGGCAGCGACAGCAGGATCGTGTCGCCGAGAGAGGCCTCCGAGCGCAGAACCTTGCGCAGGTGGATCGGCCGCTCCAGCTCGTCCCCGTCGAGCCGGGCGGGCACGGGGACCTCGCCGAGCCCCTGCAGCGTGGCCCACAACGTGGCGGGGCGGATGCCGTACCGGGTCAGCCGGTCACGCGAGAGGCTGACGCGAATCACCTCCGACTGGCTGCCGTAGGTGCGCAGCTTGGCCGTGGCGTCGAGCCGCCGCAGGTTCGCCTGCAGCACCTCGACGTACTTCTGGAGATCCCGCGGACTCCGGCCCTCGGCGACCAGCGTGAAGACGATGGCGCTGGTGTCGCCGAAGTCGTTGTTGCCGACGAGCGCCAGCACGGAGGAGGGCAGCTGCTGAGCCTTGAGCTCGTTGAGGCCGTGGCGGAGCTTGGCCCAGAACGCCGGCGCCTCGAGGCCCTTGATGGTGCCGTTGAGCTCGACGAAGACGACCACCTGGCCGTCCCTCGAGACCGAGTGCGTCTTTCGCTTGTCGACCTCGTTGAAGCTGAAGAGGTAGTCCTCCACCGGCCGCGTGAGCTGCTCCTCGACCTCCTCGGAGGTGGCGCCGGGCATGGCGCCGACGACCAGGCCCTGCCGGACGGTGAAGTCGCCGAACTCCTGGCGCTGCATCGTCAGGAACGAGTAGACGCCGAGACCGACGAGGATCGCGACGAAGGTCACGACGATCCGCCACTGCCGCATCCCGCGTTCGACGAGGCTGGTGCCGGTCATCGCGGCACCAGCTTCGTGCCGGCGTCCGCCACGCGGACGGTCAGGCCGTCGTAGAGCATCGGCGTGCCGGAGGTGACGACGAACTCGCCCTCGCGAACCCCGCTGGCGAGGGCGGTGGACTCGCCGACGAACTGCGCGACCGTTACCTGGCGCTGCTGGAGCCTCCGATCGGGCGAGACGACGAACACGTACGGGGCGCCGTGTTCGTTTACGCGAACCGCCTCGGGCGGGACGGCGAGCAGATCACCGGCCGGACCTTGTCCGTCGGCCACCTGCAGGTGGATGTCGGCGATCATCCCCATTCGCAGCTCGCCTCCCGGGTTGGGGACGGCGACCTTGATGTCGTAGGTCCTCGTCAGCGGGTTGGCGGAAACGGCAATCTCCCGGACCGAGCCCGAGAACGTCCTGCCGAGCGCCGGCACGGTAACCCTGGCCGCGGTGCCGCGCCTGATCTTGCCGACCTGCATCTCGGGAACCGGTGCCGTGGCGCTCAGCGTCCCGGTCTGCACGAGCGTAAAGGCCGGCAGGCCGGGCGCCGCGTTCATGCCCGGCTCGGCAAGCCGGCTCGCGACGATGCCGCCGGCGGGCGCGCGAAGCTCCGTGTCGGCCAGGCTCTTGCGCGCGAGCGAGACCGCCAGCCGCGCCTGCTCGAGCCCGGTCTCAACCTCCACGAACTTCACCTCGGGCAGCGTCTTGTTCTGGTGCATCGGGAGCAGGCGGCGGTACGCGTCCTCGGCCTGTCTTGCCTTGGCCTCCGCGATGCCCAGCGCGTCCTGGTAGGACTTGGACGCCAGCGTGGCCAGCAGCTGGCCTTGCGCGACCGCCTGCCCCTCCTGGACGAGCACCTGCTCGACCGTGCCGAGCGTGGCGAAGCTGAGCGCGACGGACCGCTCCGCGGACAGGGTGCCGCTCAGGTGCAGCTCGCGCGCGCCGTCGGCCTTGACGACGGCGGCGACCGTCACGTTTGGCGGCGGGGGCGTCGGAGGATCGGGCGGTGGCGCCGCGCAACCGGCCGCGAACAGGAGAGCCAGGCAGCCGGCGGGCGTGAGACAGGGGACGGCGAGGCGGCGTGTCATCGGCGGATTCCCTTCAGAAAGAGCTCGAGGAGCGTATCGACGGCCTCCTCCAGCCGGGGCGGGTTGCCGGCGTCGAGCAGGTGCAGATGGACCCCCCGCAGGCCGGCGATCATGATCAACGGGACTGATGGCGAGGCGACCTTCTTGAAGACGCCCTTCCGGGCGCCCGCCTCCAGGATCTTCCTCAGAACCTCGACCTCCTGGTCGAGGAACCGCTGCAGGTTCGAGGCGACGAGGGGGAGCGACGCCCTGAGTTCCTCGGTGTTCTTGTTCTCGACGAGCTCGTTCACGACGATGCGGACGGCCTCGAAGCCGGTCTTGACCATCGCCGTGAGCTTGGCCGTGGGGTCGCCCGCAGCCCTCACGGCCGCCCGGATCTTCGCGAGCACCTTCTCGCCCTCGGCCCGCACGACCTCGGCGAAGATCTCCTCCTTGCTCCCGAAGTAGTAGTAGAGCCCGGCCTTGCCGAGCGCGCAGGCCCGCCCGATCTCCTCGACGGTGGTCTTCCGGTAGCCGTGGCGGATGAAGAGGCCGCGGGCCTTCTCGCGGATCTCCGCCTGTTTGGCGGCGTACCCGGAGTCCGTGGCGTCTGGCCGGGTGTTGGCCGGGCGACCGCGGCGGCGAGACGCGAGCGCGCCTCCGCGGCGGATTCGACTGGAAGAGATGGCTTTGGCGACCATTTGAACAATCTGGTCGATTGTTCGAACAATGTCAAGCCCAAAGGCGAGACGTGCGGAAGCAGGTCGTCAGAACGGGCCCGGGCCTGCCGCTCCCGCCGGAACCGGTCGGCCTACTTCCCCCGGATGCAGTAAAGCCGGGTCCTGCTGCGCAGGAAGATCTCGCCGCCGGCAATCGCGGGCGTCGCGATGAACGTCTGATCGGGCATCGTGTTGGTGGACAGCACTTCGAAGGTCCCGCCCATCTTCACCACGATCACATCGTCGTTCTCGCTGGCGAGGTACAGCTTGCCGTTCGCCCCAACCGGAGATGACTTGAAGCTGTACGACTTCGGCAGTCGTGCCTGGTGGTAGTACGGCTCGCCGGTCCGACTGTTGTAGCAGCTCAGCATGCCCGTGTCGGTGAGCACGTAGAGCTTGTTGTCGAAGATGACCGGCGAGGGTGTGTACGAATTGCCGCGAGTCTGACTCCAGACGACGGCGTCGGTGCCGGTCAAGTCGCCCTCGGGGCCGAGCCGGATGGCCATCAGTTTCGGGCTCTGATGGCCGCTCATCACAAACACAAGGTCATCCTGGCGAACCGGGTGCGGAATCGTGTTCGATCCGAGACCGGCACACTCCCAGATGAGCGATCCGTCTCGGAGGTCGTAGCTGCGAACCCTGCCGCTCGCGGCCACCACGAGTTGCTTCCGCCCCTTGAAGTCCACCACGAGCGGCGCGGCCCAGTTGGTTCCCTCGGTGCGCGGCTTTCGCCAGAGCTCCTTGCCGCTTGCCTTGTCGAGCGCGACGATAAACGAGTCGCCCTGGTGGTCGAAGACGAGGATCAGTCGATCGTCGGCGAGCACGGGCGCCATACCCTCGCCGAAGGCTGACCTCATCTGCATCTTGACGCCGAAGTCCTTCTGCCAGACCAGCGTGCCCTTCAGGTCGTAGCAGTAGATGCCGCGGGACCCGAAGAAGGCGTAGACGCGCTGGCCGTCCGTCACAGGCGAGTTCGATGCGAAGCTGCCGTAGGTCGAGTGCGCTCCTTCGTGGGGCACAGCCGTGGTCGCGGTCCGCTGCCACAGGATCTTGCCGGTCTTTCGATCCAGGCTCAGGACTTCGAACCGGTGCTCCACCAGTGAGGGTCCCTGGCCCCGGCCCCTGCCGCCCGGTGCGGCCGCAGGCGCGGCGGCGGGAGTCCCGGTCGGAACGGCCGTCGTGACGAACACCTGACCACCCCAGACGATTGGGCTCGAGTTGCCGAGCCCCGGGATGTCGGTCTTCCACCCGATGTTCTCGGTCTCCGACCAGGTGAGCGGCGCGTCGCCGACCGCCATGCCGTCGGCGGCCGGGCCGCGCCAATACGGCCAGTCTCCGAGTTCACCGCCGGCGCCCGAGAGACGAGGGCCGAACGCGACAGCCGCCGCACACACGACCAACAGGATCAGCAGAGTCCCTCGACGCCCCATGCGCAACCTCTCCTCTGTGATGCGTTGCCCCCACGGACACGTGCGACGCCTTTCCCGCTTGGTGCCGGCATTCGCCCGGGTCCAGGTCATTCCGACCGGAGTGCGGTAACGAGCGGCGCCCGGAGCACGACGATGCCGCCCAGCAGCGACGAGATCAGACCTGCCCCCGTCACCGTCACAAGCAGCAAGCCGACGACGGCCGCCGGCAGCACTCCGCCGCGGGCGGCAACCGCCGGCGCGATCGCCACCAGGGCCGAGACCGTTCCGCACACGAGGCCGCCGACCATCAGCAGCACGTGCTCGGCCACGACCATCGCCGCCAGCGTCCGCTCGCGGTACCCCATCGCCCGCAGCAGTGCCAACTCGCCGCGGCGCTCGAGAACGTTGCGCAGCAGGACGGCGATCAGGCCGAAGGTCCCCAGCACCAGCCCAAGCGCCCCCAGCGACTGGAACGTCGAGAGGTACGTGTTCTCCACACGGTGGAAGGCAGCGAGGCGCTCGCCGGCCGACTCAACGCGCATCCCCTCATCCGCGAGATGCTCGGTCAACGGGCCGACGGCCAACGGCGCACTGGCCGCCGGGACGTCCACCAGGAAGAACCGGAAGCCCTCCTGAGACGGGAACAGCCGCAGGAAATTAGCCTCGGAGACGATCAGCGCTCCCTGCAGGATGCTGTCTCTGAGCGTGGCGACCACCTGCAGCCGCACCGGCTCGCCCGCGCCTGTGCGCATGACGGCCTCCTCGCCGACGGAGAGGTTCAGGCTGTACTCGACCGTCGTGGCGTCGCCGATTGCCGGGACAACGCCGTCGGCGAGCGCGCGGTTCAGCAGCAGCCACGGGTTCTGGCGCTCGTCGGGCGTCTCGGCCAGGGCGGCAGCGAACGAGAAGCGGCCCTCCGCGAGGAACGCCGGCGGCGCCCCGAGGACGACCGGCTCGCGCGGCGCATACAGGTTCAAACAGCTCGCATCGTCGCCGGGGCGCTCGCGGAACGAGACGAACCGGGCATCGCCAAACGCGGGCGCTGCCGCGACGCTCATCCCGAGCGCTTCGCGTCCGGCAGCCGTCGCGGGATCGGACAGCACCGGAAGCGCCGATCGCGCGACCAGGGTGTATCCGCCCGTGCCCGATCGCCGATCCTGGTGATCGTCCCGCGACTCTTTCCGGAACGTTTCGACCGAGACGATGATGAACGCTGCCGAGGCGATGAGCGCGACCGGGAGCAGGCTGCGCGCGGGCCGGTGGGCGGCGCCGCGGAGCGTGAGGCGGGCCAGCGCGCGCCAGCCCTGGCCGGCAATCGGGCGCGGATGGGGTCTTCGAAGCAGGAGCGCAGTCAGGCTCAGGCTCGAGACCAGCAGCAGGGTGCCCGCGCCGAAGAACCCCTCGACGTTCGGAATCAGGCGCGCGGCGGAGGCGCCGACGACCAGCACGGCGGCGACGAGCGCGGCGGGCGGCACGATAGTGAGGGCGCGGGCCCGGCTGGCGCTCGTCGCACGGGACTCCAGAACGCCGGCTAGCAACGCGCGGGGCGAGCTGCGAGCCAGGCCGCGCAGCGTCCAGACGATGGCGGCCAGAGACGCAGCAACGCCGGCGCCGATACCCGTGGCCAGGACGTTCCAGGAGACATGGAGGTAGATGCGTTCGGTCCCGACTGCGCCAATCCACCACGTCCGCAGGCCCGCGACGAGCGCGCCGCCGTAGGCAAGCGCGCCCGCGGCGCCAAGCAGGCTTCCAACAAACAGGAGGACCGCGCCCTCGGCGAGGAAGATGCCCCGCAGCGCGCCGGCCGAGAAACCCACGGCCCTGAGCGTCCCGATCTCGCGCACCCGCTGCTCGATGCCGAGCCTGAAGAAGGAGGCCGACAGCAGCACGGCCGCCGCGATCAGGAACGCGCTGAAGTACAGGAAGTACTCGCCGAGATCGACCGACCCTCGGGAGGCGTCAAGCCCGTTCTGCCTGACCGCCGCAACGGTGAATCCGGCGGTCTCGGGATCGATGCGGCTCGCCAGCGTCCCGGCAAATGCGGCTCCGGGCTGCGCGACACGCACCGCGGTCAGCCGGCCGAACCGGCTCTGCCAGAGTTCCTGCCCGCGGGCCAGCGTGACGAACGCCTTCGGGGTGCCCCGGTGCTGCTCCCAGTAGACCTCGTCCTGCGGGCGGATCTTGCGGAGGTCCATCGGGAAGGGCGGGTCCCAGTCCCGCAGGTTGCGAGCCTCCGTGATGCCTGGAACCTCCGGCGCCAGCGTCGCATCAACGTCGCCGCCGATCGACACGACGCCGGCTAGGTTGAAGCGGGCAGTCCGCGTAACCAGCCCCGCGCTCTCCTCCCAGTGGTAATACTCGACGTCGAGCGGCTCGCCGATCTGGACCCCGAGGTCTCGCCAGGCCCACTCGTTGAGCCAGATCGAGTCGTTGGCCTCTGCCGGAGCAGGCGGCATGCCGGAGCCTGCCACCACGCGCACGTCGCCGAGCGCGCCTTGCCCGAGGTCGGCCGCCGCGATCACGCTGTAGGGCACCTCACGTCCTCGCGCACGGATGACGTTGGCGACATACGCAAAGACCCCCGAGGCCTGACGGCCGGCGTCGACGGCCGCGTCGGCGGCAGCGCGGGCGATCGTATCGTCCAGCAGGATGCGGGTGCTCTCGACCGACACCCCCAGCCCCGCCGCCAGCGGCCGGAAACGGACGCCCAGGTCCGACAGCGCAATGCGCTCGCGAAGCACGCGTCGAAGTCGCGCGGACTCGTCTTCCTGCGTCGGGCTGGCGACAAGAACGGTGTTGACGCGGCCCGGCTGGGCCAACTCGCGCTGCAGGCGTCCGAGCGCGACGAAGACCGAGAAGACCGAGCCCTGACCCGGCCGCAACGCGAACTCGCCGAGCTGATCCGGCCCGGCAATGCCGCCACAGGTGAGTCTGATGGTCCGGCTCGTGTCCTCGCGCCGGCCGAAGAGGGACTCGCCGGGGATGTCCTCCTCGCCTCCGATCCGCAGCAGGAGGCTGTCTCCGGGCGCGGCGCCTAGGTGCGCGGCCAGCGGCGCGCCGAGCGTCGCGGCGCGATCGGCGAAACCAGGCGGCGGGGCCATCCCGTGGAACTGCCAGAACCGCTCGTCGACGCCGTAGATGTTGACGTCGTAGGCCTGGCGGGGCGACCCCTCCCGCTGGAGGATGCCCTGGAGCGCGATCATCGGACAGCTCGACGGTCGGGCACTGCCAGCCTCCTCGCCCGGCTGGCCCGCCGGATCGCCGATCGCAAAAAAGCGGGCAAGCTCGTCGCGGAAGTAGCGGTCCGCCGAGATGACGTAGTCGGTCGCGCCGATACGCTCGCTCAACAGGTCGCGCAAGCTCTCCCGGACCGACTGACCGACCAGCAGCGCGCCGGCCAGCACCGCGACCGCGGTGGCGACGCCCACCACGACAGCTGCGTTCGTGCGCCAGTAGTGCAGGAGGTTGCGCAGCAGCAGACGGGCCATCACCTCACCGCACGCGCAGCCGGGCGTCGCTCAGGCTGTACCGCGTGCCCATCCGCTCGGCCAGCTCGAGGTTGTGCGTCACGACGATGAGGATCGTGCGGAGACGCCGGTGGAGGTCCAGCAGGAGCGCGGCGACCGTGTCGGCGGACGCCTGATCGAGGTTGCCCGTCGGCTCGTCGCACAGCACGAGCGTGGGCTGCTGCACCAGGGCGCGCGCCAGTGACACGCGCTGCTTCTCGCCGCCGGAGAGCTCGTGCGGGCGGTGGTGGAGCCTGGCGGCGAGGCCCACCTCGTCGATCAAGCTGCGGGCCCGGCGCTCGACGCCGTCGTCTCTCTTCGGCGCAACGAGCGTGGGCACGAGGACGTTTTCGAGCACCGAGCACTGCGGCAGCAGGTGATGATCCTGGAAGACGAAGCCGACGTGACGGTTGCGGAACGCGGCCAGGCGGCGGTCGCCGAGGGCGAACGGGTCTTCGCCGTCGAGCAGCACCGTCCCGGACGTCGGCGGCTCGAGCGCGCCCAGGATGTGCAGGAGCGTGCTCTTCCCGCTGCCGGAGGGCCCCACGATGGAGACGGACTCGCCGGCGTTCACCGAGAGGTCGATTTCCGACAGCACTCGGATGGGACCGAGCGGCGCCGGATAGTCCTTCGTGACCTGCTTGACCTCGAGCACGCGTGTCTCCTGTCCGAGAGCCGCTGCAGATCGCTGTAGGGCGGGTCTTCAGACCCGCCGTGTCGCAGGGGGCTTCAGCCCCCGGCGGGTACGGCGACCAGGGGTTCGTAGATCTCCATCACCCGCGCCAGCATCTGCGGGATTCCGTACCGCGCGCGGACGCCCTCGTAGCCGGCCGCGCCAAGCTGCTTCCTGCGCTCAGCGTTGTCCCAGAGAGCGAGAATACCACGCACCAGTTCGTCGACATCGTCCGGGGCGGTCAGGATGCCGCCGCGTGTGTTCTCCACGACCTCCGTAAACACGCCGAGCCGGGGCTGCACGACGGGGACGCCGCTGGCCATCGCCTCGAGCAGGAACTGCCCCTTCTGGTTGGGCCGCGGCGCCGGGACCGAAAACACGCTGAGACTCCGCAGGAAGGCCAGCTTGCCGGCGCGGTCGATCTCGCCTCGATACTCGAGGTGCCCGTCCAGGCCCCACGCAGCCATCCGCTTCTGAATGCCCTGGAGGTAACGCCGATGCTGCGGCGGCAGGTAGCCGGCGACGAGCAGCCGGCTCGGCGGCCGTCCGGGGCGGGCTCGCAGGCGCCGGTAGGCCTCGCACAGCACGTGCAGCCCCTTTTCGGGCGCCACGCGCGCCAGGTAACCGATGGTGAACGGCTGATCGTCAAGCGGGGCCTGCGCGTGGCCGTCGAAATCCACGCCGACAGGAACAACGTGGATGCGGCTCCGCTCGATCCCGAGGTGCTCGCTCATCCGGTTTGCGCCGAACTCGCTGACGGCCAGAAACGCGTCGACCGACGACGCGGCGTGCTCGCGAATGAGCCGCAACGCCTCGCCGCGGAACGGCTCCTTGAGGCTGTCGAGGAAACCATCCTCGCCCTGCAGCGTGCAGACGACGGGCACGCCGAGCCGGCGCTTGACGGCCGTCGCCAGGGCAATCAGCAGCGAGTTGGGGAGGCTTACGATCTCGGGCGAGACATCGTCGGCCAAGAACTGCACGAGCTCGAGGATTGGCCGCTGCTGTGGGCCGTCGGCGCCGCGGAGCATCGATACCGTCAGGCGGCCCAACTGACGGGGATCCACGCTGACGCCCCGCTTGGTCGCCAGACGCAACAGCGGCGCGGCGTCGAGCAGTCGGTTCACGAAACGCGGCGCTCTGCGCAGAAACGGCAGATGCTCCTGCAGGAACACGTTGATCCCGCCCAGGTACACACGATCGAGGCTGACATCCCGCCCCTCCGGGCGTGTCGGAGTGTATGTGGGGATCAGCACGACCTTGTGGCCCGCGTCCAGTTGCGCCGCGGCCAGCACGTGGTCGCGCAGGCAGCTCCCGCAGTACATGTGCCCGGCGCCGGCGGTGATGTGCGCGATTCGCATTACTTCGAGCCCTCGGGCGGCGCGGCGATTGCGAAGAGCGTGGCCGGCGTCATGATGTACAGCACGCCGTTCGCCGGCACGGGCGTGCTGTAGACCGAGGCCCCCATGTCGATCTCCGCGATCTTTTTCATCTCCGGGGCTGCTGCGAAGACGGTGACGTCTCCATCCTGATCGCCGAGGTAGACCTTGCCGTCGGCCAGAAGCGGCGAGCCCCACACCGGCGCGAGCATGTCATACGTCCAGTAGGGCTTTCCGGTGTTGGCATCCAGGCAGTGCAGAATCCCTCGGAAATCGGACACAAACACCAGCCCATCGGCCACCGCCGCCGTTGAGATGGACCGGCCGATCTTGTCGTACTGCCAGACCTTGCCGGAGTCTGTGATATCGCCTCGCCCCGAGGGGGTGATGCGGTACGTGTGTCCGACGCCGTTCCCGTGATCGGGATCCTGCCCCACGCTCAGGAACACGTGCCCTTCGGCGAACACCGGCGTGGCCACGCCGTAGTTGCGTGTCCTGGGCCACACGGCGTCCTTGGGGTTCAGATCGAACTTCCAGACGAACTCTCCGGTTAGGGCGTTGAAGCCGTACAGCCAGCCGTCGCCTCCCGGGAACAACGCCTGCTGGACGCCATCCACGAGGGCGAGAGACGGCGAGGACCACTGGCCGTGCAGGATCCCTTCGCCCGGGGAGCTATCCTGCCAGACGACCTTGCCGGTGTTCTTGTTGACGGCCAGAAAGCTTGGCGCCTTCGGCGCAACGACCTTCTCGTCGGTGCTGTCGCGCCCGTTGGAGGTGCCGGCGAAGACCAGGTCTTCCCAGATGACCGGCGAGGTGCTGGCCTGGAACAGCTGGACCACGCCCAACTCCTTCATCATGTCGAGCTTCCAGATGATGTCGGCGTCCGTCGGCCCCTTGTAGACCTCGTCCTGGAACGGGCCGTCGTTCGCGCCGTCCAGGAAGCCTTCCGTGTCCGCGCACACCAGCTCCCCGCGATTGTTCACGTAGTAGAGCCGATCCCCTTCGACGGCGGGAGACGAGCAGACACCCTGCTCGGGCCAGTCATTCTCGAAGCCGGACTCGAGCTTGTCCGATACGGCCTGCCAGAGGAACTGGCCGTCGGACTCCCGCAGGCACATGAGCACGCCTCTGTCGCCCTGGATGTCGGGGTTCCTGGGGTTGCCGTTGTTCGTGCCAAGGAAAATCTTCCCGCCCGAGACGACCGGGTTGCCGTTGGAGGTGGTGCCGAGTGCCGCCTTCCACTTGACGTTCGTGCCGCTCTTGGCGTCCCACGATCCCGGCAGGTCCTTCTGCGCGGACGTCATGTTGCGCTGCGGCGTGCCGCCCCACATCGGCCAGTCCTGAGCGATGAGCGGCAGCGACGCGAGGCCGATGGTCACGAGAACGACGAACGTGCGGTTCAGGCGCATGGGTCCGCTCCCTGCCAGGCGATTCTCAGTATCCCGGTATCCAGTAAGGATACTTCAGGGAATGGTCGTCATGGTCAGAACCGAAGCAGGTAGCTGAGCTTCACGAACACCTGCCGGCCCGTGTTCAGATCCGGCGATGAGGTCCGCTGCAACTCCGGGCTGACCGAGGGATCGAAGCGCAGATTGTCGTACCCGTCGGTGTACCCGACATACAGCGCCGTGCCGGGGTTCAGCATGTAGGTGAGCAGCAGGTCGAGCCCGACGTGCTTGGTCTCCTCCGCCCGCATGAGCGCGGCGTTCGGCCGGACGGCGTTGTAGTCCGCGATGAAGCGGAGCGAGAACCGCCGCGTGAACTGGTAGTTCGCGTTCAGGCGCAGGATGTGATTGCTGAAGACGGCCGTTCCCGACCCCACGCCTGCCAGCTTGGAACCGCCCGATGTCTGCAGGCCGCTGTACAGATACGTCTGCTCGAGCCGCAGGCTCGGCCCCAGGCGAAGGGTGATGCCCACGGTGCCGTTCCGCGCGTTTCCCAGGAACGGGGCCAGGTCTGAGCCGGGACCGTAGTTGATGCCTGTCCCGCTGCTGAAGGTCGCGGCGGCCGCAAGCCATCGCCACCACTCGCTCGCGAACGTGATGCCGGTGGTGTGACGCCTGAACTCCGTCCCCGCGTACAGCTCGAAGGCATTTTCGTGCCAGGCCCCGAGGGTCGTCGAACGGATCATGCTGACGGTGAATTCCGGCCGGATACTCCAGTCGTGCAGCCGGCCCTGGTGGTGGTAGTTGATGGAGCCCGTCAGCAGCGGTCCGTAGCTCTGGACCGCGCGTCCGACCGGGCGCCAGTTGTAGCCGGTCGAGTGGCTGGCCGTGCGGATGTCCACACGGTTGAAATACCCAAGCTGGGATCGGAACCCGGGACTGCGGTCGGTGTACCGGGTCGTCGAGACGAAGTTCCGGCCGGCATGCGTCCACTCGGCCAGATAGGCCGGCCCCGCGAGGCGCTGTCCGTCGGCCAGGCGCGTGTCGCTGGTCATGGCCTGTCCCCGGAAGTACCAGTTCGGGAGCAGCTGGAGGCGCGTATCCAGCGAGTAGATGCGGTTGTGGCTGGACGCGAAGTCCTGGCTGGTCGCCATCGCTGCGACGCTATAGACCCGCGCATTGCGCTGGAACTCGCGCTGGACGCGGACAACGCCCACCGGCGTGTGCCGACCGTGCCAGGGGTCCGTCGAGGCCACCCGCTCGCCGGGGGCGCGGTCGTCGGTCACGAGCGCGCCGAGAGTCCAGTTGCCGATCCTGCCCGTCAGCCGCCCGCCGAACAGCGGATCGACGATGCGCCGCGAGAAGAACAGCTGTTCCGGCGTGGCGAAGTAGTTGGCGTTCTCGAGGAAGAACGGGCGTTTCTCCGGGAAGACGACCTCGTACCGCTGGTTGGTCGTTACCTGCGGCGTATCCGATTCCACTTGGCTGAAGTCCGGGTTGAGCGCGAAGTCCACGGTGAGCGCGTCTCTCAGCACCACCTTGACATCGAGCCCCGCGCGGCCGTCGTTTTCGGTCTGGAACGAAGTCGCGCCGCCGGGCGGCGCGTCCAGGTATCGAGCCCTCGAGAAGAAGCCGTATGGAATGAGCTGGAAGCTCCGCCCCGGCGAGATGTTCTCGATCCCCTCGAGGTAGGCTGCCTGCTCATCGTAGCTGGCTCGGCGGCTGGAGACGTGCGGCCAGGTGGACCACTCGTTGTTCCGGGTGATAAACCGGCCGACAACCAGGCCCCACCTCTGTTGCGGCGTGCTCGGGAACCGGAGGCTCTTGAAGGGGATGACGTGCAGGGTGACGTATCCGTCTTCGGTGATCTTCGCATCCGAATGCCACAGGGTGTCCCAGTTCGAATAGGTGCCCTCGCCGCTGACGGAAATCCCGTCTTCCTGCACGCCGTACGGGTTGACGTTGAACCAGTAATGGCGGCGGCGGTCGTCGGCTGGCTGACCGGCTCGCCGTCGCCCGGCCGGTACTGCCGGAAGTCGGTGACCGTGGCTTCCGCTTCCCGCGGCGTGCCGTTCAGGAAATCGCCGAGCACCGGCGGCCGGGTGACGCGCGGAACGCGGAGGACTGGTATCTGGTCTGCGGGGACTTCATCCTGGGCCATGAGGACAACGGGTACGCATGCCCACAAGAGGACCAGGATCAGCGCCATCCGCGTGGCCAGCCCCCTGATTTTCAGGTTCGGCTCAGGACTGAGCCACGAAGACACCTTCATCCAGACAATGTTACTGAGTCAGTCAGCGACGACCTTGCCGAATCCTCCGAGATGCTGCTCTGATCGTCGGCGCCGCATGGACGCGGCGGGGCGGGGGACCCTCAGCGGAGGATCCCCTGGAAGGCGTCGCACTGCGCGGGATCGCCGGACTGCAGGCCGCGCTTGAACCACTCCACCCGCTGGGCCGACGAGCCGTGGGTGAAGGAATCGGGCACCACGTAGCCCTGCGACCGGCGCTGGATCCGATCGTCGCCGACCGCCCCCGCAGCCTGGATGCCCTCCTCGATGTCGCCGGCCTCGAGCAGGTCCTTCCGTGCCGCGAAGTGGCCCCACACCCCGGCGAAGCAGTCCGCCTGGAGCTCGACTCGCACTGACAGCGCGTTGGCGTCAGCTTGGCTGAGGCGCTGGCGGAGACGCTCGACCTGGGCTTCGACGCCCGTCAGCTTCTGGACGTGGTGGCCGACTTCGTGCGCGATGACGTACGCCGCGGCGAAGTCGCCGGAGGCGCCCAGCCGCTGGCTCATCTCCTGGAAAAACGAGAAGTCGAGATACACCTTCGCGTCGCCCGGGCAGTAAAACGGTCCCACCGCCGCCGAGGTGAACCCGCACGCCGACTCCACGGCGCCCGTGTAGAGCACGAGTGACGGCTTGGCGTACTGGCGCCCGGAGGCCGCGAACACCTGCCCCCACGCCGCTTCAGTCTCGCCGAGCACCGCGCGCACGAACTCCGACTCATCGTCGTTGGCCGCCGGCGCGCCGGCTGAGGGTCCGCCGGTTCCCACCTGCGCGGACTCCGGCACCGGGCCGACCTGCTGGAGCAGATCGAGCGGGTTCTCGCCGGTCAGCAGGCTGAAGATGATGATGAGGAGGATTGCCCCGCCGCCGATGCCGGCCGTGGCACGGCCCGCCGTCATGCCGCGGCGATCCTCGACTTTGTCGCTCTTCTGTGCGTCACGCCATTTCATGGCTGAAGACCCTCCAGCTCACCGAGCCGTTTCCCGGGAGGAATCGCCTCCCCTCCCGCCCGACAGCAGCCCCCACGAGAGGCGCCCCAGAGCGTAGATCTGAGGATACCGCTCCATCGGCAGAAAAGCCCACCCATTCTTCGCGCGAACGAACCAGAACCCACGGTCGATGAACCGGACGCCTCGCGTCTCCGGCGGGTAATCGCAGCGGCCGTCTCTGCGGCCCCACACCTCCACCATTCCGAGGCGCATGTCGGGGAAGATCTCGTTCGGGATGATCTTCGGCTCGATGCGGCAGGCGTCCGGGTAGCGAGGCGTGGCGACGGCGCGAAGCCCTTCTTCCGGCGTGGGATAGTACGTCTCCCTCTCCAGCCGATCCCACTGCTGGAGGTAGTACCTGAGCGACAGCGAAAGGCCCGTAAGGCCGATGATCACGAGGCAAATGGCGCCGCCGATGAGCAGGCGGGTCCTGAGGGTCACGAGGTGCAGTGTAAGACCGCCCGCCCGTGCTGGCAAGGTGCGCGGGTCGTGCGCGCGGCTCATGTATGATGCCGTCGGCACGACTGTTGGGTGCTCGAGATTCGAGGGATGAACATGACTCGACGTGACGGCCTCGCGCCATGTCTTCTCGTCGTCGCGCTTGTCTCGGCCGCCGTCATGGTTGCCGGCGGACGGAGTCGGACGCCGGGAGTCGAGCAGGCGGCGCGGGCTGCGGCCGCGCTGGCGCAGGTTGGAGGCCAGCCGCTCGCCGTTGCCCCCATCGATCCCCAGCGCTGGCAGGACCAGGAGGAGATGACCTGGGCTGACTACCGCCCCATCCCGGGCGTCGACTGGGCCGACCCTTCACGCGTGCCCGAGCGCGCGTTGCGCGTTGCGCTCGTGGCCATTGACTTTCCGGACCAGCCGTTCGTCATCACGCTTCCGAAGCACTCGGATCTGTTCGGCAACCCGCAGCTCGATCCGATCCCGCGCCCGCAGGTGCCGCAGTTCTACGCGGACTTTTTCGGCAAGCCGGGCGCCGCCAACCACGGCCACACGATCAACGGCTACTGGATGGAGCAGACACGCGGCAAGGTGGGCGTCCCGAAGATCGATGCCTTCGGCCCGTACCGGATGCCGCGGAACCTGTTCGAGTACGGGCTGAACGAGTACGGCCAGGCGGGCGCGTGTCCTTTGGGCTTCACCTGCGACGGCCGGATGGAGCCCGACGCCGACGCCCTCTGGGCCAAGGACGCCGGCGCCGGCATCAAGAAGGACTACGACATTGTCTTGCGGATCTACGCGGGCTACGACGAGACGGGCGTGTGGCAGGAATTCGGCGAGATGAAGTTCAGGTCGAGAGAGGAGATCCCGCCCGAGTGGGGGAGCCCGGAGGCGACCAAGCCGAGGTGGGTGGCGACGAGGTACGTGCCGTGGACCTCGTGGAGGGCTGGCGCACAGCAGTGGGGGCTGTCGTCGGTGCGGCAGGGGGAGAACTCGGGGACCATCACGCACGAGATTGCGCACCTGACGTTCCGCATCGGCGACAACAACAACAATCCGTACGTGGAGCCGTTCCGGCGCGTCGGGTCGGGGCCGTGGGACCTGATGGACCGGGGGTGTTTTAACGGCCCGAGCGGGCCGCACAGGCGGTGGGTTGTGCCGGCGGCGGAAGGGGCCTTCATGCCGGCCGGGCTGATGCTCCGCAGCCGGATGATGCTGAGCTTCCTCCGGCCCGAGCAGGTGCTGATGCTCAATCGAAATGGACTCGCCCGTTCGGGGCTTGCCGTGGCCACAGTCGTCGCGCGCGCAGTCGAGCCGGCAGCGGGAACGTTTGCGGGCGTCAGCGTCACGCTCGATGGCGACGCGCCGCAGGATCGCATGCCGCCGTGCGATACCAAGACGGACCCGTACTGCGCCGGTGCGCCGACGTGGGACTCGTACTCGCTTGAGGTCGTGCAGCGGATCGGGTACGACTCGTTCACGCCGGAAAGTGGCGTGCTGCTGGCGAAGAACAAGGTAAAGCCGGATAACTCCTGCGGCTACGGCTGCTTCACCTGGGTGGTTGACGCGCATCCCGAGGATGTCGAGAAGGTGGATTTCGTCCGGCCGGACGGGACCCCCGTGATGCGCACGCCGGCCGACTACCGGCAGCTGAACGACGCGCTGTTTCACGCTGGGCTGAACTCCGGCAGCGCGTACGAGTGGGAGGATGCGCCGAACCGGCTGCACTTCTACGTCGTCGATGTGCGCACCGATCCGGCCGGCGTGCTGTCGTATACCGTTGGCGTGCGGTCTTTGGACGGCAGCGGGCCGCAGAGGCGTGGCGTCACGCTGGCGCCGCCGCGGGCACCCATGGCCGAGCCGGGCGCTCCGGTAACGTTCACGCTGAGGAACACAGGCTCCGCCGCCCCTGTTGATCCGTCCGCGCACCCGCAGAACGTGACACCGTATGTCGGCTACGACATCTACCGGCTGTCCGTCTCCGTCGAGGGCAAGGGCTGGTCGGCTGGCCTGCAGAACGCCTTGGTGGCGGTGAAATTCGGGGACTTGGTCTCGGTGCCGGTGATTGTCGCGCGAGCCGACGAGGCCGCGGGCACGGCGCAGGTGACGCTCAGGGCGCAATCCGAGAGCGACCCGACGAAGGCAGTGACTGCGACGTGCCAAGTGTCTGCCGGCGATTCCTAAGTGGGAGACCGCGACCCAGAGTCGCCGAACGACGCGCATCCACTCCCGAGCCGCGCTCGACAAGTACCTCAGCCCGGGTTCTTGCTCTGTCGGACTCACGATTACGCCCGGTTGAGCAACCGCTCGGACACGATGAGGTTCCAGCCGGAGACCAGGCGGCCGGGCTCGCGGCGCTGGTCGAGGTAGAGGGGCTGATGCGGCGCGTGCCTGCGCAGGGCATCGAGATACCTGCCCGCCACGGCCAGTCGGTCCCGGTGCTGCTCGAGATAGAACCCCACCCGTGCCGCCGTGAGCGCGCAACCCAGCCGAATCGTGTAGAGGACGACGAAGTCGAGGTCGAGCTCGTCGATCAACGCGAGCGACCACCAGATCTCATCCCATCCGCCTCCGTGCCGCGGTGCGTCGAGCACGTCCACGAGCGTTCGTGAGAGCGACGTGACGCGGACCGCCATCCCCTGCCGTTGCCCGGTCTCGATGCCGCTGGCCAACTCCGCGAGATCCCGGGCGGGCGGCGGCATGAGCACCGGCACGTACTCGAAGCCGCGAAACGCGAACGGCCGCACGCGCCGTGTGGCGAAGCAGGTGATGAGGCGGGAGGGGGTGCGGGCCTTCCCGAAGAACTGCAGCGCGCCATGGTAGGCCACTACCGCGTCCGGTGCCAGGCGGCCGGCCACGACGAACGGATCGATGTCCACCGAGCCGGCGTCCGAGCCTCGCGGGATGGTGAGGTAGAGGCCCCGGCGGATCTTCAGGAGGCGGCCGGCGTCGGCCTGGTGCCTGAGGGCGGACGCGGTCGGGCGGCGGGCGCCGGCGGCTAGGCGGGCGGCCTGGAGCTCCTCGATGCGGAAGATGGGCACGCGATTGATGAACTCGTCGGTTGAGGTCACTTGCGCGATTGTAACAAAAGACGCACACTGGCGGGTCGGTCCTTCAGGGTTGCCGTTTCGCCGTAACCTTCAAGCTCCCTGCGGCACGGCAGGGCTGAAGCCCCGCCCTACCGGGACGGCCGGTACCTACTGTAGGGCGGCCCTTTAGGGCCGCCGTGTCGCCGGGGCCTTCAGGCCCCGGCGGTAAGGCGGGGCAGAAGCCCCGCCACACGACGACGGCGGGACTTGTCGAATTGTAACGAAATATACGCAACCGGCCCTATCGGAGCCGGACGGCCCCCAGCACCCCGTCCCGCGTCGCCCTTAGCGTGCTCTCCAGCGACTCCTTCGGCAGGTCGTTCACAATCGGCCCAATCAGCCAGCCCAGGCCCCAAGGGATCCCGCGACTGAGCGACACCGCCTGGCACTCGATGTAGACGCCGTTGTCCCGCTCCAGAAACCGCCAGTAGGAGTTGAGCGTCCACATGAAGCCATGGCCCGTCCCGGACGGCAGCACACGCTCCTGCGGTGTGCCCGGATCTTCCACCTCGGCAATGCTGGTCGTCGCCGACCGGCTGTGCCAGCGCGTCCGGTCCAGCAGGAAGAACGTCGCGTCGTGGAGGGTGTTGAGCACGACGGTGATGACCCTCTTCTTCTTCAGCCGCATGAACAGCGTGAAGTGATTCCCCTCGCGGCTGATGACCCGTGAGTCCATCACCTCCGGGCCGTAGAAGTCCTCGTGCCGGTCGTAGTCCTGGACGAACGCTATCGTCTGCTCGAGCGTCACACCGGGAATGAACGCCGCCCCGATGAAGTCGTGAATGAGGCCGTCCGGTACCTCCAGCGGCCCGCCGCCGCCCGCGCGTTCGGTCACAACCTGTCCGTTCCGAACGCGGGTCTGCCGCGCGGGCGACTCGTCCAGCCACAGGAAGCTTCTTCTGCCGGAAACCCGCTCTTCGATCCGCGCTTCCACGGTCCGCACGTGGCGTTGCAGCGCTTCCAGTGTCTCGGTGCGCAGATCCGCCACATCCTCCGAGCGGGCCGGCCCGGCCGCGTGGTTCGAGCCGGGCGGCGCGAACGCCATGGCGGAGCTGCCTGCGGCCGCGGCAATCAGCAGTGCCGCGGCGAGCCGGTATCGTCGACAAGACGAGACTCGATGAGATCGCATTTGCTCCACTCGTGCCGGAACACCCAGAACTCGCTCAACGCCAGGTTCGCCAGCGCACAGGCCAGGATGCTCACCGCGTTCCCAAGAAGATAGTGAATCCCCAGCAGCCCGGTGAGCAGCATCATCAACACGGTGTTGCCGACCATCGACACCAGGCCATTGGTAACGTGAAAACGGACGAGGCGGGCGAACGTCTCCCGCGCCGATGCCGGCCGATCGGCCCACGTCCACCGGATATGCCAGACGAAGTTGTGCAGCACCGCTGTCTCGGTGGCCGCGATCGTCGCAACCAGGTAGTGCCATCCGAGCAGCCCTGCCAGCATCCAGAGCGCCGCGAGCTGCACACCGATGCCCACGAGCCCCACGGCGGAGAACTTCACCGAGCGATGCCACGTCAGGCCGGCGCGGGGGCCGCCCGCGAGCGGCGCCGGCTGGAAGCGATCACCCACGGCGCGCCTCCTGCCCGCCTCCTGCCGCACCCGGGCGCGGCAGCGGTTCCTCCAGGTACAGTGCCCGCGTGTTCCGAACGACTGCGACCACGAACGTCGCGGCCATGCACACGATGGCCACGACCGCCCCGACGTCGAAGAGCAGGAACCGATGCCCGAAGAGGGTCGCAGTCGGACTCACGAGGAGCCGCAGGCACCCGATGGAGAGGACGATCCGCAGCTCCGTCGGGCCGAACCCCCAGAACGACAACCTGAACACCCCCCTGGCGTAGGTGGCCAGATAGGCCTCGATCGACAGCATGAAGTACACGAGGAGCAGGCCGAGTCCGATGAGTGGGCTCATGAAGCCCGAGGCGGCCATGCCGCCGACCAGGCTCAGGGTGCCGACGGCATCCACGACGTGGTCCACGTAGAAGCCGTACCGCGGCCGCTGCTGATTGCGGACCCGCGCCACGGTGCCGTCCAGGCTGTCCCCGAACCAGTTGACGGCGAGCCAGAACACGACCAGCACCAGGCCGACCGGGTACCAGCGGGCCAGCGCGAATGAGAGGCCTGCCATCAGCATGGCAAACAGGCCCAACGCAGTCAGGTGGTCGGCGTTGATCCACGCCGGCAGCCGGCGCGCCATGGCGATGAGGGCACGTTTCTCTGCGCTGGCCACCAGGCCGGTCACGACGCGGGTTGCCGCCGAGAACCCCCCACTCCTGCTGTTCATCGTCGTGGCTGTGGTTGTCATGATAGGCACTCCTGAGCCGCGGGTCCAACCGGCTGGATCGTCTTCCTACAGACGAATGCGCAAGCCGCGCCGGAAACGGCTCACCAGGTTGCGAACGCGAGCCTGCTCGCGAGTCTTCCCCTTGCCACTCTGGAGCCCTAAGTCCATAATTCGTAGTGTCTTCGCGGCGCGGGTATCAACGCGTCTTTGCACGACTGGCCGGGAATATTCGACCGACGAGCAACGCCGCTAGCCGGGATGCAGTGCTCGCCGAATGCAGACGTACTTCTGGGTCGGGACACTAGGATGCCCAGACTCGAGCCACAGACAATCACGCTCCTCATTGAGCAGGCTCGCCGCGGCAACCAGAGCGCGCTCGACAAGCTCCTGCCGGAGGTGTACGGCGAGCTTCGCCGGATTGCCGCCCGCCAGATGGGGCGCGAACGGCCCGGGCAGACGCTGCAGGCGACGGCCCTCGTCCACGACGCCTACCTGAAGCTCCTGAAGAATGCGACCGTGTCGTTCGAGAATCGGGCGCACTTTTTGGCCATCGCGGCCCACTCGATGCGCGAGATTCTCGTCGAGCGGGCTCGGGCGCGCCACGCGGCCAAACGAGGCGGGCACCGGGCCCGGATCACGCTCGACGAAGCGCTCGTGGCGGGTGGCAACCCGTCGGTCGATTGCCTGGCGCTGCACGAAGCACTGGAGCGGTTCAGCGCCATTGCTCCCGACGCGGCGCGCATCGTCGAGCTTCGCTTCTTCGGCGGCCTGACCACGGAGGAGACCGCCGAGGCGGTCGGCGTGTCGACGGCGACCATCAAGCGGCAATGGAGCGCCGCGCGGGCGTGGCTGTACAGGGAGCTGTCCGCGACACCGCCTGCCACAAGTGCGGTGCGTGGGCCGGAAGGCGGCGAGGCGTAGGACTCGGAATTCAGGAGCCGGGATCCAGGGGCCAGGGGCTGCACGCGTTCCCCGGTCTCCGCCCCCTGATCCCCGATCCCTGATCCCTGATCCCTGATTCGAGATCCTCCAATGACCGAGCGGTGGGAGCGACTGAGCGGGTTGTTTTCTGCGGCGCTCGAGCGCCCGCCCGCGGACCGCGACGCGTTCCTGGACGAGGCGTGCGCCGGAGACGCCGAGCTTCGCGCCGAGGTTGTGTCCCTGCTCACTGCCCACGAGCAGTCAGACGGTTTCCTCGCGCAGCCCGCGGTCGACGTCGCCTCGGCGCTGTTTGGCGAAGGCGCAGAGCCGCTCGCGGCGGGTGAGCGCATCGGGTCGTACCTCATCCGGGAGCAGATTGGGCGCGGCGGGATGGGTGTTGTGTACCTGGCGGAGGACACGCGCCTTGGGAGGGACGTGGCGCTCAAAGTGCTCCCGCCTGAATTCTCCCGCGATCACCTGCGCCGCGATCGACTGCGGCTCGAGGCGCGGGCGGCAGCGACGCTGTCACACCCCGGCATCGCGACCGTGTATGCCCTCGAGGAAGCCGGGCCGACGCTGTTCCTGACGTTCGAGTACGTCAAAGGCCGCACGCTGCGCGAGCAGATTCAGACCGGCCCACTGGAAGCGCCGGCGGCCATCGCGGTGGGCGTGGAGGTCGCGCGCGCGCTGGCTGCCGCCCACGCCCGCGGCGTGGTGCACCGCGACCTCAAGCCCGACAACGTCATGCTGGCCGAGTCGGGCCACATCAAGATCCTCGACTTCGGCATCGCGCGCTTCGAGCAGGGGACGCGGGATCTGGGGAAACGCCTCACCGAGGCCGGCGCCATCCTGGGGACGCCCGCCTACATGTCACCCGAGCAGGTGGAGGGGAAAGACGCCGACTCCCGCAGCGACCTGTTCGCGTTTGGCGTGCTGATGTACGAGATGGTTTCCGGCACACACCCCTTCGAGGCGCAAACGCCGCTGTCAACGGTGGCCCGTGTGCTCGAAGCCGAACCCCCGGTGCTGTGGGAGCGCGATCCGCGCATCCCGCACGAACTGGATCGGATTGTCCGCCGATGCCTGCGCAAGGCGCCAGCCGAGCGCTATCAGCGGGCCGAGGAGTTGGTCGCGGATCTCGAGCGGCTTCAGCGGGTGACGAGCGCGGCGGACACAGCCGGGGCGCGCCCGGAGCGGCTTCTCCGCATGAAGAGCACGTTGACCCGTCCTCGCACCTGGTGGCAGGTCCATCAGGCCGGCGTCATGCTCACGTACCTGGCGATGGCGTACCCCGCGTGGCTCGCGCGCGACTGGACCGGCGGCGCGCTGGCCGTGGCGCCGTTTGTCGCCTTTGTCGCGAGCGCGGTGTGGAACGGGACGCTGCGCGTGCACCTGCTGTTCACGGCGGCGTTCAACACGGGCGCGTTCGCCGCGGAGCACAAGAAAGCCGGCCCGTGGCTGCAGCGCACGGACTGCGCCGCCGGCGCGATGCTGATCCTGCTGGCGCTGCCGATTGCCGTGCCCCACGCGGCCGTCGCCACGCTGCTCGCGGCCGTCGGGATCGGCGTGATGACTGTCTCGCTCATGATCGAGCCGGCGACCACCAAGGCGGCATTCCCCCGCCGGCCGTCCACGGGCGGCGGACGAAGGACTCCGGACCGCAGCCGCCGGCCGTGACCGCGGCTTCTCAGATGGCGCTTCTTCCGCGCTCGCCGGTTCTGATGCGGACACAATCCTCGAGCGGGGACACGAAGATCTTGCCGTCGCCGACCTGTCCCGTCCTGGCGCCGCGGACGATGGCCTGGAGGGCGGGCTCCACGTACGCTTCGTTGACGCCGATCGAGATCTTGAGCTTCTCCGTCAACGTCGATCGGAAGCGCTGGCCTCGATAGATCTCAATCTCGCCTTCCTGTCGCCCGTGGCCTTCGACCCTCTCGACGCTCAGCCGGTAGCGGTCGCCTTCGTCCAGCACACCCTGGAGTTCCTGCTGCACGGCTTCGAGCCGCTCGGGCCGGATGATCGCGGTGATGAGCTTCACGTTAATGCTCCTGTCAGGACGCAATCGCGTGGTGGTAGGCGCGTTCGCCGTGGACGCTGATGTCGAGGCCGTCGCGCTCGTGATCGTCTGCCGCGCGCAGGCCGATGGTCGCCTTGAGCAAGAGGCCGATCGCGAGCGTGCCGACCACGGCGAACACGATCGCCGTGCCGACACCCACGGCCTGCTTGACCAGTTGGCCCGCGCCGCCTCCGTGCGTCAGGCCGAGGACGGGCAGGAAGCAGAAGACGCCGGTGAGCAGGGCCCCGGTGATGCCGCCGACGCCATGCACGCCGAAGGCGTCGAGCGAATCGTCGTACCCCAGGTGCTGTTTCACCTGGACGGCTGCGAAGCACAACCCGGCCCCGATGACCCCGAAGGCGAGAGCCGCGCCCGGCGTGACGTGCCCTGCTGCCGGGGTGATCGCGACCAGGCCCGCGAGGATGCCCGAGGCGAAGCCCAGCGCGGTCGGCCGACCCTGATGCCACCACTCGACGAGCAGCCAGGTCAACGCGCCTGACGCGGCGGCTGTCTGGGTGGTGGCGAACGCGAGGCCAGCCACGTAGCCGGCGACGGGGTGGTCCGCCGAGACCGCGCTGCCGGCGTTGAAGCCGAACCACCCGAACCACAGCAAGCCCGCGCCGAGCAGCGTGATGACCAGGTTGTGCGGCAGCATCACCGTGTGGCCCGGGCGGTAGTCACGACGTGCCCCCAGGAGCAAGACAAGGATGAGTGCGGAAACGCCGGACGAGACGTGAACCACGGTGCCGCCGGCGAAGTCGAGCACGCCGTAGTCGAGGAGCCACCCGCCTGACGCCCAGACCCAATGCGCCAGAGGGCAGTAGATAAACGTGGCCCACAACAACACGAACCAGACGTACGCGGAGAACTTCATCCGCTCGGCCACCGCGCCGCTGATGAGTGCGGGCGTGATGATGGCGAACTTGCCCTGGAACATGACGAAGACCAGCTCGGGAATCGCTTTGTCCCCGAAGTTCTTGGTGTACGGGAGACCGCCAAGGGCGACGAGCGCCGGATCCCAGCCAATCCAGCCGCCCTGGCTCGTGCCGAAGGCGAGCATGTACCCGAAGAGCACCCACTGCACGCCGACGATCGCCATCGCCACGAAGCTGTGGAGCATCGTCGTCAGCACGTTCTTGCGCCTGACGAGCCCGCCGTAGAAGAGCGCCAGCCCAGGAACCATGAGCAGCACGAGCGCCGAGCTGACCAGCATCCACGCGGTACTGCCCGCATCGACTGAGACACCAGCTGTTGCCACCTCCGTCATAGACTCGCACCCTCCCCGCGGAAGCGCCGCGGCCGACCATCGCGAGCGAGGCGGCCGGAACCTGGTTTCCGGCTGGCGCCGCGTTCCGCGACAGTGATACTCCGACTGAAGGTCGAATGATACCAGAAAGACAGAAGATAGATAACACTTTGTTAAATAGAGTAGAGCGAGCAGTATCTTGATAGTCACTCAGTGCATAATCTGCACTTAGCGTCTGACATATCGACAGCGCGCACGAAACGGTCCAGCTGCCGTGGGGATGCTCGTTCCGACGGATGGACGCGCAGCCGCCCTAGCTCGCAAGCCGCCCGGCAGCAAGTCCGTCAGGACGGCCGTTTAGGGCAAGTCCCCCGCAACCGGCAAGACACCTCAGCCACTGATCCAATCCGTGATCCATCCCGTGCGTGACCTGGAGGCCGGGTCTGCGGTATCCTGATGCGTCGCCCGCGTGGCGACAGACGACCCGCCGGTGAGGTGGCCGAGAGGCTGAAGGCGGCGGTTTGCTAAACCGTTGTACGGGCCAAAACCTGTACCCAGGGTTCGAATCCCTGCCTCACCGCCAGCCTTCGCTCATGATTGCGGACGAAGGCGGGCACCCTGCTGTCGCAGAACGAGCATCGGCCCGGCTGGGCCATCCGCCGTCGCCAGCAGGGATCGGGATTCAGGACGCAGAGCATCGTTTCTGGTTTCCACCGACGGGCTGTTGCGGAGAAACCCAACTGCCTGGAGCCAGCGTGAGCGGCCATCGTACCCCGACTCCTGATTCCCGAATCCTGAATCCTGCCGTGATGCTTCCCCGCGTCCGGTTCGCACCCTCGCCAACCGGCTACCTCCATGTCGGCGGCGCCCGTACGGCGCTGTTCAACTGGCTCTTTGCGCGCCGCGAGGGGGGCGTCTTCGTGCTTCGCATCGAGGACACCGATGCCGAGCGCTCGTCGTGGGAGATGGTCAAGGGGATCGTGGACGGCCTGCGGTGGCTGGGCCTTGACTGGGACGAGGGCCCTGACGTCGGCGGGCCGCACGGGCCGTACTTTCAGTCCGAGCGCCTCGAGAAGTACCGGGCGGCGGCGGAGCGGCTGGTGTCGGATGGCCGCGCGTACTACTGCTACTGCACGCCGGACGCGCTCAAGGCGCAGCGCGAGGCAGCCGAGCGCGCCGGCGAGGCCTGGAACTACGACCGGACGTGCGCGCGGCTGACGGCGGGACGCAGCGCCGAACTCGAGGCGGCCGGCACGCCTCGCGCAATTCGTTTCCTGGTGCCGCCCGGGACGACGAGCTTCACGGACCTCGTGCACGGCCCGATCGTCTTCGACAACACGAAGATCGAAGACTTCGTCGTGTTGCGGTCGGACGGGCATCCGACGTATCACCTGTCGGTTGTCGTCGACGACATCGACATGGCGATCACCCACGTCGTCCGCGGCGACGACCACATCTCGAACACGCCCAAGCAGGTGTTGCTCTACGGCGCATTCGGAGCGAAGCTGCCGGCCTTTGCGCACGTCCCGCTGATTCTGGGGCCGGACAAGAAACGGCTCAGCAAGCGGCACGGGGCGACCTCCGTGATGGAGTACGAGCGGCAGGGGCTGCTGCCCGAGGCGATGGTGAACTTCCTCGCGCTGCTCGGCTGGTCGCCGGGCGACGACCGGGAGCTGTTCACACCCGCCGGGCTGGTCCAGGCGTTCTCGCTTGACGGCATCAGCAGCAGCAATGCGGTCTTCGATCCCGAGAAGCTCGACTGGTTCAACAGTCAGCACATCAACCTGATGCCGGCTGCCGAGGTCGTGCGCCGGATCAAGCCGCTGCTCCAGCAGCGCGGGTGGTGGCGGGACGCCTACGAGGGGGCGGCGTGCGACTGGGCGGGCCGGGTGATCGATCTGCTCAAGCCACGGGCGCGGCGGCTGGCGGACTTCGTCGAGCACGGGCGGTATTTTTTCTCTGACGCCCTCGTGTACGACCCCGCCGCGGTCAAGAAGCACCTGTCGATGCCGGGTTTGGCGCACTACGTGCGGGCGCTGCGCGCGGCGCTGGGGTCTGTCGATCCGTTCGAGGGGGCCCCGATCGAGGCGGCGCTCCGTGCCGTGGCGGGGGAGCAGGGCATCAAGGCGGCGGTGCTGATTCACGCGACGCGCGTCGCCGTCACCGGCCAGGCCGTCAGCCCCGGCCTGTTCGACGTCGTGGCCGTGCTGGGCCGCCCGCGCACGCTGGCCCGCCTCGGGGCGCTCGAGCGCTTCCTGGGCGGGGTCACATCTTGACCTGCCACTATTTTCAAAGGTGTGGCCCCGCGCCCGATGTGCGCGCATAGTGGCGCCGCGCCTTCGCGCGGTTGCCGCAGACCGACATGTCACACCACCGGCGCGTGCCGTTCCGGCTGCGATCGAGAAACAGCCAGGCGCAGCCGCTTCCCGGACAGACCCTCACCCGGGCGAGATCTGATGAGGTGAGCAGTTCGGCTGCGGAGGCGGCGGCTGCCCACAGAACTCGATCGAGATCCGGATGCTCGCCTTCGCGCCACGTGAAGGAGAACCGGCGGCCGCGCGTGACAATCTGACGGTTGGCAAGGATGCGGACAACCGCGCGGTTGAGGCTTGCCAGTGCGGCCTTCGGGATGGGGCGCCCTTCGGCTGCAGCGCGGCACACCGAGAAGACGGCCTCTCTAATCCTCCGCGCGCGGCGAAGTGCGGCCGCTGCGGCAGTCGGGCGCCGGGACGCTTCGGACGAAAGCGCAGCAGCTTCCGACCGGGTCAACGCGCCGGCCTGCGCGCCCCAATCGACGAGATCCTGGTACCGCTCCAGGAGCTCGATGGGCCGGCCGCTCGCGCGTTCGTCGACGGTGTTCGCCAGATCAAGACAGAGCGCGCCACCCGTCAGCTCGAACAGGTAGCGGGCAGGCGTGCGCCGTCCTCCGAACCGGATATGGGCCTGCCTCACGAGTCCGCCTCCGTCGCTGCGGGACCTGCGCCCGCGGCGGAGAGCATCGCGCGCAGGTTCCGGCCGATGACCCGATCATCCGAAAGACCGAGCAGGCCGAGTTTCTCGCGAATCGTCCTCCACGTGACCCCGGTCGTCTCCGGCGCACCGGCAAGCAGCGCGGACGTCTCCTCCTGTGTGAAGACAATGCCCGTGTCCTGGACCGGCAGCTGGGGGTTTTCCGGGCACGCGCGCTGGCAGAGCAGGCAGCCGACCAGGCAGTGATGCGCCGAGGAGGGCAGCCAGCCCGGGAGGGCAGCAGCCGACTCGTTCGCCAGCGTCAGGCACCGTTCCGCGTGCAGCAGGACGCGATCGTTCCCGACGGCCCCAGTGGGGCAGGCCGCCTCGCACTCCCCGCAGGCCTCGCACAGATCGAGCAGGCGAGGCTCCTGCGGTGCCCAGTCGGCCGGGACCGGAAGCGCGGCGTCTGTCAGGCATCCGACCAGCTGGAGGTAGCTTCCCATGCCAGAGGCGTACGTGAGGTTGTTGCGGCCGTAGCGGACGAGGCCCAGGCGGGCGGCCAACGTCTTGAGCGGCGCGTCAATGACCTCCACCCGCGCCTCGAGGCAGGCCGCAAGCTCGTCCCGGATCTCCGGGAAAACGGCGCGGTAGCGGACGTAGGTGGGCGGCAGCAGGCCGCTGACGCGGCGACTGCCGGTGGTGAACGTCACCCTGCGAGCCGGCCGGGGCAGCGCGATCACGACAATGCGCCAGTCTGGTGTGACCTCTGCTGGGAGACCGCAGTTGAACGAGAGGTTCTCCCGCGCGAAGTCCCCGTTCAGCTCGCCGCGCTGCCGGCGTGCCTCGAGTGCCTGCAACGCCGCGTCGATTGCAGCGAGCGGGCCCCAAGCGACCAGGTACCCGCGCGATCGCGCCCATGCCAGAAGGACGTCCTTAATGTCCCACCTCCAGATATAACCATCGTAATCCAATACGATGGTTAGCTCCAGAGGGTTCCGACGGGGCGCAATTCCGACGGGCGCGGGCGGCCGCCCCTACGCCAGTGGCCCGATGGCGCGCTCGACCTCCTCCAGGATCTCGCCCGACTTGACGAGCGCCTTCATCGCGTTGTGATCGTCGAAGAGCGGCCGGTCGACCCCGAGGTGCGCGACGTGGCGCCGAATGACCTCCCGCGCCTTCTGGGTCCCGTGGCCCGGCGTGAACTCGCGGAAGTCCAGCGCCTGCGCGGCCGCCATGAACTCGATGCCGAGCACGCCGTACGCGTTGTCCAGAATCTGGCCGTTCTTGAGCGCCGTGTTCATTCCCATCGACACGAAATCCTCCTGGTCGGCCGCCGCGGGGATCGACTGAATGGAGGCGGGCATCGACAGGATCCGCTGCTCGACGATGAGATGGTCGGCGGTGTACTGGCTGAGCATGAGGCCGGAGTAGAAGCCCGGGTTGGGCGTGAGGAAGTCGGGCAGCCCCTGGGAGAGCGCCGGGTTCGTGAGCCGGTTCATCCGCCGCTCGGAGATGACCGACACCGTCGTGATGGCGGCGCCTGCCATGTCCATCGGCAGCGACACGGGCGTGCCCTGGAAGTTCGCGCCGGTCAGCGTCAGCTTCAGCTCCGGCACCCAGATCGGGTTGTCGCCGACGCCGTTCAGCTCGATCTCCACCTGCGAGCGCGCGTAGGCAACGGCATCGCGCGCGGCGCCGATCACCTGCGGCGTCGATCGCATCGAGTACGCGTCCTGCACCTTCGTCTTCATCCTGCCGGTGGCGAGGTCCGACCCGGCAATGACCTTCATGATGTTGGCCGCCGACACCTTCGCCCCCTTGAAGCCGCGCAGTTCGTGCAGCTTGGGGTGATACGGCCTGAGGTTCCCGAGCAGCGCCTCAATCGACATGGCCGCCGCGATATCCGCCTGCGTGAGCCATCGGGTCATGTCATGCACGTGCAGCGCGGAGATGGCGGTCAGCAGGTTGGATCCGTTGATGGCGGCCAGGCCGTCGCGCGCGTGCAGCCCCGGGACGACAATCCCGGCCCGTCGGAGCGCCTCGGCGCCCGGCAGCCGCTCGCCGTTGTAGAACGCCTCGCCTTCGCCCAGCAGCAGCAGCGCCGCCTGCGCCATCGGGGCGAGATCGCCGCAGGCCCCGACCGATCCCTTCTGGCAGACCACCGGCGTCACGCCCTTGTTGAGCATCTCGACGTAGGTGAGCGCGATCTCGGGCCGGCACGCCGAGTTGCCGTGAGCCAGCACGTTGATGCGGCCAGCCAGCGCGCCGCGCACGTGCTCGATCGGGCAGGGATCGCCGATGCCGGCCGCATGGTTGTAGACGAGGTACCGCTGGAAGTCCTTGACCTGCTCGTCGCCGAGTACCTTCTCCGAGAACTCGCCGATGCCGGTGTTGGTGCCGTACATGATCTCGCGGGCTGCGAGCTTCTCCTCCAGCATGGCGCGGCACGTCTTGATCCGCTCGAGCGCGGCGGGCGCCAGCTCGACCTTCTCGCCGAAACGCGCAATCGCGGTCAGGTTCTCGATCGTCAGGTTCGTGCCGTCGAGCACAATGGGCATGTCCGTCTCCTTCGCCGCGATTCTACCCCCACGCCGCCCGGTCTCCCCGGCGTTCCGGCAGCGCGAGAGGACTGTCCCGCAGAAACCTGCATACCATGGGTATGCCGGCACCCCCGGGGTCACATCTTGACGCAACAGTTACCTCAAGCCTCTGGCCCCCCAGCTCGCCCTGCCGGCCGACATGAGGGGATGGCCCGCCGGCCACTTGTTTCGTCAGGCCGCGCCGGCAGCCAGGGCGAGCGTCAGGACCACCGCGAGGCCGGAATGGCAGGCCCTCTTTCAAGCGTGCCGTGCTCGCGCTGGTTGTCGTGGGAGTCGCGATCCAGCTCTATCGGCCCGCGCGAACGAACCCGTCAGCGGATCCCGCACGGTCGGTCACAGCTGCAGCCACGATCCCTTCAGAGGTCGCAGCGATCCTCAGGAGAGGCTGCTACGACTGTCACTCGAACGAGACACGCTGGCCGTGGTACAGCGCAGTCGCCCCGATGTCTTGGGGTGTTGCTGGCCACGTCAAAGAGGGGCGTGGCGTGCTCAACTTTTCAGAGTGGGGCACCTATTCGCCGAGCAAACACGTCGCCTTCCTCGAGAGGGTGTGCGAGGAGGTGCGTGAGGGCGGGATGCCCCTCGGGTCGTACCTCCTGCTGCATCCGGAGGCGAGGCTGTCCGAGGCCGACCGGAAGGCGATCTGTGGCTGGACGAGCGGGGAAGCGGACCGGCTCCCCTGACCCCTGGGGGGCTGTCAAACAGGAGGGGTTTCCAAGACTGACCCCTACTCCTGTCTGAGCGCAACGATGGCGTCGACACGCGTCGCGCGCAGAGCCGGCATCGTCGTCGCCACGATGGCGACGGCCAGGAGCACGAGGCCGACAGGCGCCACGACGGTCGGATCCAGCGGCCGGACGCCGTAGAGCACGCTCTCCATGTACCGGCCCAGCAGCCAGGAGCTGGCCGCGCCGAGGAGACAGCCGAGCGCGACGATGCCCGTGCCTTCCCGGAACACCAGCCCGAAGATGCGCCCCGGGTCGCTCCCAAGCGCCATGCGGATGCCGATCTCACGGGTCCGCTGCGCCACCAGGTAGGCAAGCACGCCGTAGATCCCGACGGCCGCCAGCAGCAGCGCTACCGCGCCAAAGCCGACGGCGAGCAGCATCGGCGACCGCCGGCTCGTGAGCGAACTGTCAATCCGCTCCTGCATCGACATCGTGTCGAAGAGAGGAAGCTCGGGATCGACCGCGCTGACCACCTTGCGTATCCCGGCCGTCACAGTCCCCGGGTCGGTCGCGACCCTGGCCGCATAGGTGATGCCCGAGGCCGTATTCTGCGTATAAGGGAAGTAGTAGGCTCCCGCCCCAACCTCCTCGTCCGCAAGCCCGCGCAGCTTGATGCTCCCCACCACGCCGACAATGGTGAAGTAGTCTGCGCCCTTCGAAGGGTCCTGGAGCGACTGGGGGCTGGTGGGGCGCCACATCCGCCTGCCCACGGGGCTTGTGCCCGAGAAGAACTTCCGCGCCAACCGCTCGTCGATGATGATGACGCGCAGTGAATCGGCCGTATCGCGCGCATCGAAGAAGCGGCCTTCGCCGAGCGGGATCTTCATCGTCTCGAAGTACCCGGCGGAGACGGCCATGTTGTCGCCGCTGATGAGCGACTCGCCCGGTCGCATGACGTAGCCCTCGGCCAGGATGACGCTGTTGCTGCCCCCGCCGCCGAACGGGATCGTGTCGGTGACCCCCGCCCCCACGACCCCTGGCAGGGCGCGAATCTGCGCCAGGGTCCTCTCCACGAATGCCCGCCTGGCGGCGCCGTCCTGATATCTCACCGCCGGCAACGCCACCGTTCCTGTGACAACCTGCTGGGGGACGAAGCCCGGCTGCACAGCCGCCACCCGCCTGAAGCTGGCGGTGAGCAGGCCGGCCCCCATCAACAGGACCAGGGCGAAGGCAACCTGCGCCACGACCAAGCCGTTGCGCAGCATCCGCGCGCCGCGCCCGCCGGCGGCCGTGCGCTGATCGTCGTGCAGGACGGACGACGGGCTGACCCGGAATCCCTGGATCAGTGGAATCACACCGATGGCCACCGCAGCGACGAGCGACAGCCCCAGTACGTAGAGCACCACCGGCAGGTGCAGGCTGATCTCCCCTCCTCGCGGGATGCGTTCGATCTGGAGGAGCCTGAGCAGATCGAGGCCCCAATAGCCGAGCAGCAACCCGACGGCTGTTCCGCCCGCCGTCGCCAGGAAGCTCTCCGTCAGCAACTGGCGCGCGATCCGCCATCGGCCCGCGCCAAGCGCCAGACGAGTCGCCAGCTCCCGCAGCCTTGCGCTGCTTCGGGCAACGGCGAGGTTGGCGATGTTGATGACGCCGATCAGCAGCACGAACGCCGCGCCGCCCCAGAGCAGGTAGAGCGCTTTTCGGATCGGCTCGACGACCTGGTCCTGCAGCGGCACGACGCGGGTGTCGAACCGGATGTTGGTGAGCATCTCCTTGAACTGCGGGAACCTCACCAGGTTGGCGGCGTTGACGGCGTCAATCTGCGCCTGCGCCTGCTTGAGGCTCGCGCCGGACTTGAGGCGCCCGATCATCTCCGAGTTGTTGTTGTGCCGGGATTCGTCGGATTTCTGCTGCGCCGTGAAGGCAAGAGGCCTGTACAGGCGCACCTTGGGGTCGAGGAACACGAAATCTCGGGGCAGCACGCCGACAATGGTGTAAGGGTTCCCGTAGATCCGGATGTCTCTGCCCACGGCCGAGGGGTCGCCGCCGTACAGCTCCTGCCACAAGCCGTAACTCAGGATGGCTTTGCGTTCGTTGCCGACCTCTCCTTCGGCTTCGGTGAAGATCCTCCCGACGATGGGTTGCGCGCGCAACAGGCGGAAGAACGACGGCGTCACGTTCATGCCGCTGACCTGCTGGACCGATCCCGCCGAGCCTATCGTGAGGGCGGAGGTGTTGTAGAGAGCCTGTTCCTCGAATGCAGAGGCGCCCGCGAGCCGGTCGTAGTAGTCCGGCACTCCGGTCCCCGCGTACTCGACCCCCGCGCCGGGGTAGCGGTTGTACATCAGCAGAACCCGGTCGGACTCGGGAAACGGGAGCGGCTTCAGCACGACGGAGTGCACCACGCTGAAGATCGCGACGTTCACACCGATGCAGACCGCCAGCGTCGCGACCGCGGTGGCCGTGAAGCCCTTGTTCTTCCAGAGGAGCCTCACGCCCAGTACCAGGTCGTTGATCAGTACGTCCATACGGCTATTCCCCGATGTTCACTGGACACGTACAACTAGAAACGAATCCAGGCCGTGTTCTGTTCCTCCCGCGCATGTTCCGTGCCCACACGCGGAAGCCGTAGGGCGGGGTTTTAACCCGGCCGTCTGGCCGGGGGCTTCAAGCCCCCGGCGACACGGCGGACCTGAAGGTCCGCCCTACGCCTGTCCCCTGCCTCTCCTGCGCCTCTCCTGCGCCTCTCCCGTGCCTGTCCGCCCCGATTTGACGCCGTCCCGCTCGGTCAACGAGAATCTGATGCCACCCAGACGGCGCATGATGACAGAAGCCACCGATCGCCGCTCCGAAGACGACCCGCGGCGGGGGCATCCCGACGTCCGGACCGAGCTCAAGGACGTCTCGTACTTTTTCCTTGGCAACGGCTTGATCCAGGCGGCGGTCCAGTTTGCGCCCGGAGGCGAAGGGACCGCGCTCGGCCTGCTCGTCATGAACCCCGAGCGCCTCGGCAAGAAGCGCGAGGCGCTCACGATGGACCCGGCGGCGGGCCTCGAGCCCACGGTCGTCCGGCTGGTGACGCGACATGGCGAGGGGATGCCGGGCGCCGATCTGAGGGTGGAATGGTCCGAGCACCACGGTGCGCCCACCGTGCTCGCGCACTGGACCTGGCACGCCATTGACGTTCGCGAGCGCTTCTTCTGTCCCGATTGCCACACGCCGCGCCTCGTTCGCGAGATCGACGTCCGCCCATCGTCTGGCGATGTCGGCGAGCTGCGCCTTGTGACGGGCGGGCGCGGCGCGTCTGTCGAGCGGTTGCTCGCGCTCCACGCGGGCACCGAGGCGCGGACGTGGATCGTGTACTCGCTGGATGCGGCCGGAAGGCGAGTGCACGAGGCGACGACCGGACGGGACCCGCTGGAGCAGGACGCGCGCCGGTTCTGGACCGGCGCCACGCATGCAAGCTTCGGGGACAGCCTCGTCGACCGCTGGTTCTGTGCCAGCCGCTGGCAGCTTCCCGCTGTCGTGTCCGCCCACGGGTGCGTCGACTCCAGCATCTGGCAGGACAACCGCGAGGAAGTCCGCGACCAGGCCCTCGTGGCTCTCGGCCTTGTGATGGCCGGCCACCACGAGCAGGCCGCCGTCATCTTCCGGCGGCTGCTGCGCGGACTCGGGGCGCCTGACGGGGCTATCGTCGATTCGAGCGACCGCCACGGGTGCGGCGGAGGTGGGCTCGACCAGAACGCCGTCCTGCTCGACGCGCTGCATCAGTACGTACGTTGGACGGGTGACCTCGACCTCGTCGCCAGCTCGCGTGATCGGATTGCTGCTCTTGGCGGGTCCTCCCTGGGGCCTGAGTCGCGTAATGGCGCCGGTGGGCTGCTGCACGGCTCGGGGGAGTCCCGGGGGCTGCAGGGGATCCACGACTGCCACGTCGAGTCGGAGGCCGAACTACCGGACGGACGGCCGCGTGCGGCGCTGTGTGCCGCGCGCGCTGCCCTCCAGGCTGGACACGATGATGCCGTTTGGCGCGTCCTCCGGTGGCTCGACACCGTGCCGGGCGCGGCAGCCGGATCGTGGTTCGAGTCCTACGGCTCACGCGTCGTGCCGCCGTCAACGCAGGTGGGCGTTGTGCCGGCGACGTGGGCCGAGATGATGTTCCTCCTGGTGCATGACGTGCTGGGCGTCAGGCCCGAGGACGAGCTGATTCGGCTGAAGCCGCGCCTGCCCGCCGGACTCCAGTGGGTGAAGGCGTCGATCCCGGTACGCGGCCGGCGTCTGCGCCTCAATGTCCGCGCCTTCGAGGGGCTGAGCTCGGCGGCGTGTCGCATGGACGGCCGGCCGGTCGAATCGACCGACGGGACGTGGCTCATCGCTTGCCCCTCCGACGACCTCGCCGTCGAGATCGAGATTCCCGCGTCGTCGTACGTGCGGGGGTGATGCCACATTGGAGTTGTCATGACCATCACTGAGGCCCTGAAGAAGATACGTCAGATCCAGATCCGTGACGGTGCCCCCGAGGTCTTCGAGACCGCGGCCCGGGCGCTTGCCTGCGCCACAGGCGCCGTCGTGATCTCCCGCGCGAGCCACGAGACGCGCCGCCGGGCTGGCGTGATGCAGCTGCTCGATGCCGCGCCGCGCCCCGCACGGGCACGTGCCGGCTCGCCCGCGCGCATCGTCGTGCGCCTGCGCGAGGACGGATCCGGCGTCATCGCGGCACCGGATTCGCAGTTCCTGTTCGCGGCCGTGTCCCATCTGATCGCCGTCCTCGGCGCGCGTGACGTGAAGAAGGTGGCGAAGGGCCTGACGCTGACGCCGGCGTTCTCCTGGAGCCGCCCGTCTTACGACCTGTTCCTGACGCAGGAGGGACGATTCCAGCACGGCCTGAATCGTGAGAGCTACGTGCGCCGCCTGGCGGAGTGCGGCTTCACGCACGTTGAGGTGAACGCGCTTGCCTCGCAGGTGGCGCTGGAGCAGGGGCTGAGGGGCGAGACGTACCCGGTCCTCTACAGCTGCGGTCCCTCGCTCGATCAGTTCGTGTCCTCGTGCCTGAACAAGGGCCTCTATCCTTCCTCGTACCTGTCGGCCAACCTTGCCCGGCTGAAGGAGAACGCCGCCCTCGCGTGCCGGTACGGCCTCGTGCCCGGCCTGCTGTCGTACGAGCCGCGCTCGGTCCCGGAGGAGTTCTTCGCGCGGTACCCGATGCTCCGCGGCGCGCGCGTGGATCATCCGTTCCTGTCGCTCAAGCCGCGCTACGCCATGACCGTCGCTCACCCGCTCGTGCGGGCGCACTACGCGGAGATGATGTCGAGGCTCCTCCACGAGGTGCCCGAGCTCGGCTACATCGCCATCTGGACGAACGACGCCGGGTCGGGCTTCGAGTGCGCCGGGTCGCTGCCTGCCGGCAGAGACGGCGGTCCCTGCACGATCCCGAAGCGGGCAGACGATGCGGAGCTCGCAAGGATATCCGGGGGTCTGGCGCTGGAGTTCTTCCGGCTGCTGCGGGATGCCGCGCGCGAGGTGAACCCGGACTTCCGCGTGATCGCGCGCCTCGAGTCGTTCCCCGGCGAGCACGACGTCATCTGGGCGGGGCTCGAGGAGGGGATCGAGGTCGAGGGGGCCTCGCTTGTCGCGCGCGGCGGGGAGATCCCCTACACCCATCCGCGGTATGCGGACTCGGCGCCGATCAGCGCCGGATCCGTGTATCAGATGCAGTTTGCGGGAAAGGAGCGGGCGCTTTTGGCGGATCTCGAAGGGCGCGGGTCGATCGCGCACTTCTCCTGCGGGTTCGGGCCCCACCAGCTCTTTGCGCCGCTCATCGGCGTCCCCTATCCCTGCCTGACGTACCGGCGCCTGCGTCTGCTCTGGGACAACGGTGTCCGTCGCCTGGCGCAGCTGGGCGGAACGTGCCCGCTGGAGCTGGTGCCGTGGGACGTGAACACGGAGGTTCTGCGCCGGTTCCAGCTCGACCCGGCTGCAGCGATGGACCAGGAGATCGCCGAGCTCACGCGCCGGTGGGCGGGCGATGAGCTGGCGCCGGCGCTCTTCCGCGCGTGGCAGCTGGCCGAGGAGGCGATGCTGGCGTTTCCGGGCATCTCAACCGACTATGCGAGCGTCGGCTTCACGCGGCACCGGTTGTGGGCGCGGCCGCTTGTGCCGAACATCGAGGCGATTCCGCCGGAGGATCGCGCGTACTACGAGGACTTCTGTTGCACGACGCCGCACAACCCGAACAACGTGGACCTCAGTCGCGACGCGCTCGTGCAGCTCACAACGCCCGAGAAGAGCGCGTCGGTCGTCGAGCGCATCGATGCGGGCGTCTGGAAGCCGCTCGGCGAGGCCATCGCGCTGCTGGAATCCGCGTCTGAGAGGGCGCGCGTCTCGCTTGGCGCGTCAAACGTTCTCGCCGATCACCTCGTGCGTCTGAAGGCGCTGCGCTGCTGGTTCATGACGCAGCGGAACGTGGCCGCGTGGGTGGCAGGCATCTACGGATGGATGGGCGCGAAGACGATGTCCGCCCGGAGCCGGCACCGGGCGGCGCTCGACGACATGATGCGCAGGGAGGTCGCGAACAGCGGGGCGCTCATGGCGCTTCTCGACTCCGGCGTCGAGTTCATGGCGACGACGGAGTTGGGCGAGACGCCCTTGGTGCACGGGCGTAATCTGAAGGAGTTGCTGCAGCGGCGCATTGCGCTCATGGAGCGCCACCGTGGCGATGACCCCTTCATCGACCACGACTACACGGTGCGGATGGCGGGTCAGGTGGTGGAGTAGGCGCGTGCACGTGCGGGCGCGTTGAGCGGCGAACCACTCCAGCGATCCGCCTTGCGGGTATTTGGCTCGTTTCGTTAGAATGGAAGTTCCGGCCCTTGTGGCCCCTCCTTGCTGGGAGGTCGTTCAACGGTAGGACACGTGGCTCTGGACCACGTTATCGGGGTTCGAATCCCTGCCTCCCAGCCAACTTGAGTTTTCCCACCTGTAAGTTGCTGTACGGCAAGAGCTTCTGGATCTCGGGATCCCCAAAATCCCCCTGATCGACACATTTGATCGACACATCGTCCGGAATCGGCACCAGCGGACCGAGTTTCCCGATCATCGCCCGCAGGTGCTCCTGCTGCACCTTGGCATAGATCGCGGTGGTTGCCAGGTCCTTGTGGCCCATGAGATCCGCGATGTCGGCGAGGTTCACCCCGGCCATCCGGAGGTGCGCCCCGAAGCTGTGGCGCAGGGCGTGGAGCGTGGCCGGGCGGATCCCCGCACGCCGGCACACCTGTTTCAACTTGTTGAGCAGGTGGAGCTGTCGGTGACCGGCTTGGTTCGCAAACACCCACCGGTCGCTTTCCCGATGCCGGAGCTGCTCAAGGAGCACCCGCCGCAGCGACAATGACATCGGGATCACCCGTTCATCCGTCTTCGGCTTCCAGCCGACGTCCGGCTTGCCCTGGATGAGCACGACCCCCAACTCGAAGTTGATATCGTCCCAGGCCAGATGTTCTACCTCGCCACGGCGCATGCCCGTCAGGAGCATCGTGCCGAACACCCGGCGCTCCCGTGGCGTGCATGCCGCCAGGAGCGCCCGGACCTCGCTTGCGGTGAGGAACTTCGGGATCGTCGCCCGCGGGATCCGGAACCGCTCGACCAGCGACGCGGGATTGACGAAGAGGTAGTTCTGCCGAACCGCCCACCGGAAGAACGTATCGATGGACCGGAGCTCGTAGTTGATCGTGCTCTCGCCCACCTGCGGATGCAGGCGTTTCCGTCCGAGCCAGCCGTATTTCGCGTTGTCGGTGCGCCGGTGCGTGCCCTCTGGCGGCGGCTCGGCACGTCGCTCCACCATAGCCCGCTGGAGGCTCGCCTCTCGCGCCTGGTCCTCGCGGCTCTCCCGCTCGACAATCTGGGCTGCGAGCCGACGACGCTTGAAGTCCTCGAGATGGTGGGGCTTGATGTCTCGGAGCAAGCGCACTGCGGGATGGAACGTCCGCAGGAAGACCACCAGCGTCTTCAGGATTCGCTCGTAGCGCCTCGCCGTCCCGGCGCGCCGGTTGGCGGCCAGGAAACGGCTGTACTCCGCGATGATCCCTTCGACCGTGTCTGCGGGCGGGGGCGGGCCCTGCAGCACCAGCTGCCGCTTGAAGGCCGTCAGCGTGAGCTCTGCGGCCTCACGTGTTTTGCCCGCAAACATCCGGATCCGGTTCGGTGGCCGTCCGTGCGTCAGATCCCAGACCCACTTCCCACTACGCAGCCTTCTCTTGTGGATGGAGGCCATCCCCAGTCTCTTTCTCGACCCCTAACTTCTCACGCACCCTGACCAGTGTCGGCACCTTCGACACGAGCAGCAAATCCAACCACCGATCGATGTCCGCCTTTCGGAACCGCAGCCGCCCTGCGATCTTGAGGTGCGGCATAGTCACGGGCCCGCCTGCTGCCGTCATCTTGTAGACCGAGCTCACGGGCATCCGCAGGTACCGGGCAGCATCCCTGATCGTCCACAGGTAGTCAGACAAGTCGGCGAGCTTCGCATCGAGCGTCGGCATGGCGCGTCCTCCTTCGCCGACCATCCGACTATCAAGATCGATGCCGCTCTGCCCGGATTCCGATGCGCCCCCTTCCGGCCGAAATGCGACGACGACGACGGTAGCACATCGCGCAAGATCGGGCGGACCGCTGCGCGCATCGCACATTCTGCAATCGAGCACCCCTCAAACCCAGGCACAATCTGCAATAGGGCGGCGGGAACAAGGCTACATCTCACCTTCACGGGACCCCAGTCGGCGGTCTGCGCTATACGTCTATTCGTACATTCCTTTTCCTTCAGGCGGGTCAGATGAGACTCGCCCCATTGCTACTCCCCTGAACCAGGTCTATCCGTGAGAGAACGCCGCCCTCCAACGGAAAACCCCGGCAATCCACGCCGTGGTATCCCCGTTTCCTCAGGGGCACCCGATCAGTGCGGCCAACTTCCCGCTGCCAAACCGGACGATGGCCCCTATCTACGATGCCTCCGTCATTAACGTGGCCGGCGAAACCAGCGACAGCCTCTCGCAAGGGTGGGAAGCGCTGCGCCTCGGACGCGCCTTGTTCCAGATCGCATCAACAGTTCACCGACCCGGTCTCATGCGGACGCGGAAGATGATCGGACACGGAGCTGAGATCCTGCGGGATCCCGAAGCACTGCCCGAGGTCCTGCCTCTTGGTGGGCAGTCTATCAAGTTCTCGTCAAGATCTCTCTCCGGCAGGTAATGCGGTCCAGAGGCGAAAGAAGCGACGTCGACGGTGACCGAACCTCTCGGTTTTCTTGGGATCTTCTGCAGTGATCGGCCGGTCGGCTGGGGTGGAAGAAGGTGGTTTCGTGCGCAGTCTGTCAAGTTCTTGTCAACGTGCGACGTCCGCCATCAACCTCTCACACTCGACCGGCCTTGGGTGCCGCGCGCACGGGCCAACCCATCGTGAGCGTGCCGTGGCGAATACCCGCCGCCGTAACTCGCATATCCGGTCAACGTGTCCGCACGATGACAGGGCTTCGATTCCCGGCGGCGACGACTGAAAGATGGGTCATCGATCCGGCAGCCGGAAGTGCCCGGAGACGACCGATTCCGGCGCCGAGCCTGGCCCTCGTGAACAAGGTGGTTCAACACTTGCGCGGCCAGGCGTTTCTCGGTCAGCTCCCCAATCGCCGCTTCCGCGTCCGCGACTACGAGGCTCTGCTACAAGCGTGGCGTCCCGCTTACCGGTTCGATCGCCATACTCGTCACTCGTACTTCACCTTGCTGCGCGGTCTTGCCCTTCGGGACGGGCTTCGGGCGCTTGATCCGCATGGACAAGACCGCCTGTCGTACGCGGTGTTTTCTGCCGCCAACCTGTAGGCGCCCGCCGTGCGCTAGCCACGGACCTGGCTCTACCTCGATCCGACCATCGAGGACGAGTTCCGGTCGGCGGTCGAAGCGAAGGCCGTTGATTCTGGAGAGAATCTCGTCGTGCTCCTCCCCAACTACTCTGGAGTGTTCTGTCGTGAGGAGCTTGGCCGTCACCGTCCAGCTTGTACGAACGCCTCGCAAACGTAAGCGGATCTCGCTCACGCGGGAGGTCGCGGCGAGGACGCCGCAGAAGCAATCCTCCAACAAAGGCTCAGGCCCGCCTTGCCGGCTCCGACACGACGAACTCGGATCGTACTGACTTAGTGCCGTCCCCAAGAAGATTCTCTAAACCGGACCGTGTCGGCGAAGCCTTTCTCCGCCGCGCAGCCTAGACTCGCCGGGCAGGTCGGACGCCTTCGGCCTGCCCGTCCCTTTCCCTCCCAGACTCCACGTAGCCGGAAGCCGATCGGCCTGGGGGGTTGGCCGTCGCTGCTGCTGGTTTCAGCGTGATTCAAGCACCTTGCTGACGCGGGCGATAGCCAAGCCACCCCCAACCCAGCTATCGAGCATTTGCCCTGTGGGGCCGATCAGGAAATATGTCGGCTCACCCGTCACCCTGTACAGTCGGTGGAGCGGCCCTTCGAACGGCTCGCGAATCTGCGGCCACGCGATGCCGGTCTCTTTTGTGAACGTGCGCAGCGTGCTCTCGGACGTGTCGCTTGCTACGCCGAGGAAGCTAACCTTGCGCCGAGCTGACTCGTTGAAGAAACGCACGATTTCTGGTGTTTCCGCACGGCAGGGGCCACAGTTCGTTGACCAGAACTCAAGGAGAAACGTGCGCCCGCGATATCCGGCGAGCGTTTGGGATACGCCATCAATGTCTGTGGCCGCGAACTCCGGGGCCGCCGACCCGACCCTGAGCGACGGCCGATCCGGTCGCACCTCGGCGAGCTTCTCCAGCGTCACTGCGTCCCCGCCCGAATCGACGGCAAACGTGTAAGACTTGCCGAACAGATTGACGTAGCCCTCCGAACGTTTGTAGCTTTCCGGCTCGCCCGTTCCGTGGTCGACCTCGAGCGAATAGTCGCCACTGCCGTACCTACCTTGCACTCCTCGCACCGCGAACGCCGCACGCTTGCCATCGATGTTGATCGTCCCACGGCGAACCGTCGAATCACCGATCACCACCGCGAGCTTCTCACTGCCGTTAACCTCGATTCGGCGAATCTCGAATACGCAGGGCCAGTGCACGCCTCCGTCGAACACATCGACCTGCACACGCCAAGCACCATCAATTCGCTTAAAGGACAGTGGCTTGGTCTGGCTCAAGTCTCCGTCACCGTTCCAATCTAGGTATAAGTCCCAACCTTGCTTGTCACCGCCGTCGAGAACCCATCCACGGTTCGTACTCCCGACGACAAAGTTGTAGCCGTAGAGTGGCTGTCTGACTGCTGGTGGGATCCGCGAAATGGTCACGGTGTGCGCATCGGTCTTCGTGGCACTCGCGAAACCGCGGTACTCTTGCTCGCTTAGCGGAACAACCGTCTTGACGGGTGGCAGCAGATCAGCCGGCCCGGTTGGGAATGTTAGCACTGTGGAGGGAATCTCTTGCCCCGCTGACACCGCGGCAGTGGCCATAAAGAGCAAGAGTGCGCCAAATGCGCGTCGCGCCATGCACCTCTCGGACATCGCAATCTGCCCCCGACTCATCTTCGGTGAATCGCCAGGCACGCAAGCTTCGCCCAGGGCGAGACGATGCGCCACCAGCGCCGGTTCTCGGGCGAGACGATACCACACCTCTCCCCGCCCCGGGCCAACACCGTAGCGTTGGGGAGGTTTGGCGATTGGACATGGGGCTGGCCCGATACCTGGCCCCCGATCTGCGCGCCCGGAGACGGCCGGGAGCGGGTGTCAGCGCCAGTGGTAGAAGCGGGACTTTCGCCTCTTGCGATACCTAGCTTCGGTCTCGAAGGGTGGCCGGGTTCCCGAAGGGTCGCACGGTGTCCACGGTGATCGCCGACCCGGTGATCCGCGTGCCGACCGCCTGGTAGGCAAGGGTGCGCGACGCCTAGCGTTCTCGCGCCGCGAGCGGTGGGAACCGACCACGACAAAGAGGTAGCGGCCCCGCCCAGCGTGCGCGCGGCGACCATCGCAGAATGGTGCGCCTCGGTGGCGGGCTCGAGCAGTCGCACCGGGGAATACATGGCGGACGCCAGCGGGAGATCTGCCGCTACGTCGGAATTGGCGAGAGGCAGCAACACTTCAGCATCGTCGCGATCGCGCGGCCAAGGTACTCGAGTTGAGGACCACCGAGCACCACGACGGCCAGGCAGTGCAGGTTCTTCATCGTACTGGTCGTATCGACCAAGACGTCGATTCGACCATCGCCAGCCACGGCAAGTTGGATGATTCCCAGGTACCGAGGAAGCGGCACCCCGTCATAGAGCAGCGGCGTGAGCGACCGTCCGACTTCGTCCCCTGCCAACGTCTGCAAGTAGCGATGACTGCGGACGGTTCGAACCTCTCGCGTAAGCGATAGCGGATGGATCCCGGGGAAACCCGGTTCTTGCGTTGCTTGCACAAGCTTCCCAATGACCGCGAAAGCTATCTGGAGCAAAGCGTTTGAAGAGAGGCGTATCTTGGCGTGGAGAGGAACGAGCACGTATCGGAGAAGCCACTGGTCAAGATTGTCTCGCTTGTTCGGATTCAAGAGCACCGTTTCCGGATGGTTCATTAGGTCCAGACGCTGGTACGGCCCGATGCGATCATCATGAACGTACAGAGCCAGAACATCCCCGGCCAAGTCGTAAATCTGCCTGTCATTCAGTGGGGGCGTGCGGCGCAGCCGCAATCCGACGGCAGTGACGGCGTGCCAGAGGTCAAGATCGGCGGGTGACTGCAGGACCAAGACAGGCGCGAAACCTGAGCGCAGGGACGTATATACGGAACACCTTCCCTGTTCGAATGACTCCACCCGCTCAAGGCAGGGCGCCACTCCCAGCGCTTGAAGCGCTTGACACATCTGGTCTATAGACAAGCCGGCATCGGATGGGATCGACCGTCCAAGGGGCAGCGAGTAGCGGCTGGCAACGGTCGTAATTTGCGCCGGGGTTGGTGCTCCGATCTCCTCGGATTCCCGGAGCTTGTGCAGCGCGGACCAAAGCGCGGTCGTGGCGCACGCACTCACCCCCACATCCTGCTGCTGGAATGCCAATCCTCGAACAGCAAGCTCGACGGCGCCGAGGTGAACAGCGTATCGTCGGACTCCGCCAAACGAGCGGCTTTCCCCCTTGTCGTCCGGGACTTCCGGATAGGCCCTGAGGATCGTACGGCCAACAGGAGTGCCGTTTAGTGGCTTTACGACGGTGAAACCGAGGTACTCCTCGTCGGAAAACGTCTGCCAGCGCGAGCGCCTTTCCAACGCCGGCTGGGAGCAGCACCGCTCCAATTCTCTGAGCGTGTGGCCCAGTTCTGCAGGACCCGTCTTGAAGAAGTGCACCCGCACACAGGAGTTCTTGTACGGGTGCAAACTGCGTGAGTAGAAAAGGCTGTGGTCCTCGATGAAGTCGCGATCGACGTAGTGCTCTTCGACCAGTAAAGACCTACAACCCAAATCGCCTACGTAGTTGTGGAGGTACTTTAGCTGCCCAAAGGTCGAGCTGGCAGCAAGTGCCGGCGGCTCGATTCCGAGGATTCCGGAAAGCGACGAATCCCCAACCCAAGCTTCGATTCGGTTAGGCATCCGAAGACCGCCGGACGTGATTGCGACAGCGGACTACGTAAGGGCGTTGATCCTGACAGCCATGTCTTGCGGCGTGAGCCGCTCGGACCGGCGCGCTTCCTTGCACAGTCGCGCAGCGACCGCGTCCCACTGATCGAAAGAGACGCAGGTCACCTCCACGCGAACATCCTCGGGTGCCGCAGGCATCTCAGCCTCAGGCGACTTGACCGATCCCTTGGGCTGTTGGTCTGGCATGACGACCTCGTCTACTTGCTGGAGCAAACTACTACTTTAACATAGGCGTTTGGTCGAACCAAACGCCGGCACTATTGCCGAGCCGGGAACAGCTTCGGAACTTGGAACCCCAAGGCTTTCGCTATCTTTGCCATGGAGATCTCGGAAATCGTCAGGCCGCGTTCGGCCTTCCGCACGGTCTGAGCGGACACCCCGGCCGCACGCGCAAGTTCCTCCATAGTCCAGTTCTTCTCGTCAACTCTCGCCCTGCGGAGGACGATGTTCGTACCGTTCGTTGATCCCCGTTTCATACAGGGACATTGTCCCAACAACCACATCAGTATGTCAAGTAACCTTTGATCGGCTATGGTCACGCTACAGACTGCTGTATATCGATACTTATAGCTACACGAGACGGACAGTCAGGACTTGCAGGTGATCCCAACGGCACAATAGGCCGCACAGATTGCCTCAACCTTCTTATCCGCTTCTTCCCGCTGCGCGGCGTAGTACGTCTTTGCAGCCGACACAAGCCCCGTCAGCACGTCGGTGAATTGAGCCAGCCGGTTAAGCCGCACCAGGGTCAAGTAGTACAGGACCGCCGCCTCTCTGGCGCTGAAAATGAGGGCTCCCGAGGCATCTCTGGCGGTCAACAGGTTGTACGCGGCCTTGTTCGGTATTCCGCTGTTCGTATGGACCCCGCCGTTGTCTTTCGACGTCATGACGAAGTCCTTCATGTGATCCGGGTCTCCTGTTCGTCGGGGATCGCTGAAATCACGCAACGGCATCCCGCCGCCGCGCAGTCCAGCACCAATGTCCCAAGTCCACCGATCGACTGGAGTGTCAGGCCCGACGTTGAACCAGTTGTTTATGAGGACCCCGAAGAGATCGCTGAAGGACTCGTTCAACGCACCCGACTGGTCTCGATACACGAGTGCGGATGAGTGCTCGGTCACGCCGTGCGTCAGTTCATGGCCGACGATATCCAGGAATCGAGCGTAGCTGCAGAGCCTGCCGGCAACCACGTCTTGACCGTACCAGATGCGCCCCTTGTACCACGCGGCATTGCGCCATATCGGAGGACTCGCGGCCTTTCCGTACGTGCAATTGACCATCGACACCAACTGCATGCCCTTGTTGTCAATCCCATGGCGCATCAGCACTTCCTTGAAGAAGTCGAACACGCGCCCGGCATTCGCGTGTGCGGAGACGACCGCGCGGTGTGGGGCGTCGAACTGGGCACTGGCGCTTGTGGCCGGATCTTGAGGAGGGGTCGTGGTCATGTCGGCGCCCTGAAGATCGTAGGTGACCACCGACCGTAACGGGTCGCTGAGCGTGAACCCGCCCGGAACCTGACGACCGAGGAACTCGACGCTAAGATCGAGTTCGTCGTATCCACTGCACCGAGTTGGAACATCGAGTGTCGGGTCACGTCGGTAGTAGAAGAGAATTCGACCGTCCTGCGCGTCCGCCAGGTAGTCATATTCGGGTGCCAGCAAACCGGGTGAGGCGTCCAAGTAGCCGAAGAAGAACGGCAGATCCTCCCCAGTCACCGGTGGCGCCGCCGGCACTCGCCGGAACAGGTAAGCGAGTCGCCACTCCTGAACGTCTGCGGCGAAGAACAGCGTCATTTCGGGCGCAACTGCTGCCGAATAGTCGGCGAGACCACCGATCGCCATTCGAACTGTGTCAAACGCCTTCTCGGCCGTGAGCGGAATTACACTGGCGACTTTCTCACCGACGTCCGCAACTGTCGCCTGCGCAGCGACGAATGACCGGTTTGAGTCGAGTTCAACGAGCGCCTCAGATCCAAACACCGGCACGTCGTGATACAGCTGAGAGAAGAGGACCAGTCTTGTGTTCGTCAGCGGACTGTCCTCGACCGCACTCAGCCGAAAACGCTCGACTGCCCCGCCGGCGGCACGAACGCCGATCTGGCGAACGCGGGATCGCGTATCAGCATTGAACAGCCTCGCGAGGTAGTACCGGGCGGCGCCTTCATCGCCCGAGAACAATGCACTCGGTGCTGAGATCGCCCCCTTGGAATCCGAGACTCCAAGAAACCCTTGATCGACGGGGAATCCGTCCGAGGAGTGCGCGTGAACGCGAACGTGGTGCTCCATCATTCCCCCTCCCGCTGTCGCAATCGTTTCTCCGTCCGCCACTGCTCCGCGACCGTCGAGGACTACGCGGTCTCGGTGACCACCGCGTGGTGGTGATCTATCGAGAAGTGTTATGGGTGTAGCGCGGCACCAGGGAGGGAGCGCTGCGGCAGTCCTTCCCTGCAACGAACGCCAAGCGCCCGGGGAATTTTCGGGCGAGCGTCGGTCGCGGTCAAGGCCTACGTCGCTCCACGTGACTACCAAGACCCGTTCCCGCCAACCACGACCTCGCCTGTCAGCCGCCCGGCAAGTAATCAGCGGTAACTTGAGTGGGGTTCTATGACCGGACCGGCGAGATGCCGGACGCTCGCGGTCGAACTGCGCACCCCACGGCTAGATGATTCCTGTGCCAGCCGACAGCATTGTCCCGGAAGGAACGCATGCAGGCGTCCTACGAAGACGATGTCATCCTCGGAAAGTGTGGCCGCTATTTGTTCCAGGGTGTCCTAGAGTACGGTAGCGCTTTCTCTTGACAACCCCATCCCTGAGCCCTATATTGTGTCCCAGAGAGAGGTAGTCATGAACATCGTTACTGTCTACGAGCTATTTCCGACTGAAGACGCGTGTTTGGCCCACATTGAAGGTGTCCGCTGGAGGGGGCACCCGGCCTGCCCGTACTGCCGGTCGAATCGCGTGACGCCGATGCCGGGAGAGCGGCGGCATCACTGCAACGCCTGCAACACAACATTCAGCGCCACGGTCAACACGATCTTCCACCATACCCATCTGCCGTTGCAGAAGTGGTTCCTGGCAATCTCCCTGATTCTCAACGCCAAGAAGGGCATCGCAGCTCGACAACTCGCCCGCGACCTTCAGGTCAACAAGAACACGGCGTGGTACCTCGGAATGCGGATTCGTCGTGCGATGTTTGACGCCACCGAACGCGAACTGCTGACGGGAATTATCGAGATGGACGAAACCTACGTCGGCGGGAAGCCCCGTCCCGGAGGACCGCCGTTCAAGCGGGAGCGGGGAACCCTGAAGCAACCCGTTGTGGGAATCATCGAGCGTGGCGGCAAAGTCCCGGCCCAGGTCGTCAAGCGCGTCCACGGTTTGACGGCCAAGCGACTTTCTACCCAGGTTCGGCAGAACGAGGACATCGCTAGGGCCACGATCTACACCGACGAGTTCGGTGGATACTGCCGAGTCTCGCGGCTCGTCAAGCACGGTGTCGTCAACCACGAGGTCTGGTACGTCAAGGGTGATTGCCATACGAACAGCATCGAATCCTTCTGGGCGCTCCTGAAACGCGGTATCGTCGGGCAGTACCACAAGGTGAGCCTGCAGCACCCGCCGCAGTACATCAACGAGTTCTGCTACCGCTTCAATCACCGGAAGACCGCCAACGTGTTCGACGCCACGCTGTGCAGAGCCTTGGGGGTATAGATGCCAGACAAGATTCCAAGGGCCACACACACGGGGCAACTGAAAGTGGCAGAGATCGTTTTCGATTGTGCGGTCTTGAACGATGGCGATCCACCGACTCGGGCCGTGTCGGAAACACACTTCATGCAAGCGATGGGAATGTATCGTAGCGGCGCTCTTTCTACACGCCGCGTCCGGGCAGACGAGAGCAGCACACAGAGTCCCCTGTCTCTTGCCTATAAGAACCTCAAACCGTACGTGGAGAAGCACTTGAGTGCCGTGCACTTCAAGCCGCTGACGTATCGCAATCCCCAGGGGCGTTTGGTAACAGTCGGACTTGACGCCTCGATCATTCCAAAGATCTGCGAAGTTTGGATCGACGCCGACCGGGACGGGTTGTTCGAACGGCACCCTCGGCAGAAGGCAATCGCCGCCAAGGCGGACATCCTTCTTCGCGGATTCGCACATGTGGGCATCATCGCACTCATTGATGAAGCCACTGGATACCAAGAGCTCCGCGACCGCGAGGCTCTGCAAGACATTCTCGACAGGTACTTGTTGGCCGAACATGCGAAATGGGCCAAGCGCTTTCCCGATGAGTTCTACAAGCAGATCTTCAGGCTGCGCGGCTGGCAATGGCGTGGCATGCACATCAATCGACCGAGTATTGTGGGACATTATACGAACGACATCGTGTGGTCCCGGCTTGCCCCCGGGGTTCTTGACGAACTTCGTCGTTTGAACCCGCCCGTCGAGGGCAAGCGGAAGCATAGGCACCATCAGTACCTCACGCCTGACGTGGGGCATCCCAAGCTTCAGGAACATCTCTTGGGTGTTCTCGCGCTTCTACGCGGATCGACGACCTGGGAGACATTTACACGCATACTCCAGCGTTCTTATCCCAAACTCCACACTACGCTATCCCTGCCGTACCCAGAGAATGAGGAGTGATCATGCGCTATCTCATCAGTTATGATCTCGTTACGCCCGGCCTCGACTATCAACCCCTCTGGAATGCGCTGGCAGCAATCTCAGCGCAGCGAGTTCTGCTCTCACAATGGATTGCGCGATGCGCCGACACGTCCGCGGGCAATCTGCGTGACTACATCCGCTCCTTCGTCGATACAAACGATCGTGTCTTGGTGACTTGTTTGGACTCCGCCGACTGGGCCGGCTGGAATCTGATGATCCAGGTGAACGCGATCTAGCGCGTCAGAAGGGCTTACTGGAATCGCCCGCTCACACCCCTCTTCTGGCTGGAGATGTGGCCCGTCTTGCCACCATCGAATTCGCATGGTGGTGTCAACAATCTTACGCACTTTGCGTGATGACCCCTGCCTGGCTGTCACGCGATCTTGGCACGGGCCTCGTCCGTCAGCAGTAACTCCACGGCCAGGTAGCGTCGCGATCCCCAGCGCGTCGCGGCCACATGCCGCAGAAGCGCGGCGACGAGCATCAATGCCAACTGTCCATCGGGAAACGCGCCCACCACGCGCGTCCGCCGGCGAATCTCGCGAATGATCCGCTCCATCGGATTGTTCGTGCGAATCTGGCGCCAATGGGTGCTGGGAAAGGCATGGTAGGTCAGGGTGTCACCGACCGCGTCCCGGACGAGCTTCGCGGTCGTCCCGAGTTTCATCTTCTCGAGCTTGGCGACCACTTCCTTCGCCTTGGCCTCCGCCGCCGTGCGGTCCTCCTGGGCGTGAATGGCCTTGAGCATCCGGGCGACGTCGGCGACCTTGCCATTGGGCACCAGGGCAAACACGTTGCGGCACCAATGCACGACGCCGCGCTGCCAGCCGGCGTCCGGGTACACCTCGGCAGCCGCGTCGACGAGGCCCACGCAGGCATCACTGATGATGAGTTGCACGCCCTTCAATCCGCGGTCTTTCAGGTGACGCAGGAAGCCCAGCCAGCCGGCGCGGTCTTCTTTGTCGTCTTCGGCGACGCCGAGGATGTGCCGGTACCCGTCGGTGCCGATCCCGATCGCGACAAGGACAGACACGTTGCGGACCTCGCCGGCCCAGCTCCGCTTGAGCACGAGTCAATCGAGGAACACAGAGGGATGGCTGCTCTCGGTCAGCTTCGTCCGCCGGGCTTTAATCTGAGCATAGATGCGCTGATTCAAGGGGCTGACAGTCCCGGAGCTCCCGCGCATACCCCGCAGGGCCTCGGTCATGTCTTCTACGCGTCGGACGCTGACGCCAGCCAGATACAGTTCCACCAAGGCCTCTTCGACCGACGCCTCGCGTCGGCGGTACCGCTCAATGATGGCCGTTTCGAACGGGAGGCGTCGCAGTTTGGGGACCTTCAGCGTGACCTCGCCGGCCTTCGTCTCGAGCTGCCGCTCGTAATGGCCGGCTCGCGTATCGGTCCGCTCCGGCGACCGTTCGTACCGCTGGGCCCGGCAAATGCGGTCGGCCTCCGCATCCAACAGCGTATTCAGCGTCTCTTCCACGCTGCCGCGCACCACCTCATCCACGTCCGCCTTGAGCTTCGTCTCGTCTACGGATACCGCCTCGAGCCGGGTAGTGGTATCGTCCTGTACGGTGGCCTCCTCTCGGGTCTGGTCATGGGCGTCTTGGCGAACACCATTGAACCAGACGGAGGTCACCACTTCAAAAGTGCGAAAGATACGTTACGTTATCCGCCGCGTCGGCTGTTCTCGCGCACCATGTGTCAGGGTTCGTTCAGGTGCAACGCGTCGGCTCGCCGTCATCTCGGGCACGTCCAACCGCTGAAGCCGCTGGTCGGCCAGGCCGCGTTCGACGGCTTCTCTGTCCGAGGAGTACCCTGAGAGACGCCTTGTTGCTCCAAGAGTACAGTCCCATGCGGGCTGGGCGCGCTACAATGTTGTTGCCTGCCCCAATCCGTCATGGAGTTCAGCTGAGGACCGCAGATGGCAGTCTCCCGTCCGAACAAGAGCGACATACGCGTGACGGAGTGCCGAATGTGCAGGCGGGAACGCCGCTCTTACGCCCGCGGCGTGTGCTCTACCTGCTATCACCACCTCAGGCGTCAGGTCGGCGTATGCGCCAACTGCGGGGGTAGGAAGCCGCTCTACGCAAAGAGCGAGTGCAAGACGTGCTGCGATGCCCGCTATCGAGGAATGCGCTAGCCGCGCTTCGGAGCCTCATCCGATACGAAAATCAGCGCCCGCTTTGCGACTCTGCCCGGGTGCTTCAGCTCACATTCCCAAATCACTAGATACCGCCACCCGAGCCGACGCAGGTTGCGTCGGTTGCGCTTGTCGCGCTCCTTGTTCGCCGCGAGCTTCGGCAGCCAGTAACTCAAGTGCGACCGAGGCGTGAGTGTGTTTCGACAGTCGTGCCCGTGCCAGAAACACCCGTTGATGAAGATCACCTTTCTTCTTGCAGGGAACACAATGTCGGGTGAGCCTGGGAGATCCCGTCGATGGAGGGCGTAGCGGAAGCCCGCTCTGTGGAGCATCGAGCGCACCAGTCTCTCTGGCGTTGTGTCCGTCGACCTGACGGCGCGCATCATTCGAGATCTGGCCGCGTCTGACGCGCACGGCGTGCGTGCCATGTCTGGACTCACTCTTTGAATAGCACCGCCGATGGCTTCCATCCTCTCGCGAACCCGTCCGCTTTGACCAGCCACCTCTTGAGACGCTGCCCGGGCTCAACTGACTCGCCCCAGTACTCAACGAATAGAGCGTTCTCAAGCTCCTTAGCTGCCATCCGCATCTCGTCCTGGATGTCTTCCAACGCCCGTTGGATGTAGATGCCTCCCCTTTTCGCGTTGGCGCGAAGCGCCACGCTACCCGCCGAAAACAAGTCGCGGGCTTGAGGGCACAGCACGCCGCGGTATGTCATCAGGTAGCTCACGGCATCGTTGTACTTGTCGCGCACGCGAGAGCCGCCGACGATCTGCGGGCAAAGGAGTGCGGCTTCGGCTCGGAGTCTGCGCTTCTCTGCCTGCGGCAGCCGCATATAGAGCCGCACTTCGAGCGGAAGCGCATGCTCGCCTTCGGGCGAGTCCTCAAGCCACCAGAGTCGCTCGCCAGGCTTCAGCCTTCCTCGCGCATACTTCCGAATGTGTTTCATCTTGTCCGCGAGGGCGAGCTTCCGGAAGTCGTCGTAGGTTAGCCCCATCAGATCGAACAGCGATCGGGGCGTCCCGATCTCTACCTCGAAGCGTGGCACATGAGAGGTGCGGACATGCATCACGCAGTCGCCATACTTGCCCCACCGCGCCTCGGGGGTCCCGCCCTGTTTTCCGAACATCACATAGACTTCCTCGACGGCCTCGCTCCGCGTGCTTTCAAACACGCTGTTGGCAACGCTCCTCCAGGTGTCCTTATCGGTGAACTTCACCTCTACACCGCACTTGCCAACTACGATGTCAGGGAACGCCTGAGGACTCGGAGAGAAGTCGATCTTGATGTGGCTTCCCAGACGGTCCTGCACCAGTTCTCGGACCCTGTTCTCGAAGCCCTTCGATTCCTTGAACGGATCGTGTCGCATCTCCTCAGTCAGCGATCCCGCGATAGAGGTAAGGAGCTCCTCAAACTGCGTTCTCGTCACGCGGCACCCTCCCCCGTCCTGCGAGTGGGCGCACGGCTGACCGCAGCCGCGTCGCGCTCGTCGCGGGAATGCTACCGGTTTTGGCCGAAGAGCGCCAGCAGCGTGTGGCCGATTGCCTCTATGCCAGAAGCGGGAGTTGACTGGGCGTCCGGACTTCGCGTGTCGGAACCACAGGGGACGGCGGGGTCGTCAGGCACCTTAAGACGGCCCGCGCGACGTGCCAGGCGAGGACAGGCGGCACTGCGTTTCCCACCTGTCGCTCGGTCTCTCGGAGCTTCGAGTCGAAGATGAAGCTATCGGGGAAGGACTGGAATCTTGCAGCCTCCCGCATCGAAACCCGCCGAGGCAGGGAGTAGTGATACTGGATGTTGCCGTGGCACTCAGCCCTAATCGTGTATCCAGCGCGATTCGGCATGAGGCGTCGGTTGCCCTGCTCAGGGCTCTTGTTAGCTCGACTCCAAATGTGATTAATTGCCTCAGATTCCGGCACCTGTTCCAGATCGCCAATCGCCTGCTTGGCCGTCATCCATGTCTTGCTGTTTCGCTCCGCCTTCGGCGGCTCGAAGCGTGCCACCGTTGGTAAAGTTCCGACGATGAAGACACGCTCCCTGGTCTGAGGCACTCCGTAGTCGCCAGCGTGGTAGAGCTTGTAGTGGATATGATATCCAAGCTCTCCGAAATCCGCGAGCACCCGTTCCAGCGACTCCTCGTTGTATTTCATCAGGAGTCCCTTCACATTCTCCGCGACAAAGACACGAGGCTCGGTCCGCTTGATCGCCTCCACCATCGCCCGATAGAGTCCGCTTCTCCGTCCCGCCACGCCTGACCGCCTTCCATTGACGGAGATGTCCTGGCAAGGAAAGCCGCCGACTAACACATCGGGATGCACCGGGATCGTGTCGATGTGCCCCCAAATGTCGCCAGGCCTGATGTCGTGCTGCAGGTTCCGACGATAGGTGCGGCATGCTGCCGCGTTGAGGTCGTTCGCCCAGACGATGCGGAACGGGAGCCGCGCATAGTGCCGTCCGAAGACCTTGAAGCCCCCTGTGAACCCGAGGTCCATTCCCCCACAGCCAGAGAACATCGAGACGACGGTGAACTGGCGTCCCGCCACCGGCGAACTGCCTTTCCGCGAATTGCGCTTGATCATCAACGTGAGTTCTGAAGGCAATTCTACAGCAGGATCGCACTCCAGCGCAGTCCGGGCGAGTTCGTCGCATCGTGTCGTCCTTGTCAACATGATTGCCTCTTGGAATCCCGTCCCAACAGGCAAGGCTCATGCCAACTGTCGCCGCTGCATTCGCGGGCGTTCTGAGGAAGCCCAGAGGATTTCGTTGGACTTACTGCGGTTCTCATCGATGGCGCGAGTGGCAGAAACATCACTCCTTAAACCTAGACCTTGGGGACAGCCTCAGCCCGAGTGTCGTCGGTCTTCCGCCGCTGTGTCAGGCAGCGGTGGACCCTGTTGTGTGAGATCGAGAGTCTGCGCTTCTGCATCTCCCCACCAATGGCGTGGTCCGACAACTGCTCGTCGGACAACCGCATCATCGCAAGCTGCCGCTCCCGTGTCCGATGCGCCCGCAGACTGCCGTCCTCGCTTACTGACTTGCCTGCCGCGACCGCAAACCCTGGATTGTCCAAATGTTCGCGCAGGCGGTGCTTGACGGACGACACTCACTCCCCGATCCTGTCGCTCTCTATGTCCGCCGCCTCCGACAGAACGCCGCACGCCGGGCTTGAGACCGACGAACTGAGGATGGGGTTGCCCACGTCCACCAGGCGAAGTTCGACCCCCCTTGTGCCGAAGCAGTCCGGCATTCTTGAGAGCGCTCTTGGTCGAGTGGAACAGGCGTCCGCCACGGGTAACGATCATGTGATCGCCCTTTCGGACCTTCAAGAGCATACCCGCTCCCGCCTCACGCTTGTGACGTGAGACCTTGCCGCTCGTTCCTGGGTTCGTGAAGCAACCGGACGGCGCAGGGAATCGGTGGGTCTGGCAGTAGCACGACATTCAGGACCTCTGACCAGCGTTAGGATGCTCCTTCGGTCGCTGGCGCGGTGGTCTACGAGCGGCACTGTCCCCAGGTCGTCGGCCTCTCGTCAGTCTGATCTTCGCGGCACCTGGTGTTCTGCGTCACTCCCGTAATGGTGCAGTGAGACGCCCCATTTCGGGTCTCACCAGTTTCGCGAGAAGTCGCGCGTACGTCCCATCGCCGCGACCTCGCATTGCAGAGGCTGTCTGCGCACCTAGATTGCCGTGAGGTCTATGCCGGGCACACAGTCCTACCAGACGCGGACGCCAACCGCCCTGTCCGGTTCTCGTCGGCTGCCCCTCCGAGGTAGAATCGCCAGGGGCCGAAATTGAGCGGCACGGGACACCGAGTTGTCGCCGAAACCGGCGTCAGTGAGCACGGCGGTCAAGACCGAGCCTGGTGCCGCAACAGATTGCTTCAGCACCCAGAGAAGGCCCGCCGAAACCGAAGCCCCTTCTCAAGACGCCCTCTTCACCACATCCTCCGCTGCCTTTGGACCGCGGCCGACCAAACGAAGCAGCCGCGCTGGGCCGCGAGGTGTGGGCGGGAACTGATAGTGGCAGAACCGGCAGACTGCCGCCCTCGGTTCGATCCACTCTGCACAATATGGACAGCGCTTTCGTTCGTTAGGCGTCAGGATGCCGTTGATCAGGAACAGCACCCACGCGGCCAGTGGGCCCAGTACCATGCCGACGCCCGCGCCAGCCGCGCGCGAATAGCCGCGCCGTTGTGCGGCGGCGTAGCCGATGGCTGCGCCCGCGATCGGCCACACGATCAGGTAGTAGAGCTGCCGTGCGTCCATGTCCGCCCTCCTCTCTTCGAACGCCGCAGACTGTCTCCGGGAGCCTGCCCGGATTCTCCTGAACCTTACCGCAAGACCGATACCGCCGCTCCGCCTGCAGTGCATGTTCTGTGAAGTTCTTCACAGAGATTGCTTGCCCCCAGATTGTGTGCAATCAGGTGCGATTCGTCCGACACTCGGAAGTTAGGATTGTGAAGTGACTTGCAGCCGTGTTCGCCCCGTCCGCGCGACCATAAACGAGCGCCCGCCTCTTCAGAGCGCATCGTTCGCGGTCAACTTCTTGGCCACCGGGCGACGCACTGGCCACTCGTGAACGGCGACCGCAAACCCGATGAACGCTTGCCACCCGCCGATTGCATACTGTGCAACGCGCAGTGTCCTCTCACCCGGATTGCAGAATCTGCACAGGTGCCAAGCCACCCACGCCGCTCATCGGCTGGGCGATTGCTCCAAGGAATCTGCGGGTCGTCAACGGTGGTCCCGTATCCCACACACCGCGCGCGACACCGCACGTGCACGCCATCGACGGCAGAGACGACCCGCAACCATTGCAGTTTCTGCAATGGTTGGTTTTCTCGCCACCGGACTCGGCTCGTTGGTCCCCAGATTGCTTACGAAGATGGTCCGCGCCCTCGCGTCCCCACGCTTCTCCAACGCGTTCCCGGATCGTCCCACGGGCCGCCGCGCCCGACACCCACGCCAGCCATGACGACCACAGCCCACTCCCTCCGCGAATTGTCTCCTGCGCCCACTCCCCGCCGCCGTGCTCACGAACGCCGTGCAGGGCTGGCGGACGTCCTCGCCCGCGCCCTCCGGAGCCTCTCCGGCTGCGCCTCACCGGCGTCAATCGTCGATGCCCTTCAGGCATCGCTCCAATCACTCCTCCCGATCCAACGCCTCGAACTTCAAGATCGATACTTGCGACCGGTCGATGATCCCCAACTGGACACCAGGTATCACCGGCTCGACCTGGCACTGCCCCCGACGTTCCGCCCCATGTCCCTCATCGTGCAATGGAGCCCGGACGTCCAACCTGACGACTGGGATGTGCAGTTTCTGCATACCCTTCGGCAGTTGATAACCCTGGCCGTCCTCATCGAACGCACACCGACCGCTGCTACGGGGCCGGTTGGCGCCGTACGGCCACGGATGTCCGCGCTGGCTCCGACCATCGTCGGGTCGAGCCCAGCCATCAAGCGCGTCACCGCCGACGTTCTTCGCATCGCCCGTACCCCCTATACCGTCCTCCTCCTTGGTGAGTCCGGGACAGGAAAGGAGCTCTTCGCCCAGCTCATCCACGCGAAGAGCCCCCGCCGCGATCAGCCGTTCATTGCCGTGAACTGCGCCGCCATCGTCGACACGCTGCTCGAGGCGGAACTGTTCGGCATCGAGGACCGAACGGCCACGGGTGTCCGTGGACGCCGCGGCAAGTTCGAGGAAGCCCAAGGGGGCACGCTGTTCCTGGACGAGGTCGGCGACCTCTCCAAGGCCGCCCAGGCGAAGCTCCTACGAGCGCTCCAGGACCTCACCATCGAGCGAGTGGGTAGTCACCAATCCCGCCGCTTGGACGTCAGGGTCATCGCCGCCACGAACCAGTCGCTCCCCGACCTGGTCGCGCGGCGCCGGTTCCGATCAGATCTCTTCCACCGCCTCTCCGGGATCGAGGTCGTGCTCCCTCCCCTGCGCGAACGCGGCGACGATGTGATCGAGTTGGCGAGGCACGTGGTCCAGACGCTTGCGCCCGATCGATCCCTGCGGCTCACGGCAGCGGCCGAAGACGCGCTCCGAAGCCACCACTGGCCCGGCAACGTCCGCGAGCTTGAGCGCGTGATCCAGCACGTGCTCGTATTCCTGGAGGGAGACGAGATCGACGTGACGCACCTGCCGCTGCCGGTGACCGAGCGCTACCGCGACTTCATCGTCACGCCGGCCCTCCGCGGCGAGTCCCTGCGCCTCTGGACGAGCCGCTTGTGCCGCTACTACGTGGAGCACAGCGCCAACAAGTCGGAGGCGTGCCGCCGCCTCAGTATCAGCTTCCACACGCTCCAGCACCACCTGCGGCGCGGATCTTCGCGATAGCTGCTTCCTCTGCCCGGCTTCGTGGCACGACAGGCAATTCCCTCTGCAGACCCTGCACAGCCGCGATCCCCCCATTCCTGCATGATCTGCACACCACCGCGACGGCCCCATCCGCGCCGAGCACTCTGTCGATCACGCGATCCGCTTCTACGCTCGGCACTTGATCGTGTAACGGACCTCGACTCCACACGCGCACGACGCGCGCTCCTGGACCTGTCACGTTTCTTGCCTTGCCCCGGTTCCAGGAGGTACGCATGCAGACACTCGAACGCAAGAGCCCCCCACCTCGATCGACGCGCCCCTGGCTGCGAGCCGTGCTGCTCGCCATCGCCGGCGCCGTCCTGCTCCCGCGCCCTGCGTTTGCCCAGGCCTCGCCCTGGGAAAACGCCGTGGACGTCCTGCGCCAGGCGTTTACGGGCCCCATCGCGCGCGGCCTGAGCCTCGTCGCGATCGTGATCGGCGGCCTGGTCTTCGCCTTTGGTGAGGGGCAGTCCAAGCGCCTGATCGCCGGCATCGTGTTTGGTGTCGGCATGGCGATCGGCGCCGTCAACTTCATGGCGTGGCTGTTTCCATAGAAAGCCGCCAGAGGACGTCATGGCTAACGAGCCGCGCCTGCATCCTGTCTACGCCTCAATCAACAAGCCGCTCACCATCTGGGGCGCCGAGCGACGCTTGTTCCTCTTGGCACTCCTGCTCGGCGCGGCTGTCTTCAACTTCTTTGGCAGCCTGGTGGGGGGGCTCCTCACCTTCGCCTGCCTGTACGCCGGCGCGCGACTCGCCACCGCGACCGACCCGCAGATCCTGCGCATCCTGCTCAACTCGGCGCGCGTCGGCCGGCAGTACGACCCGATCACCCTCGCGCCCCTCGCCCTGCGGAGGAGTTGTCCCGATGCTAGCCGTCCGGCGCATCCATAAGGGCTTCCGCGAAACCGGTGCCCTCAACGCGCTCCTCCCGCTCTACGCGTTTGTCGACGACCGGGTGTTCCTGACCAAGGCCGGGGATCTGGGCGTCGTGCTCAAGGTGACCGGCGTCGACGCCGAGTGCCTCGACCACGAGGAGCGGGATCGCGTGGCCCGGCGCTTCGACTCCGCGCTCCGGCTCTGCGATGACCACGTGCGGCTGCTCCAATACCTCATCAAGCGCGATCACGTCACGCTTCCCCGCACCGGCCATCCCACGGCTGCCGTCCATCAACTCCTGCAGGCGCGCGCCGACTTCCTCGCCACCGACCGCGCCCCGCTGTCGTCTGTCGACCTTTACCTGGTCATCCTCTCCGACCGCTGGGCCACCACGCAATACTCGGCGACCCGGTGGCATGCCGTGGTCCGCCAGCCGCTCGCCACGCTCAGGGACGCGCTCTCGTCCTCGCGAACCCTTCGCGCGCTCGATGCCGATTTCGAGGACGCCCGACGCCAGCTCCTCGCTAAGGTCGAGAGCCTCACCCTCCTGCTCGAGGACACCGTCCGCCCCACCGTGCTCCCGGCGCCGGAGGCCTTCCGCTTCTTTCGCCAGCTCCTGAACTACGACCCCGCCAAGGCCGACGCCATCCCGCTCACCGAGCCGACCTTCCTTGACTACGCCGTCGCCGACTCCGCCCTCGAATGCCATCGGGGCTACCTGCGCCTCGATGACTACTACGTGCAGGTGCTCACGCTGAAACACCCCCCCAGTCGGACGTTCGCGAACCTGCTCGACGGACTCCTGGATCTCCCCTCCAACCTGATCGTGACCCTGGAGTGGCGCCGGGAGGGTCACGGGCGGATCCGCCGGGCCATCCACGCAAAGCGCCGCCACTTCCACAACGCTAAGACCAGTCTCACCACCTACCTCCACGGCACGGCGCCCGCTCCCGAGGACCGTCTTATCGATGAAGGCGCCGCCGCCCTGGTGTCGGACCTCGGCGCGTGCCTGCGCGAGATGGAGCTCCACGGCCACTTCTTCGGGGAGTGCTCGCTCACGGTGACCGCCTTCGCCCTCGACGCCACCGAGCTGGCTCGATCGGTGGCCGCCTGCACGAAGGTCTTCGCCACCTACGACGCCACCCTCACTGAAGAGCGCTTCAACCGCCTCAACGCGTGGCTGGCGATCCTGCCCGGCGGCCAGGCGTTCAACCTCCGGCGCGCGTACCTGCTGAACACCAACGCCGCCGACCTCTCCCTCCTCTTCACGGTGGCCACGGGCGAGCCGCAGAACGCCCACCTCGGTCAGCCGTGCCTGGTCGTCCTCGAAACCACGCGCCGGACGCCGTTCTACCTCAACCTCCATCATCAGGACCTCGCGCACACGCTGGTCCTGGGGGCCACCGGCAGTGGCAAGTCGTTCCTGTTGAACCTGCTGGTCGCGCACGCCCAGCAGTACGACCCCTTCACGGTTCTCTTCGACCTCGGCGGCGGCTACGACCGCCTCACGCGCCACTTCAATGGACGCGCCGTCCGTCTCGGGCTGGACCAGTCCGCCATCACCATCAATCCCTTCACCCTGCCCCCCACGAAGCCCAACCTTCACTTCCTGCACACCTTTGTAAAGGTGCTCATCCAGTCCGCCGGCCAGTACACGCTGACCATGGACGATGAGCGGGATCTGTACGCGCAGATCGAGAACCTCTACGAGGTGGACCCGGATCAACGGCGCCTCTTCACCCTCGCCAACGTGCTCCGGCGTCATCTGGGGGCGCAGCTCTCGCGCTGGGTGCGCGGCGGGCAGTACGCGGATCTCTTCGACCAGGTCCAGGACACGCTGACCTTCGCCCGGTTCCAGGCGTTCGACTTCACGGGGATGGACCGGTATCCGCAGGTGCTGGAGCCGCTCCTCTTCTACGTGCTGCACCGGGCCAACGCGGCCATCTACGACCCGGATCAGGCGCAGACCTTCAAGCTCTTCGTGCTGGACGAGGCGTGGCGGTTCATGCGGGATCCCACGATCCGGGCGTACATCACGGAGGCACTCAAGACCTGGCGCAAACAGAATGCCGCCCTGATCCTCGCGACCCAGTCCAGCGATGACCTCGCCCGCTCCGAGTTGGCCCGCGTCATTGTGGAAAGCTGTCCCACGAAGATCTTCCTCGCGAACCCCGGTCTCGACCGCGCGACGTCTCGAGAGCTGTTCGGCCTCAACGAGACCGAGGTCGACCGCATCGCCACGCTCATCCCGCGCCAGCAAATCCTGCTCAAGCGCCCCGGCCTCGCCAAGATCGTCAACGTCTTCGTCGACCCCGCGAGTGCCGCGCTGTTCTCGACGGCGGGTGGCGTCGAACCCGGCCTCGACACGCCGTCCGACACGTCTGACCCCGTCTCACTGGCCTCACCCGTCGCTTCCTCAAGGAGCTGATATGCGCCCCGTCTCAACCGCTCTGTGCCTCCTCGCCTTGCTCGCTGGTGTGGCGGATGCTCAGACCGCGCCGCCCACGGCGCCTGCGCCACCCCGCCCCGCCCCGCCGTCCTTCACCTCCCGGGTGGTTTCGTACGACCCGACCGATGTGGTGCCGCTGCGCGCCCAACTCCGCTACACGACGCTCATCGTGTTGCCCGCCGGCGAGCAGATCCTCGATGTCACCTGTGGGGACAAGGAGTTCTGGCTCGTCAACGCCGCCCAAAACCTGTGCTACGTGAAGCCGGCTCGCGCCGGCGCGCAGACCAACCTGAATCTCCTCACCGCCAGCGGCACCGTCTACTCCTTCGCCCTCTCGGAAGTCTCGAACACGCCCGGCGCTCGCCCGGATCTCAAGGTCTACATCGAGCCCCGCGACCAGGCGCTACGACCGGGGAGCGTCGCGACACCGACGTTCATCTCCGTCAGCCAGGTCGAGGAGTATCGCCATCAGGTTGAGGCGGCCCGCCTGGAGATCGCACGGGCCACGGAGCGGGCACGGGCGGCCGAGGAAGCCGCCCAGCAGGCGACGAAGGCCGCAGAGGCGAGACTGGCCGGTGAGATCGACACCTTCCGTGCGCAGTATCCTCTCACGCTCCGGTTCCCCTACGACTTCGATCGCAAGGCTAAGCCCTTCACGGTCACCGCGATCTTCCACGACGGCCGCTGCACCTACATCCGCGCCGAGGCGAGCGAGGTGCCGGCCCTCTACGAACTCACGGACGGCGCCCCGAGTCTCGTACAGTTCGAGTACCGCGACGGCGTCTACATCGTCGGCAAGGTGCTCGACCGCGGCTACTTGGCCATCGGCCGGCAGCGGTTGGCCTTCTCCCGCCAGGAGTAGCGACGATGGCCACCACGCCAAGCGGAACGCCCGAGCGTCCCCCGTCGCCCCCGGTCATTGACCGCGTGCCGAAGCCGACGGGCCTGCTCCCGCGCCACACGCAGACCTGGGTGCTCGTCGGTTTGGCGAGCGTGATGATCCTCATCATCGCGTTCACCGGCCAGTCGCCGGCCCCACGTTCCTCCGTCACGCCGCCCCCAGCGGCCGTTGATCCCAACGAGGCCCGCATCCAGGAGTACCGGAACCGCATCGACGAACAGGCGCGTCGCCTCGCTGCCGAACAGTCCCAACTCGCCATCACCAAGCAGGCGCTCGCCCAATCGAGCGCCTCGGCTCCGACGCGTGCCGACGCGGCGGGGGGCGGGAGTGCCGGGGCGTCGGCCGAGGGCGATCTCTTCGAGCAAGACCTCCGCCAGCGCGAGTACCGCTCCCTCTTCGCCGACAACCTCGCGCTGACCCTGCGAGAGTCAACGGCGCATGCCTCAGCGCCACCACCGATTTCCCTGCCCGAGCCACCCCAGGCGGCCGAGGCCACTCGTCTCACACAGCAGGGGAGTCGTCCCCCTGCTGGCCCGGCCCTGCCCCCGCTTTCGTCAGCCGTCCTCCCACCAGCCGTCCAGCCTCCCACGGTGCCTACTCCGACGCTCGAAGCCACACCGACTGCTCCCACGTCGGTCACGCCATCGATGACACCGCCACCCGCCACACTGCCTGCGGTGGCCGCCGCGTCACCGGCCTCCACGAAGGCCCCAGCGACACCGCCCGCTCCTCCGCCAGGCCAGTTCCGCCTTCTGGAAGGCACCGTCATCGAAACCGTGCTCACGACGCGCCTCGACGGCACCTTCGCCGGTCCCGTGACATGTCTCGTCACCACGCCGGTCTACACGAGCGACTACCAGCGGGTCCTCATCCCACGCGGCAGCCGCCTGCTGGGCACCGCCACCCCCGTTGCGCAGCTGGACCAGCAACGCCTCGCGGTCACGTTCCACCGGCTACTGTTGCCGGACGGGCGGACGGTGCCACTCGATCGCGCCCCCGGCCTTGACCAGATCGGACAGACGGGCCTCCGGGACCAGGTCGACCACCACACCTTGTCGATCCTGGGCGCCACGCTCGCGGTCGGTTCCATTGCCGGCCTCGCTCAGGTCAACACCCGCCTCGGGTATGACGCCGCCTGGACCGACGCCTACCGTCAGGGTGTGTCCGGCAGCGTGGCGCAGTCGTCGCTCCGCATCCTCGACCGGTTCCTGAACCGCCTGCCCACGGTCACGATTCGCGAAGGGCACCGCGTCAAGGTGTACCTCACGGGCGACCTCGATCTGCCTCCGTACCCCCAGACCCGCGCCGTTCCTGCAGCGCCCCCGATGCGTTGACCGTGCGCCCCACAAGGAGTCCTGTCATGACTCGACGCCGCCTTGCGATCGCGCTCCTCATCGTCTTCCTGGGAACCTCGCCGCTCGTCGCCCAGTTCGTCGTCTTCGATCCGACGAACTACATCGCCGCCATCGAGCGCCTGCTCGAGCTGCAGCGCCACTACACCCAGCTCGTCCAGACCTACCGGCAAATCCGCGCCGAGTACGAGCATCTGCTCCGCATGGCCCAGCAGGTCCCCGTCGTCATGTCCGCTCGCTACAAAGCGCTCGCCCCCGCCTGGCGGTTCTCCGTGGCCACCGACACGTACGGCACGGCCGGCGCCTGGACCACGACCGTCAACACCGGCGATGCCGCCAGCGAGGGCTATCGGCGGGCGACGCAGGCCCTTCGCAATTACGGCGCCGCCCTGGCCACACTCCCCGCCGACGAACAGGCGCGCGTCCGCGCCCTGTACGCAACCGTGGAGCTCGCCGATGCCTCCACGACGCTGGGCATTCAGACCGTCGGGCGTGTCCGCTGGCGCGGCCCCTCGATGGAAGCGACGGTGCATGCGCTCGAAGACGACTCCTACTCGAGCGCGGAGGCCATGAACACCGAGATCGCCGTCCTCAACAAGATCAACGCGGCCGGCGTGCTCGCGCTGCGCACGGCGCAGTCCACGAACCAGCTCCTGGTGTCACTCCTCGAGGATCGCATGATTGAGGCCAAGCGGCAGCGGGAAGCTGAAGTTGCCGCGCTCAATGCGCACATCGCCTTCGTGACCCGCGCCCGGCCGTTCCTCGTCACCGCCGCCGCCGGCACGACCGATGTCATCCGCGGCTTCGCGATTCCGTAGCAGGTCGTCACATGAATCCTGAAAACGCCTTCGCCGTCGTGGCGCAGTCGATCATCGACCTGCTGACACGGCACAGCGACCTCTTCCTGGACCTCGGCCGCCATCTCTTCCGCGGCTTCGCGGTCATCCTCCTGGCGTGGTTCGGCATCAAGGTGGCGCTGTCGGCGACCGAAGGTGGGCCCGGCTTCCCCGCGGCGAAGTTCGCCAGCCTGCTCATGACCATCGCGTTCGGCTACGCGATGATCACCTACTACGCGGCGCCGATCCCGGGCCTCGGCGTCAGCTTCTCCCATCTCATCACCGACCAGGCGCACGTCCTCGCCCAGCGCCTCGAGGTGGCCCAGGTGCAGGAGGTCGAGGAGCGCCTGAACGAGATCTACCTCGGCCTCGAGCAGCCCTCGGTCCTCGACCTCCTCTCCCTCCTCCGGTACGCCCTCGTCATGCTCTGCGTCACCGGTGCCCGGGCGGTGCTCGTCGCGGTGATCGGGTTCGGCTGGATCGCGACCGCCGTCGCGGTCCTCGTCGGCCCGATCTTCATCCCCTTCTTCATCGTCCCGCACCTGGACTGGCTCTTCTGGGGGTGGCTCAAGGCGTTCCTCCAGTACGCGTTCTACCGCGTCATCGCGCAGGCGTTCGTCTTCGTCTTCGGGAACCTGCTGCTGAACTTCACCCGCGCCGTGCCGCCCCCCTACACGACCGAGCTGATCGCCTTCACCTACGCCCAGCTGGTCCTGCTGCTGCTCGCCTTCATCTACGGGATGTTCAAGGTCCCCTCGCTCGTGAACTCCCTCTTCACCGGCCGGTCGGGGGAGTCCTCGCTGCCGTCCTTCGCGTCCTGACCTGGGAGCCGCCATGCCCACCCGCTCGCCCCTGCCTCCGTCCGGCTACGAATTCGGCGAGGCCCGATCCCGGTACCTCGAGCACTATGGATCGCTCATCGTCCACAATCGCTACCTGCGTGTGGCAGTGCTCGCGCTCTCCCTGGTGGCGCTTGGTCTCGTTGGTCTGAACGTCCACACCCAGGTCCAGTTCCGGTCGTTCAAGCCCCTCGTCATCCGCATCGACGAGATCGGCCGGGCCACCGCCGTCGCCTACCAGTCCCTCGCTTACACGCCCCAGGCGAGCGAGCTCAAGTATTTCCTCACCCAGTTCGTCGTCCGGCACTACAGCCGCATGAAGGCCACCGTCCGCGAGAGCTACGCGCAGTCGCTCTACTTCCTCGACGGGCGGCTGGCCGACGGCATCATCGACGCCAACCGGAAGAATCAAGTCATCGAGACGTTCCTCGTCAGCGGCGACGAGGAGACCGACATTGACGTCCGGCGCGTCGCCCTCGAGGACCTCCGCCAGCCCCCGTACAAAGCGACGATCGACTTCGACAAGGTCTTCTACACGCTGCACGACCACCGGGAGCGCCGGCGGGAGACCTACACGACCCACGTGGTGTTCGTGCTCAAGGACCAGGTTCCCAACGCCCTGATCCCCGTCAACCCCCTGGGCCTCACCATCACGTACTTCCGTGAGGACCAGGCCTTCCGGTAGGACGAGACACCTCATGATTGGCAACGCGCTGCTCGCGACCTGCGTCTTACTTCTGGCCATCGCGTTCGGCCTCCTGCAGGAATGTCGCTGCCTGATCCCCTATCGCACCTACATCCTCCGTGAGTACGGCCTCGTCATCACCGGCTTCGCTGCCGTTCTCGGCCTCAACCTGTTCGGCGCCTTCTACCTGCTGAGTCGGGCGCTCTTCCTCAAGGACACCGGCCGGAAGCTCGCTCACGTCGAGAAGCAGATCCGGCGCGGCCGAAGCATCGTCGCCGATCTCGCCGACCGGTTGGAGGAGTGACATGGACCGCGGATTGGAGCGCGACGATGACCCGAGAGGGCCGACACCCAAGGCCGCGCCGCTGGTGACCGATCCGCGCGAGTGCGCCCCTCCGAGACCGGACACACGGTCGTTCTCGTTGCCGACTGGCCGCCGCCGGGAAGCGGTCAAGGTGCGCGACCGCACGTACCACCTCCGCGACACCGAGAGCCACACCCTCGAAGTCACGGGGACCTTTCGTGCCGTCTTCACACGCGACCTCGAGGTTGGAGTGTATGCGGGCGACCGCGCTCGACTGGCCCGCGACCTGGAGGCGCTGGCTGGTGCCGGGCTCATCCAGCGACGGCCCTTCACCCGTGGCGGCCACGGCCAGAAGCTCGACGCGGTGTCACTGACGCGCGACGGACAGGCCTTGCTTGAAGCGACACGCACGCCTGGCGCCGGGCACGCAGATGAGCCTCGCCAGGCCGTGTATGCCGGCTTCGTCAGGCCCACTGAGCTGCTGCATGATGCGACCCTCTATCGCCTCTTCCTTGACGAACGGGGCCGCCTCCAACAGCAGGGTAACGTCGTCCGTCGCGTCGTCCTCGACCACGAACTGAAGGGTGAGCTGTACCAGAGAGCACAGGTGGACGGACGGCCCACTGCTGCCGACCGGCAGGCCCAACTCGTTACCGCTGCGGCAGCGCTCCATCTGCCGGTCGTCGATGGGCACGTCCAGTTTCCCGACCTGCGTCTCGAAGTCGAGAACGCGGCGGGATCCCGCACCAGGGTAGACCTCGAGCTCGCCACTGAGGCGTATCGGGCCGGCCAGTTGCGTGCCAAGGCTCGTGCCGGCTTCGCGATCTATCGCGCTGTGGGAACCGGTGGCGGCAAGTTCCGGCTTGCCGTTGGCGGCACCTCCGGAGGTCGTTCCGCCGGATATGACCGCGATCTGGCGTCCGCCCTTCTCTCGCTGTGAAGGCCTTCCCATGACCGCCGAGGATCGCGCCGTCGCTCTCCAATGCCTCGGATATGCCCCGCGTCAGGCCGCGTTCCTGGCGCTCGTGGCCGTCCACGGTGGGTACTTCCTGCGCCGCCAGTACGTCGCCTTCCTGAATCAACCTGACGGGGGAGTGGTCACGGACCTTCTGCACCGGGTGGTTGATCACGGCCACGCCGTGCGGCAGACCGTCGCCCGCGAGACCCACCTCTACCACCTCTGCTCGCGCCCCATCTACGCCACCCTTGGCGAGCCGAACTCCCGCTTCCGGCGTCCGGCCTTGCCCGCCGTGATCACCACGCGCCTCATGACCGTTGACTTGGTGCTCGGTTGGCGTGATCGGGTCGTCCTCGCCACAGAGGCCGAGAAGGTTCGCTTCTTCACTGAGGACTGGGCGATCCCTCGGGACCGCTTGCCTGCCACCGTGTACCAGGCCGCTCCGCCACACGATGGTTCGGTGGTCCGCTACTTCGTGGACCACTCGCCAATCTCAATGGTCCCGGGAGCCCCCGAGATCACGGCGGCTCACGTCCAGGGATGGGGCAGGGGAGTCGGCGGCTTTGAGACCTGGCTGACCCAGTACCAACCGCTCTTTGCCTCGCTCCCTGCCGTCCGCGTGCTGTACTGCACGAGCCGTCCCGCGCTCGTTGAGGTGGCCCATCGCGCGTGGGTCCGGGTGTATGGTGAGCGCGAACACCCCGCCCATCCCACGCCTTCCCTCCAGCAGTGCGCCGCGCACTTCCGGCTCCGCCGTCGCCTCGAGCAGCAGAGTTCACAGCCCCTCTCACAAGAGGACCTCAGGCGCCATCAGGCCGAACGCGCACGGTTTGCTGCGCCCATGTGGCAGGCGTTGTACGCCCGATGGTGTGTCGCCGGTGACGTCGTCCTCGAGTCCCTTGGGGGACCGATCACGCCCGCTCCCGTCGGACCTCCACCACGTTTCGAGGCCGTCGTTCTCCATCGCTGGTATCCGCTCTTCTCGCCGGCCGAGGCTCGTCATGACACGCACAACGCCGCCGCGTGACCGCGCCCTTGGGCGCGAGGGGACTACAGCCCACGTCGCGCCGAGCACCGCGGCTGCTCCCGCGCCCGACCCCGCGCCTCGGAGACCGCGCGCCTCTCAAATCCCTCTCGACTTCCAGCCCGCTGACACGTCACAGCCTGAGCACGCTGGGCGGAGCGTGGGGCGGCCTGTGGGAGGGGTGGGGGGGGGGGGGGCCCCCCCCCCCGGGGGGGGGGGGCCCCCCCCGGGGGGGCCCCCCCCCCCCCCCCCCGGGGGGGGGGGGCCCCCCCCCCC
>JAEAME010000125.1_pt1 | contig 105300 bp, 70 predicted proteins | sample 8958731 | NCBI WGS metagenome assembly JAEAME01 (sample SAMN16933194, study PRJNA681113) | bioreactor sludge metagenome | isolation source: anerobic bioreactor sludge (Control) | place: India:Bengaluru | collected 2018-10-24
GCCGGGAGACGCCCGGCGAGATTGAATCCCGTGACCAGGAACGAGAACGCGATGGCCCCCCCCCCCCCCCCCCCGGCCCCCCCGCCCCCCCCCCCCGCCCCCCCCCGGGGGGGGGGGCGCCGCCCCCCCGGCGGGCCCCCCCCCCCCCCCCCCGGGGGGGGCCCCCCCCCCCCACCACCCCTGAAGGACCGCCGCCCTGCAACAAGTCCGAAACCTGCGCTCGGTCTCCGCCTCGAACTTGCTGCTGATGACACCCAGGAGGACGCCACCATGCCGATGATTGCCCCACAGCGCAAGCCTGATCGCCAGCCGCTGACCATCAAGCTCGATGCACGACTCCTCGCCTTGCTGAAGGCGTATGCCGAGTGCATCGCCAGCAGCCAGGAGTACGTCGTCAATGAAGCCTTGCTCGCGATGTTCGCCGTCGACAAGGAGTTTCGAGCCTGGCTCGATCAGGCCCGCCGGCCTGATGCCCAGGCGCTTCGTGCCGTCCTTGCCGAGCGGCCGCCGGCCATGGTGCCCGGCCGCGGCCTGCGTGGCCGCACAACTCCGTCGGCAACGCCGAGCTCAACATCGCGCGACGCGGTTGCTCCCGACCCAGATGCCGCGGAGTCGCGCCGGTGAAGACCGCTCGGTCGCTCCGGCCTCTCGTCTTGGCGGCCTCGGCCGTCGTGGTCGGCGCGGTGGGCCTGTGGCGCTGGCCCTTCCCCGAGTACAACGACGTGCTGCTCGTCCTCTGGCTCCATAACCCCCGCATCGTCTCCGTCCTGCATGGGGCCTACGTCACGCTATGGGTCACCACGCCCCTGCTGGTGCTCGCGTTCGTCTCAAGCCTTGCGTTCATCTTCCTCACGCGTCACGGATCCCGGTCCCGACGATCCGCCTTGCCGCCATACCCTGACCCCGCGGCTCGTCAGGATCTCGAGGTCGTCCTGGGCGAGGTCCACCATCCCACCAAGCCACAGCCCGTCGATCACCCTCAATGGCTCACGCTGCCCGAGCGCGGTCTCTGCACCGGGATCGCCATTGTCGGCGCCGTCGGTAGCGGCAAGACAACCGGCTGCATGTACCCGTATGTCGATCAGCTGCTCGCGTATCGGGCCGATGACCCGGCGCAGAAGATTGGCGGGTTGATGCTTGAGGTCAAAGGCGATTTCTGCCAGCACCTGGCCGAGATCGCCCGGTCACGCGGCCGAGGTGAGGACTACCTTGAGATCGGCATCGACGGGCGCTACCGCTACAACCCCTTGCACAATGACCTCGAGGCATACGCCCAGGCGTACGGCATCGCCACGCTCATCAACAACCTCTATGGCCACAGCGAAGAGCCCTTCTGGCAGCAGTCGTACACGAACCTCGTCAAGTTCGTGATCCTCCTCCACAAAGTGGTTGATGACTACGTGACCCTCTTCGATGTCTATGCCTGTGCCATTGACCCTGGAGCCATTGAAGCGAAGATCACCGAGGGTGAAACGCGTGTCGCAGATTGCGGCAGGCTGTTGTGCGTCAACACGGAGTTGTACCTGAAGACGCCCCAGATTCACGACCCCGCATGGCAGCAAGATCTGTCAACAAAGGAAATGCGTCACGCCTCCACGCCTCAGCTTCGCCAACTCCTGTCCATCCACAACATCCAGCCCATCGTCCGCGACGCCGATCCCTACCAGCCGCCTGACCTTGAGGTTCGTCGGCGCGAGTCGCTGATCGCCGTCAAGCGGTGGTACGACAACGACTGGACCCGGATTGAGAACAAGCTCCGAACCTCGATCATTGAAGGTATCTCCGTCTTCCTCTCCCTCTTCGACGACAACCCCTCCGTGAAGTACACCTTCTGCCCGCCCAGGGAGTGCTACGACCCAGTCGCCAATGCCGACGGCCGCTACGGCACCCCGTTGCCTCCCTTCACCGAGCTGGTCGAAACGGGACGCCTCTGTGCCCTCAACTTCCCGGTCGTTGCGAACCCCGGCCTGGCGCGCACCATCGGGACCCTGATGAAGCATGACTTCCAGCGGGCCGTCCTGGCCCGCATCCCGCAGATGGCCTTGGCGCCACGACGGCCGTGGCGCCACGTCTTCTTCCTGTGCGACGAGTACCATGCCTTCGCGACCGTCGGCGAGCAGGATCCGACGGGGGACGAGAAGTTCTTCGCCTTGTCGCGCCAGGCCCGCTGCATTCCGATCATCGCGACGCAGAGCCTCAGCTCACTGCGGTCAGCAGTGTCTGGGGACACGTGGCGGACGCTCTTCCAGACCTTCCGCACCAAGATCTTCTTGTCCCTCAGCGACGACTTCAGCGCCAAGGTCGCCAGTGAGCTGTGTGGGAAGACCGAGCAGCTCAAGCCCCAGTACACCCTTGCCGAGAACAGTCAGGATGCCCGCGTCAGCATGCTGACAGGTCGGGCGGCTTCGCATCGGGCCACCCTCAGTGCCAGCAAGAGCTACACCGTTCAGCGTGACTGGCTCTTCGAACCAAAGGTCTTCACTGAGCTCAAGAACATGCAGTCCATCGTCTTGGCCTACGACGGGCTGAATCCCCAGCCGCCGACCTACTGCTACCTGAAGCCCTACTACCTCAACCCCAACTGGACCTACTTCGACCAGGTCAACGCGGGAGCCCTCTGATGAGTTTCGAGGTCATTCTCCCGTTCCTCCGGCCCATTGCCCACTTGATCCTTGACCCCACCATCTCCGAGATCATGGTCAACCCGCCCGGCCTCGTGTTCATCGAGCGAGAGGGGCACTTGGAGGAGATGCCTGGTCTCACCGTCTCCGAGCACAGCCTCCAGGCCGCGGTGCGCAACATCGCCCGTGCCTTGGGCGATGACATCTCCGAGGACAAGCCGCTGCTTGACTCACGCCTGCCCGATGGCTCCCGCGTCGCGGCCGTCGTGCCACCCTGCAGCCTCGGTGGAACAGCGCTGACAATCCGCAAGTTCCAAAGCCGGCGATTCACAGTGGAGGAGTTAGTGCGGGTGGGAACGCTCACCGCCGACGCCGTCGACCAGGTCCGTCGGGCGATGGACCGTCACGAGAACGTGCTGATCAGCGGGGGAACCGGCACCGGCAAGACGACCGTGCTGAACGCCTTCGCGGCGCTAATCCCGCCGACCGAGCGCATCATTGTTATAGAGGACACCGCGGAGCTCCAGCTCGACCAGCCGAACCTCATCCGCTTCGAGGCCCGTCGCGAACAACCCGGCGTGCCAGCCGTTCCCATCCGTGACTTGCTCCGCGCCACCCTCCGCCATCGGCCCGATCGCATCATCGTTGGCGAGGTCCGTGGTGGCGAGGCGTTCGACCTACTCCAGGCCTTGAACACCGGCCACTCAGGCACACTCTCGACCATCCACGCCAACTCCGCGCACCAAGCCCTGGCGCGGTTTACCTCGTGCGTGCTCCAGTCTGGTGTGGAGCTGCCCTACAAGGCCGTCCGTCACCAGATTGCCGATTCGATCCAGTTGCTGCTTCACCTTGAGCGACGCCAAGGCCAACGGATCGCCACCGAACTGTTGCGAGTCGTCGGCTATGGCTCGGAGATCGACCAATACTGCGCTGAGACACTGATCAACCCACAACAGATCACGAAGAACGGAGGGTGAGCTGCGCTGTCACAGGCCTGTGGACGCCGCCGGACCTGCGGACGCGCAAGACGCGCCCGCAAGGTCCTTGCACCGCGCCTACAGCGTGACTACGCCGTCGCGGTGCACAGCGTCCACAAGGCCGTCCTCCCAGTCGGCCGGCAACGGAAGCGGAGTTCCCACGTCCCGCCGTACAACCCTCCAACCTCACTCGACGGTATCAGTGGCGCCGCTGAATTGCCTCCCCGAGCCCCAGCACACCCACGTTCACCAATCAGAGTGGAGCCACCCAGGGTCAACTTGGTCTGCTTCGGCGAGTCCCATTGTCCGCGTCGCCCACTTCCATGATCGGTCACGTGGAAGGTGTCACAGTCCAACTCTCTGACTTGAGCCATGCGAAGCTTCTCGCCCGAGTCTCCGCGCCGAGTGGCATGGTGGCCACCGACGCCGTCGGGTCGGCCTCATGTCTCGTCCCGGTAGGCTCTCTGCGGAGGGGCCTGTTCACGAATACCTGGGAACCTGGACCGAGTGGTCGCGCTGTCTTGGATGTTCTTCGCGGCCGGCGCTCGTAGTGCAATTCTACCCGCGTCGCCTGTCGACGGGCCGGCCGCGAGCTGTCGGCGGCGAGCCCAGTCAGCATCGAGTCTCTTCTGCGCATTCCAGCGCGCGGCACCAAGAGAGACCGGAACCGCCGCAGCAGTGTTTGGTCAACGAAGCCTTCCCGCGACATCCCTTGACCACCACCACGTGCGCCCAACGGGCCCACCTCGACCCCAGCATGCAGCTCGAGGCGTGGGGTGCAACCGCGAAGGGGCCTGGGCGGAAGCGCCGCCCCTGGGGCCACTTGTCCCTACCGCCTCGCTGGGGATATCGTATCGGCGGGTAACAGTCGTGCCGACCGCCAGACGGAGCCCCGTAGTAGTGCCGCTCGGAATAATAGGCGCTACTACACGTTCGGGGGCGGAGACGAACGGCCGCTCCGGCGACACAGATCGGCGACCGACGGGCAGGCAAGGGGAGTAGCGATGACTGAGCTAACCAAGCTGACAGCTCTGCTCGAGGCCTGGGCACGCAGGCCAACGACCGAACAGGACGACGTTCAGACGTTAGAGCAACTATTCGAGGACGTAGTCGACGTCACGGGCTACAGTGGCTTAGACGAGATCGCCGACATGCTGTCGCCCTCGAGGGGGTCGAACCGAAGTGAGTTGGAGGATGCCTTTGCGCGACTGCTCGAGCCGGCCATCGACGCCGTCGTGGCTGGTTCGCAGCACTATGTGCTCGATCGCTTGATCCACGCGTGTAAGATCCTCGCTCAGAAGAGAGTTGATGTCCCGAATCTGCAGCGCTTTCTTGAAGCGGTCCTGTGGCAGTTCGCTACTGATCCACGAGGTTCGCGCCGATCTGAAGACGCGATAGACCCGCTCCTCGACTACGTTGATCCTGGGAAGTGCACGGCCGAAGAACGGACCAACCTGTACTTGACACTTGCTCGGATAAGCGCCCACACACGCATCCTCACGCAGGAGCAACGAAAGGACCTTCAGGCACGGCTTGACAGGATCAGGCGCTCGGACCTCGGGCGGGATCCGCTGATCGAACGAATCGTGGCTGGCATTGAGCATTCCATAAGGACGCTCGACAAAGCGACAAGATCGCTGCTCGCCCTGGCCGACCTGCACCTCGAGCCTTCGCTCCGCCTCATCACCGTTCATTCCAGCAAGGGCGGGGTAGGGAAATCGGCCGTCGCTGTTGCCCTGGCACTAGAGCTAGCACGCCGGGACGGCGGCAAGAAGGTGTGCCTCGTCGATGCGGACGACGAGGGACCTGTTCTCCATTTCTACTTCAAGGTCGATCGCTCAACACAAAGGTCGACGGTATACTTCGCGGAGTGGTTCTGTGGAAATCGCCCTGAGATCCCTCGTGGATTGGTGCAGCGCTTCCAAGTCGAGAGCCTGGGGGCCGGCGAGGTGCATGGCATCGTCGGTTCTCTGCGCCCAACCGATATCGACCGTATGGATGCCGTCCAGCGAGGAACGCGGCCAGATGGCGGGGACTACCTGCGCAACCAAAAGCGGCTCGCCCTCCTGTTCCGGAAGCTCCTCTCGAAGGAAGAAGGTGGTCTCGGCTTTGACCACGTCGTCGTGGACACCGGTCCTGGGTTGGCTCACTTGAGCTTTGACGTCATGATGGTCAACGCAGCGGCCGGCGGCTGCTTCGTTTTTGCGTCAAGGCCTCGAATGCCGGACATTTTCACCTTTTGCCTAGAGAGCGACTGGATGTGGAAGCACATCCTTCCCACCCGGGCGGCGCTTCTCTATAACTTTGTGCCAACCGGAGCCCAGGTAGAAGCGCTGGGGATTACCGCAGCCGCTATCGGGCGCCGCCTAGCAGAGTGGCCGCAGTTTGTCGCGTACATCAGGGATCTCGACCCTCAGGTACTCCAGCAAGAGGGCACCAATGTCGCGCGCATGGGTCTCGCAACCGTCGGGAACGTTCTAAGCTTGCCCTACATTCAGGATCTCAACGACGCGTGCATATTCTACGGTGCATACGAAGAGCCCTCGGTCGCCGACCGGATCGCAGCGTCTACTATGGTCATGAGCTGTGCCCGCAGTCTTGTGGAAGGTTTTTCGGCCGGATCCAAGATGCCAACGGCACCAGGAATCGACGGTCAGCTCGTCATTGCCAATGGCGGTAATCGATGACTCCTATCGATTCACAGTGGTTCGGGGTGATCGGGAAGTGGGGCTCCCGACTACCCGCCGTCGAATCGGGGGGCATACGGAAGCTAGACGCGGAGTGGCTTCGAGCGCAACTCACTTCCCTGTGCGGCGCCGTTGAAAGTGAACGGCCGGCGCCAGCTGGATCGCGAGCTCACATCCGCGCTCTTGCTTCCCTCGGCGACGTTAATCCGGGAGCATTACCAGTCCTTGGCGGACCGGTCCACGGGCCACTTTCGAACCTGCTGGGTTCCTGCATCGAGAAGGGAATCCGTCTGCCCTGTACTCGAGGGCCGAGAGGCGGGAAGTCTGAACCCTACCTCAACGTCACGGTAACGCGCCACAACTTGCTCCCGGAGTGGATCCGACACTTCATGGCGCTGTTCTACGATGAAGAGGCATTTGGTCGCGCATTGGGGCACGAGTACTACCCGTTCAAGAATAGAGACCATTTTGCCCATTCGTTCTTCGTCATGCTCATGGGCCACCTTGTCCTTGCACTCGAGGTCGATGATAGGGCGCTTGCTGCCGTGACGTCGGAGTTGGGTATTCCCGCGCTGCCCTCTTCGGACTCGCGATTGGAGTCATTGCTCGGGGTCATCCTCCGCCAGAAACGACAGGTTCCCCAAGGGAGGCGATGTCCCGTCCGCTGTTGAAATTCGGCGGCGGCTCAAGTGACGACTACGCAACCTGGCGATCCGCGTCGGCGGTCGGCAGACCCAGCTGACGATCACGAGCCCTGAGGGCGTTGACCAAGGTCGGCATATCAGCATACCCCTTCAGCCGTCGAAAGCCTCTGACGGCTTCGAGGATGCCCGCGGCGACCCAGCGCAGCATCATCTGGCCGCCGCGCCACCGCTTGACGTTCCGCTTCACGTGGCGCGTCCGACTGATGAGGCTTTCCGCGGCGTTCGTCGTGGCGAGCGAGCGTCGCAAGCGCGGCGACAGCTTGAGCGTGAGCACCGTCAGCGTCTCGTCGAGTCCTTCCCGGACACTCTCGGCCGCGCTGGGATACTCCGCCTCGAGCCGACGGGCGAGATTCAGGAGGAGCCGTTGCGCCGTCGCGGCCTCGGTGGCCTGGTAGGCGCGGCGGAGGATGGCCTGGGCCCAGGGACGGTCCCGGTCGCCGAGGTACTCCAGGACGTTCCGGGCCTTATGGACTTGGCAGCGTTGCACCAACGCGGCCGCGCCAAACAGCGCGTTCACCGCCTTGCGCAGGGCCTTCGAGCCGTCGAGGATCACGAGCAGGCTACGGTCCGTCCGCAGGCCGCGGCCCTGGAGATTCGCGAGGAGATCCTGGCACACGCGGGCATTCTCGGTCGAGCCATCCCACAGCCCCAAGGCGTGCTTCTGCCCATCGGCGGCGATCCCGAGCGCCACGATGAGACAGTGCTCGGCGACGTGGACGCCGTCAATCAGCAGCCCCACCAGGTCCAGCGCCTCCAACGGGGCGGTCTGCCAGGCCGCCAGTTGCGCCGCCGTCTTCGTCACGAACCGACGACTGACGGCGCTCTTGCTGGTGCCCCGGCTCCGCATCGAGGTCGGCACCGGCTCCAAGCTCCGGGCATACCGCCGGGTGGCGACACCGACCAGCATCTGCTCCACCACCCGACGATTCAACGGGTCGACATCGGCCATCGCGGTGAACGTGGGCAGCGGGACCTCCTGGCCACGGGCCCGCACCCGGGGCCGACGCACCGCCACCTTGCGACCGCCGAGCACGACTTCGCTGCTCGCCGTGCCGGCTCGCGAGGCCGCGCGGTCAGCGACGTGCGCGTAGCGCGGCCCGCACATCGCCGTCCGATCCTCTTCCAGCATCGTTTCCAACACCTTCAGGCCCGACCGGACGGCGAGCTCGAACAGCTCGCTCCGCGCATCAACCAAGAGATCGACCAGCGGCAGATGCCGGGGAGATTCAACACGGGGGAGGGGCAGTACTGTGCGAGACTGCTTCATGGCGGCTCCTTGTCTGTGAGGCTCTCGCCTCGGGTTTAGTCACCACTCGTGTATCACGAGCAGCGACGGAGCCGCCGCTTCAATTTTCAACAGCTACCGGGACATCCCCCCAAGGGATGGAACCAACTGCCTGGGTCCGTTATGCTTGGTCGATTCTCTCGCTTTGGCACGACGCCGGATACGATGCCGCGACTCTGTACCTCCTCACAACTCGCGAGTTCTCCCATCTTCGCCTTACTGAGAGGCTTATGCCGAGTGCACAGAGCGTCGTGCGTGGGGCCATCGAGAGCGTTGTTGCCGAACTCTCGAATGATCTTCCTGGCGGTTTCAAGAGGGACTTGGGCGCCGACGTGCTCGACGACGCTCCTGGCGCTTACGCGTTGTCTTGGCTCGTCGACGGCTGGGGTGTCCCTAGTGCCAGCAGTTACCGGGGACGCTGGCACGCGATCCTCTCCGCATACGAGTTTCTGGCGGTTCTCTCCGAGGTCAGTGCAGAGCGTCGTGAGTGCTTCATGCCGCTCGCCGTTGCGATCGCCCAGCACCACGAACGGGAGGGTTATGCTGCTGGGTGGCCGGTCGATGCGCAAGCGGGTGAGGTGCCAGCCTCAGACGCCGCCCTCGCCAGGGACCTCGTTCAAAGTCCATTCGGTGTGCTTCTCCGGTTCATCGACAGCTTCGGCGGCTTTCCCCGCGTCAGCCTGAAGTGGCCCGCGGCGACACCTGCCAACGGAACCACGCCAGGAATCGCCACAGGCCACGCTATTGCTTTCACCGTCGATGTCGACCACCCTCCAATAACCATCGATGCAACCTCTGGCAGTCGCCCCGTCTTCTACCGAGGGACGCCGACAGGCAGATTGGTGACAATTCGCCAGACGCTATGGGGTACGACCAAGAGGGAGGTGCAGCGGAGCGTGCTGCAGAGTGTCGCAGCAGCGGCTGAGGCGTCAACGCGTCCTGCGTCTGTATTCCATTGACGTCGTCGGCCCGCTGGCTTCGCTAGAACCGGAGGGATATGTGGGACACGACGCTACGGTGGGACAGACACTCCCCGATTGGTATGTCCGCAACTGCGACCAAATGCGTCTGAGCCTCGAACGCTTGATCGAGGGTGAAGACGAGATGGCCGACCTTCTTCGCGATGCAGTCCTCCGGGGGCGGAAGCTGCGCAGTTGCCTTGCCCTGCAGATGCGGGAATGGTGCAACTGGCCACTCGTCTCGGAAAGGCAGAGCGAACTTACCGAAGGACTGGCCCGCATCGAGCTCTTGCACGCGGCGTCCTGTGTGCTGGATGACATCATCGATGGTGACCTAGTCCGGCGAGGTCTTCCCTCGTTTCATGCACGCCACGGCTTGGCGGGCGGGATCCTGACGTCGCTCCACATGCTAGTGATTGCTCTCCGTACTCAGACGGAGACTGCGGCGCATGACGGTCAGACGCCTGTGGCGAGGAGAATCCGGCGGCCTGTCGATGTCGCGACCCTGCTGTGGCGGGCCACGCACGACACCGTGATTGGCGAAGCGTGGGATACCTTCCTCTTTCAGCGGAATCAAGGACCTGTGACCGGGCAATTGCTCTGGTCTTACCTGGGGAAGACGACCCCAGCTTTCGCGGTTGCGCATGAGCTCGTGGCAGTCTGCACAGGACGTAGCGACGAGGAGCGTGCTAGGACCAGAACCTATGGCGAGATGCTGGGAGCCCTGTATCAGGTGGCGAACGATCACAACGACTGGTTCCGCGTCGAAGCAACAGCGAGGGGCACCGAGAACGATGATGTGTTGATTACACTGAGCGTCCCCTTGATTCTCCTGCTCCGGGAGCAGCCGCGCAACGCCGAGCTCATCGGCAAGACGGTGCGCAGAGCTCAAGCTAGAGACGTACTACGTCTAATGTCCGACTTCCGAATCGAACAACAGAGCGAGTCGCTGTTGAGCGAGATGAACGACCGGGCGTTGGCAGCGTTCCCTGCAGGTCAGGCACCATCAGAACTGGTCGACTTTCTCCGCCAGATACAGACCCGATGGTTCTGGAGTTACAGCTATGCGGCCGGTTAAGGGGCTGAAGAAGGGTCTGTGGTACGGCATCTACGATTTCGGCAACAGCGGGTACTACCTCGTGTACTGCGTCCTCGTCTTTCCCTTGTTCTTGTCCCAGACGGCGTTCAGTTCGGACGAGTGGTTTGAAGCCAAGTGGGGAGCGGCGCAAGGAGCTGCTGTGGCCGCCGCGGTCTTGTTCGGCCTGCTGTTAGGCACCCGACTGGACCGGTTGCCGATACGCGCACTGTCCCGGACCATGATGCTCGTCGCGGCTGTCGTGTCCTTGCTTGTCCCGTTCTTGATTTGGCTTGAAGTTGGGGGAGCGGAGCTGCTGTTCGGCTACGCCGTGGTGCACGGTGTGTACTTGCTATCACTGACGATCTACGATGCGACGCTTCCCAGCGTAGCTGGAGGGCAAGAGGCTGTTGCGGTTTCAGGGTGGGCCTGGGGCCTCGGGTACCTGGGCGGCATAACGTGCATTGCCCTCATGGAAGCAGGCGTGTTGCTCGGCGTTTACGAGAGGTACAGCGTTGGCCATTTTCTTACAGCAAGTTCTTTCTTCATTGGGCTGTCAGTCGTCGCAGCGGCCTTCGTGCCCGCGCCAACACCGCTCGAGGGGCCTCTCAGAGATCGCGCGGAGCGAATTGAGAGGAGCGGTGCCGGGCCAAGGGACACTCAGGGGTTTGCCCTGCAGATGGCTCGCTGGAAACTGTTGTTGATCTTCCTTCTTGCGGTCGAAGGGATCGCGATCTTCATGGCATTCTTCAGCCTCTACTGCAGCAGGGGCGTGGGTCTGTCAGACGCCGAGATCACGAAGATGCTGGTCGTGCTGCAGGTGCTCGCCTTTCCGCTCACCGGTCTCGTAACACTCGTGGCGAGCCACCGGCTCTCCGGGGTCTTGATCGCCTGCGGCTGTATCTGGATCGTTGCCGTTTGCCTGGTTGTGATCGCGCCCGGCAGGCTAACTATCTGGTTGTCTGTCATTGCTGTGGCCTTTGTGGTTGGGTCGACTCAAGCGCTGCTGCGCGCGATCTACGCGAACAGCGTTTCCAGAAGCCAAGCGGTGGCGGGCTTCAGTACCTATGCCGTTGTCGAGAAGGGTGCCGCGTTTATTGGGCCGCTCGTTGCGGGGACCTTGATCGTTGCCCTGGGATATCGCTGGGTCATCAGCTTGGCTGGTCTGCTTGTGCTACTGGCCTGCGTAATGCTTGGGAGTGCATTCCGCCGCCGCGAGGCCAAGGGATAGTGCGGGTGGGAGGCCAGCGACGGCTGGTATTGCGTATCAACCGGCAGAGAGGATCAAGAGTCGACCAAGCTACGGTCCTAGGCCCGCCGGGCTCCATGATCTGGACGAGATCAAACGTACTGCGAATCAGCACCCGGTGTCCGGCCCGAATCGCGCCGACGGCGATCGCGGTGGCCAGATGCGACTTGCCGACGCCGGGCGGACCGATGAGCAGAATGCCGGTGTGCGCCTGGAGAAACTTGGCGGTCGCGAGATCCGCGAGACGCGCTTTCGGAATCTTCGGATTGAACGCCCAGTCGAAATCGGCGAGCGTCTTCACCGTGGTGATGCCCGCCTGCTTGAGGCGACGGGCAAAGAGCCGGTCGGCGCGTCGGGTGAGCTCGTCCTCGACGAGCAATTCCAAAAACTCCAGATGCGAGAGTGGCGCGGCGTCCGCTTGCGCCACCCGTGCGGGTAACGCGTCGACCATGCCCGAGAGGCGCAGATGGCGCAGTCAGGCGTCGAGCTGAGCGCTCATAGGAAGTGCTCCAGTCGGTAGTGAGTGATCGGACGAATGCTGGGATCGTGCTGACGCAGCGCCGGCGCCGCGGTGGGGACAGGCGTCGCCAGGCGGACGAGATCTTTGTAACGAAAGCGCTGGTGCTGCAGGGCTACGGCCGCAGCGTGCAGCACGCGCTCGCGCGGGACGCGACGGGTGAGGCCGACGACGCCTTGAATCAGTCGGATGGCGCGCACGCCGCGGGCCTCGAAGGCGGCGTGCGCCCAGTCGCGCAGCTCCGGCCCCACGCGCTCACAGCGACCGAGGAGGCGATCGACAAACGCCTGCTGTCGAGTGGTGGCGTCGCCCGCTCGCTGCCCTGGCGCCGGGGCGTACTGCCCCGACGCGACGATCGCCTGGACGGAGACGAGCGCGTCGCCCTGAAAGACGCGCACCAGATGGGCGTCCCAGTCGGCCCGCACGACGTGGCCCAGCAGCGGCAGCGGCATCGGATAGAACGCGCCATCGACCTCGATGTGGCCGTCGGGATGCACCGTGCGCTCCCCGCTCTTGAAGTACGCGAAGGACTCGGCAGCCAGCGGCTGTAACGCCGGCCGCTCGACCTCGAGGAAGTGCGTCCACACCTGACGCCGCGTGGTGCCGTGAATCCGCAGCCGCGCGATGGTGCGATTCCAGTGGCGCAGGCAGGCATTGTGCGCGTCGAGGCTCTCGAACCGGCGGCCCTTGAGGGCGTTGCTCTTCATGTAGCCCCCGCTGCGCTCCTGTTTGCCGTTTTCCTGAGGACGGCGTGGCTGGATGGGGAGCGAGGTGAAGCCCCAGTGCTCGGCGAACGCCGCGTAGACGCGCTGGGTATCGGGATCGAAGCAACAGGCCCGGCTGACGCCGGCCTTGAGATTGTCGTGGCGGACGACGCGCGGGACGCCCCCGAAGTCGCGAAACGCGCGCTCGTGCAGCCGCAGGAACGTCTCGAGGCGCTGGTCCCACACGGCCTCTTCGTACCCGTGGCGCGAGTGACAGAGCGTCATGCGGAAGACCCAGGGGCGTTTCCACTGCCCGGTGGAGACGTCGAGCGTTGGTGCCCCACGGAAGAAGTCGACCTGGCCTTCCTCGCCGGGAGCGCTGAGGAAGACGCCCACCGCGCGCCGTCGATGCTCGAGCGTGCGCACGAAGCGCTTCACCGACTCGTAGCTGGCGGCGTAGCCCACCTCCTCCACGAGGTCCTGCCAGATCCGTTGCACAGTCAGCCCCGCGTCGAGCTTTTCCGTGATCAGCGTCCGGTACTGGCGGGCCACAAATCGGCGCGAGCCGGCGAACGTTTTGGCCGGTTTTGGGGGCGACCCGGGGAACGTTTTGGCCGGTTTTGACTCGTCCAGCGCGGAGATCGGGCCGGTTTGGTCGGTGGACGCCTCGTCCGAGCCGGGGAACGTTTTGGCCGGATTTGCTTGGCGCTGGCGGTCGTACTGTTAGAGTCCCTGGACGTGGTGGAAATTCGGTAAGCCGCTGAACTGGACAAGGTAAGCGGCCATCGCGCATCGTTCCGTGAGTTCTTCTCGCCAAAGAGGACCTACACGGAGGGCGATGTCGATGGCCAAGCCAAGGATGGATCTGACGGCGTTCGTTGGCACGCTCCTCGAGGAGCAGGACGGGGATGTGCTGCGGGAAGGGGTCCGGGTGCTGGCCCAAGCGCTGATGGAGACGGAGGTGACGGCGCTGGTGGGCGCCGAACGCCACGAGCGGAGCGACGGCCGGACGGGCTATCGCAACGGGACGCGGATGCGGACGTGGGATACGCGCGTCGGCACGGTCGACTTGGCGATTCCGAAGGTGCGGCCGGGGACGTACTTTCCCTCGCTGCTGCAGCCGCGCCGCCGCGCGGAACAGGCCCTGCTGGCCGTGGTGCAGGAAGCCTACGTCCATGGGGTCTCGACGCGGAAGGTGGACGACCTGGTGAAGGCGCTGGGGCTGGATGGCCTGTCGAAGTCGGAGGTGTCCCGCATCTGCCAGGATCTCGATCCCGTCGTCGAGGCGTTTCGGACACGTCGCCTGGAGGGGGAGTATCCCTACGTGTGGCTGGACGCGACGTATCACAAGGTCCGCATCGATGGGCGGGTCGTGAGCCAGGCGACGGTGGTCGCCATTGGCGTGACGACCGAGGGGGAACGTCAGATTCTGGGCGTGGATGTCGGCGCGTCGGAGGATCGCGGCTTTTGGACGGCGTTTCTGCGGAGCCTGGTGAAACGCGGGCTGGCCGGCGTGCGCCTGGTCATCTCCGATGCCCACGAAGGGCTGACGCAAGCGATCACCACGGTGCTGAGCGGCGCGGCCTGGCAACGGTGCCGCGTGCATTTCATGCGGAACCTCTTGGCCACCGTGCCGCACGTCGCTCGGGAGCCGATCGCGGCGATCGCGCGCACGATCTTCGCCCAACCCGATCACGCCAGCGCGATGGTCCAGCTGCACAAGGTGGCGGACGGGCTGCGGCCCCGCTTGCCGCAGACGGCGGCCCTGCTCGAGGAGGCCGCCGAGGACATCCTCGCCCACAAGCACTTCCCGGAGGAACATCGGCGGCAGCTGCACAGCACCAATCCGCTGGAGCGCCTCCACAAGGAGATCAAGCGCCGGTCCAACGTGATCGGGATCTTCCCCAATGTGCGCGCCACGCTGCGTCTGGTTGGCTCGATCCTGCTCGAGCAGGACGACGAATCGGCCGTCGCCGAGCGGCGGTACTTCAGCGTCGAATCGATGAAACGGTTACTCAACCCCGTCGAGGTGGCGACGGGCCACGAGCTCATGATGGCGATCGCGTAGCGGACCACCGGACCATGGCTGTGAACTCAGGAAGGACGCGATTCAATTTCCACCACTTGACGGGACACTACCGTCGTACTCGGACACCGTCTCGCGACGGACGCCCGTTTCGCGTTGGATCCGTCGGTACGACCAGCCCAGCTCGAGGAGAGCAAGAACCTGCTGTTTCTTGGGCATCTTCAGGTAATTGGCCATCAGCTCCTTCAGGTCAAAAACCCGAAGGATGCCTCAGAACCCCTTACCTGAGTGGCCGGTTTTCAGACGTTCGCGGGTGGCCGGTTTTCAGCGTTCGCTAACATCAGGAATTCCGGAATTCACGCGAAAACTGGGGAACAAACCCGAACGTCACAGACAACGCGAAGTGCAGACGCTGCAAGCCCTTAGCCGCTAAGTCTTGTCTTTCTTATCGTTTGCGGGATCGCGCTCGACGTCTCCCTGCCTCCCAGCCACTAAGCGTCCATCCGTCAGTCACTTACAGGCCGCCTTCTCGCGCTTGGATCACGTGGCTTCTGACCGCGTTATCGGGGTCATTGGTGTTCGGAACGCAGGTGTGCCTGCAACTCGCAGCCAATCAGGTTGTTACCGCCGACGCTGGGATGCTGATTGGCCCTTCGCTATGAGTCGCCAGCGCAGTTTCTTGACAAGAAGCTGACAGCATGTGCAGGCATCGCGCCTCGGTGTGCCAGTCGTGCCCGGTCGATTGTCGAGATCGGGCGCACGTCGGTTCATGACGTCCCACCGGACCACGTCCGGTGCCTCGAGGCACACTTCTACCTCGCACGCGGACAGGCTGACCGAAGGAATACGTCAGCGCGACGGGTTTGGCCCAGGAACTGTGTCCGGTGCCGTCAGGTCCACGAAGCGGGAGCCGTCCCACCACCGCACGGTCCGAACCTCGTCGATCGCTGGCGTCTTCGGCAGCGGAGGGATGGCACCGCCTCCGGCGATGACCTGACAGGCGAACTCGTAGGAGTTGGCCAACCCAACCGAGAGGGGCCGCAACTCAGAGTCGAAGGTATACACGACACCTGCGCCGACCTAGTTGGTCTCAGCCGAGTGGTCGACCTTCACGACGATCCTCGACGAACCGTCGATATCAATGGCCAGACACGTTCAGTCTATCTCCGGAACCGCCGCCGCAACGCCAGGAGCGCCAGCGTGAACTGCGCCGGAACGAGTATCCCCTCGGCGGCGCGAAGCGCGTGTGCGGCCGAATTGATCGGCCGCAGCATTGGGTCGCGCTGGAAGGTCGCTATCTCGACAGAGTAGGCGACAGCGTCCAGTGCTCCACGTCCCAGCGGCCTCTCGTTGAGAGTCTTCACGTCGCCATCGACCCCAGCCACACCGTCCACCACGCTGCTGAACAGAGCTCCTGGCCGCGTGTACGCGAAGTCTCGACCAGAGGCAACGAACGCACCCGGAAACGCAGCGAACACCAAGAAAAGCAGAAGTCCAAACGCGCGAAGGTAGTTGATGCCGAACTCGCTGGCCAGCCAATACCCCCCGATGATCGCGCGTGTAAAGAGGCTCCGCCCGGGATCGCGCAGCTCCATCCGCATTGCTCCCGCGAAACACTCCTCTGCGAGATCGACAGCTCTGGCCCCGTCGAGTGCAGTAACGAGTCGACGGTACACGACGGCCACAAGTTCATGGCTCGATCTGCCACCGAGGGCCCATCGTGGCAGATCGACTTCGTCATGAAGAGTGAGTCGACCCCTGTGCCGTCGCCAGTGGACGTCTTCGATATGGACCTTCTCGAGATTGCAGTTCAGCGCCTTCAGCCACAGACCCGGGGCACCGGCGGCGGCGTTGATCCGGTTGAGCCGTATCAGGTCAGGGCGCTCAAAGATGACATCCGTCAGGTCCAACATACAGCTATCAGCGGCCTCGAACATCCCATGCTCAAGACCAACTCGTTCGAATGTCACCTCGCTACTGAAGCGGGCCCCTGAGAAGTCGGCAAGGGTCCTGCATCTGACGTCGCGGAGTACAACTGGGCCTCTAAATCGCGCACTCTGGAACGTGGCACCAAACTGGAACTCGACCTTCGTGAAGCGTGTGGCAGCTCGAAACTCAGCGCCGCCGAAGTCGACATGGAGACTGAAGCTCGTGTCACCTTCCACGTTGAAATCGTGTTCGAAAACGGCGCCCGCGAATGAGGCGGAGGAAAGGGTTGTGCTGCGGATCGTTACGGGCCCAAGGAAACGGCATCCACTGAAATCGGCGTGCCCACCGATGGAGCAATCACTGAGAAGAAGCTCCTGCTCAAAGATCCTACTAGGGAGGGAAAGGCGGGGAAACACGAAGGCGGAGCAATCGTAGATGCGAAGGCTCTCGGAGTGCCGCAGCATGTTATCGATGGCACGGTTGAAATCGTCCTCGTTCTTCTCTGACGAGTGCATGACACAGGCGTTCGTCGTTGGACTGGGGGCAGGGTAGGGGTCGCGTCCGCAGGGTTGGTCGTCAAGCATCGGAACTGTGCACGCCGGTTTCTCGAGATTCGGAAGGTCGATGTCAATGACCCGGACAACGCGGGGGTTTGAGCCAACGATGGCGAGCTTCTGGCCACACGGATCGAAATCCAGAGCCGCTACATCGCGATACTGTCCAGTGGCGATGTTGGGAATTTCGAGGGCGAGCTGCCACGTTGGAGCCCGCCACAACCGGGCAACGGCGTCTCGACCAAGTGACGCGAAGAAGCGTCCCTGCTTGACCGGTGACAACGCAACAACCCAGTGACGATGCCCCTGGAAGGTGACGGGCTCCGCGTCCGGCGTTGCCCACACGCGAATGGTGCCGTCCTCGGCGCCGCCTACAAGTGCTCCGCTTGGCAGTAGGGCAAGGGAGTGAACACGGTGGCAGTGTTCTAGGTGCCGAAGTGGCGGCTCGCGAGGTGCGTCAAGACTCCCTCTCCGACGAAGCTGGTCCCGTTGAATCTGCACAAGACGCCTGTCAGAACATCCTGCCCATACCTCATGTTCGCTCGGGGACCAGCAAACGGCCCAGGGCATCCCGGGGAGTGTGATTGGGTCGTAGAGATCGGCAAGCGTCGCCGGATCGAGAATGTGGAGGGATCGATCGTTTCCGCCGGTGGCGAGGGCTTGGCCCGATGGAGACCAGGCGATCGCATAGACATGGGAGCGGTGGACGGTGACGAGTGCGATACGGCTCGACGTGGGCTGACTCAAGTCCCACACGACGATGTCACCGTTCGAACATCCCGCCGCAATCCTGTCACCTTGGGGCGACCAGGTAACGTCCCACACTTGAGCGCTGTGTTGCAGCCTGCACTGTGGAGCGCCGGGACGTTTAGGATCCCAGACGGCGACTGTCCTGTCGTATGAGCAGGACGCGATACGGGCACCGTCACCGCGCCACCTGACGCGGGTGACGGGCTGGGAATGGCCTTGTAGCTCGGCGAGTGTTTGAAAGGCCGGCACGCCCCGCGTCTCCGTCAGCAGAGCGTCCGCGAGGCGTCCCGAATGCGGGCTACGTCTCGATGGCGCGTCTCCCGCACAGAGAACATCCAGACCGCCGCTCGGACGGTGATCTACGCGACACGCACATCCTACCTCAAGCAGGTTGTCGGTGTACGGCAACCTCGTGTTTCGAGGCTTCAATCGCAGCTGTTGGACCGAGGTCCTGAACGCGTACCTCCTCGGGTCGCTGGCAGAACTCCGCGCCGGTCAGCTGTCCACTGAATCGTGGGAACTCCAGCGACGACCGCATCGTCCGTGAGATAGCACCCCGGGCTCCACCCGCCCTTCCCGTCCCGCACCGCCCCGACGCGGCGCTCGAGGTCGACGTCCGCCGGCTGGGCGCGCATGAGCTCGCTCGGCCGTCGGCCGGTCGCGGCAAGCACCAGAAACCGGGCTCGGGACTTCTGATTGCGCAGGAGACCGCGCGCCTCCTGCGCCCGGAGATTCGCCTCCACGTGGTTGACGACCTCGACACTCACGCGTCGCGCCACACTCCGTGGCCCCGTCAGTGGCTTCAAGCCGTCGACCGGCGTCGCGGCTTCGTCGCCGTCCAGGACGTGGTAGAGATGCCCGAGCCGCCAGACGCGGTTATTAATCGTCTTCCAGGCCTTGCCGGCCTCGAGCCACTTCGCGCGGGCGATTCGGATCTGCTCACGCGTGATGCGGGACCGGCGCCATGTGCCGTAGAGCGTGAGCCAGGCGCGCACCTCCGCCATCGCCTCCCGCCAGGAGACGGTATCCTTGATCTGCTTCTCGTACCGCTTCGCGTCCGCGGCGAGCATCCCGCGCGATCGCCTCGGCGCGGTTGCCCGCAGTTGCCCGCGCAGCTGGTCGGCGGCCGCGCGAATCTCGAGGATTGGGGTGTCGGGCGGGAAGCGCAGCTCCTTGCGCCGCGTGCCGACGGATACCACCGCGGCCAGGCCGGAGCCATCCCGGTAGATGCCCCGAGCGACACGGATCCGTCGGCCCTTCCGCGGCATGGTCCCGCTGTCCTTTGGTCAGTTCTTGGGTGGTGCTGACAGCCGCTTTGACTGAGCCTCAACCAGCGCGTTATTCTCCAGGAGCGTCGAGATTGCGGAGTTGGTCGACCACCGTCGCGAGGTGGTGCGACGTCCCGTGCTCGCGCCAGGTCTCCGGGTCTCCCGGTTCCACCTCTCTCGCAGCACACTGCGCCAGGTATCGATCCCCGGGGCTGAAGTCAGGACCCCGGAATTCAGGTCGCTCGGCCAGCAGCCCACACAAATGGTGATACTCGCCGTATTCCGCGGTGCTGCGTCCGAGCACCGATGGGCCCCGGGCCACGAGCCAGCCACGAGCTCCCGTGTAGCGGACGTTCGCAATCAGCCGCTTCAGTGGTGGATCACGCTCTGCCACACCCGGTGCCTGAATCGCGTAATCTCCAAATCCTGGCCACCGGCTGGGCGACGCCAAGAGGGAGCACACCATGGACCACACGGCCCAATCCGCTCTCCGCACGGCGGAGACCCCCTCCGGCAGGCCAGCCACGCTCGCCGGAAACGCACCGGACGCGACCGTGACCGTTCGCCAGGTGGCTCTGAACTCCCGACGCAGAAGGCCCACGATCCCGAGTGCGGCCAGCTGAACATCGTTCGGCCTGATCGCGCCTAGGTCGACCAAGATGTCGGTCTCCTCCGTCGTGACGCCGACCACAGCGACGACTGCCGCCAGACCGACCGCAAGTCCTGGACCCAACGCGTTACGGGGGATGCGGATGCATGCACCGCACCGGTCTGTCGCGGTCGTGCGGCGGACCGCTTCTTGGTATGCGCGGTCACGCTCAATGCCGGTGACGGGAATAGCCGTGAGGCCCTCGGCGTGAAGCCCATCAAACACAACCTCGAGAGGATGCTGGCCATCCACGCTCTCGACCGAATCGACATTGGCTGTTCGGAGGTCGACGAACAGGGGGCGCCAGCCCAGCTGTGTCCTGGCCACTGTCGAGGCGAACCTTCGCAGGTGGTACCCCTGGGACCACGCTGGTTCGTCCGTACTCTCGTCCCACGGAATGGCAGGGACCTCGATCAACGGCACGCACTGGCTCCTGATCTGGCCTGGGAGATCGCGCAACGCGGCGAGTTCGCCGTGCCGGCCCTGCAGAATCGGTACATACTGGATCTTCCGACTCATCCGCATGCCTCCTTGAGGAACCGGCTCGTCTCAGCGCCGTTCGTCGCCGACGGCCGCACGACGTGGGACATTGTTCGCGTGGCGGGGGCATCAGAGCCCGGTCGTCGCCAGCCGACGCCCCATGACCTCGCGTGCTGCGGCGTGCGGCGTGCGGTCCGGTGCTGTGCGAGTTGTCTCACGAGGGACAGCACGACGCCGACCGTGAGCGCGAGGCCCAGCGACGAGGCCCAGTCGATGCGGCCCTGACCGTGCCCGTTCAGCCCAGATCCAGAGCTGGCGACCGCACTGAGCAGGAAGATGAGGACGACAGAGAGCACGAACATCCGCAGGCTGTGGCTGAGGCTCATGGCCTGTCCTCCTGTGCATGGCGTCGGTCGTCAGGAGATGTCGCCGCGTGTCGCAACCCACCGGGGAGCCTGTCTCTCCCGGTCGACGCCCGGGCACCGGTCAGAGCGACGTGTCCTTGAAGGACGCGAGGAACCGCAGGTCGTCGGTATCGCGGTCGTACCACAAGGCGACTCGTCGGGCCTGGGCCAGCTCCCGCCCGCGCGCTGTCGCATCCTCCAAGGAGCGGTACGCCTCTCCCCTTGTCTCCTGCCCAGGGTACGTCACGGCATATTCGTCGTACAGGCGCCAGCGACCCACATCCAGCCCCGCGCGCCGCACAATCACCACGTCGTTGTCTGCCTTCGATCGTGGGCAGTCGTTAGTCGATTCGGTGTGCATCCATCGTGCTCCCGTGTCGTCGGTCCCGCGAGTTCACCACGCTGGCTGCTCATAGGGGGGTGGGCGACCACGCCGCAGGCGAGATGGGGCGGATCTGATCGCAGATGGGCGCTCGACCGTGCACGACGACAAACGCGTGGTACAGGTCGCGCTCCCGCGCGTGGTACTCTGTCGTGTATTCGACCCGATACTGGCGCACACGCTGCTGAATGCAGGAACGTGGGCCTTCAGCGAGATGCTCCTGCAACCGCCGTCTGAGTTCGTTCGAACTCCCGATGTAGACGACGGTGCCGCCGGCATCGCCCAGTTCGTACACGCCGGGCAGATCTTTCTCGAAGGCAATCACGTTCGCCCGGAACAGCCACCATTGCCCCGCAAGCGGCATGCCATACCTCCGGCGCACGGTGAGGCGAGATCACGGCATCAGATGCCCGTTATGGTGTCCGCTAGGCCTCGCGATAACGCCCGGCGGGAACAGCCGATGACGACGCTCATCACAAGGACCAGTCACTGGCACACTGCGACCGCAGACATCGAGCCTTCAGCGATACAGCCGGTTCCCGGCTTACCGGCGAACCCGTATCACTCGAACTGACACGCACCCTGGCGCCCGAGCCCGCCCCCGCAGGCGCCTCGCCGAACGGGACATCACGGCCCATGTCCGCTGTGGCCCGCGGGACGCGTGCGGCCGCTCGAGGTGCGTCGTTGTTTCCGCGAGGCGAAGCAGTCGACCACGGCTTCCACCGCGTCACGTTCATACGTGGGAAGCTGGCGCAACTGCATGAGGCAGTGGGCTTCGTCCGGGGCGAGCTCTACTGGCACCCGCGCGTGTCCAGGTCCAAAGTGCTTCTCGATCAAGGCCAGGAACGTGTGATGGCCCGCGGCTCGCAGGATTTCTGCGGCAGTCGCATCGCTGAACCTCGTGAGGATCAGACAGGTATCGAGATCGGTGGTCGTGACTTTCCCGTTTGCAATCCGTCCCACGTGCGATTCGGACAGTCCCAGGGCCTTCGCGAAGGCACGCCTCGTGTGAAACGGCCCGATCGCAGCCGCGATGATTTCCTGAAGCGTCCGGTCACGCATACGGGCTAACTCTAGCGAAATCAGGGACTTGTGGGGAGGTCATTTTTGTCTCCATTTTGCGTCACTGTGAACAAGGCTAGCGCGAGCCTACCTTGCGTGCAAGTCAACCTCTGCAATTCCGGCCGTTCTCGGCGCGCGCTGACTGGCATAGTCGCGCGGTGCTGCGCGCGGACCTGGTCGAGAGCGGCCGGAGGCTCGAGCAAGAGTGTGACGAGTGGAAACCGAAGCTCGCGCTGACGCGAGCCGATGGAGACGATCGCGACGAGACCGGAGCCCTCCCGCTGGGCGCCTGCACAGTGTGCGCTGACGGCTGTTCCGGCAGTCCGAGGGTGACGGCCCCGGGCGCGGCCGTCGGGGCAGACAACGACGCGCCCGAGTCGATGACAGCGAGAGCGACGGCCTGTGCCAGAGCTGGCGACTGGAGTGACGTGCCCGACGAAATGGCCGGCACCGCCACGCTTACCGCCCCAACGCTCAAGGAGGGCGCATGTCAGCGCCAAGTGAGATAGTCCGCAGAACAGCATGAGCGAAGTCTTCCGAACAGCAGCGAAAATGTCTCTTCGTGGTCTGAGCAACCCGGAGGGACAAGTGTGCTGCGAAAGGAGGACTTCCTGATGATTGAAACACTCGTGAAGCGCGGTGTCTACCAGTGCGACATCGCGGCGGAACTCGGGGTCTCCCCGAAGACGGTGAGTCGGGCGGTGGCCCGGGGTGCGGCACCGTCGGGGCACGCGCGGCGCGGCAGCCTGGTGGATCCGTATCGTGCCCAAATTGACGCGCTGCTGAACGATGGCGTCTGGAACGCCCAAGTGTCTTTGCGGGAGATCCAAGCGGCCGGCTACGCCGGCGGGATCACCACGCTGCGCGGCTATGTCCGGCCGAAGCGACCGCAACGACTCAGCCGGGCCACCGTGCGATTTGAAACGCTGCCCGGTCGACAGCTGCAGAGCGACTGGGGGACGATCGTGCGCCCCGTCGCGGGCGTGGACACGACGATTCACTTCGCGGTGAATCTGCTGGCGTACTCGCGGCGGTTTCACGTGTGACGCACGGACGCGCTGGATGCCGAGCACACCTACGAATCGCTGATCCGGGCCTTCGAGTGGATGGCGGGCGTCCCTCAGGAGGTGCTCTTCGATTATGTGTCTGGACACATAATCGACGATCAGCACGTGGAAGATCCCGCCGAAGAAGGCCCACGCGGCTTCGCACGCCTCGATCGCCCGCGCCGTGGTCTCCTCGAACGCGGGGTACACGAACCGATGGCGCGAGCGCACCGCCGTGAAGATCCACGCGCGAAAGCGACGGCGCCGGACGGGAATGCTGGGGAGCGTCAGCCATCCGACCCAGCCCGTGTCCAGTTGGACCTCTTGCCCCGGCTCGCCGTCGATCACGGGGATCGTCGAGGCGGTGCGCCCGAACCCCAGTTCGAGGACCGCGAAGCGATGCAGTGTCGGGTACGGAATCTCGACCTGCTGGCGGCGGAGGAGCTTGCGGATCTTGGTCAAGCGCAGGCCGCTCTTCAGCCCGCGTTCGATGGTCGACCGCTCGGCATCGCAGCGGTCCCAGCTCTCGCCGCGCGGTCGTCCCCCCGCGGGATGGAGCGCGAGCAGGACCTCGCGCACCTGCTCCTCAGTCGGCGCCACGCCACGGGTCACCAGGCCGGCCGTCCCCGCCACCATCAGGTAGCGCCGCACCGTCTTCGGGTCCAGGCCCAGCTGTGCAGCGACCCGTTTCTTCGGCAGCCCCTCACTCCACAACCGCAAGACTTCCCGGAGTTCGATCATCGTGACCTCGCGATACACCCACGCCTCCTTCCCCCAGGCACAGCCCCGGGGACCGGAGACTTCTATCGCGCGGTCAAGCGAGGGGGGAAAGGTTTTGAGAAACCCTGCCCGTCCAGGGGGGAAAGGTTCTGAGAAACCTCAGTCCAGAGGGGGGAAAGGTTCTGAGAAGAAAGTCAGGAAAGGGTCCCTACGTCTTGAGAACCGACACGCATCTCACAAGGTAGTACCACGCCGCAACCTCAACGCTCGTTAGTCAGGATGGAACGACCGGCTCCGATTCGCAGCTCGTGGGTTACGCTGCGAGTTGGAGCACTGCACAACGCAGAGCCACATGCGAAGGGAGCCGGTCATGAGCAAGGTACGCTGGATTGGTCTCGATGTCCACGCAGAGACGATTGCGGTGGCAGTGGCGGAATCCGACGGGGACACGCGAGCGCTGGGCGTGATTCCGAACCGAGGGGACTCGCTCCGGCGGCTGGTGAAGAAGTTGGGGCCGGTCGAGTCTCTGCGGGCGTGCTATGAGGCCGGCCCGACCGGGTATGGGGTGTATTGGCAATTGAGGCAGCTGGGTGTGGCCTGCGAAGTCGTCGCCCCGACGTTGGTCCCGGTGAAGGCGGGGGACCGCGTGAAGACGGATCGCCGGGATGCCGTCAGGCTGGCGCGGAGCTATCGCGCGGGGGACCTGACCCCGGTGTGGGTCCCTGATGTCGCGCATGAAGCCCTCCGGGATCTCGTACGGGCTCGAGAGGCGGCCAAGAAGGACCAACTGCGGGCGCGCCACCGGTTGGGGAAGTTACTCCTCCGCCACGGCCGGCGCCCGCCGGCGGGCGTGCGACCCTGGACGGACCGGTTCTTCCTGTGGGTGCACCGGGACGTCCGGTTCGAGCAGGCGGCGCAAGAGGCCACGTTGTGGGACTACCTCCACGAGGTCGAGCATGTGGCCGAACGCATTGGCCGGCTCGAACGGGCCATCGAGGACGTGGCCAAGGCAGCCCCGCCGCCGATGCGAGCGGTGATCGAGGCCCTGCAGGCGTTGCGGGGGGTGGCCCAGCTGTCCGCGGTCACCCTCGTGGCCGAGCTCGGGCAGTTCGGTCGGTTTGGCACGGCGCGACAACTCATGGGCTATAGCGGCGCCGTGCCCAGCGAGGATTCCAGCGGCGAGCGGACCCGCCGCGGATCCATCACCAAGACCGGCAACGCACACGTCCGACGCGTCGTGGTGGAAGCCGCCTGGGCATATCGTCACCGTCCCGCGGTGGGCCCCACGTTACGCAAGCGCCAGGCTGCGCTGTCCGAAGAGGTCAAGGCGATCACCTGGAAGGCTCAGCACCGGCTGTACAGTCGGTACCGCCTGCTCAGTGCGCGTGGCAAGTGTCCTCAGCGAGTGGTGACTGCTCTGGCGCGCGAGTTGCTGGGCTTTATTTGGGCGGTTGGCGTCACGGTAGAGGAGGGCGCCGCGGGCCACCGCGCCGCATAGGCGGCGTCGGGTACACCGCGACATCGCCAACGATGATCACCCACACAGGGTTGGTGGCGGCCGAGGAGCACACGGACAGGAGAACCCTCGAGGACTCTATGCGGCAGGTTAGCAGACCTGACCCGCGTCGTTAGTCGGAGGTGGCTCCCGACGGATGACGATTATGCGGCTCGACCCGCGAATATCAGACTGATCAACCGTCGCGACAGGCACCTCGGCCGCCACAAACGCTGCGTGCGTGGAGACTGGATGGTCTTTGAACAGCATGTTTCGTAGAAACGATCTCACTTGACGGGTCGTCAGCCACCGAACGGGGTGTGCCGCAACGCCAGTCGCCCGACGGGTATGCGTCGTTGTGCTGCGGGGCGGTACGCGGCGCGTGAAATTCTGTGTGCAATCGAAGCCACACTGACCTTCCATCGTGCTAAGGTGAGCCCGGGCAGGGTGTCGCACTCTGAGTCCAGCGCGCGTCGGGTGGTCGTCCGCAGGAGTCGGTGTCCCTACGAGGAGACCGAGTCCGCCCAGGCTAGACGGAAGGGAGGGGACGTCCAGTGCGCATCTCCTACTACCTGTTCCGCAAATCCGTCACGTCGTTCGACCAAGTATGGCGAGATGGGAACTCGCCACCCGCCGACTACATCAAGGTTGCCCTGCGGCCAACGGTGACATACGAGGCGGAGGCCTACCTTCTTCCGAATAGGCCTACGACTCCAGACTGGTGGGCCTTCGTCGAGCCCTACTGCGATGTTGCTGATGAAAGCCGGCCTCGCAACCGCGCGAGTTCGTTCGTTCTGCTACTGAAGACGAAGGGCCGCGTCTTCGCAGCGACGTTCGGCCACGGGTTCGCCGCGCTTAACCGAAGCGTCCTCGAATCGGACTTCGGGCTCAAGGTCACTTTGAATACGGTTGACCCGAAGAGACTGCGAAGCCTCCAGGCCCGGAACATCGACCCGACCACGGTGTCCAAGCAGCTGGTCGTGAACCAGGATGCGGCGTTGTCAGTGTTCGATGTGGACTTCTATCAGGACCTGCTCTCGAAGCTGGAGGGCGTACCGCTCGACTCCGCATTCGCCAAGCGGGTCGCCGGAGCCGACGCCTGCTACCTGACGTCCGATGCCTCCCTCCCCGACCTCGCGTCGCAGTGCGGGCACCTGCTCCGGGACTTTAGCTCGAAACACTACCTGAAGATCTTCCCGTTCGTCGACCAGATCCGACTCGTGCGTGACGATCGACTCAGCGTTGAACTTGATGCCCAGCTCGCGCTCGCACTGGCAGGGAACGGCGACAGCTCGCTGGCGTTTGCCCTGCCGGACGTGTCGGAATACGACAGGATCCAGACCTATCGCGCTAGCCGCGGGCGGTGGGCTCAGGACTTCGCCGAGCTCGATGCCCGAGAGATTCTGGCCAGCTACAACGCGAGCCATCACACTGCCACCGACCAGGCGGAGGTGCGGATTTCCGCCCTGGACGGCGATGGCGAGCCGGTCACGGATTTCACCGTCCGGCGGTGCGTGGTCTTCGAAGCCGAGTACAAGCAGCGCTTGTACGTCCTGACCCTGGACGAGTGGTACCAGGTCGACGCGGAGTACGCGAGCCTGGTGGACGAATACGTCTCCCACCTCCCTGTGATCGACGACCGGCGGTTCCTCCCGAAGATCCGCGCGGGCACGTCGGAAGGCAGCTACAACACGCTCGCCGCGAAGAGCTCCGGCATGGCGCTGCTAGACAAGAAGCTGGTCAAGGCGGCAGGTCCGGCCAGCACGATCGAGGTGTGCGATCTGTTCTCGAAACAACGCGACTTCATACACGTCAAGAAACACACGCGCTCCGCGACATTGAGCCACTTGCTGGCGCAGGGCACCGTCTCCGCACGATTGTTCCTCGACGATCGCGGCTACCGGCAGTCGTTCCGGGGGGCGCTGCCCTCCGCGTTTCGCACGCTCGTCGGGGTCAGGAGCATCGACCCGGCGATGTACACCGTCGTGTACGCAATCACGGCGGTACCAGGAATGGCAATCCCGGCGAAGCTGCCGTTCTTCACGAAAGTGAATCTGCTGTTCCACTGCCGCGAGATTGAGCGGATGGGCATGCTCGTGAAGATCTACCACATCCCGGAGATGGCGTAAGTCGTCGCCCTCGGCAAGAATGAGACTGCCCTCCGGTGCGGGCAGGCGCATCACCGGCGGCGGAGCGCGGAGCACCGGGCCGGGGACGACGACACGGTAGAGGCACTACATGAAGACTCGTGGCTGCTATCTCTTTGAGATCGCCGACGGGGAAAGGCTCGGGGACGACGTGCGGAACCTCGAGAGACTGCGGGCGCTCTTTCGCGACGGCGGTCTCATCGACGGCCGGTGGGGGCCGGGCAACGAGGGCGACTTCGACAACGGCTCCTGGCACATCATGTGCCATCTGGCTGCCGGTTCCGGAGTGGTTCAGACGTCTTCAGGCGGACGTGCGTGGTGTGGCATCACCCACGTCCGCGCCAGCGATAGGTACGAGGCGACAGTGACCCATCGGCAGGCCGGTGCGGTTCACACGTGGCCGCTTGCGGCTTCCGATAGCCGGTCACTGCTCATTGGCGCGACATGCCTCGGCTATGTCGAGGGTTCGTCGCAAGGGCACATCACGGCGCGCGGCGTCAGCAACCCGCCGGATGCGTTCAACGGTTGGCCACGCCAGCAGTTCGATCAGGACGTCACGAGCAACGCCGACGGCGGAACGGTCTGGGAACACTGGTCGACCACGCGCGACATCCGCCCGTCCAGCGTCATTGGTACGTCGGTCGTCTCAGCCTATCTGACGTTGGTGTCGGTCCTCGGGGGCCGGTTCGTCGCGGCGGTCGCGCGCGGACGCTGTGAGCACGAACACCCGAGACAACTGGTCGGGCTGGTCAAGTCCGGCCTTCTGACCGCTGACGAAGCGACGTGGGACATCCGTCCCGACCCGATTGACGCCGCCGCTCAACGTCTGCTCTACGAAGCCCGTCCTCCCGAAGCGCTCAAGGCGGCGGAGGCCCTCCCTGGCCTTGATCCGATCCCGTTGACAGGTTGACTACGCCGGTTGGCCTTCCATGTGTTGAGTCTCGTACCCCGGTGATGATGATGACTGTGGGCGCTGTGGGAAACTGGAGTTCCCAGGATTCAGTGGACACCCTGTCGATGTGGTGTCTGAGCCGCTTCGAACTGTTCGGGGCTCAAGCCGCCCAGATGACTGTGGCGGCGGACGCGATTGTAGAACGCCTCGATGTAGTCCGTCACATCGTTCAACGCCAGCTCCCGGTTCTTGTAGATGTGCTTCTTGATTCGTTCCTTCTTCAGGCTCCCGAAGAAGGACTCGGCGACGGCATTGTCCCGGCAGTTCCCCTTTCGGCTCATGCTCGGCTGAAGGTGATTGGATCGACAGAAGCGCCGCCACGCGTCGCTGCCATACTGCGTTCCTTGATCAGAGTGAATCAGGGTACCGCGCGGTCGGCGTCGGCGCACGGCCGCCAGCACCGCGTTGAGCACGAACTCACGGCGAATGGTGGGCCCGCAGACCAGCCGACGATCCTCCGCGAGAACAAATCCATGACCACCGCCAGGTAGAGCCACCCCTGCCACGTCCGAATGTAGGTAATATCCGTCACCCACGCCTTGTTGGGGCGCGTCACCGTGAACTGCCGCTGCAGGAGGTTCGGGATGAGCACGGCGGGCTTCCCGGCGGACCAACGCCGGGTTCGATAACCATGATGTGCCCGCAGGTGGTTCTCGCGCATGAGCCGCGCGACGCGATGCTTGCTGCACGTCTCTCCCGCCTCACGCAGGTCTAAGAAGACGCGCGGGGCACCGTAGATGCCCTGACTCGCGACGAAGGACGCGCGAATGAGGCGAAGCAGCCTGGCATCTTCCTGGGCTCGATGCGACATCGGCTGCTTGAGCCACTCGTAGTAACCGCTCGGCGCCACCCCAAGCAGGCGACACATCGATTGGACGCTGTACTGGTCGCGATGCGCTTTGATGAACTCGTACGTGGAGCGCACCCGCCCGGCCCTCGGTTGAGTGGACATCAGCCTTGCCCTCCGCCGCTACGCGGATGCTAGCCTCTGTCCACCAAATCCTGGGAACTTCACCTGGCCCCGTCGACAGGTACGGCCATGTCGCCAAGGTGTTCACAGAAGCGGCCGCGTGGAGCCCGGTCTCCGATGCTACGGCGCCAGTGGGTAGAAAGCAGCGCCGTCATTTCGAGCATCGGCGTATCGCCTCAGTGTGCGAGTCGCTTGTCTACAGCTGCCCTCGAGTCTTCGTACTCGGCGTCGTGCTCATAGGAAGAGGCGATCCTCTCGACGACGCTGCTGACAAAGGGGTAGTCGATGGCAAGCTGCTGCACCCACTTCCGGTACTTCGCTGCCTCCTCCCGTTCCTGCTCGCCGCCTGCTCTTCTCCAGTGCGCGCCCCGGGCGTTTCGCGCGCCGACATGGAACCCTCGGCCGATCTGCACAGAGGCGACCGCCTCCATCGCTTCCGCGACCGGGCGGCATGGCCACAGACCCTCCTTCTCAGGAGCTCTCGACAGGAAGCCGCCGATGCATTGATCACCGATGTCGGCGCGGCCACGCTCCGCACAAAGGCGGCGCGCTTCAGTGAGCCACTGTCCCAGCGCCTCCGCGTCGATACTCCCGTCGCTTCGGGTTCCGGGGATGCGCCGGATCCGCTCGAGCAAGCGGTGGGCCGCCAGGGCGGCCGTTGCGCGCTGTTCAGGGTTCTCGATACGCCATTCGGGAGGGTCCTCACCCTCGCCCGTGCGCTTGAAGGCGAGCGCCACGGCCTGGACGAACAGGCTGGGCGACTCCGCGACCTGCCGTTCCAGATTGGAAATGCCGTGCTCCGTATGATCAAGCGCCCTGAGGAAAAGGAACTCAAGCTGCGCTTTCTCCTGTTGCGTGACGCCGGCACGCCGATCAAGTTGCTCAAGGGCGTCGGAGATGCCGTGGGCGCTGAGCTGATAGCTGCCGGCCGGCTCGGCATTGCTCGTTACCACCGACATGAGGAGGCGTTTGAGACGAGATGTCTCGAGCTTGTCCCAGTCCATTTGCGCGGCCAGAAACGCCGCACGTGGGCGTCTGGCATCCAGAAGGCGGTCGACCACCTCGGTCACTTCCGCCTCAGTGAGGCCGCCCCATTGCGGGACGACCTCGCCCCAGTACCGATCCCTTGCCTCCTGTGGCTGTTGGTCCAGCAGACGCCATGTCTGGGCGTCGAACGGCGCACAGCGATACAGCCGCGCGATCTGCTCACCGCTCAAGCCACCGGCCACTCTCTGCAAGACGGCGCGACGGCCGCTGGCCCCGATGGATTGAATGAACCCTGATAGAAAGCCATCCGTCTGTTCCGTGTGGCCGGGCTCGTTACCCACGCTGGTCCGGAGCACGTCGACGGCCTCGTCCTGGCCGCTCGCACACAGCCCGGCATAGTAGCCGACCGCCACGGGCGCCTTGCTGTCCTCCAGGAGGGCTGACGCCCCGGTGAGGCCGCGCGCTGTCCAGATCTCCTCCATTGCGCCCAGCCGGAGCTGGTGAATCCGGTCCTGACACGCGGAGTAGTCGAGGGGGTCGTCCTCAGACTCGTTGGCGGACTCGTCAACCCACTGAGTTGCGAAGAGCCAACCGTGCCGAATGACAGGGTCTTGCGGCATCAGCGTGGCGTAAGCGTCTCGCGCCCGGTCCCGCGCGGATTCCTTAAGGTGCTGTCTGCCCCGGCGGTTGAGCACGAAGCGGCGGATGCGCTCCCGCAGCGTGGCCTTGTGTTTGTCATCCGCCACGGCGGACCAGGCGTCAATGAGATCCCAAACCGTCGCCTGATCCTCCTCGGGCATGCCGCCGAGGCACTCGACCAGATCGCCCAAGGTGTTCTGGTCGTGATGCGGCCAAGCGATCGCAAGATCGAGCGCCTTGCGCGCGAATGCAAAGCGCTCCCGGTCTGAGACCGGCCGGCTGGCCCCGGAAGCGTCGCTGCGCCACTGCGGCCTGTAACTGTAAAAGCTGAATCCGGCCGCCGGGGAGAACTGTTGGAGGCAGATCCGCCAGCCGATGTCTGGGAATTGCCTCGTCAGCATTTCCAGACCTTCGATGCGGTCGTCGACGGAAGCCGCCGTCTGGGGTATCCAGGCGCGATAGATCGCCTGCAGGCTGGCGATGGGCTTGTTGGCCCAGTTGTCGTCGATCTCGGTCTCCGAGAGTCGCGCCAGCACCGCGCTGACGCGTCCCAGCCTCTGGGGACTCCAGGCCAGGCACTCAAGCGCCCACAGAAGTCCCGTCCGAACGCAACGTCCGAAAACGCCGGAGCTGGCGGGCTTCAGCAAACCCAGCACAACGGGCTCCGCTTTCCTCAGGTCATTTTCAACTAGCGTGAGGAATTCGTCCGGAGCCGCTTCAGCGTAGCGCGGAAGATCGCTGTCGTGCGACATCAGCTTCTCTAGCGTGAGAGGGCTCAGAAGGCGTCTCATCACTAGCGCGACCTGCGTCTTGGCGTCGAACCCCAGTCGCTCCCGAAAGAGGTCGTTACCCTGGACGGACAGAATCACGAGAGTCTCGCAAACCCCGCGCCTCAGTGGTGCCGAGTGGTCGCGGACCTTGCCATAGATGCCGGCCGCCCAGCGTTGGTCCTCTGGTAGATCTAGAGCGGGATCTGACTCGGCAAGGACGTACTCGGCGAGCAGCAGGAAGTCAGACAGCTGTTTCGCCGTGATGAATCTGTTGATCGCGAACAGGACGTCGACCTTTGAGGCGACGCCGCGGTACTGCCCCGCCGACCAGACGGGGGGGTCGTCAAACTGCAGCAGGCGGGCGATCGCTTCCTCAATCTGTGCGTAGGGGCGCTCCGATAGGGCGGAGAGGACCTCGCAATCCGCCCTGGACTTGGTGTGCCACGCACCGACAAGCGCCAGCGGAATCAGGGCCACCGCGGTCTCGCTGTCGCGCGCCCATCCCGGTGTGCGGATCCCGTCGATGCGGGAGAGGCGGCGCCTCAAGATGGTCGGCGAGCGCCCGGATTCTCTAGCGAGGCGCTCTGCAGCCTCACGGTCGACTCCCATGGAGGCGACGGCCTTCTCGAAGGCTTCGCAAGTCAACAGGTCCAGCGTGATGTCGGGCTCGGAATCGACGGCGTTACGCGGGCGGACGACGATGCAATGCAGTCGGCGGTACAACGTGGCAAGCTCCCGTTCCGCCTCCTCGTCGGTGACAATGGGAATGAAGGGGGAGGATGATGATGCGAGCGTCTTCAGGGCCCGCGGCGTGTGAAAGACCGCCGCCAGGTCCTTTACCTGCGCGTCAATATCTTCGTGACGAAACAGACAGGCAAGGAACGCCAGCGCTTCGTCGCTCGAATCCGCTGCAACGACGAAGGGTCGGTCGCTGCGCTTTTGCAGCCAGTCCTTCAGCGTGCTCGTGTGCGTCGTAACCGAGGGCTCGAAAAGCTCCGCCGTCATCGGGGGCTCACTCGCCGACGCCCAGCGAATCCAGCACTGGTCTAGAGTTTCAAACCCGTCGGTCGGGATGGCGAGTCGTTCGGCAAGCCAGATTTGCCCGGAGATCGAGGTCTCAAGCCACTGCTCAAGATCGCTCGCGTCGAGTGCTCTTACTTCCTTCCAGTCGAGGCCCGCCCTCCGGGCCGCCACCCACCTAGTCTTTCCCGGCCAGTTCCGCGGCGTGACGAAGACGAAGGTGCTGTGCGCTCTCTCCGCCCGCGGTACGAATCTGGTCCGTGCCGCGTAGTCATCGTTGGCCTTTGCGGCCGGATTTCGGTCCGTGCCGAACTCCCAGAAGGAGACGCCCTCGGGAATCCAGGGCGTTGCCGCGCCCGCTTCGACACAGCCATCGGGACCTCTGCGCTGCGCGTTGTCGTAGCCCGGAAAGTCAACGTGGCGCAGCTCACGCCCGGTCGAATGAACCAGCCTGCGAAGCAGCACTGGGAGTGCCGCGCGGGCTTCAAGATGGCTCTCAGCCCATGCCTCGATCTGGCGGGCCTTGATCTTCAGAAAGCTCGGCACGTGCGTGCTGACGGCAACAGCCTTTTCTGCTTGCTGACGGCGGCGCAGCCCGGCACGCGTCTGCAAATCAATGAGCTTCTGACGGTCGGCGCCGAAGGCCTTCTCGAGCCTCAGTGCCATCTCAGGAGAGAGACCGGCCTTCCCGTTCAGGAGGTTGGACAGCGCCGCGCGGCCGACGCCGAGCTTCTTGGCGGCCTCCTTGACCGACATCCCGGCGGGAAGGACCTTACGGCGGATGAATTCGCCAGTATTCTCAGCATCATCTTGCACGTTGACGAGTGTAGCGCGACACGCTACACTTGTCAACCGATGCAGGGGCAGGTTCATCCATTGCCGAGACGTCAGAGCCGCCGGACGCTCAAGCGGCTCTAGGAGCCAAGGCTTCGACCTCATGAACTGGACAAGCTCGAGCGGGTCCTGTGGCGCCTGGAAAGGCAACCACGATCCGCTCCATCGAGGGCAGTTCGTGCGGAGAACGTTCACGAGACGCCGCGGCCGTGCGGTCGCGTATCTTGTGGTGATTCACGCGGTCGATTGCCCAGCGTGTGGAGGACTCGGCGATGGCGCTACGATTCCCGTGGAAACGGTGGCTGTGCCGTCGGGACAAGGAGATTCGGTTCGAAACGGATGGCTATCCACATGATCCCGCCGGTCCATGGGCAGCCGCGTTTCAGCCCGACTGCATCGCGCTCGAAGCCATTCTCGACGAACGGTACGCGGTCCTGCTGGGTGAGACCGGCATTGGCAAATCGGATGCCATGGGCGAGCTGTGTGGCCGCGCGAGCAGTCGTGGGGCCGTCCTCGAGCTTGATCTGGGGGAGTACTCGGAGGCGTCGCAGCTCTCCGAGGATCTGTTCAATTCGTCCGTGTTTCGCCAGTGGACGCACGGCGACGGCCTATTGTTTCTCCTCCTCGATTCGCTCGACGAGGCGATGGTCGGCGTCCGAAACATCGTCGGCCTTCTTCAGCGCAAGCTCGCAGACCTCCCGTTTGATCGCCTGCACGTCTATCTTTCGTGCCGTACAACTGCTTGGCCGGAAACGCTGACGAACCACCTTGTCGAGTGCTACGGGGACGAACAGGCGGTGGGCGTGTACCACCTCGTACCGCTCTCGCGGTCGGCCATCGCCCTTGCCGCCACCAGCGTCGGAATTGACGCTGAGCGTTTCTTGCGTGAAGTTGCTGATCACAACGCCCAGGCCCTTGCCTCCAATCCGCTGACTCTTCGTCTCCTGCTCAACCTTTTCGAGTCGGGTCTGCCGGCGTCGAGCACCGAACTGATGGAGCGCGGCCTCCTCGCGTTGTGTGAGCCCCCGGACGTGCGCAAAGACCACGGAACCGCCGAGCCCTATCACGCGGCACAACTGTTGGCGGTCGCGTCGCGTCTCGCGGCGCTGACACTCCTCAGCGGTGCGTCGTTCATTGAGACGGGAAGTGACGTGACTGCGCCTGCGGGTGGCGTGAGGCTCGGCGACTGCGTCGGGGGAGAAGAGGGAGATGGCGCCGCACGCGTGATCGTAGACGAAGCGGCTGTGCGCGCGACGTTGAAGGCGGGCCCCTTTAACGGGCGTGGCCCGCACCGGTTCGCGTTTGCCCACAAGAGCTACGGCGAGTTCCTGGCCGCGCGCTTTCTCGCGCGGCTGGATCTGCCCTCTGCGCAGCTCGAGTGCTTGTTGTGCCTGGAAGATCGCACGCCGAAAGCGTACGTCCCGCAGCTTCGCGAAACGATCGCCTGGATCGCATCATTCGACAAGCGCGTTCTCGAGAATGTGGCGCAGCGGGAGCCGGAGATCCTCCTGGCGGCGGATTTGCCGACAGAAGGCGCTGTCACTAAGGCACAGATCGTAGAGGCCCTGATTGTGCGCACGCAGCGCGGCAAGCTCTCCTATGAACAGCCACGCGCCCTTGCGCCGCAGTTGCGGCGCCTGGCACACGGTGGCCTCGCGCAACAGATCCTGACCAGCGCCGCTGACCGGGCGTTGTCGGACACGACGCGGGAGCTGACGCTGACGATCGCCGAGCAGTGTGGCCTGTGCGAGGCCGCTGACGTTGCGGCGACAATCGCGCTGGATTCGCGCGAGTCGCTCGGCCTCAGGATCGATGCCGCGTACGCGGTGTGTCGCCTCGCCGTGCCGGAAGCACGCGCGCGGCTGAAGCCGTTGGCGTACCTGCCGCGCGAAGAGGATCCAGACGACGAGCTGCGGGGCTTGGCCCTGCGGGCATGTTGGCCGCGGCATATGAGCGCGGCGGAGATGTTCCGAGCCCTTGAGAACGAGCAGCGCACGAATCTTCACGGCAGCTACGCGGAGTTCCTTCGAACCCAGAGAATTGCAGACATCCTGCCGCCGAACGAGCTCGGCGCTGCTTTAGCGTGGGTCGCGAGCCAGAACCTTGACTGGGACTACTGGGGCGCGCGTACGCAAATTGCCGGGGCGTTGGTCACGCGTGCTTTTCGCGACGGGCGAGAGGATCTGATCGAACAGTTGGCGCCGATCGTGTACGACGCGTACCACGACTTTCGGTGCCCGTTCTTCGCGCAGCCGCACGGGGAGACGTTCAGGGAGTCGAACGACGTCGCCGCCGTGAACCGCATGCTCGAGGTGGAGGTTGAATCGAGACGTCGCCTCATTCTCGCCATCTTCGAGCAGTTGCCGGAGCGTACGCACCTTGGACTTCTGGCTCATTCGGATTGTCCGTTGGTGCAAGAGAACGATTTCGGCTGGCTGCTCGATCGCGCATGCGCCGCCAGCGGCGAGGCGGCCTTCGATTGGGCGGAATTCGCTCGACGGGTGATGTGCCCAACGAGCGAGGAGCACCTGGCCAAGTGCGTTGAGGCGAGCCGACAATCGAGCACCGTCGCGTCCGTTCTTGAGTCTGCGCGCTTCATATGGCTGGATTCGGCTGAGGCGCGAGCTCTCAAGGCGCGGTATCTTCGGGAGCTCCGCGAGCGAGGTCCGGCAATGAAGCAGCCGATCGCGCCTGAACAGCAGGAGACCCGCATCGAACGACTGCTCGAGCAGGTCATCGGTGACCGACCGGATCTCTTTACTGAACTCGCGTTTGTACTCCACCGGGACCTTGAATCTGGCGAGTACGAGCACGTGCCGGCTGACCTGCGCGAGACACGGGGATGGAAGGTGGCGAACGACGAGATCCGTCGGCGAGTTGTCGACGCGGCCGAGAACTACTTCGCTCGATCTTCGCAGCCGCAGTCTGAGCCGCTGTCGACGGTGCATCAATGGAGATGGGCCGACGAAAGCCCTTCGCTCGCGCTGCTACTGTTGCTCAACGAGAGACCGGCCGCTATCGGGTCGATGCCGGACGCCGTGTGGCAGCGACGCACCGGCCACATTCTTGCGCGCCTGATCGGGTACACCGACGCGACGGCGGAGCAGAAGCAGACGATCTGTCAACTGCTCTACCACAACGCACCCGACGAATGCCGGCGTATCATCTTGGCGATCATCGACAACGCGCCGGACGCGGGGAACCTACCGGCGGCCGTTCGGCTGTGGAAGGACCGGCTGGATCAGGAGCTCGCTTCTGAGTTGTTCGCGCGTGTTGTCAATCCCGACCTGGATCAGGTGAGGTTCAGCGAACTCCTTGGCTGGTTGCTGCGGCAGAAGTACGAACCGGCCATCCCCTACGCAGAAGTGCTGCTTCAACGGGTGACGCAGCCGCGTTCCCTGCCCACGGCGATCCTCGTCGCTCGTGAACTGCCGGAGCGATTCTGGCCTGTCGTCTATCGCCTGATGACCGCTGATCGCCGTTGGGCGCGCGAGTTCATCGGAGGTGTACTGCGGAATGGCGACGAAGGCGGCAAGCTGGTATCCGTGTTGAAGGCGGACCAGGCGGGCGATCTCCTCTCCTGGCTGTTGACCGAGTATCCTACGGACGAGGACGACCGGTCAGCAAGTGGGGTCGTGAGCGAACGGGACCAGGTTCGGTTCTTTAAGGGTGCCCTGATCGAGCGGCTTCGGCGCGAGGGCACGCGCGAGGCGTGTGCGGTGCTCCGCGCCGTCCGAGACAGGCATGCCGACCAGCCATGGCTGGCTGACGCCGTTCTGCAGGCGGAAGCGGTGGAACGGCAGTTGTCGTGGCGACCTCCGGCGCCGAACCAGTTGCGTCGCCTGTTCACCGATCGGGCCGCGCGTCTCGTCGAGAACCCAAGCCAGCTTCTGGCCTTGCTCTGCGAGTCGTTGGATCGATTCGAGCAGAGCCTGCACGATGAGTTGCCGGCACGAGGCACGCTGTGGGACTTCCTGCCGTCCGGCGTGCAGCGTCCGAAGACGGAGGAGGATCTCTCCGACAGCATCGCTCGCCACCTTCGTGCGGACCTCGCCGACCGGGGTACGGTCGTGAACCGCGAGGTTCAAATCAGACGGCGTGAGGTGGCAAAGGACGCCGGTGGCGAGCCAGGGCAGCTGACCGATATCAGAATCGATGCGGTAGCGGCCGTGGGGCGCCGTTCAGGCCCGGACGTCGTGAGCGTAGTCCTCGAGGTCAAGGGATGCTGGAACGAAGGTGTGCAGACTTCGATGAAGCTGCAACTAGCGGATCGATATCTTCGCGACAACAAGTGCCAGACTGGACTGTATGTCGTCGGCTGGTTCTGGTCCCCGACATGGGACCAGGCTGATTCGCGGCGAAAGCAGGTGCCGTGGAAGTCGAAGCAGGAAGCGGAAACCGAATTGACCGTGCAGGCGATGGAGCTGAGCTCAAAAGGGTCGTTGCAGATCCGCTCGTACGTCCTGGATTGTGCCCTCCGGTGATGCCCGGACGCTGTCCGCGGTTTGGATTCGCACGCGCACGCCGGCGTCGCGGATCAGGTCGGGCGGACGACGCGGACTGCATCGTGAGTGAGTGACACAAGTGATCGACACATCCATCGGAAAACCCCGAATTCGAGCGAAGACGGCTGAGGAGGCGTGAATCCAGCCGAAACACTCAAGTCAAGACGTGTCAGAGGTCTATCCGCTAAGTCTTGTCCTTCTTGGGCTTTGCGGAATCCGGCTCATTGTCTCCCTGCCTCCCAGCCAGCCTTCGCTCACCCTTCGGGTGAGCTACGGCTAGGCTGGCAAGTCATCGTCAGTTCCCCTCCCTAGCACTCGCGAACAGTCGGACAGGCGAAGGCGGACAACCCGCAGGGATTCGAACCTCTGCCCGCCGCAGATCCTGCCACACGCCAGAGCCTTCAACATCGCAGTCAGCGCTTGGTCGGTCGGTCCTTCTGTCGTTTTCCTCGGAAAACTCGCGTGCGCCCACGCAAGTAAGCGGAGCTTACAAGGCACGACCGCAAATAAGCGAATCGGCCCGAACGCTTACTTGCTCGCTGTCAGGCGCAAGCTCATGCCAACGCGCAGCTTCATGGCGATACCCGACCGCGCGAAACGGAACTAGCGCGCGAGATCTCCCTTCCAGCCCTCCCCAGGGAGCCACGCGATCAGGCGCGACGACACGACTGCGGCTGCCGCTGTCACGTCCCAGGGGTGTCCCGGCGCCAGCAGCGGACTGAGGTCCGCCGTGAACTGCGGATCGGCCATCTTCCTCGTGAGGTTCTGCTCGAATTGCGCTCGCGTCACGGCGTGACCTTCGCGCGTCAGGTACTCCGTGAACGCCGTGAGGATCCGCGCCGGATCTGCGCGCGGGTTCTGAAGGGCGGTTGCGAGGTCAAACAGATCCCGACCCTGCTTGCGCTGATACAGCGCCCGGAGCTTCGTGGCGAGCAACTCGTCGAGGTCGTAGGTCCGGATCTGGCCCGTGCCCTCGAACCAGCGCGACCGGACGGTGAATGGCACCTGCTGCCACCCGTGTACGGCGAAGTGCTCGCGGGTGTTGATCTCGACCTTGAGGCGGAGCGGGATCGCCGGTGTGGTTTCAGCACCGAAACGGTACACGAAGGTGACGCGGCCTTCCGTCTGCTTCCACCGCGGCGTCCCGAGCCACGGATCAAGGACCGTCCGCAACGCCTCGATCGTCGGACCCGCAACTTCGGCGCGGGTTTGCACGAGATCGACATCCTCGGAATAGCGCGGGGCGGGCTTGAGATAGAGCTTGAAGAGTGCGGTTCCCCCTCGGAGCGCGAGCGCCTCGTGGAGAAGCGGGTGCGAGAAGATCTCGACCAGGGCGCGGCTGATGACGAGATCCTGCTCGACCTGAAGGTCCTGGACCCATGGCGCCTCGGCCCGCCATGCGGTGACGTAGTCGCGCGGGATCATGGCTCGATCTCCACGGCCGCGTTGATGTGGAGCTTCCACTCATCGTTCCGCACCGCCTGCTGGCCGAGAGCGCCGGGCGCGAGCGCCGTGGACTCCCGCACGTGGGTCCGCACATACGCCCGGAGTGCCTGGGTCTGGTCGCCCGCGCCGACCTGCTCCAGCAAGTAGCCGAGCCGCTGCGACCACGGCACGGGGACGGCGGCGGCGGCCGTGGCGAGCTTCTCCGCGTCAAGCCGCTCTGCCAGCTCGGAGAGGACCGCGGCGACCTGATGCAGGCCTCCTGCCCGCCGCTGGTAGCCGACGAGGTCGAGCGCCGTGGCTTCAGGCGTCGAGACCACCACCGTGCCGCGCGGGGTGTTGAACGCCTGCACGGGAATGTCACGCAGGCCCTTGTGGGCCATGAACGTGACGCGCACGGCGCCGCAGGCGATGGCGCGGCGCGGCTGGTCCAGGAAGACTTGGAACACCTGGGGGCGCTGATGCGCGGCACCGTGATACTGCGCGGCTGAGAGCAGACCGACGTAATACGGAAGACCACGGTGCGTCATCAGAGCGGGGATGAACTGATCAGCCGGGAGGCAGCCGAGCGCCCGGTATTCCGGTGGCAGCACCACGTAGAACCCGCGAGCCGGCGAAGCGATGAGTCGCTGCTTGGCGAGACGATGCAGCGCGAGCTTGGCGGCGGCGGCAGACACACCGAGTGCCGACCGGGCCTCAGCGGAGTCGAAGTGATAGCGGCCCGCGGCGGCCAAGCCGTCGATGAATCGGCGAGCGGTCCGGCGGGCAGGGCTAGACATGGCTAGCACAAAGTATCACAGTTCATTACTTTATGCCATCGTCATCGGATTCACCTCAGACCAAGACCAGCCTTGCCACTCGCGCACGTTGATGCCGAGAGCACGCTGGATCGACCATCGGACTTGATGGAAACTCGATGGACTGCGCACGAGACAACCACGTTCGCCCCCTCAAGCCCCAAGGGTGATCCGCGAAGAGTCCAACAAGACCCAGATCCCCAGCCGGCCCCAGGCTCACGTCCCGGCCAGGAATTGGGCGACTTTCGCGTCGGATGCGGCAATCGGCTGGCCGCCCACGATGCGGATGCCCTCAACGATGCTCGATGGCGCGCGGCGCCCCAGGACGAACGTCAGCGTCCCTTCAATCCCCGCCGCAAGCGCCTCGGACAGGTCCGCCTTGATCGACGACGCGTGGAAGGAACTGTCAACACCCCAACGGGACAGGACAGTCTAGGCAAGGGAGGGCGCGGGAGGGCGCTGGAATCACGGAATCAGAGGAGTGGGGCGGTTGGTGAGTGAACCGATGGTAGAGTGGTGCGGCACGAGCGCGTCATGAAAAAGCTTGTCTTGGCGATGGCGATCCTCAGCGGCACGGCGGGCGCCGCCGAGAAGTTCGACCTGGTGGTCTACGGCGGGACCGCCGGCGGTGTGGCCACGGCGGTGAGCGCGGCGCGCCACGGCTTGAGCGTAGCGTTGCTGGAGCCGCGCGACCACCTGGGAGGCATGGTTTCTGGCGGGCTCTCGCGCACGGACGTCGGCAAGAAGGAAGTGATCGGCGGGATGGCACTGGAGTTCTACTGGCGGGCCGGCCTGTACTACGACGTGGCGCAATACGGGCAGGAAGTCGCCTGGCTCGTTGAACCGAAAGTGGCCGAGCAGATCTTCAGAGAGATGGTGCAGCGGGCGGGGGTCAGAGTGTTGTATCGGTATCGGCTGCGCGAGAAGAACGGCGTCCGAAAGACCGGGACGCGGCTGACCTCCATCGTGATGGAGAACGGCGCCGAGTTCGAAGCGAAGATCTTCGCGGACTGCACCTACGAAGGGGATCTGATGGCACAGGCCGGCGTCTCCTACACGTGGGGGCGCGAGGGCAGCTCCGAGTACGGCGAATCACTGGCCGGGGTGAGGGAGAAGACGCCCTTCCACCAGTTTCAGGTGGACATCTCACCCTACGACGCAAGCGGCAAGCTCCTGCCCGAGATTTCCGCCGGCACGCCGGGGCCAGCGGGCAGTGCGGACAAGAAGGTGCAGGCCTACAATTTCCGCATCATCGTCTCGCGGGACCCGGCGAACCAAGTCCCGTTTCCCAAGCCCGGGAACTACGACCCGACACGTTACGAGCTGATGGCCCGGCTTCTGGCTGCGAGCGCCAGGCAACTGGGCCGACCTCCAACCCTGCGGGAAGTGCTGCTGCCGGGACAGATTCCCAACCACAAGGCCGATTGGAACAACCAGGGCGCGTTTTCGACCGACTACATCGGCAAGAACTGGGAATACCCCGAGGCCGACTACCGGCGGCGCGAGGAGATCTGGCAGGAACATGCCGACTACGTCGCCGGCTACCTTTACTTCCTCGCGAACGACCCTCGCGTGCCGCCGGAGTTGCGGAAGGAAGTGAAAGCCTGGGGACTGGCAAAGGACGAATTCACCGATACAAACCACTGGCCGCACCAGCTTTATGTTCGTGAGGCGCGGCGCATGATCGGGGAATACGTCATGACACAGCACGATATCCAAGAGAATCTGACCAAGTCCGACGCGATCGGCATGGGCTCCTACAACAGTGACTCGCACAACATCCAGCGGTTCGTGAACCAGCAGGGCTTCGTCGAGAACGAAGGGGACATGCAGGTGGCGGTCCAGCCGTACCAGATTCCCTACCGCATGATGACGCCGAAGCGGGGGCAGGCCGACAACCTGCTGGTGCCGGTGTGCTTCTCAGCCACACACGTCGCCTACAGCACCCTGCGGATGGAGCCGCAGTACATGATCATCGGGCACGCTGCCGGCGTGGCGGCGCAGATGGCGATCGCGGGTGGCAGGACTGTCCAGGATATCGACACTGCCGCATTGACGGAAACCCTGAAGAAGGAGGGGGCGGTGCTGGTGTACGCGCCGTCTTCTCACAACACCCCGCTCCAGATCATCCGCAAGATGGCTTCGGACGCGCACCAGCCGGCACGGTGAGCCCTGTGCCGGCAGCGCCCGAGAACGGGCGTTATGGTCACAGCCGGCTGCCGCAGTGGCGCGAAGGCCGCTCATGCGGCCTATTGTCTGTGGATGGTAGGAGACTCGTAGTGTCGAACCCCCTGTTGGGCCTGGTGAGTCGCCGGTTTGCCGGCCCGGCAACGTGTCCCGGAACCACGTTTTCTACCGCATGGCGGATCTTGATAGGAACTTGACAACCCAAGCACAGGCCACCTCCAACACAAGCGATTGCAGCCGTTGCGCCGTTCTGGCGTCGGATGGCGTGCCGGGTCACTTGCCAAAAGAGCCGACGAAGCCGCCGCGCGGAGAGAGTTGCAGTGTCAGGTGCCCGGTCTTCGATGCGCTGCCGGTCCGCCGGTCCCACGCGTCGGGCTTGCCCTCGACGTCGCGAAGCTCCGTCACGTTCCACGCGCCTTCACCGAGGAAGTCGAGCGGAATGTCGAGGGCCTTCGCGTCCGCCCCGTTGATCACTGCGAGGAACCATCGATTGCCCGATCGCCGGGCCATCGCGACCACCGTGCCGGGCTCGCTGCCGGGCAGAACCCGCGTTTCGTCCCACACGGCCGGGACCGCGCTCAGCACATCGCGCGCGGGGTTGGCCAGATAATCCTGTGGGTGGCCGCCAAAGCACAGGAACGGCGCCGAGAAGATGATCGCCTGAGCCAACTCGTGGCCCCACGTGTTCCCCTGCAGTTCCCGAGGTTCGAAGACGGTTGGCGTGTAGTCGCCCGAGCCGGCGACGAGTCGGGTGAACGGCAGTATCACGTCGTGATCGGGATCCAACCGGCGGCGGTATCGGGTGATGTGGTACTCGTGTCCGCGAATGGCCTCGCGAGTCAGCACGTTGGGCCAGGTGCGTTCGGTTCCTGATGGCTTCACGGCGCCGTGGAAATCGAGCAGCAGATGGAACGCCGCCGCGTCCCGAGCCGTGTCGATGTACCAGTTGGACCACCAGCGGCTGCATGGCGGAGGAAAGTCGATCTTGACGCCCACCATGCCCGCATCGGCCACCCTGCGGAAATAGTCCCTCCGCGCTTCCGGGTCCTTGACCTCTTTGCTGTGCACCCACAGCCAGATCTTCACGTTCCGGGCCTTGGCGTAGGCGGCGATCGTGGAGAGTGTGTTCCACGCATCCTTCCATCGGACCCATCCATCGTCGATGAGGTAGTACTCGAACCCGAGCTGGCTGGTCCAATCCACCCACTGCTGTTGATCGTCCTGCCGCGGGCTGCCAACCGCCATCCATTGCCACACGGACCGGCCAGGCTTGATCCATTCCGCCCGGGCCAACGCCGGATCGGGCGGAGGGTTCAGATTGTGGACGAGCGTGTTGTTCACCAGCGCGGTCAGGTCGCGGGCGATGATGGTCACCCTCCACGGCTGGACGACCTCAGCGTCGGTGGTCCATCCGTCGGGGTCGGCGGCGAGTTCTCCGTTGAGCGCACCATCCGCGGCGCGCCTGACGCCCAGGTCTCCATAGTCCTTGACCGCCGCCTCGGTCATCGTGACGTTCAGCCCGCCCACGCGCGCGGTGATGGGCAACCCCTGGACGTCGGTCCCCAGTTGGCTCAGCGAGCTGGTGTGATACGGGCTCTCGTACTCAGGGATGAGCTTGTCCACCCACATCACGGGATCGCCGTCCAGCCTCCACGACGAGCGATCCGCCTGGATCTTCCGGCCGGGTTTTGCGGGCAGCCTCAGACGAACGCCAAACCCGTCGTCCGCAACGTGAACGTCGACGAAATACGATTCGCCGTGGGATGAAACGGGAACCGTGATCTCGTTCGCGCGGTTCACCGCAATCGAATGCGCACCAAAGAAGCGGTAGCGTTCGTTCACGGAACGGCGCGTGGGCCTGCCAGGGCTCACCTGCTCGCCCAGTTCCAGGTTGTCGCTCCGAATGCCCAGCCTCGACGACGCGAGCACCTGTTTGCCGTCGACGATGATGCGATAGGCCAGGATGCCGGAGTCCGAGAGGAGTTCTGCTCGAACCCTTCCATCGGGGCTGGCGACCACGATCGGCTTTCCAGCCGGGGCCGGACTCGCACCTCCGAGGATGCCGAACCCGATCAAGAACAGGAATGGGGCAGCTCGCGCCAATTTCCGAGTCACGTGGCGTACTCCTTCTGGGACGCAACTCTTGGCAGCCGAGCTCGCTAGAGACCGCCCTTCACGTGCGGTATGCCAGCCAGCGGCTGACCGCCGCCGACGCTGATCTCCACCCTCTCCTTCGGGAGATCGCTCGAGGCGACGGTGAATGTCACCTGGCGGCCCTCACCCGCGCGAAGATGGATCCGCTGGAAGCCCCTCAGATTGCGGATTGGAGCGTCCGCCCCTGTGCCGCCGCCGATGTAGAGTTGCACGACCTCGTCACCATCCACTTTCGAGGTGTTCCTGACCGTCGCGCGGACTTCTGCGCCCTTCGCCGTGCGCTTCGCGCTCAGGTCCGAGTAGTGGAAGGTCGAGTAGCTCAGGCCGAAGCCAAACGGATAGAGAGGCTCACCCTTGAAGTAGCGATAGGTGCGGCCCTTCATGTTGTAGTCGGTGAACTCCGGAAGCTGCGACGTGCTCCTATAGAACGTGACCGGGAGACGGCCCGCGGGATTGCTCGTCCCTGCCAGCGTATCGGCGATGGCGGTGCCGGCTTCTTCGCCGCCGTACCAGGCAGAGAGCATTGCAGTGGCGTGCTCCGCCGCGGTGTTCACGGCCAGGGCGCTTCCGCTCGTCAGCACCACCACGACGGGCTTGCCGGTGGCCGTCATCGTTTTCACCAGGTTCTCTTCGGTCTCAGGCAGTTCGATGGCCGTGCGGTCGTGGCCTTCGCCTTCCTGGGAGCCATTGAGGCCGACGCAGACGATCACCACGTCGGCCTCCATCGCCACCTTTTCGGCCTCGGCGAGCAGCACCGGCGCAGGCGGGATCCAGTTGAGCTCGGCGGAGCCCTCGGGCCCGGTCTGCTGGAACTCCACCCGCACTGCGTAGCGATGGCCGCCTTCGAGCGTCATTGGGGGAAGACCGCGCCGCATCCCCGGGCCCGGCCCCTGCCCCGGACCAAGGCCGGCGGGTCTCGCGCCCGCTGAGCCGGTGGGGTTCACTTCCTTGTCGTCGAGGAACAGCCTGATCCTGCCGTTGCGGTTCCATTGCCCGGTCCGCGCTGAAACCACATACTCGCCGCTGGCCGGCGCGGTGAGCGTGCCGGTCCAGCGGATCGAGTACTCCTCTCCGTTGATCGCCGCCATCACGGCTGGCTCTTCCATGAAGGAATCGAAGTAGACGCGCGGCTCGGTGCGGCGGAGTCTCGGCTGGCCCTGGAACTCGGGGTTGTCCCAGTATTCAGCCAGCAGGCCGGCTCCCTTGCTGTCCGGTGTGGTGAGCACGTTCGACGCCACGAGCGCCGGCGTCGTGGCAGTGTAGTTCGCGCCCAGCGCGTACTGCACCTTTGCGTTCGCGAACTGCCGCGCGATGCCTTCGAGCGGAGTGACCTGCTTCGATGAGATGCCGTTGTAGTTGCCGAGCAGACCAACCGGATCGTCGGCGGAGGGACCGACGACGGCGATCTTGCCGACGGTTGGCTTCAGGGGCAGGAGTCCGTCCCGGTTCTTCAAGAGCACGATTGCCTTTCGCTCGGCATCGCGCGCGAGTCGCCGGTGGGCAGCGGAGTCGTTCACGGAGTACGGGATCTTGGTGTAGGGCACGCGATCGGGCGGGTCGAACATGCCGAGTCGGATGCGCGCCTCGAACAGCCGCTCGGCCGCTCGCGTGATTTCGGCTTCCGTGATGGTGCCGGCCTTCACTTCGTCGAGCAAGCTCTTGTACTCGGCGCCGCAGGTCAAATCCGTTCCCGCCTTGACGGCCGCCACGGAGGCGGCGCCCTGCGTGGCGACGTACTTGTGACCGCGGAAGATGTCGCCGATTGCGCCACAGTCGCTGACGACGTAGCCCTTGAAGCCCCACTGGTCCCGCAGGCGCTTCTGCAGGAGGTCGGTGCTGGCACAGCCGGGGACGCCGTCGACCGCGTTGTAGACGCACATGATGGAAACGGCCTTCGCTTCCGTGACTGACGCCTTGAACGCGTACAGGTAGGTGTTGACCAGATCGTACTCGCTGACCGTGGCGTTGAAGGAATGGCGGAGCGGCTCAGGACCACTGTGCACCGCGAAGTGCTTCGGCGTGGCGATGGTCTTCAGATACCGAGGATCGTCGCCCTGCATGCCTGTGACGAAGGCGACGCCCAGGCGGCTGGTCAGAAAAGGATCCTCGCCGTACGTCTCCTGGCCGCGCCCCCATCGGGGATCTCGGAAGATGTTGATGTTCGGCGACCAGTAGTCAAGGTAGGCGATGCGGCCGGGAGCGGCGCCTGGCGCCACCTCGGTCACGGGCGGTTGGCGCATCGCCTCGTGGAACTTCGCGCGGGCTTCGGTGGAGATGACGTCGGCCACCGTGTGCACCAGGTCGGCATCGAACGCGGCGGCGAGGCCGATGGGCTCGGGAAACACGGTGGCGCGACGCTGCGCGACGCCGTGCAGCGCCTCGTTCCACCAGTTGTAGACCGGCACGCCGAGACGCGGAATCGCGGGGGCGCTGTTCTGCATCTGCAGCACCCTCTCCTCCAGCGTCATTCGGGACACGAGATCGGCCGCCCGCTTCTCGGGAGACAGGTTGGGATCGAGGTAGGGCGCACTGGGGGGCTGACCGAATGTCCCTGTCGAGAGCGCCGCGAGGATGAACGCGAACAGGACAGTCCTCACAGAGTCCATCTCCTGGTTGGGGAACGGGAACGCCAGGAGTGTAAGCGCGTACGCGGCTGGACGGAAGCGGAATTCGTGAGCTGCGAGGTCTCTGGGGCGACCCTGGAGCAGCCAGCGAGCCCCGGCAACATGATCAATGGCGCGATGCGCGCGCTTGACGGTCCAGCGGCACGCTGCTAATGTCGCGCTGCTTGCGCCGCTGACCAAGGCACACAGCCATGATCCCAGTTGATTCCCGCACCGTGAGCCCTCCCGCCGTGCCGACGCGGACGATGGCGAGCGGCGCCCGAATGCCGGCGATCGGCCTCGGCACCTTCGGCTCGGACCACGCGAGTGCCGCCGAGGTGGCCGACGCCGTCCGCGGGGCGTTCGACGCCGGCTACCGCCACTTCGACTGCGCGGCCGTCTACGGCAACGAGTCCGCCATCGGCGAGGTCTTCGACGACATCTGCCGGTCCGGCCCCGCGCGCGAGTCGCTCTGGATCACGTCGAAGCTCTGGAACGACCGCCACGCCGAAGCCGAGGTTGTGCCCGCGTGCCGCCGGTCCCTCGCCGACTTGCGCCTCGACTACCTCGACCTGTACCTCGTCCACTGGCCGTTCCCGAACTGGCACCCGCCCGGCTGCTCGGTGGGCTCGCGCGCCCCCGACGCCCGTCCGTACATCCACGCCGAGTTCATGAAGACCTGGCGCCAGATGGAACGCCTCGTGGACATGGGGCTTGTCCGCCACATCGGCACGTCGAACATGACCGTGCCGAAGCTCCGACTGCTGCTGGGCGACGCGCGGATCGGACCCGCCGTCAACGAGATGGAGCTGCATCCGCACTTCCAGCAGCCGGAGTTGTTCGAGTTCGCCCGCTCGCACGGCATCGTGCCCGTTGGCTACTGCCCGCTGGGATCGCCCAACCGGCCGGAGCGCGACCGGACGGCCGACGACACGGTGGACATGGAGGACCCGGTGATCCTCGAGATCGCCGGTCGCCACGGCGTACATCCGTCCGCGGTCTGTCTCAAGTGGGCGGTGCAGCGCGGACAGGTGCCGATCCCGATGTCCACCGCGCCGAAGCACTACGTGGCCAACTTGCAGGCGGTCGCCGGCGATTGGCTGACCGGGGACGAGATGCGGCAGATCGCCGCCATCGACCGCAACTGCCGGCTCATCAAGGGACAGGTGTTTCTCTGGAAGCCCGGCCAGCGCTGGGAAGATCTGTGGGACGTGAACGGCGAGGTCACACACGCATGAGCACCATGGCGCACACGATGAAGGGCGCGTACCTGCCCGGCAACAGCACTGTCGAGCTGAGGGACGTGCCGATCCCCAGGCCCGGCCACGGAGAAGTGCTCCTGAGGATGAAGGCGTCGACCATCTGCGGGTCGGACATCCGCTGCATCTATCACGAGCACCTGGGGAAGGGGCCCGAGGGCTACCAGGGCGTCGTCGCCGGCCACGAACCGGCCGGCCAGATCGTGGAGGCCGGCCCCGGCTGCCGCCGGTTCACGCCGGGCGACAGGGTCATCGTCTATCACATCTCCGGGTGCGGCCTCTGCAACGACTGCCGCCGCGGCTACATGATCTCCTGCACCAGCGAGAAGTATCGGCGCGCGTACGGCTGGCAGCGGGACGGCGGCATGGCCGACTACCTGCTCGCGGAAGAGAAGGACCTGCTTCACCTGCCGGACGAACTGTCGTTCGCGGACGGCGCGCAGGTGGCCTGCGGATTCGGCACCGTGTACGAGGGGCTCCAGAGGGTGGGCATCTCCGGCGATCACGACATCCTCATCACGGGACTCGGCCCGGTCGGTCTTGCCGCCGCCGCGCTGTGCCGGAAGATGGGCGCGCAGCGCATCATCGGCAGCGACGTGGTGCCCGAGCGGCTCGACCTGGCGACACGGCTGGGCCTCTGCGATGTGGTCCTGCCCGCCGGCCCGGAGAATGTCGGCCAGGTGCGCGACCTCACGAATGGTCATGGCGTCGAACGCGCCATCGACTGCTCCGCGAACGACGCCGCCCGCGCCACGGCGATCCGCGCCACGCGGAAGTGGGGCCACATCGTCTTGCTCGGCGAAGGCGGCCGCGTGGAGTTCAACCCGTCGCCCGACATCATCCACGACCAGAAGACGATCCACGGCTCCTGGGTCACCTCCACGTGGCTGATGGAGGAACTGGTGGAACGCCTGGTCCGGTGGAATCTCCACCCCGCCGATCTCGTGACGCACCGGTTCGCTCTGGACGCCGTCGGCGAGGCGTACGAGTTGATGAGTTCGGGCCGCTGCGGCAAGGTCGCGGTGTGCTTCGACGAGGAGCTGTGAGGACGTGGGAGCGAGCTCGCGCAGCGGGCAGTCCGGCAGGTACCGCATCCACTGAATGCCGAACGGATTCCGCTCGTGGTCTGTGCAACACGCCTTGTACCGTTCGAGATAGACTTCACCGTGTCAGAGAGCCGGAGCCGCCGTGTCAGAGAGCCGCCCGTCGCCCGCGCGCTGAGGCGGCGGCGGTAAGCCCGGGCCGTGTCCGAGAACAGCCCTTCTGTTCCCTGGCGCCCGTCGCAGTGGCGCGAAGGCCGCTCATGCGGCGTATTGTCCGGCGACCCGTGTCGACGCCGGACCAGTCGGCGGCGACGATCTGCCCCGCCATGTTGATGCCATAGGCCGCCGTCCACCGGGCACCCGGATACGAGACCGTCGAGCCGGCCGCGCCGCGTCAGTTGCCCCACCCAGTCCAGACGGCCTATAAAGAAGAGAGCGGCGCCAGGCTTTCTGCCTTGGTGCCCCGCTGTGTACGCACGGCGCGCGGCGGCGTGCCCATTGGCCGCCCCCTGGCGCAAGGAGATGAACGCCATGCATCACCTGGGGAAGGTCCTCGGGGCCATCGTTCTCGGCACGGTCCTGGTCGCCGGCGGCCTGGCAAGCTCCGCCGCGGCGCAAGCGCCCGCCCAGCAGGAGAAGCCGAAGCCGGCCGAAAAGGCCGCGACGCCCGCCAAACCGGCCGAGCCCGCCGTGGCGCCGGCGCCGCCCGACTCGATCTCGGAGAACTCGGTCACCGTCGGTGGCCAGAAGATCGCGTACCGTGCCGTGGCCGGCACGATCACCGTCGGCGCGACTGATGCCGAGGACGCCATGCTGGGCCTCGACGGCCGCTGGCTGCCCGACTCGGAGATCGCGCTCGGCGAACCTCCCAAGCCGGACCAGGCGCCCGCGACGGCCCGCATGTTCTACGTCGCCTACTTCAAGAAGGACGCGCCGCCGGAGACGCGGCCGGTGATGTTCTTCTACAACGGCGGGCCGGGCTCCTCGACGATGTGGCTGCACATGGGCTCGTTCGGGCCGCGGCGCGTCGTGACGCCCGACACCGAGCACAAGGAGGGCGCGCCCTACACGATGGTCGAGAACCAGTACAGCCTTCTCGACGCCTCCGACCTCGTGTTTGTCGACGCGCCCGGCACCGGGTTCAGCCGCATCATGGGCAAGGACAAGCAGAAGGCGTTCTATGGCGTGGACCCGGACGCCAGCGCCTTCGCGCGGTTCATCCGCCGCTTCCTGACCAAACACGATCGGTGGAACTCGCCCAAGTACCTGTTCGGCGAGTCGTACGGGACGGCGCGGTCAGCCGTCATCGCCGGGATGCTGCTCGAGAACGTCGACCTCAACGGCATCGTCTTGCTCTCGACGATCCTGAGCTTCGACAACTCGGTGGACGGGCCAAGCTGGAATCCGGGCGTCGATCAGGCCTATGCGGTTGCGCTGCCCACGTATGCGGCGACGGCGTTCTACCACAAGAAGCTGCCGAAGCAGCCACCCGCGCTCCAGCCGTTCCTTGCCGAGGTCGAGGCCTTCGCGCTGGGCGACTACATGTCGGCGCTGCTTCAAGGGGCCCAGCTGCCGGACGCCCGGCGGCAGGGGATCGCCGAGAAGCTCCACGAATACACCGGGCTCACGGTGGACTATCTCCTGAAGGCGGACCTGCGCGTCGCGGGCGGGATGTTCTCGAAGATGCTGCAGGACTCCGAGGGGCAGACGACCGGGAGGCTCGACACGCGGTACCAGGGGCCGGACTTCGACCCGCTGTCCAAAGAGGCCGGGTACGACCCGCAGTCGAGCGCGATCTCGTCGGCCTACACGACCGCGATCAACCAGTACCTGCGGAGCGAGCTCAAGTTCGGGCGCGAGTGGACCTACAAGCCGAGCGCTTACAGCGACGCCGACTTCACGTGGGACCTGAAGCACCGGCCGCCCGGTGGTCCCCCCCTGCTTGAGGGCGCGACCAACGTGATGCCGGACCTCGCCATCGCCATGAAAACCAACCCGAGGATGCGCGTGCTGGTGGCGGGCGGGTACTTCGACCTGGCGACGCCGTACTTCGAGGGCATGTACGAGATGCGGCACCTGCAGATCCCGCGGAACCTGCAGCAGAACATCAGCTACAAGTACTACGAGTCGGGGCACATGGTGTACGTCATCGAGGGCATGCTGAAGCAGTTCCATGACGACCTGGCGAGCTTCGTGCGCGCGACCGAGGCGGGGAAGTAGGGGCTGTGGTGGTGGAGGTGTCGGCGTCCGTCTGCCGGGAGGCCGGCGATCTGGCGGGGCGCTATCGGCTCCGCGGGTACGATGCCGTGCACCTCGCGTCGTACCTGGAGGTCGCCCGTCGAGCTGGTGTGACTGAGACGCGATTCCCGAGCGCCGACATTCGGCTCAACGCGGCGGCACGGTCGGCGGCGCGGGCGCTTGCGCGCGGCGGCCGGCGATGAACGGTCTCAAGAGGGGCCAGAGCCTGCTCGGGCCCCAATCGAGGCGACCGTCGGGCATCCGTCTCATTTGCCTACTGGCGGACAATTGGAACTCGACGGGTCTCATTCTCGAATTGCGCCGTATCGCTGAGACTGCGTCCGGAGTCGGCCACCGGGACCTGGTTTCCGTTCGCATCGTAGTAGTAGTACGAGACGCCCGGGTCGAAGTCGGTCGTCACGGTCAACGTCGCGCCCGCTCGCGGAGAGATCGTCCAGCCAGACGCGCAGCCATCGAAAGCCGGCGCCCGAGGCCCGCGCCGGCAGCGTCCGAGAACGCGCCTGATGTTCCCCGGCGCCCGTCGCAGTGGCGCGAAGGCCGCTCATGCGGCCTATTGTCCCCGCGCCACAGTGCCTACCCCAGCGTCGGATTCATCGTGTGCCATTTCGTCGCGCGCTCGTACGCCAGCGCGACCCTCAGGAGCGTGGCCTCGTCATAGAGCCTCCCGGTCAGCATGGTGGCTGCCGGCATCGCGTCCACGAAACCCGCCTTGAGACAGAGCGCGGGGTGGCCGGTCAGGTTGGTGATGGTGAGGCCCGCGCTGTTGGTCTGAGAGATGAACACGTCGCAGCGCGACATCATCTCGTCCATCTTCTGCATGAGCAGCGTGCGCGCTCTCATGGCGCGCAGGTATTCAACCGCCGGCACGAAGCGAGACGCGCGGAACGTGTTCGGCCAATCGTTGGGGCCCTGGGCGGTCAGCAGGTCGATGCCGCGGCTCCGCGTGAGGTCGTCGAAGGCGGCTGCGCCCTCGGTATTGAGGATGAACCGGATGGCCTGGGCGGGGAAGTCGGGCAGCTCGATCGGCTCGAGCTTCGCGCCGGCCGTGCGGAACGTCTCGAGCACCTCGGCGTGCACGGCTCGCCGCTGCTCGAACGTCCTGCGCTGCTGCTCCGAGACGTTCGGTGCCATGGGCGGGACGTCGAACTCGCTCTTGAGGAACGCGATGCGCAGCTTCGACAGCGGGACCTCCGGGTTCCACGCAAAGGGCGCATCGACGACCGAATCGTCTTTGCCGTCGGAGCCGTAGATCGCGTTGAAGACGATCGCGCAGTCCTCGACCGAGCGGCAGATCGGTCCGATCTTGTCCATCGTCCACGAGAGCGCCATCGCGCCGTGCCGGCTCACGCGCCCGTAGGTGGGCCGCAGGCCCGTCACGCCGCAGGTGCTCGACGGCGAGATGATCGATCCGAGCGTCTCGGTGCCGATGGAGAACCCCACCAGACCAGCCGCGGTGGCCGCTGCAGGGCCCGCCGACGACCCGCCCGACGATCCCCGCTCGGTGTTCCACGGGTTCCTCGTCGTCCCGCCGAACCAGACGGCCCCCATGGCGAGCGCGCCCATCGACAGCTTGGCGACGAGCACCGCGCCTGCCTCGCGCAGCCGCTCGACGACCGTCGCATTCGTGTCGATGACCTGGTTCTCGTACGGCTTCGCGCCGAACGTCGTGCGGATCCCTCTCGTGGCCAGCAGGTCTTTGGCGCCCCACGGGATGCCGTGCAGCAGTCCGCGGTACTTGCCGGCGGCGATCTCCTTGTCGGCCTCGGCCGCTTGCTGCAGCGCCAGATCCTCGGTCAGCGTCACGAGGCACTTGAGGCGATCGCCGTACCGCTTGAGGCGATCGAGGTACATCCTGGTGAGCGCGGTGGAGGTGACGCGCCGCGATTCGATCAGCGGGGCGAGCGCGGTGACCGGCAGGAACGCCAGGTCTTCGAGCGATCGTCCGACCTTAATCGGCTGCGGCGGCGAGGCGACCGCCAGCCGCGCAGTCCGTGCCCGTGGGCCGGGCGAAGGGCGCTTGCCGGGCAGGTAGGGGTGGAAGACGAAGGGCGGCTCGGTCGCCTGAGGGATGTCCAGCTTGCGGAGCGTATCGTAGGCATCGAGGTTGCGGCTGACGCTGCGCAGCATCATCTCCTCTTCGGCGTCGTGGAAGTCGAGGCCGAAGATCTGCTCCGCGTTCTTGAGCGCGTCCTTGCCGAAGCGGGTCGGCTCCTGCTGGGCGGCCTGTTGCGCAAGCCCCGGCGCGGTCACACCAGCCGCGAGCGCGGCCGGCACCGACCGCAGGAACGTCCTTCGTCTGATTGTCACGCGAGACCTCCGAGCCAGAACCTAGTGTCTCGAGTCAGAAGTACGTGTGCCTTCGGCGAGCGCGGCATCCCGGCTCCACCCCAACGCGGCTGCCGCTGTGGGGGCCCCGGCTGGCTGCGTTGCTCGTCGGTCGAATACTCCCGATATTCTCGTTCCTCGCGCCTTGCCAGCCGGGCGCATCGCACGCCTCGGTGCGACAACGTACCTCTGACTCGGGACGCTAGCACAGAACGAACGAGAGAAGGATTGGATGCACCGCGACGGCCCGCGTGAAGCCGGGGATGAGGAGTCGGGCGGACATCTCACGGGAGAATACGCGTCCCCGGCGCGCGGCGCAGTCGTGCGAAGGCCGCTACTGCGGTGATCGCGGCGGCTGCACGGAGGATGTGCTCAAGGGCGGCGCGATTCATAGGCGCCCATAATCGCGCGTCGCTCTTCCGTGGTCAGCAGTCCCGCAAAGGGGCTGGACTGCCGCAATTCCCTGGCCTCCTCGCTCGAGGAGCGGAGCAGCGCGACGAGGTCCGAGAGCGGCATCGAGTCGAGTATCCTGCGCCATTCACGGAGAGCGGTCGCCGGGTTCTGCTGGAGCCAGCGCTCCAGGTTTCGCCGCGCCACGTCCAGAAGCTGGGGGTGCGCCTCGAGCTTGGCGGCGACGGCTTCGTGCAGGGCCAGGCTGCGTTGATCTATCCACTGGTGGCTGCGCACGCCAACAGTATAGTCGCTTCGCTGGCGTTCCGCGCGGGACCGACGCCCGCATGTAGGGAGTACATGATTTGTCCGCTCGCGAGAGCAAGTGAATTGTCCGCTTCAAGCGCGGACCGATACCCCTCTGAGGCGAGGAGGCAGGACGGGGTATGGGGAGTCCGAATGGGAGCGGGTGATGCGGGTCCAAGAGTTGATGATGCGGGCCTTGAGCGGGGAGATTCACTGGTTTGAGGCCGCGAGGATCCTGGAGGTGGACATCCGGACGATGCGGCGGTGGCGGGAGCAACTCGAGCATCGGGGCTGCCATGCCCTCTTCGACCGGCGGCGGCAGATGCCCTCGCCGCGCCGGGCGCCGGCGGACGTGCTAGCGGGCGCGGAGCGTCCAGTCCCCCATCAGCGGCCGTCGCCTCGGCTGGTCGTGCCGGTCGGGCGCTGCTTCCTCTCGCCGCATCGCCTGCGGGACTCCGTGTGATAATGCGCCCTGTATCAGAGAGCCGCGCGTCGCCCGCTGTCGCCATCGAGCTGAGCCCTGCGCGGGCCGCGTCTGAAAACGGGCGTTCGGTCAACAACAGCGTCGGGCAGCCCCCGCTCATGCGTCCCACGGAGGAACCTCATGGCACGCGTCGCACTCAACCAGACCGCCCCCAAACTTCACCCTGGCCGACTACCACGGCACGCCGATCAGCCTGGCCGACTTCCGCGGGGCCAAGAGTGTCTTGTTGGTCTTCAACCGCACCTTCACCTGACCGTTCTGCCGCGCGCACATGGCGCAGTTGCGCCGAGACCATGCCCAGTTCGTGGCCCGCGGCATCGACGTGGTGGTGGTCGGCCCCGAAGACTCCAGGGCGTTCGCCGACTATTTCGCCAGAGAGTCACTGCCCTTCATCGGCCTGCCTGACCCGACGGCCAGCGTGCTGAAGCTGTACGGGCAGGAAGTGAACCTGTTCAAGCTGGGGCGGATGCCGGCCCAGGTGCTGATCGACAAGGCCGGGGTGGCGCGCTACGTCCATTACGGGCACAGCATGAGCGACATCCCCAAGAACGAAGAGCTGCTGGCGCTGGGCGACGAGATCAACACTGCGCCACATCAGCAATCATCGTAGATGGACACTCTGTCAGGAGAGGCAGCCATGCCGCTCCTGGTGCGCCGGAGCCGGTCAGGGGTCGGTTCAGATAGCGTAAGATTTCCCACGGTTTCAGGACGCAACCTGAACCGCCAGGAGTCCGAGTTCCCGTCGTCTCAGGTTTTGCCTGATTGCTCAATGAGGTAACAGCCATGTCAAACGTCACCAGCGAAAAAGAATGTTGTCCGCGGTTCGATCCCAATCCCTGGCAGGAGAAAGAACTGGTCTGGAAAGACAAGAACTTCATCAAAGAGACTGTTCCGCAGTTTATGCATATACCGCTTCCGGGTACTTTCGGCAGGGCAGTTGGACGGATGTGGAAGAAAATTGAGGCTGCTGAAGCTAAACCGAGCACAGACGAGTTCATCATGCTCTCGGCAGAGTCGTCACCGTGGAGAGGCGAAATCTACATAAACACGGCCAGGGAAGTCCCGCATGCCGAGAATGTGAAGTTCTCCGGCACTTACCTGACGAGAGTATTCGATGGTCCGTATAGTGACGTCCCAAAATGGATCAAGGAGATGACCCCCTTTGTTTCTGCTAGAGGGAAGTCGGTGAAGAAGTGGTTTTTCTATTACACGACTTGTCCAAAATGCGCCAAGAAATACGGCCACAACTATGTGGTGGTCTTTTCTGAGGTTTGAAGATCATTGGCGGCAACGACTGGCTTTGAACTGGTGTCAACGCCGGTCGAAAATCCGACAGTTCCGCCGGGTGAGAATCTGACAGATCGACGAGGGGACGAGCCTCAAGTTGTCGCCACCTCCTGACGGCCCCGCCGTTGCCGGCGAGCTGAGCCCCGCGCGGGCCGCGCATCTTGTCTCACGGGACTTCAGGCGCGGCGCGGTGGGCGCGTGCTCGGGGCCTCGGTGCGATGAAAGGCCAGTCTTCGTCCAGAGGTGTCGCCACAATGCTCATCGAGCAGCGATCGCTCACTCTGTTAAGATGAGCCCCGACAGAAGGAGCGCGCATGCCACGAAACGCGGAAGTCGTGCGGCAGTGGAAGATCCTGCGCGAGCTGGAAGCCTCGCGGCGAGGGACGATCACCGGCCTCGCGGAGATATGCAAGGTCACGACGCGGACGATCCGGCGGGACCTGGATGCGCTCCAGGAAGCCGGCTTCGGCCTCTTCGACGACAAGATCGACGGCAAGGTCTACTGGAAGCTCACGGGCCACCCCTTCAAGGCGCTCGCGGAAACGGGCTTCACGTTGTCCGAGCTCTGCGCGTTCTATTTCAGCCGCACGGTGCTCGAATGCCTGGCGGGCGCGCCATTCAGCGCGGACCTCAAGACCGGTTTCGACAAGCTCGCCTCCGTCCTGACCCCGCGCATGCGTGCCTTCCTCGACAAGCTGCCCGTCGTCCTCACAGCCAAGGAAGAGCCAAAGAAACGCCGCGACACCGCCGCTCAGACGGCGACCGTCAACGCCCTGGTGGAGGCCACGCTCTCCCACCGCCGCGCGAGCATGACGTATCACTCCTTTGCGAGCCGGCGCGTGAAGGAGTACGAGATCGAGCCGTACCGGCTCGCCTACGGTCAGGGCGGGTTGTATCTGTCCGCCTTCGTGCCGAGCTACGGCCAGATGAGGACGTTCGCGGTCGAGCGGATCCGGAAGCTGAGCCTGCTCGAGGAGCACTTCAGCCCAGTCCAGCAGTTGTCGGACAAGCCGTTCGCGCACTCAATCGGCATCCACGTGGGCAAGCCCGAGACGGTCGAAATCCTCTTCGCTGCCGGCGCGGCGCTTTACATCAAGGAGCGCGAGTGGCACAAGACGCAGAAGATCCGCGAGCAGTTGGACGGATCGCTCGTCTTGTCCCTCAAGGTGTGCGCGGACTGGGCGCTCGAGAGCTGGATCCTGAGCTTCGGGCCGCTCGCGCGCGTGCTGAAGCCGGTCGAGTTGGCCGAGCGTGTGCTGGAGAAGATCCACGAAGCGCACGATCAGTACGCGCCGCACCTTGACTTTGAGGTGCCAGCGCCACCCTACGACGCGAGCGTGCAACGGTCGCTCGCGTTTGCGGAGTCGGGCCGTTTGTAGTGCTCTGCCAGCGTCCGTGCGGCCGGGGGTATTGCAGCTACTTCTACTGACCGCCAGCTGACTGTCGACTATCGACCGACCGCCGACTATCGACTGACTGCCGACTGCCGACCGTCGACTACTACCCCCTGGTCCCTGGCCCCCAGCATTGACCTCCCCTGTCACACCCCCCTCGTAAACTGGCCGCACGCAGCAATTCGGGCCAGACCCCAACTCCCGGCCCGCTTCAAGGAGCACCTATGGACCCCATCCTCACAACGCTCGACACGCTCGAGATCGGCGACCCCATCACCGCCGCCAACCTCACGATGTTCCCGCTCCTGCTGAAGGAGGACCTGCCGCCCGCCTATCTCACGCTCGACGAGGCGCTGGCAGGCGGCTTCGCCTCGGTCACCGAGGTATCCGAGGCCGGCAGCGTCCCCGAACTGCTCGTGAAGAACCGCGCGCCGCAGCCCATCCTCATCCTCGACGGCGAGGAGCTTGTTGGCGCCAAGCAGAACCGCATCGTCAACCTGTCGATTCTGGTGCCGGCCCAGGAGACGCTCCACATCCCGGTCTCGTGCGTCGAGGCCGGCCGATGGGCGCGCCGCTCGCGCGAGTTTGCGGCAGCGGGCCGGGCGCACTACGCGGCGGGCCGCGCGAAGAAGCTCGAGCAGGTCAGCTGCTGCCTGCGGACCTCAGGTCGCCGCGACGCCGACCAGGGCGAGGTGTGGCACGACATCGACCTGAAGGCGAGGCGGATGGAGGCGCCGTCGAGGACCAGCGCGGCCAGCGCGCTCTACGAGAAGGCCCACCGCCACCTCGAGGAGTTCCAGGAAACGCTCCAAGCGGTACCGCGCCAGGCCGGCGCGCTCTTCACGATCAACGGGATCGTGGCCGGCATGGACCTGTTCGACAGCCCGGCGACCTGGCGCAAGTCGATGCACAAGCTGGTGCGAAGCTACGGCCTCGATGCCCTGGACCGCGCCGACGGCCCCGCGTCGGACACGAAGCCGCAGCCGAAGACGTTTCTGAAAACCGTCCAGGGCGCGCCGTACGAGCGGTTCAAGGCTGTCGGCCTCGGCGAGGATGTGCGCATAGGCGGCGAGAAGATCGTCGGCGGGGCGCTCGCCGTGGATGGCGCGCTGATCCACCTCGTCGCGTTCCCCTCGGCGTGAGAAGCCTCATGCCGCGCCGTTTCGTCCTAGGGCAGCCGAAGCTCCTCGCAGAACCGCACAAACGGCAGCACGGTGATCCTGCCCGTTTCGTAGTGCCGTTCACCGAGATGGACCTGATAGAAGCGCGGGATGCCCGTCCGCTCCGCGAAGTACCGGAGTGCCGGAGCAATCGCGCGCTCGCCCGACTTGCACTCGACGGCGAACTGCGGCTTCCCGCCCCGCACGACGACGAAGTCCACCTCGCGTTTGTCCGTGTCCCGGAGATACCGGAGCTCCATCCGGTGGCCTTCGGTGTCCTCGAGCCAGTGGCAGTACTTGAGGAGCTGCGAGGCCACCATGTTCTCGAATCTCGGACCCGGATCGTCGACCGACGCCCAGTCCCAGAGATAGAGCTTCCGCTCCTTCTTGACCGCCCGGACGCGCGGCGGGCCGTAGGGCGACAGGCGGAAACAGACGTAGAGGTGTTCGAGGATCTGCAGCCAGCGTTCGGCTGTCTTGTGGTCGACCTGCAGGTCCTCGCACAGACTCCGGACCGACAGCGGCGATCCGACCCGCGGCGGGAGCAGATCGATGAGGTGTTCGACGAGGCTCACCTCGCGGACTCGTTCCAGGTCGCGGAGATCCTCCCGGACGACCCGCGACAACCGGTTCCGCTCCCAGATGCGGCGCTCCACCTCGCTCTGCGCGAACAACGGCTCGGGAAAGCCCCCGAACGTCAGCAGCGCGTCCACGTCCGCCCGGGAGGGCTGTCTGGTCATCTCGCGCAGCGAGAACGGATGGAGCCGGAAGTACCGATACCGCCCCACGAGGGAGTCGCCCCCCTTGCGGTAGTAGTCGAGCCGCGCGGAGCCGGTGATGAGGATCCGCCGCCTCGACTTCTCGGTGTCGTAGATGCCCTTGACGAGGTTCCTCCAGCGCGCGTACTTGTGGACTTCGTCCAGCAGCAGCAACGGCTGCCCCGGCGGGAGCTCCGCCCGCCTCAACGCCGGACGGACTCCGGGATGATCCCAGTTGAGGTAGGCGGGGTGCGCCTCGTCGGCGTCCGGGCCGAGCAGGCCGAGCGCGAACGTGGTCTTCCCGACCTGCCGGGGGCCGCCTACAAAGACCATTTTCCTGGCCAGCGCGTCCCGGACGGGGCGCTCGAGATACCGCGGCTTGTTCATAAAATAGATTATAGTCCACTTTACTCATGAGCAATGGGGAATATGCGCCAAACTGTCAGCGCTGGCCCTGGACCTTCGCCCTCGCGTCTGTGCACCAGCCAGGAGTGGCTCGGCGTGAGAGAATGGGGCCGCTGATGAGCGAGACGCTCGGCGCTGACCCGTTCGTCGCACAGCTGGCCGGCCTGTGCCGGGCGCACGCCACTCGCGCCAAGTGGGTCCTCGTCTCGTCGCACGCCGTCGGCCACGCATTCGGCGAGCGGCTGGCGCGCGAGGGCACGAACTGGGCGAACCTCCGGTTCAAGACGCCGTTCGATCTCGCGCTCGAAATCGCCGCGCCGTTCTTGGTCGAGCGCGGCATCGATCCGCTGGGCGAGGATCTGGGTCCCGCGCTGATCATGCGCCTGCTCGCCGGACTTCCAGCCGCAACCGAGCCCTACTTCCGCCACCTTGGCACGCACCATGAGATGGGCGCCGCCCTCTGGTCCTCGATTCGCGAGCTGCGCCTCGCTGGCATCGGCGCCAACGACTTGCCAGCTGACGCCTTCGCCAGCGCGGCCAAGCACGCCGAGCTGCAGGAGCTCATCGCCGCATACCAGTTGTGGCTGACGACCGAGCGCAAAGCCGACCCGGCCGCCGTCTTTGCCGAGGCTCAGCTGCACGCGGATGCGGCCCCCATCAAGGCGGCCGATGTGCTCCTGGAGCAGCCCGACATCGTCTGGCCGCCGCTCGTGCGCGCGTTCGTCGATACGCTGCCCGGCGAGCGCCTCGTTCCCGCCGTTCCGCGCATCCCAGGCCTGACCGTCCCGCGCCGCCTCCAGGGTGTGCCGCGCGAGGAGTGCGACACGGCATCCACGCTGGCCAGCCTGATGCAGCCGGACATCCGCACAACTCGGGGCTCCTCGGACGCCAGAATGAAGAAGGTGGACGCGGCCCCACCCCGGTTGGCGTTGTTCCGGGCCGGCGGCGCGGAGGCCGAAATCGAAGAGGTCTTTCGCCGGATTCTCCACGCCGACGGCGGCCCGCTCCCGCTCGACCAGGTCGAGATTGTCTGCGTCTCCCCCGACTACCCGTTTCTGGTCTGGCAGAAGGCGCAGCGGTACGGCTGGCCTGTCACAATCGGACCCGGTATCCCGCTCACGGCCACGCGCCCGGCGCGGGCACTTCTCGCCTGGTGCGATTGGATCGAGGCCGGCTACCCGGCCAGCGGCCTGCGCCGGCTCCTGCAGTCAGGCGACATCCGTGTGGACATCCCGGATGGCCCCGGTCCCGGCCAAGCCGCCAAGCTGCTCCTCAAGTCCGAGGCCACCTGGGGCCGCCGCACCTACGCGAACTCGCTGGCCGCGCTCGCCGCAACCGAGCGTGAGCAGGCCGAAAACCCCGAGCTGGATGCCGACCAGCAGGCCGCCCGCCTGAAGCGCGCCGCGCAGGCCACACGCCTCGGCACCTGGATCGACGCCCTCTTGGCAGCGCTGCCCGATCCCGATGCCGTGTCGATCCCCTTTCAGTCCTTGCTGTCCACCGCCCGTGACTTCGTCAGCCGCCTCGCGGCGACCGCCAACGAGCTCGACGGCAACAGCGCCCACGCGATCGACGCCGCGCTCCGAGGTCTCCACGCCCTGGGTCCCATCGAGTGTCCGCCGTCCTACGCCCTCGATCTCATCCGCGCGGCGATCGACGGCGTCACCGTCGGCGCCGACCGCGCGAGATCCGGCCACCTGCACGTCTCCGCGCTCGCCCGCGCCGGCACAGCCGGCCGCCCGCACGTGTTTGTCGTCGGCCTCGAGGAAGGGCGTGTCTTTCCCGCGCTTGTCGAGGATCCCGTCCTCCTCGACGTCGAGCGCGCGCGCATCGGTGCCGCACTCGCTACCTCCGCCGATCGCGTCGCCGAATCGGTCTACGCCATCGTCTCGCGCCTGGTCCTCCTCGCACAGCCGCAGGGGAGCATCTGCCTGAGCTTCTCCTGCCGGGATCTCCGCGAGTACCGCGAGACCTTCCCTTCGTGGCTGATGCTTCAGGCGTACCGCCTGCTGCAGCCCGGCGCCGACGTCACCTACAACGCGCTCAACGCGTTCCTCGGCGAGCCGAAGTCGATCGCGCCTGCCGCAGCCGACGCCGCCCTCGGCGACACTGGTTGGTGGCTCGCCGGCCTGAAGCAGATCAGCATCCCCAACCCCGACCCGGTCCTGAACGCCTTCCCGTCGCTCGCGCAGGGCCTCGAGGCCGAGAACGCCCGCGCGTCCGACGCGTTCACGGTGTACGACGGACTGGTCACGAAGGCCGGGGCGCTGCTCGACCCGCGCACCTCCGGCAGGCCCGTCTCGCCCACGAAACTGGAGAACGCCGCGGCCTGCCCCTTCCGCTTCTTCCTCGAATCCGGCCTCCGCCTCGACGCCATCGAGGAAGACAAGCGGGATGCCGACGCGTGGCTGGACCCCGCCACGCGCGGATCGCTGCTGCACGCCCTCTACGCCGACATGATGCGCGAGCTGCGCCGCCTCGGTCAGACCGCTGACCCCCGGCGTGACCTCAAGTGGCTGCACGCTCGCGCCGACGAGCGGCTCGCGATCCTCAAGGAGGACATGCCTCCGCCCACGCCCGAGATCTTCGAGCACGAGCGGCAGGCCATTCATCGCGACCTCGAGCTCTTCCTCGAGTTCGAGGCCGAAGCCGCCGACCGCCTGACCCCGATCGCCTTCGAGGCGAGCTTCGGCAGTCGGTTCCCGAGCTCGGGCGAGACCGCGGAGCCGATTGGCCAGCCCGATCCCATCGAAGTCTCACTCGGCGACGCCCGGTTCAGCCTCTGCGGGCGCATCGACCGCATCGATCGCACCGACCGCCGCGTTGCGCACGACTATCTGGTCACCGACTACAAGACCGGCTCCTACTACCGCCCCGCCTACCAGGGAATCTTCCACGGCGGGCGCCTGCTCCAGCACGTCCTGTATGCCATCGCGGCCGACCGCCTCCTCAAGACGCTCGACCCGAAGGCGCGCGTCGTCGCGGGCCGCTACTACTTCCCGAGCACGAAAGGAGGCGGCGAGGAGAAGCTGATTCCGCGCCCGACACCCGCACAGGTCGCCGAGGTGCTCACCGATCTCTGCGAGACCATCCGGGTGGGGGCCTTCACGACAACTGCGGACGTCGAGGACTGCAAGTTCTGCGACTACGGCAGAGCCTGCGGCGCCGCGACAGCCGAAAAGGTCATCAACGAGCGTGCCAAACTCAAGGTGGCCGCAGCCGCGAATCGCCGGCTCGATCCCTTCCGGAGGCTGAGGAGCCATGTCTGACGCCCACCGGCCGGCACCGGATCAGGACGCGCGCGACCTGATCGCGTCGCGGCTGGACCTCAACCTCCTCGTGGAAGCGGGCGCCGGCTCGGGCAAGACCCAGAGCCTCGCGAACCGCATGGCCGCCGGGATCGCGAAGGGCGTCTATGACGTCGAGCACATGGCGGCAGTCACCTTCACGCGCAAGGCCGCGGCGGAGTTGAGGGGACGCTTCCAGCTGGCGCTCGAGGAGCGCCTGGGCAGCGCAGGCACGCCCGAGGACGAGAAGGGGCGGATCCGCGGGGCGCTCGCCGGGCTCGAGCGCCTCTTCGCCGGTACCATCCATGCCTTCTGTGCCCGCCTGCTGCGCGAGCGCCCGGTCGAAGCCAATCTCGCCCCCGGCTTCACCGAGCTCGACCCTGTGGACGATGAGGTCCTGCGCCGGCGGGCGTGGCGCGAGTACCTCGCGCGCGAGCGGGCCGCCGGCTCGCCCCTCCTGCGCGAGCTGACCGAGGCCGGCGTGGAGCCTGCCGACCTCGACAACGCGTTCGAGACGATCTGCACCTTCGAGGAGGTGACCTTCCCGCCGGGAAGTGGGGCCCCGCCCGATCCCAAGCCTGCCTGGGCGGCGCTCCAGCGCCTGCTGAAGAAGCTCGAGGCCCGCCTGCTGGCGCCGATCGACGAGGACACGACCTGCAAGGTGCAGCAGCGGATGCGGGAGTGCCGCTGGCGCATGCGCGTCGCGGACCGCACGAAGGCCGCCGAGGTCGCGCAGATCCTCCAGCGCTGGGAGACGGAGGTCGGGATCACCCAGAACCGCTGGTCGGACGACAAGGCGGTCAAAGAGCAGCTCAAACAGGAAACCGACGAGTGGCTGGCCGAGTTCCGCGCGGATATCGTCGCGCCGTTCCTCGCGCGGTGGCGGCAGTACGTCTACCGCCTCGCCATCACGCTGCTCTCCGGCGCGCGTGACTTCGCGCGCGATGCGCGGTTCGGCGCGCTGACGCTCAACTACAACGACCTGCTGCAGGGTGCGGCCCGGCTGCTGGCCCGGAGCCCGGAGGTGCGGCAGGCGCTGCGCGAGAAGTACCGGTGGCTGTTCGTTGACGAGTTCCAGGACACCGACCCGATCCAGGCCGAGGTCGTGCTCCTGCTCGCCGGCGAATCGGATGCCCCTGGCTCGCCGAAACCCGAAAGGCGAACCCGGCTTCGCCCCGGCTCGCTCTTCATCGTCGGGGATCCGAAGCAGTCGATCTACCGGTTCCGCCGCGCGGACATCCAGACCTACAACCAGGTCCGCGACAGATTGATCGCCGACGGCGGCCGCGTCGTGTCCCTCACCGCCTCCTTCCGTGCGCTGCCCGAGCTCTGCGACTGGCCGAACCGGGCGTTCGTGGGCGAGTTCCCGCGGGAGGCGACGCCGCACCAGCCGGCCTTCCAGGAGTTGAAGCCGTATCGCACCGGCCCCGAACCGGCACGTGCCGCGCTCGACCGCGGCGTCAAGACGCTGACGACGTCTGCCGGCGTGCCGAGCAAGCAGGTCGTCGCTGAAGATGCCGCCGCCATCGCGCGGTACATCCGCTCGCAGCTCGACGCGGGCAGTCTGCGCCAGGCGGGCGATTTCCTCGTGCTGGCCGCCAAGCGGAAGCACCTGGCCGAGTATGCATCCGCGCTCGAGGCGCTCGAGGTCCCAACTGAGGTCACCGGCGCCGGTGCCTTTGGCGATTCCGACGAGGTGGCCCTGCTCGGCACGCTCCTCCGCGCCCTCGCGGACCCGGACGATGGCGTGGCGGTGGTGGGGGTGCTGAGGGGACCGCTCTTCGGGATCAGTGACGAGGACCTGTTCGCGCACAAGCAGGCCGGCGGGACATTCTTCGCCGTTCGTCCTGCGCCCCTCGACGCCGGTCACCCATCCGTCATCTCCGCGCTGGCGACGCTCGGTGATCTGTCTCGTCTGACGCGCGAGCTGCCGCTGCCGTCGGCCGTTGAGCGGATCCTCGAGCGCACCGGGCTCCTCGCCCTGGCGGCCGCGCAATCGCCGGGCGGCGCCGAGGCCGGCGACCTGCTTCACGCCGTCGATCGCGTCCGCGAAGTGATGGAGGAGGGAGGTACGCTGGCCGACGCCGCCGACGCGCTGGACGAGGCCGCGGAGAGCTCCGAGGCCGAGTCGTGGCCGCTCGAGCCCGGGCGCACCAACGTCGTGCGCGTCATGAACGTGCACAAGGCCAAGGGGCTCGAGGCCGACGTCGTGTTCCTCGCTGACCCCCTGGGCGGGCCGAGAAACAGCGTCGACATCCGCATCGAGCGCACCGGCGAGCGGCCGGTCGGCTGGTTCCGGATCGTCAAGAGGGATTCCGACAAGGACTACGACGGCCCGGTGATCGCGGAGCCCGAGGGCTGGGCCGCGCACGTCGCTGCCGAGCAGCCGTTCGTGGACGCCGAGCGCGGGCGTGTCCGGTACGTGGCGGCCACGCGCGCGAAGGATCTCCTCGTCGTCAGCCGTTGGGCAAAGCCGTCCGCCGGCAAACGGCCGTGGGCGCCGTTCGAGGAGTTCCTCGCCGGCGCGCCTGAGCTCGCCGCGCCGAAGACGGTGAAGCGGCGCGCCTCTCCGAAGCCGGATCTGACGGCGAAGACCCGCACTCGACTGGCTGCGGAGCGTGGCGCCCGCCTCGAGGGCGCGAAGACCCCCTCCTTCACCGTCAGCTCCGTCACCGCGAGCACGCATCGGCAGCTCGTCGTGACCGAGGAGGACCCTGCGCGCATCCTGCGCGGACCGGCGACCGGCATCGAGTGGGGCGATCTCATCCACGCGTTGCTCGAGTACGCGATGGGTCATCCGGCGTGCACGCGCACCGACCTCGACCGGTATGCGCGGTGGCTGACGGTGGAGAAACCCGACATCGGAGCTGCGGTCCCGGAGGCGCTTGACCTCGTGCACCGTGTGATGGCCTCTGAGACGTGGGCGCGTGCGCAGGCCGCCGAGGAGTGCTTCGTCGAGGTGCCGTTCGCCATCGCCCACCTAGGGCCGGATGGCCGTCCCGTGGTCCTCTCGGGTGTCATCGACCTGGCGTTCCGGGATGCGGCTGGCTGGAAGATCGTGGACTACAAGAGCGACCAGCTGATTTCCCCCGATGGCCGCGAACTCGTGGAGAAGTACGCGCCGCAGCTTGACGCCTACGCCGCCGCGCTGAAGCAGGTCGTCCCGTCAGCGTCCGTCACCACGGGCCTGCACGTAGTCCGTGCTGGAGCAACCCACTGGCGGGAACCGCAGGGCTAGCGGTTCACGCAGCCCGAACTGGCTTGAAGTCCTCTTTGGAGAGCGGTGGCTGTCCGAGGCTCTCGAGCAGGGCGTTGAGCCGATCCAGCGTCACCGAGCCCGGAGCAGTGATCTCAATTCCAAGTGGCCTGCCCGCCGTGTCGAAATCCACGACGAGAAGGCCGTCTATGGAGGCACTGGTTCGAGCGCTCCGCTTCCCCGGCCCCTGCACAAGGTGCAGGTACGCTGCCAGCGGGCGTCCCTTGCGGTAGGTCACCTGAATTGATCGTTCGTTCATGGCTGATAGGCAAACGCCGTGACGACGACCAGTGCGTGCTCTTCCGGGTCCGGCTCGACGATGACCAGCCATAGCTTGCTTCGATGGGTCGCGGGTGAGTCCTGCCCGGTTCTCGAGTCAGGCCTTGCCAACTTCCGGAACAGACAGCCGCCGGCAGATCTTGCGGACCAGAGTGTTCGCGATTTCAACGAAGTCCGTCTTCCCGGCGGTCTTTGAGGATGAGGGCGATGGCGTCGGCGAGGCTGCGGCACGCCTCGTCTTTCGTGCGGCCCTGCCTGTTCGCACCTGGTATCTCCGGGCAGTAGGCCACGTACCACTCGCCGTCGCGTTCGAACACAGCGGTGAACTCGTCGTGCATGGAGACGCCTCGGCGACAAACATAACGCCGGAGGGCCCGCCGTGTCGATTGTTGAAGGGGCCGGGGCATCTGTGGGATGGTTCGTGCGAATCCCATGCCGGCTGGCCCCTTGCCCCTAGTCCCTAGCCCCTAGTCCCTAGCCCCTGCCTTTGGACCTGCCCTGTCACACCCTCCTCGTACAATCAGACCATGGCAGACATGGTGAACGGTAGGCTGGTCGTTGCGGGGCCGGTTGCCGACGTGCGTCGCTTCGTGGACGCCGCTCGCGAGAAGCCAACATTCGGCCGCCGGCGCGGCCGGCCGCCCGCTCCGCTCTCGTTTCAGGCCCTGCTGCTGCTCGGCGACCGGTCGCCCACGTGCCTCTACGGCACATCGTCTCGAGAGCCATCCGATGTCTGGGAGGACGAACCGACAACTCCCGGGATAGGCGTCCTCCAGGTTGCCTACAACTTCCAGACGCAATCAGCGCCACCGGAGCGCTGGGTCGTGCATCTCTCGAAGCTCTGGCCCTCTCTTCGGTTCGTGCTGGGCCACGTCAGGCCCGGCACGGCTATGGCCGGCAGCATCTACGTGCGAGCGGGCAAGGCCGCGCGCTACGCCGTGGGTGCCCGGCGGATCGCAGCCGCGTATGCGGGCCACCGGCGCTGCTGGAAGCCCGACCCGGCCGACAAGGTGTACGAGGAGATTCGGTTGTGGGCGGAGGTGGAGGTGGACTGGGACGTGATGGATCTAGCTGTCGAGCGGTGGGAACACCTGCTTCGCGGCCGCGCCGGCGTCAGGCCACGCGTTCGGCGAAATCCGAGGCGCTGACCGCATGTGCCGCCAGCACCGAGAGGTTCATCGTCAGAACCGGCCCATCGAAGTTCATCGCGACGGGCCGCATCTTCACCTCGCCATCGACCAGGAAGTACCGCCAACTCCAGCCCGCCTCGTCTAGCATTGTGATGACGGCCGGGCCCGCCAGAGACACGGCGAGTAGGCTGAGTGCCCGCGCGATGCCGCCGCAGCCACCCGTGTCCTCGGCTTCGATCCGGAGTTGCTGGCGAGCCGCGTCCCAGTCGAACGTGACGCCGTCGCCCGCCGCCAGCATGAGAAGCGCTTCGAGCCGATCGCTCTCCGCCAAGTCCGCGACCGACTGGTCGTACTTGCCGAGATGATCGAGGAAGCCCGTGAAGAGACCGATGGCGCACGGCACGTCCAAGCCACTCAGGATGCCGCTGCCGAATGCCGCACTGCCCATGGTACCTCCCTGCCCGCATTCCATAGGCAGGGCGTGACAGGGCGGGTCACGCGGGGTGGCCGAGATCCTCGAACTGAACGATTCGGACTGTCCCCTCCGGGAAGCGGGCGGCAATCTCGAGCTCGCCGCCGAGCGCCTCGACGTACCGGCGCAGCGTGCTGACGTACATGTCCGTGCGGCGTTCGATCTTGCTGATTTCGGGCTGCGTTGCCCCCAGTGCGTCGGCAAGCGCCACCTGCGATAACTGTCGCGCCCGCCGAAGCTCCTGGAGCGGTAGCTCCTTCAGCATTTCCTGTGTTCGCCGGCGTACCGCCCGGCGCCACTCGGGTGATTTCGCTGCAGTGAGCTCGCTGAACTTGCGGGCCATCTTCTACCCCTTCTCTCTCTTGAGTGAGGCAATGTGTCGGTGTACTCAACAGGATATGACATGTAAAGAATATAGCTTTTGAGGTATACCGTCAACCCCGCCGTAGTGACCCTCCCTGTCACTCCCCTGCGCTAGAGTGGGGTGAGCATGAAACTGACCACCGTCTGGGACGACCGCTACTCCGTCGACGCCGCCTCCACCAACAGCACCCTCAAGCAGGCGCGCGTCGTCCGCATGGCGCTTGACGAAGGCCTGCTGGACCTTCATCCCGTGGCCTTCGAGGCTAATCTGGCGTGGGCCGACATCGCGCGCGTGCACGCGCCGGCCTACGTCAACGCCGTCCGCACCGGTCAGCCGCGCCACCTGGCCGAATCACAGGGTTTCCGCTGGAACGCCGCCTTTGCTGAATCCGTGGCGCTCATCTGGGGCGGGCACTCTGCCGCCTGCCGCCTGGCTCTCGAAACGCGGCTCGTCTTCCATCCCGTTTCCGGTGCCCACCACGCGCGGCGCGAGCACGGCGGCGGCTTCTGCACCTTCAACTTCCTGGCCGGCGCCAGCCGCCGGCTGCTCGACGAGGGAATCGTCGGCCGCGTCCTGATCGTCGATCTCGACGCGCATCCGGGTGACGGCACCCATGCCCTCATCGGACACGACCCGCGGGTCGCGCTCTTCGATATCGCCGGATCGAACTGGATTGGCGACTTCGACACCGACCGCATCTTCTACAAGGTGGCTCGCGGCCCAGAGGATTACCGGGTACACCTCGCGCGGCTGCCGGCGATGCTCGATCGCTTCAAGCCGGAGCTGGTGCAGTACCAGGCGGGCGTGGACTGCCACGAGGACGATCCCGTTGGCGGCATCGACGGAATCGACGAGGCCTTCCTGCTCGAGCGGGACCGATTCGTGATCAGTGAGGTCGTGCGGCGGCAGATCCCTATGGTGATCAACCTCGCGGGGGGCTACAGAGGCTTCTCCGAGGGCCTGCACCTTCAGACGGCGCGCGTGGCGGTGGAACTGGTTCGCGGATGAGTTGCGGGACCACCCGCGGCTTCGTGGAACCCGCCCAAGCCGCTCGCGGCTGGTCCTCCTGAAGCGTCCGGAAGCACCCTGCAAAACCAACAGAGAGTGTTGATAATTCAAGTCGCCAAAGGTCTACCTTGCCGACAGCGGCCTCTTGCACGCGCTCCTGAACCTGCCTGATCGCGACGCCCTGGAGCGGCACCCGAAGGTCGGGGCCTCCTGGGAAGGGTTCGCGTTGAACGCGACCGTCCGACAGCTGGGTGCGCACCCCGGGGAGTGCTTCTTCTGGCGCACCCAAGCCGGGGCGGAACTCGACCTGCTGATCGTCCGGGGGCGCACGCGGGCGGGGTTCGAGTTCAAGCGGACAGCCAGCCCGACCGTGACACCTTCCATGCGCATCGCGCAGGAGGACTTGAAGCTGACTGCCCTGACGGTCGTTCATGCCGGGCGCGAGAGCTTTCCGCTGACGCGCTCCATCCGCGCGGTGGCGCTGGAGCGCCTCCTGGACGAGGTCGCGCCGCTCGGAACGTGGGGCGGCGGTAGTTCCGCGCGGTTTCGACGGCTCTCCTTCACGTTGCCGGCCCAACAACCTGCGGCGGCCAAGCCGCCCACGGACCATTCGCCACCGCCCGCCGACACGACCCGCTGGCTACGAATCGCTGCCCGCCGGCCACCGATCACTACTGACCACCGGCCACTGTCCACTGACCACCGTCCACTGACCACCGACCACTGCACTCTGACCTCCCCTGTCACTCCCTCGCGCTACCCTCGCGAGGTGGAGGTGCAGTGAATCGACGAGAGGCTGTCAGAAGGCAACGGGAGTTGCGTGCGCGGCGGGCCACTGCGCATCACGAGGCGGGTCACGCCGTGATGGCGTGGGCGCTGGGGCTCAAGATCCAGTCCGTGTCAATCCGGCGAGACGGAAACTCCGGCGGGCATGTGCTGCTGGACGTTCCCCCCTGGATGTCGCGCCCCGGCCCGGTCACGTTCGAGCTCCGGCTGTTCGCCGAGGCGAACATCATGTCGCAGATGTCCGGCTTCATTGCCGAGCGCCGGTACCGCGGCCGCGCCAACCACGTCGGTGCGGCCTTCGACTACGTGAGCACGCACGAGATCGCGTCGGCGCTGACGTTCAGCCGCGAGGAGCGCGACCTGTTTCTCGATTGGCTGTTTGCCCGCGCCCGGGCCCTCATGCGCCGCCGCACCGCCCGTGCAGCCGTCACCGCCGTTGCCCGGGCGCTGCTCAAGCAGGAGGAGGTCTCTGGCCGGGCCGTGGCCAGGCTGGCGAATCAGGCCCGCGAACGAGGCTCAGCCCGCGGGTTGCTGCGGCACCGCACGAAACCGCAGCACCCGCTAGCCAGCAGCCCTCAGGATCGCCAACAGGCCGGCGTCAACATCGGATATCGATGCCGAGCCGCGCAATGATGGCGACCAGCCCAGGCTCCTGTTTGCAGGGGCTGTAGTAGACAAGCGGCCCGCCGGCTATGCTGCCCGACGAACGGCTGATTGGCTTCGCGGTTCCGCCCAATAGCTCCTGAGCGGGCAACGTGACGAGGACGCACGGGACGGTCCACGAAACGAGTCGAGCCGCTCCGGCTTCCTTCTGTGCTACCGTGCAGGCGGTTTCCTCCATTCGTGCCGTTGGCGAACAGGTTACACAAGGAGGGGTCAGATGGATCCTCGCTTCGCTGAGATCATCGAGTCGCTAGAGCCGCAGCATCAGAGGCTCGTTTCGATGCCTCCGGTCAGATACGACGACCTTCCGCGGCAGATGCCGCAGCGCGGCTTGTATCTGTTCTCGGAAGGCTCGTCGCACCTCTACGTCGGACGCACCAACCGCCTTCGGCAGCGGCTGCAGAACCACTGCGCACCAAGCGGGACGCATTTCACCGCCACTTTCGCGTTTAGGATCGCGAGAGACGAATGCTGTATTCCCAAGGCGACGTACACAAAGGAAGGCTCCCGCCAGACGCTGACGGACATTCCTAAGTTCGCCCGAGCGTTTCGCAAGGCCAAGAAACGCGTGAGACACATGGACATCAGGTACGTGGCCGAGGACGATCAGACCCGCCAGGCACTTCTGGAGATCTACGTCGCCACGGTGCTTGGGACTCCATTCAACGAGTTCCGTACCCACTGAATAGAGGATCGCAGAACCCAGGCCGTCTGCTTGGCATCGGTCCAGTGTCCTGAGGGAGGCGACATTATGAAGACTGCCTACAACTCGCCTGCTGACCTCGCCAGAGAAATCGGCTCAGTCTGGTCTAGCCGTGGACGCCTGGCGTACACCTGGCCGTACAACCGTTTCCAATGGGAGACAAGTGAGTCCTGGTGGCTTGTTCCCGCCCCAGATCGTCTGGCGTTCCGATACGCGAAGATCGTGGTGACGTCTGCCTCGCGCGTCGCCGGGCCTGGGTTGCTGTTCACGGGGCTCTACGTCGAAAAGGGGCTGGGCCCGGCGCTCGTGTCCGCGCGCTACTACCCTGACGATTGGTTCATCGGCCCAACCTGGCGTTGGCATGGCGTTCTGCGAGATCTGGCGGGAGGCCAATTCAAGTCCGCCGTCGCGCTCGCGTCTCGGCAACTTGGCGAGCCCGTGGACATCAGAGTTGACGCCCACGTGCCAATCGCCGGGCCTGCGCGACTTAGGCCCTCCCACGACCTGCTCGCGTTTGAGTGCGAAGATGGGGACCGGCTTCGCCCCGCCATGACCACGCTTCCCTCTGCGCAGCACCAGTTCCTAGGGGATGCGAAGGGTGCTGTGACGTTGGGTCAGCTGGCAGAGAGCCTTCAGGCGATCCCGAACGGCGACACCGCCTGGGTAAACCTGTACATCGGCCGGGCTTTCGAGAAGTCCGGGCTGGCTGACGTGGCCGCGCTGGATGCTGTGCAGCTCGTCAATCGCTTGCTCGAGCCTCTCGCCCCTTGGATCGCGTAGCGGGCGACCAGTTGGCAAGAAGGCGCTTGCCCCCTTGACAAGCCGTGTGGACTGACAGGATCCTCTCGGCAGGCTTGCGTCCAACCGCCGCCCAAGGAGAAACCGGTATGTCGGCTTACTCGACATCGACTTACGAACGATTGGAGACAGTTACGAATCGTTACGAGAGGGCGCTACTGGCCACATGGCGCGAAGCTGTGGCACGAGCGCGTGGGGATCTTGCTGAGGTTCGATTCACCAAAGAGGACTTGGTTCGCCACGCGGAGGCCCTGCGCGAGCTCGGCCTCGGTGGAGACGAACTGAACGTAAAGAACACGCCAGATATCGTTTACACCTTCCGCGCTCGGGCAGACATGCCCGACGAAATTGCGTCTCGCGGTCACTACGCGATCATCGGTCGAGGCAAAGGTCTGTACTCATTCGTTCGGATTGGACGGCCCAATCGGCTAGGTACGCCTGCGGTCGCGCGTGAGGTTCGGCTCCAGAACCGAATGCCGTCGTGGGCGGGGATCTACGTTGGCACCGACGAACAGGCAATGTTGACGAACATCAACATCAACGAGTTGGTGGCGTACCACCTGGGACTTCGGTCAGCGTTCCAGCTCCAGTCTCATCTACGTATGGGCGTACAAGGCTACGGGCAAGTCGAACTCGACGCGGTCTATGTTGGGGAAACGAGAGAGGGCTACCACGTCGGCATCGGCGTCGACGCGAAGGACGAAGCGGATAACGATTGCCTTAATATCGCCCAGCTGTTCGGCAGCGGGCAGGCGCTCAGGCAGTTGTTCCCAAAGATCCAGCAGCGCCTCCTGGGTGCGAAACCGACATCGGACGGCGATGGCATCCTGATCTGCGAGTTCGCTGTCGTCGATGATGTGACTCGCCTCGCCGAAGTCGGAGAGTGGGTCAAGTACCGACTGGAGTGCCGTTAGTCTGTGACGTGGAAAACTCGGTGGCGCTCAACCGAAGCCCGGCCGTAGTCGGTGAGCCTGAGCAGAAACGCCGCAAAGTGGCGACTCGTGATCGCGGAAACAACGATGGCCGCGTCTTCACCGGCCTGGTGGAGTTGACCGCTTACATGGCTGACGCGTGGCAGGTTAGCCTTGGGTGCGAGCAGTAGGAGTCCTTTCCTCCGGCATCCGGACTTTCCCATCGCACGGAATCTGAGCTGGCCGCTGGGCGACAAGTCCCCGAGAAGGTCGCGGGGTCCGTCGACTTTGATGCTCTCTGCGCCGAGCAGCGGTCGAGCCACTGCGGCCAACTCCAGATACCGCACGATACTCAGGTCGCGCAGCACCGCGCCCCCTAGCGGTTCCAACCTCGTGGCTTCGGCTATCTCGGCGCTACTCACCGTCAGGATGTCCTTATCGTCGAGGCAGCCAGGCGTTCCAGCCGCAACAAACCGCCCGTAGACTCCATCGTTGCCATCTTCTCTAATGGAGTACCCACGATCAAGCAGGGGCTTGAGGAGTTTCTTCACATTCCGGCTGCGCGCGATATCCGCGAGGAACCGCCGAGCCGGGTTTCGCGGCATCTTGGCCGCGGTTGCCGCGTAGGCGACCTCGACATCACGCACCGTGAACGTCGGACGAACCAGACGACCTCTGTCGTCGGTAGCAGCGGCCCACAGGTGCTTTAGAATCTTCGGCCACTCCTCCGTCTGGGTAATCCTCCGATGCTGTTTCGGCCGTTCGGCGGGGAGGTTGAAGGTCGACGCCAACTGGATGCCGCCGCTGACTCGCCTTGGCCCGAAGCCGAACGCTGCCAGAAACTGGCGTCCGAGCGCACGAGCAACCGGCGGGCAGACCGAATTGCCGATCTGGCGGTAGGCGTGCCACTTTCCAGGGTAGAAGCGGAACCAGTCAGGGTAGCCGTGGAGGCGTGCTGCTTCGCGGGCCGTGATGCAACGCGGCTCGCGAGGATGGACGGGGCGCGGAGCTGTGTACGAGCCGTGCTCGCTCTCAGACCCGGCCCTCAGAGTCGGCGCCAACCCATTGGCATCAAGGCGCGGAAGCTTGTGCCCCGGCACCATCGTACCGGGAACCGTCGCTGCGTAGAGCGCGGCAATATCGGGGCGGTGCCGAACGGCCTGACACCCGGTACAGCGGGTTCGATCCCAGTGGCGCGGATGCGAGTAGTCCGAGGGGTCATCCTGAACGCCGCGCGCCACAGCGGCGTAGGGGTGCTTGGGTTGATGACCCGCTGCATACAGAACCTCATCGCCTCCGTCGCCGCCAAGTCGGTCTCCGCTCGGGAGGTCTGAGATTGCCTCCCACACAGTGGGTCTGGCCGCTTGCCCCGTGACAGGTCCGTGCGGGTACTGCACCGTTCTGCGGAACTCGGACCGGACGCCGAGCAGGAAGAGGCGCTCGCGGCGTTGCGGAACGCCGAAATCCATCGCGTTAAGCGTCTTGACGGGACGAGTGATTGCGTAGCCGCCTTCCTCAAACGCCGCCACCGCTCGCTCGAAGATCCTCGCCGTGGCACCGGACTGCATCCCCGGCACGTTTTCCATGATGAAGCCCTTCGGCCTCAGTTCGAGGACAAGCCGAACGTACTCATCGACCAACGTATTCCTCGGGTCACCAAGATCCCGCGTGCCCATGTGGCTGAAACCTTGGCATGGCGGTCCCCCGCACACGAGGTCGATGTCTTCGTCGCTGCCCAAGATCTCGCGGATCTTGTTCCCTGTCAGCTCTGTGACCGATGCGCAAATCGACTTGCCGTACGGGAAGTTACGCTCGTGTGTCGCAGTATGGTAGCCATCACGGTCAACGGCGAGCACGACATCGAAACCAGCTTGTTCGAGGCCGAGGGACAGCCCTCCGGCCCCTGCGAAGAAGTCAATTGCGATAGGGCGCGCGCGCTTCTTCAGCGTCATCGTTCTCCGACTCTGCGGGCTGCGGCACTCCGGACCCGACTCTTCGTGCAGTACTTCTCGATCGGACACACATTACACCGCGGCGCGACAGGCAAGCACGTCCGGCGCCCATGTACTACGGCGTGAACGTGCAAGGAACGACGAATGGCAGGCGGAACGAGCGACTGAAGGGGTTCCTGGGCTTCCTCCAGGCGCATTCGGCCTTCCACGAGCCCGAGGTTTTGCAGGAGGCGCAAGCAGTGCGTGTCGACCGGAAAGACGTCTCGGTCCAGCGAGTACATGAGCATACACCGGGCCGTCTTCAATCCGACGCCCGGCAGGGCTGTAAGGTACAGCTCAAGTTCAGCCGTGGGCAGTTTTCTCAGGCAGCGTCCATTCAGGGTCCCGAAGTCGTCACTGAGACGAGTCAGAAGCCCCTTGATCTGTCGGGCCTTGATGCGGCTCAACCCGGCGTCGCGAATCAGTTCGGCCAAGCACTCCTGATCCGCGTCGCGAACCGCCTCCCAGGTCGGATACGACCTCCGGAGGTCCCGGTATGTCTCCTCGTGCCGCGTACCGCGGGTCCGCGCCGACAGAATGATGAAGACCAACTCGCTGACGGGGTGGCGCTTGTTCCCGAGACGCGGCAACCCGTAACGCCTCCCCAGGAATCGGTCGATCTTCTTTAGCAGTACGCCGGCGTCTTCGACGTTCCTCGCGGCGAACATTGTGTCCACTCGTTGGCGCTCCGACGTTATCCCGTCAGGCAAATCGGTCGAATCCCCTCCTCGGCGCGGTTGCGACGACCTCTCCCCGACGCCGCATCCAAAGCTGTCGGCAGTTCAGACACCGCAGCCACACCGCCATTTCCACCATGTGGTTGCCGACACCAACCACTCTCATCGCTCCCCCGCAATTCGGGCACGTCGCTGGGTCGGCGGTGTTGTGCTCAGCGCAGTCGCGGAGCAGCTGTCCGCACACTAGACAATCGAAGGATACGCCGGCACGGTGAACTCGCCTGTTCTCCACGATCCCGAAACCTCCTTGCCGGCTGGCCGCACGCGCCCTCAGAGACCGGGCCGGGGCGCCATCCACAGTCTATTACACGAGCAATCCCACGAGCGTCGCGTTCACCTGGGTCTTCACGACACTCGCGGGCTCGGGCACCATCAGTTCCGTGTTTGCCATTGCAAACACGAGGTAGTCCAGGATGGCGATTACCTTGGCGTCGTCCGCGTGCTCGACGAGCTCGCGCCAGAACGGATGCTCACGATTGTACGTGACGGTCACCGTCCGCCCCTGCTGGTTGACGACGTAGAACGCGGTGCCCTCGCCGTAGTCCGCCTCGTTGAAAGTCACCTTGAGGCCGGAAATGGTCTTGAGGTCCGTGACGTGCGGCGTCCTCTTTCGTGTCCCGTCAGTGGTGGGGTGGGCCCCGTGGCGGGACTTGGGGTTCCGCTTCTCCAACAGCGTGGGGGGCTTCGGCAGCAGCTTCGCCCTACGCTGGATGTTCGATTCGGCGGCGCTGTGGTCCACCTTGCCACGTTCGGTATTTGAACGCCTTTTCTTTTCGCGCTGCGAGGCCGTGATGAGCGCCATCGTCGCCTGCTTCAGCTTGTCGAGGAAACTCTGGGAAGGGTGGATCGACTTCTTCTTGACATCTGTGTGGAACGCTTCGTCCTGCTCGCCGTTGAACGAGATCTCGGCGCGGAAGTGGCTGTACTCCGGGTGCTTCTTGTAGAAATCGAACGTCTCGGCCTCCATGATCTCGCGGTTGTTCCGGAGCACGTAGAAGCCCGAACCGTCGGCGTTGATGCCGTGCGCTTTGTTCGCAGCACCGCCGAGGTCGGGAAGTTCGACTGCTCTCACGGTTGCGATGCCGTGGTCGATTTCCAGCTCCATCTCCAGCACGACTCGTGTGTCCGGATGGCTCAACATGAGCGGGTCGATCGGCTCCGCGGCCTGGCCGTTCACCTCGATCACGAGGCCGGACTTCAGGAACTTCCGGAAGATTTGGCCGACGCGCTTCCGCAGCACAGCGGCGAAGTCACTCGGCCGTCGGTTGCTGATCCTGTCGGTCTTGGAGAGGGCGACGAGGGTGCCATGTACAGCGGTGAAGCGGTTCTGGGTCGCGGGGGCAACGCCGACGAACTTCACGAACGCATCCTGCTCGCGGATCTCCTCCAGGTCGAAGCCCCCGTAGAGCGCCGGCCCTCCTTCCTCGCGCGTGAAGACCTCCACGCGCTGCGAGAGACCGATCGAAGCGGTGACCAAGCCCATTCCGAACTTGCCCAGGTCGCCAGATTCTCGAGAGGTGTCGGAGCCGAGGCGGAGTGCTTCGTCCAGCGTGTCCTCATCCATGCCGCAACCGTCGTCCTCAATGGTGATGACGATGTCGCCCTCTACCTCCGCGGTCTTGACCGAGATCCTTTTCGCACCCGCGTCGATTGAGTTGTCGATCAAGTCCTCGACGGAGGCGTAGCTGTCGTAGCCGAGGTCGCGCAGGGCGTCCATCGTACGACCGGCATTGGGTGGGTTGGAACGGAAGAAGGAATGGGGTACGGACGAACGGACGTCGAGCGTGGTGTTCATGTCTCTAACTCCTGCCCTCGATCAGAGCCGCCGACCAAAGGCTGATTGAATGACCGGAGGCGTCGAATCCACCGCAGATCCAACACCATCTTGTATACGCTAGACCTCGAGCCGCGCACTGTCAAGGTCTTAGCCCGGTCTTGGCCCGGATCTTGACCCGAATCCTCTAATGGCCCGAATCCTCGGCCTGAATGCGGTGGGATCTTGTCGTGGGGCTGACGCCCTCTGGTGGCTTCGCCTGTGTGCCGCCGAGTTCGATAGGTCGTGTCGGTGGATAGGTTAGCGGTGCGGGCTGCGTGTTGGTAGTGAGCCCACTCTCAGGACTGCGTGCCACGGAAGAAGCAAAGGCCTCGGTCTACAGGATGACGGCAAATAGGGCTGCTTTGAACCTGGCCCAACTTCAGATCGCCGGGCGTGTGCGCTTCAGGAAGGCTGGTGTTGACCGCTGCATCAGAGAGGCGCCCGTCGCCCGCGCTGGCTACGCAGTAGCACACCTTCGCCCGTCCGACATCGAGATCCCGTAACGCCTGGCTACGACGCGCGCGGGTTGTGCCCAGAACTCAGGATAGAGTTGCGCTCGGGGCACCGTCTTCACCGGCCGCTCCGACTCTCTCTGATGACGCGGCTCAGGTCCGCCTTCCGCTCGCCCGCCAGCTTCGCCTGCCGGCGGGCGCGCGTGTCAACGCGGCACGCCGAACTCGGCGCCGGGCTTCCACTGCGGGCGCCGGTCGGCCTGGGCGACGCGGTAGCCGACCATCCAGAACAGCTGAAGGTCTTCGACGCCGCCGCTGAGGTCCCAGTCCGGCTTCACCGTGTCCGAGGGCTTGTGATAGAGGTTCGTGAAGAACTCCTTCCGCACCTCCAGCCCGTAGCCGGGCGGCTTGCCGATGAAGTCGTCGCCGTGATCCGGCTCGAAGGCCGGGACGCCCCGGCGGACGAACGAGAAGTGATCCGACCGGTAGTACATCCCGCGTTCCGGTTCCGGGTCCGGCTTGAGCTCGCGGCCCTGCCTGGCCGCTGCCTCGCGCGCGTAGTCGTCCAGGTCCGACTGGCCGAGCCCGATGACCGTGAGGTCCCGTGTCCGGCCATGGACGTTCAGCATCTCGAGGTTGACGACCGCGGCCGTGCGATCGAGCGGGTAGATCGGGTTTGCCGCGTAGTACTCCGAACCGAGCAGCAGCTGCTCCTCCGCCGTAACCAGCAGGAACACCGTCGTGCGCCGGGGGGCGGACGGCAGGGCGGCGAATGCGCGGGCGATCTCGAGCAGCCCGGCGCACGCCACCGCGTTGTCCACCGCCCCGTGGTAGACCGGGTCGCCGTCCAGCGGCTCGCCGAGCCCGAAGTGATCCCAGTGCGCGGTGTAGAGCACGTACTCGTTCTTGAGCAGCGGATCGCTTCCGTCCACCTTCGCGATCACGTTTCGGGAGTCCACTGTTCGAATCGTGCTCCGCAGCGCGACCGACGCGGTGACGCCGAGCGGCACCGGCTCGAACTCGCGCGTGGCTGCCCGGCGCTTGAGCGCCGCGAAGTCGTGCCCGGCCAGCGCGAAAAGCGCCTCGGCCTGCTCCAGCGGGAGCCAGCCCTCGATGGCCGCCTGCGACATGTTCCCGTCCGGCCTCGCGATGTCGAACTGCTCCGCCGTCTTCACCTGAACCACCGAGAACGCGTAGCCGGCCGGCCCGGTCTCGTGCACGATAAATGCGCCCGCCGCGCCCATCTTCGCCGCCATCTCGAACTTGTAGGTCCAGCGGCCGTAGTAGGTCATCGCCTTGCCGCCGAAGGCCTTCGGATCAAGGCCGGCCGGATCGGCAGGGTCCGGAACGGGCGGGTCGCCGACCAGCACGACCATGGTCTTGCCCTTGAGATCGGCGCCCTTGTAGTCGTCCCAGGCGAACTCGGGCGCCTGGGCGCCATACCCGACAAACACCATCTCGGACTCGTCCAGGCTGACGCTCTCCGTCATCCGCTTCGTCCACAGCACGACATCGTCCTTGAAGGCCAGATGCCGCGTGGTCCGGCCCTTCCTCAACGTGAGCGTGACGTCCGGGTCCGGCGTGATGCCGACGAGCGGGACGCGCTGGAAATACGTTCCGTCCGGAGCGCCGGGCTTCAACCCTGCGTTCCGCAGCTGCTCGGCGAGGTAGGCGACCGTCATGTCCTCGCCCTTCGTCGCCGGCGCCCGGCCCTCGAACTCGTCCGAGGCCAGCACCGTCGTGTGGTGGAGCACGGCGGCCGCGTCGATGGCGGGGAATGCGACGGCGTCCGGACCCGGTTGCCTGCTGCACGAGACGACCAGGCCGAGCCCTGCCAGGACGCCGATCACCAGCAACGAAAACGTCACATGCCTCATGACCATCACTCCCTGTGAATCCCGCCGGCGGCAACCGACGACGGGACGCACGACTCTGCTCAAGGAAAGGGTTTCTTCGCGATCTTGCCCTGTGCCTCGGCGTGCCGGCATGCACGACGCAGGAGCCGATCATCAATAAACAGAGTGACATTCACGAACACAGAATACGTGCGCACGTAATGCGAGGTCAAAAACTGCGCCAGACAGCCGCTGTGTCAGAGAGCCGCCCGCCGCCCGCGCGCCGAGGCGGGGGCGGCGAGCCCGGGCCGCGTCTGAAAACTGGCCTTCGGTAAACAACAGCGTGGGGCAGCTCCCGCTCATGCGCCCAATCGTCAAACTCACGGTGTCGGCAGTTCAATCCTGCCCCTCGGCACCATCAACTCCAGCCAACAGAACCAAGGGACGATCCGCGAGCTCCCCGCAGCCGGTCCTGCGGCGTCGCCGGGTCTTCGCAGCCGGGTCTTTGTGTTGCCGGGTCTGTTGACGCGTACCACGCCCAGGCGTATGGTGGGGTCCTCCACTTACCTGATGTCCCCCGGCGACCATTCCGCAGCCGGGGAAGGGAGGCGAGTCCCTTTCGCAGGGACAGCTCTGGGCACGCCGGGACCAGGATGCCGGCCCGGCAGGCGGCCGTGTTGCGATCAGCCTCGGAGGTGGACGATGCGACGAGTCACACTGGCGTCCGCTATCGTGGCACTCCTCGTTGGTTCCTCTGCTTCCCTTGGACAGTCGAGTCGCGGCACCAACTCGTCCCCGCCCTCGGCAGAAGCATGGGATCGGGTCAAGCTCGCCGTCGCGCTGGAGTCGGCGAAAGGAGAGGGACCTCGGTTCTATCGCTCAGTGCGCTGTTGGCTCGCCCAAGCGACGGGCAACGCCGCTTCGAGACCGTCTTCACTCGTCGAGATCGAAGGGGATCTGACCGCGCCGCGCGAGTTCCCCGACGGGACCGCCGTTCACATCCACGGAGACGTGTCGGCGCCCCTTCGGATCGGGCAGAATTCTGAAGCCGTGATCGGCGGGAGCCTCGCCAAGGGGGGCAGCGTGGCCAGCTCGGGCATCACAGTGATCTACATCCATGGGGACCTCAACGGCACTGTGTCCCTGACTTCGATGACGTACCTGGCCGTCAGAGGGAACGTCCGCGGAGAGATCCAAACGGGTACCCCCGTTCTGTTCCTCCGGGTAGGTGGGGATCTTGAGGGCGCGGTACACCCCAAGGAAAAGGCGGCCGCGCTGTATGTCTCCGTCCGCGGCCACGCCGCAGCGGCGGTTCTCAGAGCGATAGACAGCCACCACTACATCCAGTTCAACGCAGCTGTCGCGGCCAGCGACCTGCCGCCGGGGATCCACCCCCTCTGGAGCGGACCGTTCGGCGGATTCATCGCGGTGGAAGGTGCCGATCCAGTGACCAGTGCTCTGCGTTGAACACGCAGATGGGACGGATGGCGGCTGGACTCGGCGCTGGATGGCCGTGTCAGAGAGCCGCTCGTCTCGGGTGCGCTCAGGCGGCGGCGGTGAGCCCGCGCCATCTCCGAGAACGCGCCTTCTGTTCCCAGGCGCCCGCCGCAGTGGCGCGAAGGCCGCTCATCCTGCCCATCGTCACCGTCACCGGTGCCGGCTTGACAGACCCAGCCGCGGATGCCATGGTTGGGCCTTTTGAGAGCTGAGAGGGGGGAACTGGCGTGAACAAATACGGAGCGGAGTTCTTCGGCACGTTCTGGCTGGTCCTTGGCGGGTGCGGCAGCGCGGTGCTGGCCGCGGCATTCCCTGGCCTGGGCATCGGTCTGCTGGGCGTGGCGCTGGCGTTCGGCCTGACGGTCCTGACGATGGCGTTTGCCATCGGCCACATTTCCGGCTGCCACCTGAACCCGGCAGTCTCGGTCGGCCTGTGGGCAGGGGGCCGGTTCCCGGCGAAAGAGCTGCTGCCCTACATCGTCGCGCAGGTCCTGGGCGGCATCGTCGCCGGGGGCGTGCTCTACCTGATTGCGAGCGGGAAGGCCGGCTTCGATGTGACGGCAGGCTTCGCGTCAAACGGCTACGGCGCGCATTCGCCGGGGGGCTATTCGCTGGCGGCCGCCCTCATCACCGAGGTCGTCATGACCATGATGTTCCTGGTCGTGATTCTGGGTGCAACCGACAAGCGCGTGCCGCAGGGGTTCGCGCCTATCGCTATCGGCCTCTGCCTGACGCTGATCCACCTGATCAGCATTCCGGTGACCAACACGTCCGTGAACCCCGCGCGGAGCACGGGCGTCGCGATCTTTGCCGGAGGATGGGCGCTCGCGCAGCTGTGGCTGTTCTGGGTCGCGCCGATCGCCGGAGGCATCCTCGGCGCGTCAGTCTACCGGTTCATCGGGGACAAGAACTGATCCGCCGGCGGGCCGCTCGCCTCGGTGCGACAACGTACCTCTGACTCGAGACACTGGCGGTCGCCCAGCACACGTCCGGCCATGCCCTGCCCGCCGCCCCCCCCAAGGCGACACCTGGCATCAGCAACGAGACAGCGCCGGTCACGACCGGCGCGATCGCATGCGCGTAGGGGATGTTCACCGGGAGCGTCGAGCCGAGGACGAAACCGCCTGTTGTCCGGTTCGGCCGCATGCGCGCCCCCGGTTCATGACAAGGAGGCCCTGCCGTGATCGGTCGGAAGATCGCCCTGCTGGATGGCAGGCAGGCCGGCGAAGCGGATCTGGCGCCTGCCTATGCGGTCTTGGAGGGGCTGCTCGATCAGGCGGGGGTGGAGGTGCGCACCTTTCCCCTTCACGAGATCAAGCTGGGGCATTGCATCGGCTGCTTCGCCTGCTGGCTGGAAACGCCGGGGGTGTGCCGCCTCCGCGACGCGGGCCCGGAGATCGCGCAGGCGGTCGTGCAGTGCGACACCGTCATCCTGTTCTCCCCGGTGTCGTTTGGCGGCTACGCGCCGCAGCTCAAGCTGATGGTGGACCGCTTCCTGCCCACGCTGCTTCCTTACTTTAGCGTCTATCACGGCGAGGTTCACCACCGCCCGCGTTATGCCCGCTACCCGAGATGGGTGGGGATCGGCGTGCAGCGCGCCGGCGATGCGGAAGAGGCTCGCCTCTACAAGCTGATGGTGGGCAGGAACGCCATCAACTTTCATGCCCCGAGCTACGCTGCGGAGGTGGTGCAGAGCACGGACGATCGGGCCCGGCTGCAGGAGGTGTTGCGCTTGGCGCTGGATAGGCGGGACCCCTTCCCCTGGCGCGAGCCGGTCAGGTCCATGATGCCGGCAGGAGAGCCCCTCCCAGTCACCGGCAATGCCGAGGTCGCCCGCCGGGCCCTGCTCATCGTGGGCAGCCCCAAGACGCTGAGCCCCAGCACCTCAAGCGTCCTGGGGGAGGAGCTCCTGGGCCGCCTGAGGGCGGCCGGATGGCAGACCGAGTCGCTCACCCTCAAGCCGGGCACCTTCAGGGACGCCGGCGAGGCCGAGCTGCTCTCCGCGGTAGACCGGGCCGACCTGATCGTGCTCGCCTTTCCGCTCTATATTGACGCGTTCGCTTACCTCGTGACCAAAGCCCTGGAAGTCATCGCCGAGCACCGGCAGGCCGCGGGCGACCGTGCGCGGCCGCAGGGCCTGTTCGCCCTGGCCAACAACGGGTTTCCAGAGGCGTACCAGAACCATCTGGCGCTTGCCATGTTGCGCCGCTTCGCCGATCGAAGCGGCATGGCCTGGCTGGGCGGGATGGCCCTGGGCGCCGGAGAGGCGACAATCGGCGGACACCCGCTCGGGGCATCGGCCGCAAGTGGCATCCCGCTCTTTCGCATCAGGCAGGCGCTTGATGCGGCCGGTGCGGCACTGGCCCGGGGCGAAGCCCTCCCGGCGGAGGCTTCGCAGGGGATGGCCCGCGTGCCGATCCCCTACATGCCCCGCTTCATCTGGCGCCGGGTGTTCATGAGAGGCGCGGCCTCCTTCTGGCAGGCAGGCGCAGCAAGCCACGGCGTGTCCAAAGCCGGCATGCTGACCGCCCCTCACGGCGCGCCGGCCTCTTCGCCGCCGTCGCCATCGTCGCGTCACTGGCGTCCGCCCAGGACGTGAAACGCCCGCGCATCACGGGCGTGGCGCACATCGCGTTCTACGCCCGCGACATCGAGCGGTCCCGCACCTTCTACACCGGCCTCCTGGGGTTTCAGGAGCCGTACTCTGTGAAGAACCCCGATGGCAGCCTGTCCGTCGCGTTCTTCAAGATCAACGACCGGCAGTACGTGGAGCTGCTTCCAGAGACGCAGGCCAACACCGATACTCAAAGGACCTGGCGGCGGCGTTCGTGTTCTACGGCAGCGGGCCGGATGCAGATAAGAAAGCGCGCGTGGCGGGTTCGTAGTTCCAGTGGGCGGACGTCCAGCTCTCAGAAACGTTTGTTGATCCACGACGCGATGTAGTCGTACATGTTGCGCTCGCTGTTGGCGAACTGGTCGGGGGTGCTCCCGCACTGCCGGCAGGGTTGGCCTCCATGCGTGGCGCCCTCGACGACGATAAACTCCCGGTCCTTCGCGGGCGAGGTCTGATACATCAGTTCCTCGTCGGCAATGAAGTTCCCGGCCCCGGCTGCGATGAACAGCACCGGAACACGGATGTTCTGAGCGTTGCACACGGTCGCCGTATTGGCCGAGCAGTACTCGACGCCGTTTATCGAATCGGTGGCGCGTACGGCGACGCGGCTCAGAAAACGGCCTGACGTGGACGAAGAAGGCGCGGGAGGTTGGCCCGCGCCGAAGCCTCCACCGGAGGCCACGCTCCTGACAACTTCGGTCACAATCGAGCCGTCGTTCTTCAGGAGCCGCCGGGGTTCACGGGTCTTCATCAGCAGGTCGATGCCGTTGTCCAGATTGCCGAGGTGGCAGGTCATGCCGAAGCTCGGAATCGTGACTCGATCGGCGGCCGGATCGGCGAGCTTCCCAGAGCGCGCCTGCTCCCGAAGTTGCTGGGCCTGGGCGATCAGCCGGGTCATCACCGCGGCCTGAGCCTTGTAGTAGCGCTGCTGGAACTCCGGCGAGTAGTGAGATTTCCCCCCGGCCTGGTAGCCGTTGGCCGCGCTGAACGGGTCGAGCGCGGGGTCGGCGGCGGATGTGCCGCTTCCGTCCGCCACCGACGGGTTGATCATCCGCACGTCCATCACGGCCAGGCCGGGGTGAGCATCGGGGAACAGGACTCCATCCACCGGCGTCAGGCCCGCCAGTTGGTCGCTGCACGCCGAGAGCTTCCTGGGATCCTGGCAGAACTTCACCCCGTTTTCGGCGACTGCCTGATAGAAGCTGGCAATGGCGCCTCCGCCGCTGTGCCCGTAGAGGACGACCTTCGTGATCCCCTGCTGACTGCGGGCGTAGTCGACGCCGGCCTTGATCTCGAGCGCCACGTTCTCCCAGTTGTCGCCGGTGCCGGATTCGTCCATACAGAGCGTGAGGAACCCTCGCTCTGCGAGCTCCGTGCACATCCGGTGGCCGGTACTTCTCCCGTTCTCATAGAGGACGGCCACGTGCGGCGTCCCAGTCTGCGGCCGATGGACGACGGCGGTCGTCCGTCCCAGCGTGATCGACTCTGCGCGGGGCTGGGCGCCGGCGGCGACGGCGGTCAGAGCCAGCAACAACCACACAGGCACGACGCGCAACCCGCTTCGATGCGGCCGCGCGGCAGAGATGGCGCCGGCAATCGTGCGTCTCACTTCAGTTCCTTTCCTGTCTGACGACGCCGATCCAGCGCGGCTCACTTCCGGACGCCGCCGTTCGGCCTGGCATAGCTCAGGCCGAAGCCCAGGACGTACCTGTCGTTCACGCGGTTCTTGTACGCGTAGTCGAACGCTTCGGCAAAGCCTGGCACGTCGGGGGCATTCCTGTCCACCGCTGCCTGGTCGGCGGGGATGGTGAGCGGGAGCTTGCCGGTCGGGTTGAAGCGACCGCGCACGACGTCGAGCACGGCCTCGGCTTTCACGTCGAAGGTGGCCAGGACGGCAGCAGCGCCTGGCTCGACGTCGTTTACGACCCACGGGTTGATCAGGTTGATCACGAGCACGGTGGGCTTGGCCGCCTCGATCTGCCTGACCCGTGCCACGTCGATTCCGGTGAGCGGCCCGAGGGTGATGTCTGAGTAGTCGTGTTCGGGTCTCTGGTAAACCGTCGGGCGAAGCCAGACGAGCGCGACGTCCGCCTGCTCCAGCGTGTCCACCACCTGCACCGACGGATCCTTGGCGAGCAGCGCCTTCAATCCGGCCGTCTGCCTCTGGCTGTTGGTTCGGCCGTCGGAGACCGCTGCCGCACCCCGGCGGCCCCCGGCCTCCGCCGCCGCGCCGCGCTCACCCGCCGCCGCACCGCGCTCACCCGCCGGCGGAGCCTGCGCCGCCCCGCCGCGTGGACCGCCGGCGCCGCCGCGACCGCCCCCGCCCGACGCAGGTTCGGCGAAGATCTCCACGTACAGCCTTCTGGCCCCGGGCAGCGGCAGCAGGCGCCGGTCGTTGCGCAAGAGCACGATCGACTTGCGGTGCGCCTCGTCCGCCCGCCTGGCGGAGGCGGGCGAGCTGGCGACTGCCTGCGCCGTTTCGGGGTCGGTATAGGGATTCTCGAACAGGCCGAGCTGGAAGATCTCGGTCAGCAGTCGGGTGACGGACGGGTTGAGATCCGCCTCGCCCAGCAGGCGCTGGCGGACGGCGTCGACGAGGCCCTGGGGGTTGTTGTTGTCCGAGAAGATGTCGACGCCCGCCTTCACGGCCTTCGCGAAACGCTGCGCCGTCGTGAGCGACTCGACGCCGAACGCGTTGTTCCCGAGAATGCCGGAGTCGGTGTTGATGACGCCCTTGAATCCGAGGCGCTCGCGCAGCAGCGTCGTCAGAATCGTCCTGTTGTAGGCGGCGGCCACCTCTTCGAACTGCTGCGTCGCGGATTGCCACCAGTCCTTGGGGAGCTGCGCACCGCTCTTCTCGTTCGAAGGGTTGTTGTAGAACGGCATCACGCCGCTCGTCCCGGCGGCAATGGCCGCCTGGAACGGCGGGAGCTGGTACGTGAAGAGGCTGCCTGGCGTCGGATAGACGGCCCACTGACCCCAGAGGCTGTGCGGGTCCAGCCCCTTGTCCACCGCGCCGTCGCCGGGAAAGTGCTTGATCGTCTGGGCCACTGATTCCGGTCCGAGCTTCGGCCCCTGGAATCCCAGGACCAGCTCCCGGGCGATGTCGGCACTGAGGGTGGGACTCTCGCCGAACGTGGTCTGAATCCGGTACCACCGCGGCTCGCTCGCCACGTCGACCTGGTAGCCGTAGCACTTCTGAATGCCCGACGCACGCCACTCGGCGCGTGCGATCTCGGCAAACTCACGAATCAGCTTCAGGTCGTTGGCGGCGGCCAGGCCGAGCGTCCCCGGCCACGTGGAGAACTGGCCGGCCGCCTCGACTTCCTCGTAGACCAGCGTGTCCCGAATGTGGTTGCGGGGATTGGACGTGAACACGATGGGGATGCCCAGCCGGGACTTCTCGGCGACCTGCTGCGAGGAGTTGGCGCGGGCGGCCAGCTCCCGGGCGGTCGGGTTGTCCCGCAGGATCAGGAAGCGAATGTGGCGGCTGTTGATGTAGTCGTCCAGCGCATTCGCGTTGAACGACGCAATCTGCATCAACCCCGCCTTCTCCTCCAGTGACATGCGCGAGAGGAGGTCGGCCACGCGTTTCTCGACCGGCAGCCGCCAGTCCTCGTAGGCGTCGAGCGTTCCGTTTGCGTTCAAATCGCGGAACTGGAGGCGGTCGACGGTGAGGAGCGTCTTGACCCGTGCCTGCACGCCGGCTGGCTTCGCGTCCGGCGACACGGCGGCCGGCTTGCCGGCGGACGTCGCCCGCTGAGCGCCGGGCACAGCAATGAAGCCGAGCGCCAGCGTCACGAACGCTGCGGATCCGATCAGGATTCCTGCTCGAGAGTGCATGGTTGTTCAGTCTCGCTGTCTTCCATTACCACTGGTCGATACCCGGCAGACACACACACGTGCGCCGAGTGCGCGCCGCAATTATGCGTGAGAGGTCGGGTGTCTGGCGAGCGGACAAATCTCTGCCTCGCAGCAACTCAAGTGCTGCCCCTGTAAGTTGCTGTACGGCCGGAGCTTCTGAATCTCAGGACCTGCGACTTCGGCCCGAGTGACACGCGTGAGTGACACATCGCTCGAAATCGGGGGGAGCGGGCCAAGCCTTGCGGTCGTCGAGTGCGCGGGCCAGGTCGAAGTCCCCGGACGTGGTGGGAATTCGGGAGGCCGCTGAGCTGGGCAGCGGCATCCGTCGCGCGCGCGCCGACAGCAGTGTGGCGTCGGGGAGTCTTCACAATACAATGGCGCTACCCACGCAGGTGCTCAACGCCCGCCACTCATGGTGGACGGAAGGCCGGGGCTCGTGCGCGTCTCACCGGCTCGTTCGGACCGGCGTCGGATCGTTCTAGCATCGCCCAGAGCGTTGCGGACCGCCCAGGGGGTGTCGCATGCAGTTGCCGGAACGACTGAATGTGGCTGAAGTGCTCGTCGATTCCCACATGCGTCTGGGGCGCGGCGCCAAGGCGGCCATTCTGTGCGCGGAGCGGACGGTCCGGTACGCGGACCTTTACGAGAGTGTCAATCGCGTCGGGAACGCGCTCGTCGAGATGGGCGTCCGCCGCGGGGAACGAGTGGCGATTCTGTCGCCCGACCGGCCTGAGTGGGCGTTCGCCTTCTTCGGCGCGATCAAGATCGGCGCCGTGGCCGTTCCGCTGAACACGATGCTCACCCCCGAAGACTGCCAGTACGTCCTGAACGACAGCCACGCCCGCATCATCGTCGCCGACCGTTCGCAGCTGGATCGCCTGGTGAAGATTCGCGCCGCTCTCCCGCACGTCGAGCACGTGATCGTCATCGACGACGACGTGGACGGCTGCGTATCGATGGAACAGATCCAACGCACGTGCTCGGCGTCGCTTTCCTCTGCCGACACGAGCCAGGAGGACATGGCCTTCTGGCTGTACAGCTCGGGAACGACGGCTGTCCCCAAGGCGGCCGTCCATCGCCACCGCGACATGATCGTGGCGGCCGACCGGTATGCCCAGCAGACGATCGGTCTGCGAGAAGAAGACATCTCGTTCTCGGTCGCCAAGCTGTTTTTCGCCTACGGACTCGGCAACAGCCTCTACTTCCCCCTCCGCTGTGGAGGGACCACCGTGCTCCTCCCCGACGCCGCGTTGCCGGAGACGGTGTTTGCCGTCTGCGATCGATACCAACCCACGGTGTTCTACAGCGTGCCGACAAGCTACGCAGGGCTGCTGCACACCGCGGAAACGACCGGACGGACGAGCCTGGGCCGGGTCCGCATGTGCGTTTCGGCGGGCGAACCGTTGCCGAAACCGATCTTCGAGAAGTGGCGCGAGCGTTTTGGCGTCGAGATCCTCGACGGCATCGGTTCGACGGAGATGCTGCACATCTACATCTCGAACCGCCCCGGCCGTGCCCGGGCGGGCAGCACGGGCAACATTGTCCCGGGCTACGACGCCAAGATCCTCGACGAGGATGGCCGCGAAGTCCCTGCCGGAGCAGTGGGAACGCTGTTCGTCAAGGGAGACAGTGCCGCGGCCGGGTACTGGAACCGCGAAGACGAGACCCGCCGGACCTTTCGCGGCGAGTGGGTCGATACGCATGACAAGTTCACGGTCGACGAGGACGGGTTCTACTCGTACGCGGGCCGATCCGACGACATGCTTAAGGTCAGCGGCCACGCCGTGTGGCCCGCTCGCGTGGAGAGCGTTCTGCAGGGGCATCCGGCCGTGTTGGAGTGCGCGGTCGTCGGCGGCTCCGATCCCGACGGTCTCGTCACACCGCTGGCGGCAGTCGTGCTCAAGAACGGGTACGAGCCGTCAGCTGAACTCGCCCGCGAGCTGCAGCACTTCGTCAGGAGCAAGACCAGCCCCCACGAGTGTCCTCAGCACGTGACGTTTGTCGCGCGGTTGCCCAAGACGGCCACGGGCAAGATCCAACGCTTCAAGCTGCGGGAAACGGCCGCAGCCGCCCGCTACGTCATTCGCTGGCGCCCTCACGAACTGACGCCGGCGACGGCAGCCGCACCGGCGGGCATCTGGCTCGTCGTGAGCGACGAGGAGGTCGCGCTGTCTCGCTTGGCCCGGCAACTGGCCGCCCGCGAGCAGCGTTGTGTGACGGTTTTTGCTGCGCACGGGCAACAGTACGCGGAAACGGCGCCGGGCCTGTATCGGCTGGACGCCGACGAGCCGGATCACTTCGATCGGCTGCTGTCTCGCGTGGCTGAGCAAGACGGAACCGCGCTGCACGCCGTCGTGTGGCTGGCCGCCACCGCCGGCCCCAACGCGGATGACTCGTCCGGACGACTCGCGGAGCAGCTGCAGCACGACGTCGGCGGTGTCGTGCACTTGATCCAGGCGCTCCGTCGCCGCGCTGAGGAACCGCTGCCCGGCGGTCTGCATCTCGCGACCCGTGCGGCCGTTGCCGTCGAGCCGGGAGACGATGTGTGTCCGGCGCAGAGCGCCATATGGGGACTCGGGCGCGCCATCGTAGCCGAGCAGCCTCAGCTGCACTGCGCCCTGATCGACCTGGAATCAGGCGACGCGGACGTGGAGCGGTTGACCGATCGGTTGCTGGCCTCCGGCGCTGAGCCGCAGATGGCCCTCCGCGGCGGTCGTTGGCACGTTCCGCGGGTCGTCCCGCAACGGCAGGGCAATCGATTCCGAGTGCCCGACGAGGACTGTCAACTGACGATCCCGCAGCCCGGCGCCCTGGAGCGGCTGGAGCTGCAGCCGCTTGACATTACGGGGCCGGCGGCCGGCCAGGTGCAGGTGAGGGTTCGTGCGGCGGGCATCAACTTCCGTGATCTGCTGCATGCGCTGAACATGTATCCGGGCCCCTGGGGCAGCGATCTTGCCGGCGACGTGATGGCGGTGGGCGACGGGGTCCAGCATCTCTCCGTCGGGGATCGGGTCTGTGGATTCGCAACCGGGACGTTTGCGGAGCGAGTCAACACGGACGCGTCCTTGCTGGCCCGGCTCCCCGATCGCGTCGGCTACGCTGCCGGCGCCACGATACCGACCGCTTTCTCAACAGCCCGCTTGGCCTTCCGTCTGGCCGGCTTGAAGGCGGGCCAGCGCGTGCTGATCCATGCGGCGAGCGGCGGGGTCGGCCTCGCCGCAGTCCAGCTCGCGACGGCCGCCGGCGCCCAGGTGTTTGCCACAGCCAGCCAGCCCAAGCACGCGTTCCTGCGGTCCCTGGGAGTGGAGCAGGTTTTCGACTCGCGCACGACCAAGTTTGCGGCAGCCATCATCGACGCGACCGGCGGGCAAGGCGTGGATGCGGTCCTGAACAGCCTGACCGGTGAGGGGTTCGTCGAGGCGACGCTCAGGACGCTTTCCGTGGGCGGGTGTTTTGTGGAGATCGGCAAACGGAACATCTGGTCGACAGACCAGGTGCGCCGGAAGCGGCCGGACGTCAACCACCAACTGCTGACGCTCGACGATCAGCCGGATCACGAATCAGTGTCGCGGGCGACCCTGCTGGCCGGAATTGCCGCGCAAATCGAACGGGGTGAACTGGCGCCGCTGCGCTACCGAGCCTATCCCCTGGCCGCGGCGCGGGACGCGTTTCGCCTGATGCAGCAGTCCCGCCACATCGGCAAGATCGTCTTGAGCCTGCCGCCGGACGCCCGGCCCCGTGCCGACGCCACGTATCTCGTCACCGGAGGCTTCAGCAGCTTCGGCCTGCGGGCCGCTCACGCCTTGGCCGCCCGAGGCGCAAGACATCTTGTGCTGGTTGCCGCGGACGATCCTGGCGAAGCCGGCGAGGCGGGTTTTCGACAACTACGTGACCGGGGCTGCCAGGTCCTCGTGCGCCGGGCGGATGTCGGCCGGGGCGAGGACGTGCAGGCGATCGTCCGCGAGATCGCCGAGCGCCTTCCACCTCTGCGAGGCGTCATTTACGCCGCCGGTGTGTCGGACGACCACGCGCTCATCGAACAAAGCTCTCGGCAGATGGAGAACTCGCCGGCAGCGACACTGCGCGGCGCCTGGCACCTGCACCAGGCGACGAGCCGATTCCCTCTCGATTTCTTCGTGCTCGGCTCGTCGGCGGCCTCCGTTCTTGCCCCGGCAGGCCACAGCCACGATGCGATTGCCGCCGCGTTTCTGGACGGCCTGGCGCATCATCGTCAGGCCAGCGGCCTGCCTGCGCTGAGCGTCCATTGGGACCCTCCGGCGGACAGCAGCGCCGGCGGCGTGGACGGGCAAGCGGGCGGCCTGACGCACACGGGCTCCGCGTCATCGACAGCCGAGGCGGACCGCGAGTGCTGGGCCGAGCTTCTGCGAAGCGGCGAAGCGGAAGGCCTTGTGCTGAAGCGGGCGGAGGCGGACGGACTTGAGGTTCCGCATGCGGAAGTGGACGTCTTCGAACGGCTCCGCCAGGCTCCGCCCGCGCGTCGGCCGGAGGCACTCGCTGCCCATCTGCAGCAAGAGCTGGCAAGGATCCTGTACCTGCCCCGACCGCCGGATCCCGACGCCGGCTTCAGCGAACTGGGGCTGGATTCACTGCGGGCGGTTGAATTCAGCGACCGCCTGCGGAGCCAACTTGGCGACCGTGTGACGGTATCGTCCACCTTGGCGTTCGATTACCCGAGCGTGACGCAACTGGCGCAGCACCTGGCTGGCCGGTTGTGGCCGCGCTCCCGACCGGAGCCGAGACGAGGGCGCCGTCGCGCCCATTCGTCTGAACCGGTGGCCGTGGTCGGGCTCGCCTGCCGTTTTCCAGGTGCGCCGGACAGCCACGCATTCTGGCGATTGTTGGAGCAGGGCGTGGACGCCATCGGCGAGGTGCCGGCAGCACGCTGGAACATCGACGCGTACTACGATCCTGACCCCGACAAGCCCGGCAGGATGTCGACGCGGTACGGCGGCTTCCTTCCGCAGGTTGATTGCTTTGACGCCGAGTTGTTCGGCATTGCGCCGCGCGAAGCTGTCCGCATGGACCCGCAACACCGAGCTCTCCTGGAAGTCGGCTGGGAGGCGTTGGAGCATGCGGGCATCGCGGGCCGTGGTCTCGTCGGCAGCAGGACCGGGGTCTTTATCGGGATCTCGAGCTTCGACTACGCGCAACTGACGGGCGGTGATCTGGACCAGATGGACCTCTACGCCGGCATCGGCGGCGGTCTTGCCTATGCGGCCGGCCGTCTCTCCTACGTGTTCGGGCTTCAAGGTCCCAGCCAGGCGATCGATACGACGTGCAGCTCCTCGCTGGTGAGCGTTCATCAGGCATGTCAGAGCCTGAGGTCGCGGGAATGCGATCTGGCGCTGGCGGGTGGTGTCAACCTAATCCTCACGCCCGCCACCTACGTGTTTCTGTCGCGCGCCAAGGCGCTTTCACCCGATGGTCGCTGCAAGACGTTCGACGCGGCGGCCAATGGATTCTCACGAGCGGAAGGCTGCGGCATGGTGGTGCTCAAGCGGCTGCCCGATGCCCAGCGAGACGGCGATCGGATTCTGGCGGTGATCCGCGGCAGCGCGGTGAACCATGATGGGCCCTCAGGCGGGCTGACGGTTCCCCATGGCCCGGCGCAGCAGCGCGTCATCCGGGCTGCGCTCAGACAGGCCGGCTGCAAGCCTTCGGACGTCAGCTATCTGGAAGCGCACGGGACGGGCACGAAGCTCGGCGATCCGATCGAGGTGCAGGCCGCCGCCGCCGCATTGGGCCGCGGCCGATCGCCGGAGCATCCGCTGCTCATCGGATCGGTGAAGACCAACATCGGCCACTTGGAAGCCGCGGCAGGCATCGCCGGCTTGATCAAGGTCGTCCTCGCCATTCAGCACGACGTGATCCCGAGACAACTGCACTTCAGACAGCCGAACCCGCATATACCGTGGGATAGGTTGCCGATACGGGTCACAAGCGAGCCCGAGCCGTGGCCGCGCCGTCGTCGGCTGGCGGGAGTGAGTGCTTTTGGCTTCTCCGGGACCAATGCCCATGTCGTGCTGGAGGGACCGCCTGCGAGTGACGGCGTGCCCACGCCGAGCCGACCGGACCGTCCCCACCACTTGTTGGTGCTCTCAGCCAAGCAGGACGACGCCTTGCGCGAGCTGGCCGGGCGTTACGTGGGTTGGCTGGAGGAACATCCGGAGGCCAGCCTGGCGGACGTGTGTTTCACCGCCGGCGCGGGGCGCAGTCACTTGGAGCAGCGGGCGGCTCTGGCGGCCCACTCCACCGACCAACTCAGGCAGCAATTGACACACCTGCAGCTCGGCCGGCCGACCGCGGGGCTGCTGACCGGTCGCGCTGCGGGCAAGCCCCGGACGGCATGGCTGTTCACGGGGCAGGGCAGCCAGTACGCGGGCATGGGCCGTGAGCTCTATCAGACGCAGCCCGTCTTTCGCGACGTGCTCGATCAGTGCGCCGAGGTGCTCGCGGGTCAACTGAAGCGTCCTTTGCGGGAGGTGATTCTCGAGGACGGGGATCTTCTCGACACGACACCCTATGCCCAGCCGGCGCTCTTCGCGCTCGAGATGGCTCTCGCTCGTTTGTGGCAAAGCTGGGGTATTGAGCCGGACGTGGTCCTGGGGTACAGCGTGGGGCAGTACGCGGCGGCGTGCGTCGCTGGGACGCTGCGCCTGGAAGACGGTGTGCAGTTGGTCGCCAAGCGCGCGGAGTTGATGGGCCGTCTGCCCCCGGGCGGCGCGATCGTTGCCGAGCAGGTCCTGGATGAGTTCGAGGCGTCCATCGCCGCGCTGGCGGGGTCGGACATCGCGGTTCTGCTCGAGATCGGCCCCCAGCCAGTCCTCTTGGGGATGGCCGCGCATGTCTGGCCGCAGCACGCGGCGCCGGCGCTCGTCGCTTCGCTCGGTGCGGGCAAGGGTGACACCGAACAGATGCTCGAGGCTCTGGCTGCGTTGTACGTGCGCGGCGTGACGCCCGATTTTGAGGCCTTCGACCGACCGTGGTCCCGACAGAAGCTCTCCCTGCCAACCTATCCGTTCCAGCGGCAACGTTATTGGGTCGAGACCCAGCGCCGGCCGGACGCCGCCGAGAACCCGCCGGCCGTCGGCGCACGCGTTGATGAGCTGCTCTACGAAGTGCAGTGGCGGGCCCAACCGCGTGGTGGCGCACACGCGGGTTTCCTGAACCCGCCGGCCGAGATCAAGCGCCGGGTGCAACACGCGATTGACCGGCCTCGCGAAGAGGGACCGCACATCGTCGATCCGGCGTGGCGGGCCGATCTGGACGATCTGAGTTGCCGCTACGTTCTGGAAGCGTTTCAGCGGTTGGGCGGTCCTTGGGCGCCAAGCAAGCGCGTGGACGTCGACACATTGGCCGAGGCGTGGGGCGTTGATGTCGCCTACCGCCGAAAGCTGCTCAGCCGACTCCTGTCGGTGTTGGGTAACGGGGGCTGGATCCACCGGGAGGGGGCCGGATGGCGCCTGCCCGCGCAGTGGCCGCCGACGCAGGCGGACGAGCGGCGGAGCGAGCTGCTGCGGCGAGACACGTGGGCGGAAATCGAATTGACGCTCGTCGGACGGTGCGGCGCTCGGCTAGCCGATGTCTTGACCGGCAAGGCAGACGCGCTGGAGTTGCTGTTTCCGCGACAGGGGCTGGGTGCGCAAGACGTGTATCGCGTCTCGCCGGACGCGGCGGCCGGCAACCGTTTGATGCAACAGGTATTCGAGCAGGCGGCTGCCTCACTGCCGTCGGGGCGCAGGTTGCGGGTTCTGGAGATCGGCGCGGGAACAGGAGGCACGACCGCATCGGTGCTACCCGTGCTGCCCGCGAATCGTTGTGATTACGTCTACACCGATGTGTCCGCCGGGTTCTTTGCGGGCGCAGCGCAACGGTTTGCCGAGTATCCGTTCGTCAGTTACCGCACGCTGGACGCCGAGAGAGACGCGGAGTCCCAGCAAGTCCGCGCACATGAGTTCGACATCGTCCTGGCCGCCAATGTCCTGCACGCGACGCGGGACATCGAAGCGACTGTGCGGCATGCGCGCCGACTGCTGGCGCCGGGCGGCTGGTTGGTCCTGCTCGAAGCGGTGCAGCCCCGGGCTTGGCTGGATGTGACCTTCGGTCTGCTGGAAGGCTGGTGGCGGTTCGACGACCGCCTGCGCTCGAACTACCCCTTGATGGATGCCGAGCGATGGGTCGGCGTCTTGAACAGCGAAGGGCTCGCCGTCGAGTCGCTGGCTCCAGGCGTGTCCGCGGACCAGGCGCTGCTCCTGGCGCAGGCCCCGTTCCAGCTTCCGTCGAGCGGTGCGCAGCCGGCGCGAGAACGCGCCACGTGGTTGATTCTGGCGGGCCGGGACGGCGTGGGAGCGACTCTTGCCGAGATGCTGCGGTCGCGCGGTCTGCGGTGTCAGCTTCTTCGCCGAGAGGATGCGGGCGACTCGTCGAGCGGTTTCGAGCGCGTCCTGGCCCAACTCGCTGTGAGCCCGGATTCACCCAGGCACATCGTTCATCTCTGGAACCTGGACGTCGCACCGGTTCCCAGTGCCCGGGCGTTCCGGCAGGCCGAACAGGTGGCTCTGATCACTGCCTCCTTGATGCAGGCGATCGAGCGGCGCGCCGAGCCGGCCCGTGTCTGGTTTGTCACTCGAGGATCGCAATCCGTTCTGGAGAACGAGAGCACGGCCCCGCAGCAAGCCTTGCTGTGGGGAATGGCGAAGGTGGCGTCGATTGAGATGCCGGAGCGTTGCCACGGACAGATCGATTTGCCGCTGTCGGTCGAGCCTGCCGATCTGGAGACGCTTGTCGAAACGCTGCTGGACGCCGGTGGGGAAGACCAGTTGGCCATTCGCCGCCACGGACTCTACGCTTCCCGCCTGACTGCGCTGCCTCGTTCACGCCCGGCGGGAGAGTTGGTGTTGGGCGATGAGGAGAGCTACCTGATCAGCGGAGGACTTGGTCAGCTGGGACTGCAAGCCGCCCGGTGGCTCGCGGAACGGGGGGCAAGACATCTGATTCTGAACTCCCGCACGCCGCTGCCCGACGCGGACGCGGGACCGCGCGCGGCGGGCGACGTTCTTCGGCAGCGGGTCGAGGAGGTGGAGTCGCTCCGGCGCGCGGGCGTCGCGGTGCACGTGCTTGCGGCCGACGTGAGCGATGCGGAAGCGCTGAGGGCCGCCTGGCAACGGCTGGAGGTCCCTCCCCTGCGCGGCGTGATCCATGCGGCCGGCGTTGGCGATCTCCAGCAGCTGAGCGAGTGGTCCGCTGACTCGTTGCGAAGGGCACTCTCCGCAAAGGTCCACGGGGCCTGGAACCTGCACGAGTTGACGGCGGGCCAGGATCTGCGTTTCTTCGTGAACTTCTCGTCGGCATCGTCCGTGTGGGGAGCGCCCGGCCAAGCCGCGTACGCCGCCGCCAATGCGTTCCTGGACAGCTTGGCCCACTATCGACGCGCTGCCGGCCTGCCGGCACTGAGCGTGAACTGGGCCCGGTGGTCGATCGGCGCGACGACCCGGGAACATCACCAGTCGATGGAGGCGCTGGGGTTGCGCGCGTTCCGCCCTGCAGAAGCACTTGCCGCTCTTGCCCATCTGCTCGCCCGAGGCGCCGCGCAAGCGGTCGTCGCAGATGTTGACTGGAGCCGGTTCAAGGCGATCTACGAGTCCCGCAGCAAACGCTGCTTGTTTGCGGAAATCGACGTGCCGGCGGCCGGTCCAGCGCCTGAAGCCGGCGCGGTGTCGCACGGCGTCTTGCTGGATCGCCTGCGCGATGCCGAGCCCTCCGAACAAACGACTGCGATGGTGGGACATCTGCAGCAGTTGGTCTCCGAGGTGCTGCAGAGCAGGACGACGCCCCAACCGGACATCGGGTTCTTCGACCTGGGAGTTGACTCCCTGATGGCGGTCGAACTCCGCAATCGTCTCCAGTCCGAGCTGGGCGTCGAGCCGCCGCTTCCGGCGAGCCTGGTGTTTGACCACCCCACGATCCAAGCGCTGGCCGATCATCTTGTCGAGAGGGTGAGCCCCTCGGTGGCGCAGTCCGGCGCGTCGGCACCATCCAGTCGGGCTGCGGAACTCCCCCGCGACCTTCAGGAGCCGTTGGCGATCATCGGACTGGGCTGCCGATTCCCCGGAGCCGCGAGCGTGGAGGAGTATTGGACGCTGCTGCGGGAAGGAACGGACGCGGTGAGGAGCGTGCCGTCAAACCGCCGCGAGATGCGGAGCGAACCAGGTGACATGTACCGCATCGATTACGGCGGATTCCTCGACGAGATCGACCTGTTCGATCCGCTGTTTTTCGGAATCTCGCCGCGGGAGGCTGCCGACATCGATCCGCAGCAGCGATTGCTCCTGGAGGTGAGCTGGAGTGCGTTCGAGCATGCGGGGCTGCCTGTCGAGCAGTTGGCGGGTGCGGCTGTCGGCGTGTTCGTCGGTATTTCCCAAATGGAGTACGGCCAGCTGCTCTACGAACGAGAGCGCGATTTGGGAATCCATGCCGTCACGGGAATTCCGCTGAGCGCCGCGGCGGGCAGATTGTCCTACACCTTCGGCTTCCAGGGACCCGCCCTGGCGCTGGATACGGCCTGCAGTTCGTCGCTGACCGCCGTGCACCAGGCCTGCAACAGTCTCCGGATGGGGGAATGCGACATCGCCCTGGCCGCAGGCGTGAACGCCATCATTACACCGCGCGCTACTCGCGAGTTGGTGAAGGCCGGCATGCTGTCGCCCGACGGACGATGCAGGACGTTCGACGAGGACGCAAGCGGGTTCGGCCGAGGGGAAGGGTGCGGGGTCGTGTTGCTCAAGCGACTCTCGGATGCCGAACGAGATGGCGACTCGATCCTGGCCGTCATTCGCGGCAGCGCCTGCAACCAGGATGGGGCCACCAGCGGGTTCACGGTCCCCAGCGGGCCCTCACAGGAACGCGTGATTGCCGCGGCCATCCGACAAGCCGGTGTAGACCCTGAGATGGTCGACTATCTCGAGGCGCACGGAACGGGGACCCGCCTTGGGGACCCGATCGAGGTGCAGGCGGCGGCGGCGGTACTGGGGGCTGGACGCACGCGGCAGCAGCCTCTGCTGATCGGCTCGGTCAAGACCAACCTGGGTCACCTCGAGTCGGCGGCAGGGATCGCCGGCTTGATCAAGGTGGTGCTGGCGATGCAGCACCATCTCATTCCCAAGCACCTTCACTTCAAGAACCCCAGCTCGCACATTCCCTGGGAGCGGCTTCCCGTCAAGGTGGTGGATGAGGCGACACCGTGGCCCGAGCGAGCGCACGCGCCCCTGGCCGGCGTCAGCTCTCTCGGCGCGAGCGGTACGAACGTGCACGTCGTGCTGGAAGGGCCTCCGTCTTCGCCTCGCCAGGATGTTCCCCGACTTCGCGATCGGTCCCACCACGTGCTGACGCTCTCGGCCAAGACCCCGCAAGCCCTTCGGGAGCTCGCCGCACGTTATCGGCAGTGGCTGGACGTCCATCCCGGCGCGCAGCTTCCCGATGTGTGCTACGCAGCGGCGGCCGGCCGGAGTCATTTCCCGCATCGCGCCGCGCTCGTGGCGGCGTCGTTGGACGAAGTGCGGCGCCTGCTGGAGAGTCTTGAGGGCGACCGGCCCGCCCCGGGAATGTTCCTCGGGCACGCCGGCTTGCCTCCCAAGACGGCGTGGCTCTTCAGCGATCAAAGCGCCCTGTCCATGACGATGGGGAAAGAGCTGTACGAGACGCAGCCGGTGTTCCGCGAGGTGATCGATCGGTCGGCGGGACTTCTTTCGCCGACGTGGGACGTGCCGCTGTCGCAGGTGCTGTTCGAGGACGGCACCCTGCGGGGCGACCCGGCCTTCTCCCAGCCCGCCTTGTTCGCCTACGAGATGGCTCTGGCCCGTCTCTATCAGAGTTGGGGGCTACACGCAGACGTGCTGTGGGGCTACGACGTCGGTCAATACGCCGCGGCGTCGGTCGCTGAAGTGCTGACGCTCGAAGAGGGTCTGCAGCTGCTGGCTGAGCGCGGCCGGTCTATCGGCTCTCATGCCTTTCGTCCGGCTACCCGGACGCTCGTCAGCAATTTCGACGGCCGGCCGATCTTACGCGGCCAGACTCTGAGTGCGGCCGACTGGCATCGAAGCGCCAGAGAGCCCGTGCCATTCGCCCGCTGCGTGCAGACATTGAAGGACCTGGGCTGCGAGCTGCTGCTCGAGGTGGGCCCGCAATCCACGCTGTCAGAAATGGCACTCTCCTGCTGGCCCGATGACACGCCGCCGACTCGGATCGGCGTGTCACTGGGCAGCCAGAACGCGGGATACGAACTGTGCCTGGCGATCGCCCAGCTGTACGCCTCGGGCGTCCCCGTTCAGTGGGCCGCCTGGGATGGCCCCTGGCCTCGTCGGAAGCCGTCGCTGCCGACGTATCCGTTCCAGCGGCAGCGCTACTGGTTGCCAACGTCGCCGGAGAAGACGAATAGTCCGCCGAGCGCGCCCAGCATCGCATCCGAGTACTACGACGCGCTGACAACGTCCGTCCTGGCTCCGGATCTGCTCTTCGGTCCTGGCAAGATCGACGATGCGTTTCTCACGTTCGTACCCTTTCCCGAGGTCGTCCCCGGATTTTCATGGATCCGGACGTTTGCCTTTCCCGAAGACGAGACGAACGCCAGCCGTCGCGCGCTCGTCTTCCGGGAACAGCAGCACATGCGGCGAATGCTCTTTCGGCGCGTCGACTTCTCTTCGTGCCGGACGGCGCTCGATTTCGGCTGCGGGTACGGATCGGATCTGGTTCGCCTGGGAAACGAGCACCCGCACCTGGCGCTTGACGGGTTCACCATCTCCGCTCGCCAGTCGGAAGTCGTCGCACAGAAGATCGCCGACGAGCAGCTGCAGCCGCGCGTGCGCGTGTTCCATCGGGATAGTTCCGCCGATGAGTTCCCGGAGCAGTACGACCTGATCTTCGGAGTGGAAGTCGCCTGCCACATCAAGAACAAGGACGGTCTGTTTCGGAACATTGCAGACCACTTGAGTGAGGCGGGCACGGTGGTGCTGGCCGACTTCATCTCCAATGCGCAGTTTGCCATCGAGCACCCGAGCACGTCTTCGTATCTGATCACCCAGGAAGAGTGGGCCCAGTTGTTGTCGCGCCGCGGGCTGGAAGTTGTCGAGTGCATCGATGCGGGCCGGGAGGTAGCGAATTCCCTGTACGAACCGGAACGGGAGGAAACGCTTCGGGAATTGAGCCGGCGCGTGTCCGACGCCAATATCTTCCGAGGCATCGAGTCCTACGTGCAGCTGGGCGAGATGCTGCGGAAGGGCCTGATGCGGTACGTGCTCCTGACTGCGCGGCGTCGGCCCGCATCGGCGGTCGGTGGACTTCTCAGTCTCAACCGCGCGGCGCTCAGCGACTCGGTCGCGTATTCGGACGTTGCCCCGCATCGGTGGCTCTATGACCTGCAATGGCAGCTGGAGGCGGCCCCCCGCGCCACCGGCCTCCCGGGCATGCCGGCCGTACAGCCAGCGCACGGGTCCGCCGCCGGCGCCTGGCTCGTGCTTGCCGACCGGGGAGGCGTCGGCCGGGCGCTGGCCGCGGCTCTTGAGCACAGGGGTGGACGCTGCTGCCTGGTCGAGATCGGCTCCTCCTGGGAGCAGGTGGACGAGCGGTGTTGGCGGATGCCGCCTGGGGATCTCACCGCCTATGCGCGTCTGGTCCGGCAGGTTGTCGAGAGGATGCGCACGCCGCTCGCCGGCGTCGTTCACCTGTGGAGTGTGGACGATCGTCCGCCGACCGAACTGACACCGAAGGATCTCGCCTCCGCCCAGGAGTCCGGCACCACGAGCGTGCTCCTGTTGCTCCAGGCACTCCTGCAGCACGCCGATGCGGGTCAGCCGAGGGTGTGGCTCGTCACTCGCGGCGCGGTGGCGACCGGACCAGTCGAGCCTCCGGTCTCACTGGCGGCATCCTGCGTCTGGGGATTGGGCAGGGTCTTGTCGCTGGAACATCCGCACTTGTGGGGCGGCCTGATTGACCTCGCGCCCGGCGCGGAGGCGGACGAACAGGCTTCGCAGGTGTTGGGCGAGCTTCTGGGCCGGAGCGACGAAGACCAGGCGGCCTATCGCCACGGTCAGCGGCATGTCCCGCGCTTGGTACGCGCAATGGTCCCGCCCGCGCCGCCGCTCTGCGCCTCGGCAGACGCCACGTATCTCATCACGGGCGGGCTGGGCGCCTTGGGCAGCCACGTGGCGCAATGGTTGGTGGAACGCGGAGCGAGAAACCTCGTGTTGTGCAGCCGCCGCGGCGGCGGCGAGTTGGAGGCTCGGTGGCGGGCGGACCATCCGGACGCCGCGGGCTGCAACGTGCGCCTGCTCGGGGCGGATGTCGCCCGCGAGGAGGACGTCCGGCAGTTGCTGCAGACGATTCACGCGGAACTCCCGCCGCTGCGCGGCGTGGTGCATGCCGCGGGGATTCTCAGTAACCAACCACTGGCGCGGATGACGGTATCCGGCTGCGACGAGGTGCTGCGGCCCAAGGTGCAGGGCGCCTGGAACCTGCATACGCTCACGGAACACATGCCCTTGGACCTCTTCGTGTGCTTCTCGTCGATTGCCGCGGTGTGGGGCTCGGCGGGCCAGGCACATTACGCGGCGGCCAACGCGTTTCTGGATGCTCTCTGCCACTATCGACGACACCTCGGTCTCGCCGCCCTCAGCGTCAATTGGGGGCCGATGGCTGACGGGGGAATGCTCGACACACAGTCGCAGACGTGGCTGCAAGAGCGCGGCGTGAAAGCGATGAGACGTGAGGAGGCCCTGGATGTGCTCGAGCAGTTGCTCTGCCACGGTGCCAGCCAATCCGTCGCGGCCAAGGTCGACTGGCCCACTTTTAGAGCCATCTACGAGTCGGCCAGAAGACGGCCTCTCCTGGACGGCCTGGGGCGTCAGGACGAGACCGACGCCGCCCGCAATCTGCAGGTTCCTTCCACCTTCGTCCAACAGCTGCGCGACGCACCGGCGCGTCAGCGCCCGAATCTCCTGCAGGAATACGTGCTCGAACAAATCGCCCGGACGCTGGGATGTTCGCCCGAGCAGATTGGCCCACAACAAGGTTTGTTCGACGTCGGCATGGATTCTCTGACCGCGGTCGAGTTGCGGCATCGCTTCACTACGGATTTGGGCGTGGCGTTTCCCTCCACGCTGCTGTTCGACCATCCCACGGTCGAATCCCTCGTCGGACATCTGAGCGAGGCTGTGCTGCCGCCGGAATCGACGACGGACGAGACCGAGGCGAGCGTCCGTTCGTTGCCCCTATTCCACCGGCCTGGGACCGAGCATGTCGAGCCGAAGGGGCCGCATGCCGATCGGCTGGACCAGATCGACAGTGAAGCGGAGCTGGACGTCCTTCTGTCGGAAAAAGTGTCGCAGATCCTTGGAGCCAAGCATGGCCGCGCAACATGAGGGGATGGAATGGAAGAAGGATGCTCTCCGTGTGATCGAGGCGCTCGAGACTCGTCTTGACTCGCTGGAACGGGCGAGGCGCGAGCCGATTGCGGTCGTTGGCCTGGCGTGCCGGGTGCCGGGGGCGTCGGACAGCGACGCGTTCTGGCGTCTGCTGGATCAGGGGGTGGACGCCATCAGCGAGATTCCGGCGGACCGGTTTGACGTGGAGGACTATTACGACCCGGACCCGGATGCGCCCGGCAAGATCACGACGCGTTGGGGAGGCTTTCTGGACCAGATCGGCGCCGCCTTCGACCCGCAGTTCTTCGGGATCGCCCCGCGGGAAGCGGTGAGCATGGATCCGCAGCAACGGCTGCTGCTGGAAGTGTCCTGGGAGGCGCTGGAACACGCCGCGCTCGCGCCTGCCCGGCTGCGAGGCAGTCGCACCGGCGTGTTCGTGGGCATCAGCAGCTTCGACTACGCGCAACTGCTGGCCTCACAAGACGCGGCGGCCATCGACGCCTACCTGGGAACCGGCGTGGCGCATAGCGCCTCTGTGGGGCGGGTCAGCTATGTCCTGGGGCTGGAAGGCCCCAACCTGGCCATCGACACGGCCTGCAGCTCTTCCCTGGTGGCGGTGCATCAGGCCTGCCAGAGCCTGCTCTCCGGCGAGAGTGACCTGGCGCTGGCCGGCGGGGTGAACGTCATCCTCACGCCGACGGCGACAATCTCCCTCTCCAAGGCGCGGATGCTGGCGCCCGACGGGCGCTGCAAGACGTTTGATGCGACGGCGGACGGGTTCG
>JAEAME010000126.1_pt1 | contig 104361 bp, 74 predicted proteins | sample 8958731 | NCBI WGS metagenome assembly JAEAME01 (sample SAMN16933194, study PRJNA681113) | bioreactor sludge metagenome | isolation source: anerobic bioreactor sludge (Control) | place: India:Bengaluru | collected 2018-10-24
CGGCCATCAGCATCAAGGTGGAAGAGCCTGTATTTGAGTCGCAGACCAAGACCAAACTGGGTTCGCGCGACATGGGGCCCGGCGGGCCTACCGTGAGAACCCACATTTTCAATTTCATCCAGAAAGAGCTCGACAACTACCTTCACAAGAACCAGGAGACGGCCGAGGTATTGCTGCGGCGGATCCAGGAATCGGAGCGGGAACGCAAAGCCATTTCCGGGATCAAGAAGCTTGCCAGGGTTCGGGCCAAGAAGTCGAACCTTCACAACCGCAAGCTGCGCGACTGCCGTATCCATTTCACCGATAACGATGAAAAACGCGAGGAGAGCTGCATTTTCATCACCGAGGGCGATTCGGCCTCCGGATCGATCACCAAGTCGCGCGACGTGGACACCCAGGCGGTGTTCAGCCTCCGCGGCAAACCCCTCAACACCTTCGGACTGACCAAAAAGGTGGTTTATGAGAACGAGGAGTTCAACCTGCTGCAGGCAGCCCTCAACATCGAGGAAACCATCGATGACCTGCGCTATGCCCGGGTGATCATCGCTACCGACGCCGACGTCGACGGCATGCACATCCGCCTGCTGCTGATCACCTTTTTCCTCCAGTTCTTTCCGGAGCTGATCCGCAAAGGCCATGTTTTTATCCTGCAGACTCCCCTGTTCAGGGTACGGAACAAGAAACAGACCCTCTATTGCTATTCCGAGGAGGAAAAGCTGGCAGCCATGGATACCCTCAAAGGAAATCCCGAGATCACCCGCTTCAAGGGATTGGGAGAGATCTCACCCGATGAATTCCAGCATTTCATAGGCCCCGGCATGCGGCTGGACCCGGTCCAGATGAAAAAGCACGAGTCGGTTTCGCAGATGCTGGAGTTTTACATGGGTAAGAACACCCCCGAAAGGCAGGATTTTATCATCGACAACCTCTATATTGAAAAGGATGAAGTGGCATAAGCCCGGCTGGCAGGCAGCGTCCCTGCCGGTACCGCTTCTTCCGGGGGCTTTGTTTTTTTCGCCGGCCATAACACTATATCATGTCAGATCATTCGGAACCGATTCAGGAGAATAAGCCTGAAATGCCCAAGGAGGGAATTGCCTACCTGTCGGGGATGTACCGCGACTGGTTTCTTGATTATGCTTCGTATGTGATCCTGGAGAGGGCCGTTCCCTACGTCATCGACGGACTGAAGCCGGTGCAGCGGCGCATTCTCCACGCCATGAAGGAGATGGATGACGGCCGGTTCAACAAGGTGGCCAACATCATCGGGCAAACCATGCAGTACCATCCCCACGGGGACGCCTCCATCGGGGATGCCCTGGTACAGCTGGGGCAAAAGGAGCTGCTGGTGGAGACCCAGGGAAACTGGGGAAACATCCTCACCGGCGACGGCGCCGCAGCTCCCCGCTACATCGAAGCCCGCCTGTCGAAGTTCGCCCTCGAGGTCCTTTTTAACCCCAAGACCACCGAATGGAAGATTTCGTACGACGGCCGGAAAAAGGAACCGGTGATGCTGCCGGCCAAGTTCCCCTTGCTCCTGGCCCAGGGGGTCGACGGGATCGCAGTGGGACTGGCTTCCAAAATCCTTCCCCACAATTTTCTTGAATTGTGCGACGCCTCGGCGGCATACCTCAGGGGGGAATCCTTTCTCCTTTTTCCCGATTTTCCCACCGGCGGTTCGGCCGACGTGTCAAAATACAACGACGGCCTCCGGGGCGGCGTGATCAAGGTCAGGGCCAAAATCGAAAAGAGAGACAGCAAAACACTGGTCATCACCGAAATTCCCTACGGCAAAACCACCACCTCCGTCATCGAGTCGATCCTCAAGGCGAATGAGAAGGGTAAGATCAAGATCCGGAAGATCGACGACAACACCGCGGCCAACGTGGAGATCATGGTCCATCTTTCCCCCGGGGTCTCTTCCGACAAAACCATCGATGCGCTGTACGCTTTTTCAGACTGTGAGGTTTCCATCAGCCCCAACGCCTGTATCATCGAAGACGACAGGCCCTATTTCATGACGGTTTCCGAGATCCTCAGGAAATCGGTCGATTCGACCCTGCAGTTGCTGAAACTGGAACTGGAGATCAGGAAAAACGAGCTGGAGGAGGCGTGGCATCTGACCTCGCTCGAAAAGATCTTCATCGAAAACCGCATTTACAAAGACAGGGAATTTGAGCAGGCCGGGACGCTCGACATCGCCGTCGCCCATGTCGGCAGGCGGCTGGAGCCTTTCAAACCGGGGCTCCGCAGGGAGGTCACCCGCGAGGATATCCTGAAGCTTCTGGAGATCAAAATGGCCAGAATCCTGAAGTTCAACGCCGACAAGGCGGGTGAATACCTGGGCTCCCTGGAGGAGGAGATGGCCCGGGTGCTGGATCACATCACGAACATCGTCCCCTACACCATCGACTGGTTTGAGAAGTTGAAAGCCAAATACGGCAGGGGACGCGAACGGCGCACCGAACTGCGCAGCTTCGAAAACATCGTGGCGGCCAAAGTGGTGGTGGCCAATGAGAAACTATACATCGACCGGGAAGAGGGCTTTGCAGGCACAGGCCTCAAGAAGAACGAGTATGTGGGCGACTGTTCCGACATGGACGACATCATCGTCATCCGCCGCGACGGGACTTACTTCGTGACGAGGATCAGCGACAAAGCCTTCATCGGGAAGAATGTCATGTATATCAACATCTTCCGGAAAGACGATTCCCGTACCATCTACAATGTGGTCTACCGCGACGGAAAGAGCGGTTTCTCCTACATGAAGCGTTTCAACGTGACGGGCGTGACCCGCGACAAGGAGTACGACCTGACCCAGGGGAACAAGGGGTCGCGGATTCTTTACCTCTCGGCCAACCCCAACGGGGAAGCCGAGGTGCTCAAGGTGTTCCTGAAGCCCAAGGCCCGGATCAAAAAGCTGGTCTTTGAGCAGGACATGGGGGAGCTGGCCATTAAAGGCCGGCAGTCGATGGGGAACATCCTCACCAAATACGAAGTGCACAAGATCACCCTCCTGGAACGGGGGATCTCCACCCTCGGGGGGCTCAAAGTGTGGTTCGACCCCGACGTGCTGCGCCTCAACGCCGACAAGCGGGGCAAATACCTGGGCGAGTTCACGGGCGACGACAAGATCCTGGTGGTTTACAAAAACGGGGAATATGTCCTTCACAACTACGATTTCAGCATCCATTTCGAGAACAACATCCTGGCCATCGAGAAATTCGATCCCGGGAAAATCCTCTCGGTGGTGTATTACGACGCCGAGCAGGAGTATTACTATGTAAAGCGTTTTGAAATCGAGGAGGTGATGAACAAACCGGTCGGTTTCATCGGGGAGTACAGGGACAACAAACTGGTGAGCGTGACCTGGGTGCGTTATCCCCGGCTGGAGATCGAATTCGGAGGCCGGAACAGCGGCCGTGAGAATGAAATCATCGAAGTGGCCGAATTTATCGGCATTAAGAGCTGGAAGGCCAAGGGCAAGCGGCTGAGCAACTACCAGGTGGAAAACATCAGGGAGCTGGAGCCGGTGATCCGCGACGAGCACGATGCCCAGCAAAGCGAGGATCACGGAGTTGATGCAGGCCTTCCCCCCGACGACATCCCCTTTGAAATCGAACGGCCTTCCGATGAGGATGCCAGCCAGATGACTCTTTTCTGACCATGCGGATCTACCTGGTGGGATACATGGGCAGTGGCAAATCCACGGCGGGAAAGCGGCTGGCAAAGCACGCCGGACTTCAGTTCATCGATCTCGACAAATACATCGAAGAAAGGAACTGCCGCTCGGTAGTGCAGATTTTTGCCCGGGAGGGGGAGGAGGCTTTCCGGAAAAAAGAACGCAAAGCCCTCGAAGAGGTTTCAGAGTTCGACAGGGTGGTGGTGGCCACCGGGGGGGGCACTCCCTGCTTCTTCGATAACATGGAGCTGATGAACCGTACCGGCATCACCCTGTTCATCGATCTGGAGGCGGAAGTCCTGGCCCGCCGGCTGTCGGTTTCCAAAACGGTAAGACCTCTGATCCGCGGAAAATCGGGCGAAGAGCTGGCCCTTTACATTGCGGAGAGCCTGGCCAGGCGGCGGCCCTGGTACGAAAAAGCCCGGCTGAAAGTCTCCTCCCCCGATTTCTCCCCCGGGGAGATCCTGGATCAAATCGCCGACCCCTGAGGCTTCTCCTTTCCTCATCCTTTCCGGGATGCCATGCCCGTCAGCAGGTACCGGAGGCGGGACTGTCATCTGAGCATCTCCTGTCCTCCCGTCACCGGGATCGCCTGTCCCGTCTCATATTCCTGCTCAATGCAGTAAAAGATCGCTCTGGCCACATCTCCGGGCAGGCAGCCCCTGCCGGCCGGGACCTGCCCCTCGTAATGGCGCTTTACGTCGGCCACCGTGCGGGCCCCCTTGATCTTCCCCGCAGCCAGGTACTGGGTGAACAGCCCCTTTTCGGGGTCTGACCACAGCGGACCGTCAAAATAATTTCCCGGACAGATGGCATTGACTTTTATGCGGAAAGGCATCAGCTCCAGGGCGAACGACTGCGTTAGCCCGATGCCGCCGAATTTGCCTCCTGCATAGGCGAAATTCTTGTTGCTGCCCCGGAGTCCCGATTTGGAGTTGATCTGGATGATGTCCATAAAAAGCCCCGGATTGTGAAGATGCTGCAGCTTCATCACCCCGGCGGCATATTTGGCGCAATAAAAAAAGGCGTTGTAATTCACCCGGGTCATCAGGTCGAAGGTTTCGGGGGTCATCTCCTCCAAACCTCCGGCCTTCAGGATGCCGGCATTGGATACCATCACGTCGATACCTCCGAAGCGGAGGACGCTCTTGCGCACCATTTCCGCGACCGAGGCGGGATCGGAAACGTCGACGGACACGAAGAGGGCCCGGTTTTTCCGCCCCTGCCGGTTCAGGGAGGCTGCAAAAGCCTCTCCCTTTTCCCTGTTCAGGTCGGCCACCACGATGTGGGCGCCTTCGCGGAACAGCAGTTCCGCAATGCCGGCCCCGAAGCCCTGGGCGGCGCCGGTAATCACCACGATCTTATTCTCCACCCTGCCCGGTTTGTTTTCTCCGCGGGCCACCTTTTTGCGGTAGTTTTCCACCTCCCAGCTTTCAATGAAGGTAACCTGGGCGGGAGTCATCGGGTGGGGGCCGCCAAAATGCAGGGTTAAAAGAGCTATACGGGTGAAATCAAGGACCAGATCCCGGAGAATATCGAGAGCGGCCGGCGAGTCGTCGGCCACGATCACCCCCGCATCGCGTATGAAAATCACCTTCGGAGGGAATCCTTTCCTCTGCCGGTAATCAGCGATGGCCTCCCCGAGTGCCTTCAAAAGCTCCTCTGCATGGCCGGCCTGTTCGACAAAAAGAAACTCCGACTGACAGTAAACCATCTGGTCGGGAGTGAAAGGACGGGCGATGGATTGAAAGGCGGCGGCATCGCAGATGAAAGGGGCTACCAATCGGTCATGGAAAGCCATGGCGACCTTCACCGCTCCGTCCGACAACATCATGCGCACGGCAGGCAGCAGCTCTGCGAGCAGGGGCGACGGCACCAGGGAGCCGGTTTCCGGGAGTTCCGGTATCTGCTCCGTGATTTTGGCTTCAACGGTTGCATACAGGCCATAAATCTCTTCGATGCTGCCGGCGGCCGCAAATACCCCGTGGTTCTGGATGAACACCAACCGGGGATCCCTCCCCAGCCGTTGCCGGTAGTCCAGGATTTTTTCCCGGATGATGGTGAAAAGCACAAATCCGGGATCGGAATAGGGCACATACAGCGCTTCCTCACCGAAAAGAAGCTTCACCCGGGAGGCGGCATCCGCGCTGCAGAGCACTCCGTTGGCCAGGGTGGGATGGGTGTGGACCACAAAGGCGTAGTTGAAAAGGTCGTGCAGCGAGGTTTCCACAGAGGGCCTCAGGCCGGTTTCAGGGTTCAGGCGGCTGGCCATCAGCGCCTCTTTCACCCGTTCTTCGCGCACGACGGGATCGGCCGGTAACTCCATCTCCGGCAGGGCGGCCAGCCGGGTGCGGTCCATGATGCAGAAGCCCTCCTCCCCGATGGTGGACAGGCTCACCCCGCTGGCCTTGATGTAGAGCCGGTCGCGGCTCTTCCAGGAGGTATTGCCCCCCCCGGCGATGACATACTCTTTCCGGCCGCCGAAATACCTCGATACGGCTACCAGGTCCCGGATCTGCTGCTCCATTTCTTTACCTGTTTATGAATCGTGCGATGACTTTCCTGCCAAGGGCTGCCAGCTCCCTGAGTTCTCCGGGCGCCGGTAAACGGCCGGCCGGAAAAGCCGGTAGGCCGTGGGCGGTGAGATACTGGTGGGCCGCCACGATGGCAGCCCCCTCCTCGTTGATCCGCAAAAGTTCCTCATCCAGCGCCACCCCCCCCCTGGCGCATACCGTCAGCGGTTCCAGCAGCGGACTGTTGTGCTCCGTGCCGAAGGTAATCACAAACCCCAGCGACCGGAACAGGGTGACGAAATCTTTCAGAATCCGGAAATCGTTCCGCCCCGGGATCAGCTCTACCATCGTTATACCCTTGCCGGCCAGGCTGGCTGCCATTTCCGGCCAGTCGGCCTCGAATCCCGTGAAGTTCCCCCGGGCATCGTCGAGCAGCACCGGGTAACAGGGAATCCCCCCCGCATCCAGGATGATCTCCCGCACCGTTTCCAGACTCAGAAAGGCCTTTTCATCCTCCTCCACATAAGCGGGTCCTCCCGATTTCAGCAGGTTGTTGCGGATCTCGTTTTCCAGGGCTGCCTGGTTGCCGGGGGCGAAAGCGGGCTTTTTACCGCCATAGAGAAGGGTCAGACACTCCCTGACGGCCTCCTCATCCCCGCATCTGTCAAAAAGAGCCTGCCGGATGGCTGTCGCAATGTGCCTCTCGCGCAGCATATTCCGGGCAAGTCTCCGCTGCAGGTCGTCCGCATCGAAACGCAGATCCGGCATCAGTTCCTCCAGGTAATGGTTCAGCTTCTCCACCATCCTGCGGGTCTGGAGATTGCTTTCGGTTTGCAGCGACGCCATCCTTCCGGCGCTGACCGCACCCATCCGCTCCGGATACCGGAGCCCCTTGCCGCTGAGGTAGGTACGGCCCGGATTCACCGGATCGTTTACCCGTATTCCCAGCCGCTGCTCCTCTTTCTGCAACGCCATGAACTCGATGTTGAAAAGCGGAAACACCCTGTGCTCCAGGGCCAGTCCGGCAAACTCCCCGTATCCTCCGGTGGTGTTGAAATCGTTGATCCCCAGCACCGAAATCCCCTCTTCCCGCGCCATCCGGAAGGGCTGGTCCATATCGCGGAAGGCGCTGAACGAATGGGGCGTGTGGATGTGGCCGTTTACTTTTATAACCCCGCCCCGTTGTCCTGGCTCTTCCCCGGACCCGCCGGCCTCAAGGGGCAGGTATCCCGGATAAATGGCTTCTCCTGGTACCATCTGCGTCGTTTTGGTGCAAAATAACTAAAAAAAAACTTCCCTCCAATGGCCGGTCAGGGCGTAAACCTCTTATGCGGCCTGCGCCGGGCTTCGCTGCAGGGAGCCGCAGCCTTTCATGTCCGCTGCCATGGGCTGCCGGCCGGAAAACGACAACCCGGTGCCGGTGCTTCCGGAACAACGGCCGGGATTCCGTTCATTTCGGAAACGCCGGTAATAACCGCTCCGCTCCTGCCCCCGGGCCATCCCACCGTCTGGCATCCCTGTTTAACATGGGCAAACGCTTGTTTATAACCGCGGAAATGTCATTGTAAAATACAGATATCCAGCAATGTGATAAATCGTATGAAAAAACCTCCCCGGTTGATTGTTTATTATTTGGATTTTCTCTATATTTTTGCTGCCCAAAAACCGCAGGGTGGCACTGGTTCCGGCGGTTATCATGAAACACGATAATTCGGATGGTAAGAAAAATAAATCTGCTATTCCTTTTGACTGTATCGTGCCTTTTGTTATCGGGCAGGGCATCAGCGGGGATACCCGGGGCTCCGGCAACCGGGCCGTTGCCCGACATTGCTTCCGGTATGCCCTTGTCCGATTCGCTGGTTCTGGGCCCTGAATTCAGGACGCCGCTCGATCCCATTCCTGCTTCTGAAAGGGAGCCTCCGGGTTTCAGGGATATTCTGGGGCAGTTTGTCGTTCCGGTGAAGGGGCATGTAATAAGCCGGTATGGCATGCGGAGGGGCAGAATGCATACGGGCACCGACCTGAAGCTGAACCTGGGAGATACGGTGTATGCGGTTTACGCAGGAAGGGTATCGCGGGCAACCCGCTATTACGGATACGGAAACCTGGTGGTGCTGAACCATTCGCACGGGCTGGAGACCTATTATGCCCATCTTTCGGCGATGCTGGTCGGGCATGGCGACAGCGTGGTGACGGGGCAGCCTGTGGGGCTGGGCGGCCGGACCGGCAGGGCTACCGGCAATCATCTTCATTTTGAAATCCGGGAAGACGGCAAAGCTTACAATCCGGAACTGGTATTCGATTTCGGCATCAAAGGGGTCAGGCCTTTCCCGGAAGGGGGCGAATGCATGGCCGGCCTGGCCCGGTCTGCCGGAACCGGCGGGGAGATCCATCTCACTCCCCGGGGCAACTCCTATGCGGCGGAATTGGCTTCGGCTCCCATGGCCGAATATGTGATCAAGGCCGGCGATTCCCTGTGGGATATCGCCCGCCAGTTCAATACCACGGTGTCAGCCCTCTGCGAATACAACAACCTGACCACCCGATCCGTGCTGCGCATCGGGAGGGTGCTGAAAATCATCCCCTCCGAATAGCGTAACGCTGAGGGAAGTGTCCTCCGGTGTCAGATTCCCCGGGCGTTGCGGTCGAGCTGTTCGGCTTCCGAAAAATCATGGGTGGGCGTGTGCCCCTTCAGTGGTACAATTCGTTCGTGGATGGCGTCGATGATCCAGGAGGGTTGCGGGAAGAAGTGCTCCTCCAGTTCGTAAGCAGGAGTGATCCAGTTGCGGGAACCCACCACCACCGGCGGGGCGTCGAGGTAGTCGAAGGCCAGCTCGGTGATGGTCGAAGCCAGCTCCCGCATAAAGGAACAGCGGGCGGAGGCGTCGCCCGAAATGACGATTCTCCCCGTTTTCTTCACCGATCCGATCACCGTTTCATAGTTGAAGGGGACCAGCGACCGGGCGTCGATCACCTCGGCCGAGAGTCCGTATTTCTCCTGCAAAATGCCGGCCGCTTCGATAGCACGGTAGAGGGTTGCGCCGACGGTGAGAATGGTCACATCCTCTCCCGGCCGCTTGATGTCGGGTTCGCCCAGCGGGATCTCGTAATAGCCGGCCGGCACCCCCTCCTTGCGGAACATCTCGCCGATGTCGTAAATGCGCTGGCTTTCGAAAAATATGACAGGGTCGGTTCCCTGGAGGGCGCTGTTCATTAAACCTTTGGCGTCGTAGGGCGTTACCGGGAACACCACCTTCAACCCCGGAATGTGGGCCGCCAGGGCTGTCCAGTCCTGCGAATGCTGCGCCCCGTATTTGGAGCCCACAGAAACCCGCAGAACCACCGGCATCTTCAGCACGTTGCCGCTCATGGCCTGCCACTTGGGCAGCTGGTTGAAAACTTCGTCGCCCGCCCTTCCCAGGAAATCACAGTACATGATCTCCGGAACAACCCGGCCTCCGCACATCGCATAGCCGATGGCCGTGCCTACGATGGCCCCTTCGGAGATGGGCGAATTGAAAAGCCGGTGGTAGGGAAGCGCTTCGGTAAGTCCCCGGTAAACGGCAAAGGCTCCGCCCCAGTCCCGGTTCTCCTCCCCATAGGCGATGAGGGTGGGATCTTTGTAAAACCGGTCTATAATGGCCTCGAAGATGCCATCGCGCAGCACATAGTTCCGGATCTTCGAGTGGGGTTTCCCCTCCTTGTCGAAGGCGTATCGCTCCCTGGTGGCCAGCTGCCTGATGCGGGGGTTTTCCTCCAGGGGATGGCAGGCCTCCGGTACGCCTTCTGCCATCCGGTCGGCGGAGCCTTCCGAAAACATCATCTCCCCGATAAGGTTGGGCCGGGCGTACAGGTTCATCCGCGGCGACACCTCATCGTCGGTGGCCAGTTTCAGCGCCCAGCCGATCAGTTCCCCGGTTTCCTGCCTGATCTGTTCCAGTTGCAGGGGCTCCGCCACTCCCGCCCGAACCAGTTCGTTGCCGAACCAGCCGATCGAGTCGGCCTGTTCCCAGGCCTCCACCTCTTCTTTGGAGCGGTAGGAGGAGGCGTCGGAGGGCGAATGGCCGCTGTACCGGTAGGTCAGCACGTCGAGCAGCACCGGACCCCTTTTTTCTTCCAGGATCTGGCGCTTCCGGCGGTAGGCGTCGATGACGGCCAGGGGATTGTACCCGTCGACCCGCTCCGCATGCATCTGGTCGCCGTTGACCCCGGCCCCGATGCGGGCGGCGATGCCGTACCCCATGGTTTCACCGGCGGTCTGGCCTCCCATGCCGTACTGGTTGTTCATAATGTTGACGATCAGCGGAAGACCCCCCTTCATATCCTCCTCCCACAGCGAGTGGAACTGGTCCATGGCCGCAAACGAAAGCCCCTCCCATACCGGCCCGCAGGCCATGGAGGCATCCCCGATGTTGGCCACAACAATTCCCTTTTTGCGGTTCACCTTTTTGAACAGGGCCGCTCCCGCGGCAATGTCGCCCGAACCGCCTACAATGGCATTGTTGGGGTAGACGCCGAAGGGGGTGAAAAAAGCATGCATCGATCCCCCCAGCCCCCGGTTGAAGCCGGTCTCCCGGGCGAAAATCTCGGCCAGGGTGCCATACACCAGAAACCGGACGGCCAGCTCCCGGGTCGTCCCTTCATGGCCCGCCAGCACCGGACGAAGGGTCGTCCCGCCGAAATGCGATTCCATGATCTGCATCAGCGCCTCTTCGCCCAGCTGGTGAATCGCCGACAATCCCTTGGCCAGGATCTCCCCGTGGCTGCGGTGAGACCCGAAGATGAAATCATCCACCGTCAGGGTGTAGGCCATTCCCACGGCCGCCGCCTCCTGGCCGATCGACAGGTGGGCCGGCCCCGGATGGTTGTATGCAATGCCGTTGTATTCCCCCCGCGTCTTGATCAGGTTGAGCATGGTCTCAAACTCCCTGATCACCATCATGTCGCGGTAGATACGCAGGAAATCGTCGTCGGTGAAAAATTCCTTTTCCTCTCCGATGGTTTTGTTGTACCGGTTGACCGGAATGGGGCTGAATTCGAGAAAGCCGGCTTTTCGAAGCTCGGAAGGGCTGATAAACAATGACTTAGGCATGGCTTTATTTTTTTTCTGATGGGTTGACGGATCCGGCAGCCCCCGGGGGCGGGGCTATACGGTCAGGTTTTCGATCTGTGAACGGACTTCGGCCAGAAAACGGGTGGCTTCGCCGCCGTCGAGGGCACGATGGTCGTAGGTCAGCGACAGCCCGACGACCGGCACGATGGCATAGACCCCCTCGCCGACCTCCACCGGGCGGGGCACAATGGCGCACACCCCCAGGATGGCGGTTTGCGGCAGGTTGATCACCGGGGTGAACATCTCCACCCCGTAGTTTCCCAGGTTGGAAACGGTGAAAGAGGCGGCTTCCGGTTGCAACAGGTCGGGATTGATGCTTCCTTTCCGGCATTCCCCGGCAATCCGGCGCAGACGGGCCGACAATCCGGTCACCGACAGGTCGTCGGCATCGCGCAGGGCGGGGACCATCAGCCCCCGGTCGGTGTCTACCGCCAGCCCCAGGTGTACCTTGCTGAACTGGCGGAGCCGGTCTCCAAGGAAGTGGGCGTTCACGGAGGGATATTTCTTGAGGGCGCGGATCACCGCATAGCACAACAGATCGTTGAGGGTCACGTTGTCGGCCAGGACGCCCGACTCAAAGTCCTTTTTGAACTGCCTGCGCGCAGCCAGCAGTTTGCGGGCATCGGCGCCGAGATGGTGGGTCAGCTGGGCGGAGTTCTGCAGCGACTGGTGCATGGCGCTGGCGATCAGCTTGCGGATGTGGGTGAGCGGTTTGTCGGCATATCCGCTTCCCGGCAACAGGGCGGTCTCCGGACCCCCGGATGGCGCCGGCTGCCTGTCACCGGGGCTTACCGGCGCGGCAGCCGCCGGCACCGCCTCTGGAACTGCCTGTGCAACAGCTTCAACAGAACCGGTTCCCGCCGCTGCGGCTTCCTCCACGTCGCGGGCGATGATCCTCCCGTGCGGACCGCTTCCCTGCAGGGCGGCAATGTCCAAACCCATCTTCAGGGCCATGTTCCGCGCCAGGGGCGATATGTGGATCCGGCCCGCCGCCGATGGCTCCGGCATCACCGGAAATTCAACCACCTTGGCCGGTTCCTCCTCCCCTGAATCGTCCGCCTTCTCCGCGCCCTCCCCGGTGGCCGGCGGCTCTTCGCCCTTCGCCCCGATGACCGCTACCGCAGCCAGTACGGGAACCTCCTCCCCGGCCTCAAAATATCGCGCCAGCAAAATTCCCTCTGCCTTGGCCTCTTCTTCAAACGACGCCTTGTCGGTCTCGTACGAAAAAAGCAGCTCCCCGGCCCTTACCGGTTCCCCCACCTCCTTGTACCAGCTGCCCATGATGCAGCTCTCCACCGACTGGCCCTGCCGGGGCATGATCACCGTTGTCGCCATACCAATTCCGTTTTTTACTTGTATAGACAATCCTTTGCAGGCTCCACCCTTTACAGAACTTTATCAGCCCTGTTCAAGACTTGTTAATCCGGCGTAAAGGTAGAATTTTTTATAACTTGTATATACAAGTTGGCGGATGATGTTAATAAATATTTTAATTTTGGGCGGATGAACGATATACCGCAATACCTGAAGCTGTACGAGATCCTGAGGAAGCACATCCTCTCGGGGATTTATCCGGAGGGTGGCCTGCTGCCGTCGGAGCATGCGCTGTGCGCCATCCACGGGCTTACCCGGCCCACGGTACGGCAGGCCCTGGATTCCCTGGTGAGGGAGCGGCTGATCGTCAAAAAACAGGGGAAGGGAAGCATTGTCTGCAAGCCGATGCAGAACATAGGCATCCTCTCGGTCGAGGGGACGGCTTCCGCCATCGGAGGAAGCCACCTCCGCACCCGCATCATCCAGCCCCCGGTGATCCGTCCCTGGAATCCCGGATTCCCCTTCGAACTGTCGGTTCCGGAGCGCGAATCGGGCTGCATCTATCTTGAAAGGCTCCGCTACGTAGACAACCTGCCGGTCTTTTACGACATCAACCATCTCCCCAACATGAACCTGCCCCGTTTCACCGCCCGCTCGCTCGAAAACAAATCGCTGTTCGAAACCCTGCGGACCATCTACCAGGTACGGGTGACGGGGGGGGAACAACGGCTCCGGGCCATCCGCTGCCCCGGCCCCATCGGAAAACTGCTGGCGGTCCCGGAGGGCGAACCGGTGCTTTACGTCGAACGGAAAATGAATACCAACCGCGAGGGGTTCCATATCTATTCCACCATTTACTTCCACTCGGGCAGCCACTTCGTTTACGGCACCTTCTGACAGCGGGCGGGGCATTGTTAAGTCTGCCCCAAAAACCGGCGGATCGCCGGGAAGAAGGAGACCCGGGGATTCATTTTTTTTCATATTTGCGAAGAGTAATTACTAGAACGGATCGGTCAATGGATGTCTGGAAATTCGGCGGGACTTCGGTGGGATCTCCCGCCAACATGCGGGCGGTGATGAACATCATCACCGTCGGGAAACCCGGGGTGGTGGTTCTTTCGGCCATGGCGGGCACCACAAACGCCCTGGTGGAAATTGCGAGGCTGCTTTCCCTGCAGCAATGCGGGGAGGCCCTGGCGGCGACGGAGGCGCTGGAAGCAACCTACCGAAAGGTGGTGTCAGCCCTCTTTGCCGGGGAGGATGCGGCCAGGCAGGGAATGGCCGCCGTCGTTTCGCAGTTTGAGCAGATCAGGACCTGCGCGGAACAACCCTTTTCGCCCCGGAACGAAAAAATTATCCTGGCCCAGGGGGAACTGCTCTCCACCCGGCTGTTCCACCTGCTGATGGTTGAAAACGGCTGTTCTGCGGTGCTGATGCCGGCGCTGGAGTTTATGCGCACCGACCGCAACGGAAGCGCCGATCCGGATGCCATCCGCACCCTGCTCACCCGCTGGATGGAGCAGGCGCCTGCTGCTGATTACTACATCACCCAGGGATTCATCTGCCTCAACCATCTCGGCGAAATCGACAACCTGGAACGGGGCGGAAGCGATTATACCGCGTCGCTGCTGGGAGCTGCCCTGAACGCACGGGAAATACAGATATGGACCGACATCGACGGCTTCCACAACAACGACCCCCGTTATGTGCCCAACACCCGGAAAATAGACCAGCTCTCCTTCCTTGAAGCGGCCGAGCTCGCCTACTTCGGGGCCAAGATCCTTCATCCCCAGACCGTGCTCCCCGCACGGCTCCACAACATCCCCGTGCGGCTCAAAAACACCATGAACCCCTCCGACAGCGGCACTTTGATCACCACCCACTCCGACGGCAGCGGCATCAAGGCGGTGGCTGCCAAAGACGGAATCACCGCCATCAAGATCCGCTCGGGACGCATGCTCATGGCCTACGGATTCCTGAAAAGCGTCTTCGAGGTCTTCGAACGGTACAAGACCCCCATCGATATGATCTCCACCTCCGAGGTGGCCGTTTCGCTTACCATCGACAACAATAAACAGCTGGAAGGGATATGCAACGAACTGATGCGCTTCGGGGAGGTGGAGATTGATGAGAAGATGAGCATCGTATGCATCGTCGGCGACATCATCCGCGAGGAATCCGGTTTTGCCTCCCGGGTTTTCAACGCCCTCGACGGGATTCCCATCCGGATGATCTCCTACGGGGGCAGCCGTTACAACATCTCGGTGCTGGTTCCCACCACCCACAAGCAATCCACACTCCGGACCCTGAGTGACAAGCTGCTCAGCTGAAGGAAATACCCTGATTTGCTGCCGCCGGCCGGGCAGCCCTTCTGAAAGGCCTTCTTCCGGAAAGGACAGGAGCCAGGAACCGGCTGTACACCGGAAGAGGTCGTTACGACACGGGGGGTATGCCGGCCGCCTTCCTGCAATCAAACCGGATCTTCAGCTCCTTCACCTTCTGGCCTTCCGGAAGACCGGCGGCAATTTAGCAACCCGCCACCGGTGAGTTCCCGGCTATTCCGACGACCTCCTCCCTCCCTTCCGTAATCTCCATCATCCACTCCCGGCAGTCCGCCTTGATGCCGGTAACCCGTGCCGCATAGGGATAACCCTCAGGTTCCGGCCGGTCGCACCGGCAGGCATAATGAAAGAAGGGCAGCAGGAGAACCAGCCGCATCCTCCGTAAAACATATCTACCTGTTTCCATCATCTGGTCGCTCTTTCCCGTCTGCCTCCGATCCTGCTCAAGACTGCGGGTACATCTTCCCCGTGGACAATGACAGGGTTCAGCGCTTCTGTCTGTTGTTGCCGGTTATTGACGGGCCACCGGAATGTGGCCGATTTGTCTGATATCCTCCAGGTTGCTGTAATCGTACAGGAAAAATCCGTCCTCCCCGATCATAAAAAGGTAGCCGTTGACCGGAATGACGTCGTAGGTCCTGATGTTTTTGAAGGTGGCGATGAGGTGGCTGGTAATCTGGGTTTTGTCGGCGGCGTTGAATACCTTCAGCCCCGCCTCGCCATCGCATACGAAGAGAACGTCGCCGTCGATCCCCAGGCCATAGGGGCCCTCCATGGGGTAAAAGGCTACCCTGTAGTTGTTTTTCAGGTCATCAGACAACTTCACCACGTCGAGCTGGTTGACGGTGCTGTTGTTGCAGGCGGTGCCGCCCCGCAGGGTGATGTAGGCATAGCCGCCGGCGATGACCACCGGGTCGCAGCTGGTGGTGTGCATGAAATCGGAGACCCAAACGGGCGCCGACGGGGTCGCCAGGCTGTAAATCCGCATGCCGGTGGTGGTTCCCAAAAACATGTGCTGCCCGTAAATGAACATGGTTTCCACACCCGAGCCCACGCCCTGTTTCCCGATGCTGAAAGGGGAAGCCGGGTCGGTGACGTCGAAGAGGTAAACCAGGTTGTCATCCACTGCATACAGGTTATTGCCGTACAGGCCGAAGCGGGCCATCGACCCCCCGATGCCGAAGCTGTTGCCGGCTCCTCCTGCCCCTCCTCCTGCATTGGTGCTGAAATGGGCAAAGTCCATCTCGGCGTAGGTTTTCCAGGTGGGGTATACCGGGTAATAAACGGATTCCATCTCCTGGCGCACCTTTTTGATTTCCCAATCCACCACCACCCCCTTTTCCTGGTCGATCTCCGCAATGCGCCCGTCGTTCCCGGTGGGGGGAACCGTGTAGGGGAAAACCTTCTTCACCCGGTCGGTTTCCCGGATATTCGCAGGGTCGGAAATGTCGACCGCCACCAGGTCGATGTAGCTGTCGGCAAACAGGATGTTGTTTTTAATGGCGATGTCCATGCAGCCGGGGATTTCAATGAATCCTGCCTTACGCGGGTCGGAGGGGGTGGCGAGGTCGATGAGGTGGACGCCTTTCAACTCCTCCACGACATAAAGGAAATTGTCTTTGAAGTAGATTTTCCCGGGGTTGACCAGATTGCGCGATCCGCTTTTCTTCACGGCGGTGCGGAGGGTTTCATAGCTCATGTAGACGGGCGAGTTGGCGGTGAACACCTCCAGGTAGCGGTCCATGCAGGAGGCCAGGGCAAAGCCCGTCAGGGCCAGGGTGAGCAGACGGATTGTTCTCATGCTGTATCTTTATTTTATTTCGGTCATGAATTTAAAAAAGCCGGAAAGGCACCTGCATCCGCCGGAAACGGGCGTTGCAGGGGCAGGAATTCCGTTTCTGCCGGCAGGGCGGCCTCTCCGCCGGATGCGTCGAACGGTGCTGTTTCTGTTTCCCCGCCATTCTTTGCGTCAGTATATTACCATCCCCAGTTTCAGGGAGAGGCGGTTGTAACCGACGTTGAGTCTGTAATCGTCGCTGGCTTTGTAGTTCAGCCGGTGAAACCGGTAGCCGAACGAAAGGCTGAGCCCCATTCCCTGCCACGATTGTTTCAGGATGCCGAATGACGGGCTGAACAAAAAGCCTCCCCGGGCTTTCAGGGGCTGGGCGGTGGGCTGGACGTACCACCAGTCGATGTATTTGGTACGTACACCCTCGGGCACCACCTCGTAGTAGGAGCTTCGCGATCCCTCCAGCGGCAGCTGGTAGCCCGCCGCCAGCATCACGAAGGGGGTCAGCCCCGCAGGTCGCATCTTGCAGAGCAGGTTGGCGGTCAGCGGAAGGTAGGTTTCCTTCATGAATTCCACACCCAGGCCGCCGCCTGCCGACAACTTCCCGCCGAGCCGGCGGTACAGCGATGCGTTGAAAACCAGGGGGGCCGGCTGGCTGTTGTCCCGGTTCCCGGCCAGGATGCCGACTTCCGTCAGGTTGTACCACACCGGGTCGGGGACCGGCGCCATAACGCCCCCTTTTTCCGGCGTCAGCACGGCCCGGGGCCTGACCGAAGAGATCCTTTCCACCTCTTCCATGTCAAAAACCCAGGTGTTCCTTCCCGATTCCAACCGGATTCTTTTCATGTCGTCCGAAAGCAGATACCTGCCTTTCAGGACCGAGCCGTTCTTCAGGAAGAGGAATCCCCGGTCGTACCCGGGAAGGGCTTGCAACGGGGATTGGCCCTGTGAGGCCAGGGCCGGCAGCAGGACGGCGGCCAGCAGGAGCATTCTGATCATGGGTTGCAGTTTTCCGTAAGATGGAAAAAGAGGGCCGGGGGTTGCGCGGGTTCCGTTTTTTTCTGCCGCGAAACGGGGCGGATCAGAACTGGTAACTGATCCCCGAGAAAAGAGCGATCCGCCAGGGTCGGAAATCCACCTCGCCGCCATGGTTGATGGAATTCAGCGAATAGATGGCCCGGGGCTCGAGCGACAGGCTGAAATGACCGGCCACCGGAGCGCTGATCGCCAGTCCCGCAAGCCCTGAAAAGCTGAAGGTGGAAATGTCGCGGGTGCTGCCCACCTTCTGACGCTCTGCCGGGTTCCCCATATAAACATGGTTCCCGAAGAGCACGTTGGTGGCGATGCCGCTGAGGAGCTCCACCCCGACGCTACGGTCGAGGAGACGGTAGCGGACGGTCAGGGGTATTTCCATGAAGTCGAAGGCCTGGGTGAATTCAGAGGGCGAGAACATGGCGGTGTTCGTGCCGTAGAAGCCGTTGGGAGAGGTGATCAGGCTGGCCTCCGGCGGGGTGGAGGAAAACCGGATCACCCCGGCGGCGCTGTTCATTGTCAGCTCCCCCTGGTTGAGCGAGACGGCCGAGCTGTAATACTTGAGTCCCTCCTGCAGGGTGGCATCCAGATGGTACAGGGTGGCTCCCCCGCCGGCGCGGCTGTTCTGGCCTGTTGCCCTGGAATAGTTCATGCCGCTTTCGACCGACCAGCGCCGGGCCGCCCGGTACTGTACCGACAGCCCTCCTCCGAGGCTGGCCATCAGAGGCGCTTCGGCAGAGGCTGCATTTCCGCCGTAGCTGCCGGCATAGCCTGCCGAATAGGAGGAATAGGCCGGCTGGAAGAGCAATGCGATTTTCCAGGAGTCCTCTTTTCCTTCCTTTTTCTGTGCTAAAGGGGAGATGACGGCGGAAAAGGAGGTTTTTGCGGCGGCGATGGCAGGGGAGGACGGGACCTCCCGGAGGCCGGCGGGGATAAGCCTGTTTTTTTCTTCTTCTTTCAGGGACAGGAGCGCCGGCCGCGGGGGCAGCGAGGCAAGGATAACCGCTTCGCGTAAAAGGGTGCCGGCTGCCGGGGCTGCCGGGGCAGCATTCACGGCCGTACCAGCGTCTGCCGCCGGGAAGCTCCTGTGCAGCAGGGCGGCGGAGGCTTTCCCTCCCGGGGCTGCTGCAGTTTCTGCTGCCAGCCGGATCTCCCCCTTTTCCGCTGCAGGGGGCGCATCGGAAAGAGGAGCCTCCGTTTTCCGGGGCGCCAGAGCGGCACTCTCCGGTGCGGTTTCCGGTTCTACGGCATCCCGGAGAAGTAACCCCGTGAGCAGCGCCGCCAGCAGCAAAGCTGCCGCCGCCGCCCAGCCGACAAACCGGAACCGGCGCACCCTGCCGGGACTTTCCAGCCCCGCGGCGATCCGCTCCCACACCCTCCCCGGCGGCACCGGCGCATAATTCTCCAGTTTGCCACGGATCAGATCATCCAGTCTCTGCTCTTCTTCCATTATGTAGAATACTTCCTGTTCTTCTTCATGCCGCTGTAGCGGTGCTCCAACTTCCGGCGCAGGATCTCCCGCGCCCGCGAAAGGTCCGACTTGGAGGCCCCCTCCGAAATGCCCAGCTCCCGGCTGATCTCCGCGTGCGAATATCCCTCCATCACATACAGGTTGAATACCGCCCTGTAACGCGGCGGCAACTTCTGAATGACCGCCACCAGCTCTTCGGTCTGCAGGTCGGAAAGCGCCCGGTTCTCCCCTCCCGGCGTGTCATACTTCCGGATCTCCTCCACCAGCAGAAGCTTCCGGTTGGTGCGGTACCGGTCGATCGAGGTGGTGACCATGATCCTTCGCACCCAGCCTTCAAACGAACCTTCATGCCTGAAATCCTTCAGCGTGGCAAACACCTTCATAAACCCCTCCTGGAGGTTGTCCTCCGCCTCTGAGCGGTCCTTGGCATACCGCATGCATACCCCGAACATCTTCGGCGCCATCTGCAGGTACAGCTTCTCGCGGGCCCGGTTATCCCCCGATATGCTCCCCTCAATGATATCCCTGAAGTCTTCCAACCCCTCTGCTCAGTTTCCGGTTCAAAAGTAAAGATAATTACCGGCGATTATGCTTTACCGGCCTCCTTCAGGTCAATGTCAGGGCCGATGGTTTTTCCTTTGATGGTTTTCGGGACCTGAAGGTTGCGTCAAAAAAAAACTATTTTCACGCAACAATGCCGGGGATTTAACCGTCTACATCCATGAATGCAGAAGGCTGGACACTGCGGTTCCCGCCGGCCGGCTTGAAACCTGCCGTCCGGGATCTCTCCCGGTCCCGGAGCTACGACATTCATTAACTGGAAAAATTTCTGAAAGCTATGACTACAAAACAACTGATGCTGTTTATCCTTCTGATGACGGCAACCGGCATGTCCTGCCAGAAAACCGGCGATCCCATCCCTCAGGACCTGAAGGAGGTGGCTGAGAAGTCGGCGCAACTGATCGCTGCCGACAACCGGTTCGGACTGGAGCTGTTCCGCCGCGTGACAGCGGAGGCCGGGGAAAACGATAATACGATGATCTCCCCGCTGAGCGTCTCCCTGGCGCTGGCCATGACCTGGAACGGCGCGGTGGGTGACACCAGAAGCGACATGGAAAAGACGCTGCAGCTTCACGGACTCACCGCAGAACAGATCAACCTCGGTTATAAGACCCTCGTGTCGGCTCTTGCCTCTGCCGACCCCGACGTGCAGCTCCGCATTGCCAACGCCATTTTTTACCATCACCTGCTGAAGGTCAGGGCGGATTTCATTGCCGTCAACCGTGATTTCTTCGATGCGGAGGTTACCGGCCTCGACTTCCGGGCGCCCTCAGCCCTGCCGGCCATCAACGGCTGGGTTTCCGAAAAGACCAACCGTCTGATCCCCACCATTCTCGACCAGCTCAATCCCGACCTTCTGATGGTCCTCCTGAACGCCATCTATTTCAAGGGAGCCTGGCAAACCGATTTCGACGAAAAGGGCACCCATCCTTTGCCCTTCCGTTTCGGCGACGGCACCAACGGCAGCGTCGAAACCATGAGCATGACCACCTCCCTGGATTACACCTCCAACGACCTTTTCAGCGCCGTGAACCTGCCTTATGGCCAGGGTGATTTCCGGATGACGGTGTTCCTTCCCCGGACGGGGAAGAGCACCGCCGATGTCATTGCGGCCCTTGGCGATGACCAGTGGAACCGGTGGATGAACGACTTCCGCAGGGTCAGTGAGGTGGAGGTGAAAATGCCGCGCTTCAAGTTTGCCTGGAATATGACCCTGAACAAACTGCTTTCGGCCATGGGCATGGAGCGTCCCTTTTCAGCCGCTGCGGCCGATTTCTCGGCCATTACCGGGAACCGCGACCTTTACATCGGTTTTGTGATCCACAAAACCTTTATCGATGTGAATGAAAAGGGTACCGAAGCTGCCGCCGTCACCGCCGTGGGGATGTATACCACCAGCATGCCCGCCGACCCGCCCGAAAAGATACGCTTCACCGTCGACCGGCCCTTCCTTTTTGCCATCACCGAACGGAACACCGGCGCCATCCTCTTCATCGGGGAGATGAATGCACCGGTGTACGAATAGCGGACGGGGGCTCCTTCCCGGAGGGCTTGCGACAGGAAGCTCCCTCTCTGCCGGCATACCCCGCGAAACAATGAATTCCCGATGGCCGCTGCAGCACGGAAAAGGGTTGATTCAGGCTTCCCGGCCCCGTTGACCGCCCTGCTCCCGGCATTTGGGACCTCCTGAGCCGGTGAGGCGAGGGAAAATGGTTATCTTTGTTCCCCAAACGGAATCATGATGCATACATTACGGATACCCCTGGCAACCCTGCTGTTGGCTGCCGGGATGGTGCTGACCTGCGGTTTAAGGGAGAAGGAGTTGCCGGCGGAAGAGCCACAGGAAGCGGAACCCTTCTTTTTCAGGGCGCCGCCCATGCCCGATACCCTCAGCTTCCTGGGCGAAAGGGTGCCGCTGGAAAGGTTCGACGTGTTTGAAAACCTCGAGCGCGAAATGATGGTCAACGCCAATTTCCATTCCCAGACCCTGCGGCTTATCAAACTGGCGCCCCGTTATTTTTCGATGGTGGGCCCCATTCTTGCCGAAGAAGGTTTGCCGGCCGATTTCCTTTACCTGATGGTCGCCGAAAGCGGCCTTAACCCGAAAGCCCTCTCTCCGGCCGGCGCCGCGGGCCTCTGGCAGTTCATGAAAGGCACGGCGGCGGAATACGGGCTGGAGGTGAACCAGGAGGTCGACGAACGATACCATGTGGAAAAAGCAACCCGGGCGGCCTGCCGCTACCTGAAGTACGGATACCGCAAATATGGCAGCTGGCCCCTGGTGGCCGCAGCCTATAACGCCGGTTTCAACGCGGTGGATAAACAGATGGAACGGCAGCGGGCCGGTAGCTACTTCGACCTGCTGCTGGCGGAGGAGACGGAACGCTACCTCTACCGCATCCTGAGCCTGAAACTGATCCTCGGGGATCCCCTGACCTATGGCTACCGGGTGGAGGACCACGAAAAATATCCGCTTCTGGAAACCCGCAACATCGAAATCACAGGTCCGGTGGAGGACCTGGCAGCCTTTGCCGCCGGACAGGGCATCACCTATAAAACGCTCAAGTATTACAATCCCTGGCTCCGCGACAACCTGCTGACCAACAAGGCGGGGAAGACCTACCGGGTAGCCCTGCCGGCTACCGGCGCGAAAAACTCCGACTGACGTCAGCCCCCGGCAGTTATCACCGTCGCCATGGCTTCTTCATCCGGACAACAAGGCGTATGCTCCGGCTGAAAGCAGCAGGCAGTGAGGCCTCAACGTCCGCACACCTGACCCTGCTTCCCCGCCACCAAGCCTGTTGCCCCTTACCTTTTGGTCGGGCCGTGTGGCAGCGTGGCTGCGCGTTTCCTGATACCTGAGCCCCGGTACGCAGGGAAAGATGGGGCAACGTAAAAGTTTAGTAGTTTTGGTGTGTTTTTCCGTAAAATTTCAAGTCAATGCAACTTTCAGAAGATGAGGTATCTGCTGTTGAGGAGGAACTGATTTCCGTATCCGGGGCAAGGGTGCATAACCTGAAAAACATAGATCTTGCGATTCCCCGGAACCGGCTCACCGTCATCACCGGTCTCAGCGGAAGCGGCAAATCGTCGCTTGCCTTCGACACCCTCTATGCCGAGGGGCAGCGCCGCTATATGGAGACCTTTTCCGCCTATGCCCGCTCCTACCTGGGCAACATGGAGCGGCCCGACGTCGACGAAATCACGGGCCTCAGCCCGGTCATTTCCATAGAGCAGAAACTGGCCAGCCAGAATCCCCGCTCCACGGTGGGCACCGTCACCGAGATCTACGACTTCCTGCGCCTTCTGTATGCCAGGGCCGGGGAGGCCTATTCCTTCAACACCGGGGAGAAAATGGTGAAATACAGCGAGGACAGGATCCTGCAGATGGTGAGGGAGCAGTTTGCCGGCAAAAAGATCTACCTTCTGGCTCCCCTGGTGAAGGGAAGGAAAGGCCACTACCGGGAGCTGTTCGAACAGATCCTCCACAAGGGATACATGCACGCCCGCGTCGACGGGGAGATCGTGGAGATCACCCGGGGTTACAAGGTCGACCGTTACAAGAACCACTTTATCGAGATGGTCGTCGACAAGCTGGTGGTCGACGACGTACCCGGCCAGCGGGTGAAGGAGAGCGTCCATGCCGCCCTGAACCTGGGCCACGGGGTGATGATGGTGGCCGACCACCACAGCGGAGAAGTCCGCTATTACAGCCGTCTGCTGATGTGTCCCACCACCGGGATTTCCTACCCGGAGCCGGCGCCCCACAATTTTTCTTTCAACTCACCCCAGGGAGCCTGTCCGAAGTGCAACGGGCTGGCCCGCATCGCCGAAATCGACCTTGACAAGATCATCCCCGACCGAAGCCTCAGCATTGCCAGAGGGGGCATCGTCCCCCTGGGGCCACAGAAGAATACCCTGATCTGGTGGCAGTTGGAAGCCCTGGGCGAAAAATTCGATTTCACCCTTAAAACGCCCATCCGCGACATCTCCGACGAGGGGCTGGAGGCCGTGCTTTTCGGCACCAACGAACGGATCCAGCTGAAAAACACCCCCCTGGGCGACAGCCTCAATTATGTCCTTACCTACGACGGACTGGTGAAATACATCGACAGCCAGCGCGAGGACAATCCCTCGCTGAAGGCGCAGAAATGGGCCAACCAGTTTGTGCGTACCATCGTCTGCCCCGAATGCAGCGGCATGCGGCTCAAAAAGGAGTCGCTCTGGTTCAGGATCGACGGGAAGAACATTTCCGAGCTTACGCAGATGGACCTGTCGGGGCTGAAGGAGTGGTTTGCCGACCTGGAGACGAGGCTCAGCGAACGGCAGGCCGCCATCGCCCGGGAGGTGATCAAGGAGATCCGCGGCCGGCTGGGCTTTCTGCTGGAGGTGGGCCTCGACTACCTGTCGCTCGACAGGCCGGCGGCCAGCCTTTCGGGGGGGGAGTCGCAGCGCATACGGCTGGCCACCCAGATCGGTTCCCGGCTCGTGAACGTGCTTTACATCCTCGACGAACCCTCCATCGGGCTGCACCACCGCGACAACCTGCGGCTTATAAAAGCCCTGCAGGAATTGCGCGATATCGGCAACTCCGTCATCGTGGTGGAGCACGACAGGGAGATGATGCTGCATGCCGATTACCTGGTCGACATGGGGCCCCATGCAGGCCGCCACGGAGGCGAAGTGGTGGCCGCGGGCACCCCCCGGCAACTGATGGAGACCCACACCCTCACCGCCGATTATCTTGCCGGACGCCGGCGCATCGAACTGCCCCTCTCGCGCCGCCCCGGAAACGGCAAAACCCTCCGCCTTACCGGCTGCACCGGCAACAACCTCCGATCGGTCGACCTCGACATCCCCCTGGGAAAAATGATCTGCGTCACCGGCGTCTCAGGAAGCGGGAAATCAACCCTGATCAACGAAACCCTCCATCCCATCCTCAGCCAGCATTTCTACCGCTCGGTGGCCGACCCCCTGCCTTATGCCTCCGTCGAAGGCATCGACAACATCGACAAGGTCATCGAAGTGGACCAGTCGCCCATCGGACGGACCCCCCGCTCCAATCCCGTTACCTACACCGGCGTCTTCTCCGACATCCGCAGCCTCTTCGCCCAGCTGCCCGAATCCAGGGTCCGCGGATACGCCCCCGGAAGATTCTCCTTCAACGTCAGGGGTGGCCGCTGTGAAACCTGCCAGGGCGCCGGGGTCAGAACCATCGAAATGAACTTCCTTCCCGACGTCTATGTCTTGTGCGACAAATGCCTCGGGAAACGTTACAACCGCGAAACCCTCGAAGTCAGGTACAAGGGAAAATCGATCTCCGACGTACTCGACATGACCATCAACCAGGGGGTCGAATTCTTCGAGCCCATCCCTTCCATCGCCGTAAAACTCAAAACCCTCCGCGATGTGGGGCTTGGCTACATCACCCTCGGACAGTCTTCCACCACCCTGTCGGGCGGGGAAGCCCAACGGATCAAACTGTCGGCCGAACTGTCCCGCCGCGATACCGGCAACACCCTTTACATCCTCGATGAACCTACCACCGGCCTCCATTTTGAAGATATCCGGGTTTTGCTCGGGGTGATCGACAAACTGGTCAACAAGGGCAACACGGTCATCGTAATCGAACACAACATCGACGTGATCAAAGCCGCCGACCATGTCATCGATCTGGGGCCCGAAGGAGGCAGCCAAGGGGGGAGGATCCTCTGCGCAGGCACACCCGAGGAGGTGGCCCGCCAGGAAAACTCCTATACCGCCCGGTTTCTCCGGGAGGAACTCAGGCAGACAGCAGGCACCGGCCAGGCCGCCGAATCCATGTAGAAGTTGAGGAGATTCGCCGCTACCCTGAGCGGGGCAGGGCGCGATGATCCGCTATCTGCTAAGATCGGGCAGCTATGCTGCCGGGATGCCCAAACCAGGATCATCTTGCTTCTTTTGCTATCTTGCGGAAATTAACCGGTTCATTACACCGTGAAGTGATTGACGGCATACTCCGGGGCTAAAAGCTGAAATCACACCCGGCGTAAAACGACACCAACGAAATACGACGGACCCCCGGAGGGGTTGGCCCGGGGCAGGCGACAGAAAACATGTAACATAACCCATATGGAAGAAGTAGAAATTTTTTGCAGGAACAACGGGTCGAAACGCAGTTACCCGGTGGGCATCACCCTCGAAGAGATAGCCCGCGAACAGGAAATAAGGCTTTCCTCGCCCGTTTGCGGCGCCATCGTCAACAACAAGCTGAAAGAGCTTTCCTTTCCTATCCTGAAATCGAAGACGGTCGAATTCATCGACATGTCGCACCCCGACGGGCGCAGGATGTACATCCGTTCCCTTCTGTTTGTGATGTATGCGGCGGTGAGGGAGCTTTTCCCGGAGGTGTGCCTGAAGATTGAGCACGGGATATCGAACGGATACTTTGCCGAGCTTACCGGACTGGACCGTCCCCTCACCGTCTCCGATCTCTCAGCGGTGCGGCGGGAGATGGACCTGCTCATCGGCCGCGACCTGCCCTTCGAAAAAAAGGGCATTCCGACCGGGGAGGCCGTGGAAATCTTCAGGAGACAGGGGCTTACCCACAAAGCGGCGCTGTTCGCACAGCAGGGTACCCTTTACAGTTTCGTCCATTTCCTGAAAGGGCTGCCGAACTACTACTACGGGCACCTGCTTCCCTCCACCGGTTACATCGTCAACTACGGGCTGGAGCTATATTACAACGGCATCCTGCTCCGGGTGCCCCATCCCGCCGATCCGAAGGTATTGCAGCCGGTCGTCAGGCAGGACAGGCTTTTCAGCGTTTTCCAGGAACACAAGGACTGGGCCGAGATCCTGAAGGTTTCCACCATTTCGGATCTTAACGGGCGGATCCTGCAGGGAAGGGGCGGGGAGGTCATCAAGATTTCGGAAGCCCTCCATGAGAAAAAGGTGGCCGAGATTGCCAACCTGATCAGCCTGCGCCGCGACGAGGTGAAGGTGGTGCTGGTGGCCGGTCCCTCCTCCTCTGGCAAAACCACCTTCAGCAAAAGGCTGGGTGTGCAGCTGGCCGTTAACGGGTTGTGGCCCCACATGATCTCGGTCGACGATTATTTTGTCGACCGGGAGAAAACCCCCAAAAACGAAAAGGGGGAATATGATTTTGAAGCCCTGGAGGCCATCGACGTGGAATTCATGAACCGGCAGCTGCTGGAACTGATGGAGGGCAAGGAGGTGGAGATTCCGCGGTTTGATTTCCAGACGGGGCAGCGCTCCTTCAACGGCCACCGCCTGCAGCTCGGCAAGGGCGACATCCTGATCATCGAGGGCATTCATTGCCTCAACCCGCGGCTCATCCCCCGGATACCCGCCGGAAGCACCTTCCGGATCTTCCTGTCGGCACTGACCCAGGTGTCGATCGACGAGCAGACCTATATCTCAACCTCCGACAACCGGTTGATCAGACGCATGATCCGCGACAGCAAATACCGCGGTTACCCTGCCCGGGAGACCATCCGGCGGTGGCCCATGGTTCGCCGCGGAGAAGAGCAAAACATCTTTCCCTTCCAGGAAAATGCCGATGTGATGTTCAACTCGGCCACCCTGTATGAGCTGGCGGTGCTGAAGAAATATGCCGTGCCCCTGCTGCAGTCCGTTTCCGAAAACCAGGAGGAGTACTCCGAGTCGACCCGGCTGCTGAAATTCCTGTATTACTTCAAGCCGCTCGATGACGCGGAAATCCCGCCCACTTCGCTTTTGCGTGAATTCCTGGGAGGGAGCAGTTTTGTCTACTGAACGACCTGCAAGAAACCGTCGGGATTTTTCAGGGGAAGGCGGAACCAGAACCGGGATCCTTTGCCCGGAGCGGAGTCAAGACGCAGCTCCCCTCCCAGCAGGGTTACAAAATGGCTGGCAATCGGCAGTCCCAGACCGGGACCGCTTTTCCGCTCTTTCCGGTCCGATTCCAGCACGTAAAACCGGAGAAACACCTTCTCCTGCTCTGATTCGGGGATCCCGGGGCCGGTGTCTTCCACATAAAAAAGAATGCTTTCCCGGCCAACAGCCTCGTAGCCGAACCGGATCTGCCCCTCCCGGGTGAACTTGACGGCATTGTCAAGCAGCCTTACCAGAACCTCCCGCAGCAAAACGGAGTCCGTGTCGAAACCGGGGTCCCCTTTGCCGAACCAAAGCTCCAGTTTCAGCCGAAGCTCCCTGTTGTCGGGCAGCAGGGTGTAAAAATGCTGGTAAAGCTCCCGCAGCAGCCGGTGAATGCTGGTGCGGGTAATGCGGAGCTCCAGGGTGTTGGTCTCTATTTTCGACAGCTGGATGGTGTTTTCGATCATCTGAAGCAGCAGATTGCCTTGCAGCTGCACCTGCTGCACCAGTTCTTCCCGCTCTTTGACGGGCATTTTTCCCTCCGCGATCATTTTGGTCAATCCGGTAATTATGCTGACCGGTGTCCGGATATCGTGCGACAGGTTGGCCAAAAAGCGCGATTTCAGCGCCGTGGCCTCCTCAGCTTTGGCCCGTGCTATCTCCAGCTCAAACTCGGCCCTCTTCCGCCGGGTAATATCGCGGGCTATGGCAATGACGGAGCGGTTGTTCAGCCGCGCAAGCCTCATTTCAAACAGAAGGGCCATCCCGCCGGTCTCCAGCGAGTATTCTACCGTTTCCAGGGTGTCGAAATCGATGGCCCTGCCGATGCACTCTGATAATTTCTCCGACATGGCCTCCGTAAATCCGACCCCGTAGATGGTGTTCCCGATTATCTCAGCGGTCTCGGGGTAGAATTTCTCCTGTTCCTTGAATACCACGTCCTGGAAGGTGCCATCGCGTTCGATGACGAAAAATATGTCGGGGATCGCCTCCAGCAGGGTAAGGTAGCGCGCTTTGGTATCTTCGAGCTGCCGGATGGTCTTCTCCTTGGCCGTGATGTCGTAGAACAGGCAGATGCAATCGCTGTTTCCGAACCAGATGAAGTGGAGGTTGAACCACCGCTCATGGCGCGGTGAGAAAAACTCGGCGTTGCTGATGGGGTGGAGGAACAGCCAGTCGTTCCAGGGGGCGTCGGTTTTGAAAAGATGGCTGAAAAGGCGGTTCAGCTCCTGGCCGGTGGTTTCGCTGCGCGATATTCTGAAAAGCGATTCAAAGGCCAGGTTGATCCGTTTGACCTGAAGGCGGAGGATGTTGCCGGCGGGATCAAGCGTGGCGCCGATGTGGGCCACGGGGTGTCTGAACTGTTCGAACTGCTCGCGGAGCTTCCGCTCCAGCTGCAGTTTCTTCTCCTCCAGGGCGGCCTTTCCCAGGTCATCTTTCCGCCGGCCGGCGACCAGCACCAGCGTGTACAACAGAAAAAGAAGAAAGGGATTCGCAACGAAGGTCTGGCCGGCCGAAAACCACAGCGGCAGATTGCCGGCCCGGTGGCTGTGCCAGGCCAGGGTGGCCATGCCTGCCAGGAAAAACAAAAACATGATTCCCCGGCGGGGGGCGAAGAAGGCCAGCCAGGTCATGCCCCCCGCCAGCCATACCAGCGTATAGGGAAGGGTGCCGGCGGCGGCTTCGCTGTTGCTGAATTCCGCCAGATAATAGGACCAGACAATCAGGGGGATGAGAAAAACCATCGCCGCCGATGTTTGCGGCTTCTCCCGCAGGGCAAACAAAAGCGCGGCGGCGAACATCAGAAGGGTGGCCACTTCGGCCACCGGGTTGGCAAGGTCGGCGGCTATCAGCTCCTTATAGCCCGCCAATCCCGCGGCCGCCGCCAGCCCGCCGATCAGCCCCGCCACAGAAAAAGGGGCGTTCCGCTCCTGTCCCGAACGCGAACCTTCCCGTCTCTCCCCGGAAGTCAGATATTTGTATAGGCCGTTCACCTGGCAGCGGCGTTATAGGTTGAAATGGATCCGGATGGATTATCTTGGGTAAAATTAGCTAAAAGCGTGCGATTTGACCCTTCCCGCCCCCCATTTATCTTGCGGCGGCCGGCGCAGCCCTTGTTGAACCTGACTTTTGTTATTCTTTTGGCCGGAGGGAAGCTATACATTTGTTGCCGGACAACGGTTTTACCCATTAATATCAGGATATGAGCAAAGGTTTTTTCAATGTGCCGGAGGCAGTCAATGAGCCGGTGCTGCGTTATGCCCCCGGCAGCCCGGAGCGGGCAGAACTGAGGAGCTGTCTGAATGCGTTGCGGTCGCAGGTGTGCGATCTGCCCATGGTGATCGGCGGCCGGGAGGTACGCACCGGAAAGCTGGAACGGATTTTTCCGCCGCATGAGATTGCCCATACCCTGGGCTATTACCACCAGGGCGACGCCGGCCATGTGAAGAGCGCCATCGAGGCGGCGCTGGCAGCCCGCAGGGCGTGGGCCGCCATGCCCTGGCACCACCGGGCTTCCATCTTCCTGAAGGCCGCCAGCCTCCTGGCAGGGCCCTACCGGGCCCGGATGAACGCCGCCACCATGCTGGGCCAGTCGAAAAACATCTATCAGTCAGAAATCGACGCCGCCTGCGAACTGGCCGACTTTTTCAGGTTCGGGGTGCAGGAGATGACCCGCATCTACGCCATGCAGCCCGCCTCGGCGCGCGACACCTGGAATTACAACGAGTTTCGCCCCCTCGAAGGTTTCGTCTTTGCCCTCACCCCCTTTAATTTCACCTCCATTGCCGGAAACCTGCCCGCGGCTCCCGCCCTCATGGGCAACGTGGTCGTCTGGAAACCCTCCCGCTCCGCAGTCTACTCCGCCTCCGTGATCATGGAGATCTTCCGGGAAGCCGGCGTCCCCGACGGCGTCATCAACCTGGTGTTTGCCTCCGGACCCGCCACCGCCGATGCAGTGCTCAGCCACCCCGACTTTGCAGGCATCCACTTCACCGGCTCCACCGCCGTTTTCCAGTCGGTCTGGGAAAAAATCGGGAAAAACATAGCCTCCTACCGTTCCTACCCCCGCATTGTCGGCGAAACCGGCGGCAAGGATTTTGTCTTTGCCGACGCCACCGCCGACCTGCAGGCTTTGGCCGTAGCCCTCGTGCGGGGCGCCTTCGAATACCAGGGCCAGAAATGTTCCGCCGCCTCCCGGGCCTACATTCCCGCCAGCGTATGGCCGGAAGTCAGGGAACGCATGGGCCGCGAACTGGCCTCCCTGCGCATGGGACCCCCTGAAGATTTCACCAACTTCATCAATGCCGTCATCGACGAAAGCTCCTTCGACAAACTGGCCGCCGTAATCCGCCAGGCGGAATCCGACCCCGGTGCCGAAGTGGTCTTCGGCGGCCGCTGCGACAAATCCAGGGGCTATTTCATTGAGCCTACCGTCATCCGGGCCTTCGACCCCCGTTACATCACCATGCAGGAGGAACTCTTCGGCCCCGTACTCACCATTTATGTATACAGCGACGACAAGGTCGAAGAAACTTTGGAGCTCCTCGACAGCACCTCCATCTACGCGCTGACCGGCGCCATCGTGTCGCGCGACAGATACCGGATCAACCACTATGCCGGCCGCCTCGAAAATGCAGCCGGCAATTTCTACATCAACGACAAACCCACCGGCGCGGTGGTGGGCCAGCAACCTTTCGGCGGCGCCCGCGGTTCGGGAACCAACGACAAGGCGGGAACCCTGTTCAACCTCCTCCGCTGGGTCAACATCCGCACCGTCAAGGAAAATTTCGTGCCCCCCCACCACAGCGGCTACCCGAATTTCGAACCCGGCGATTGAAACGACGCCCGTCGGATTTGCAGGCCGCGAAGTGACTTGATGACCGTTTTTTTCCTATCTTTATGCCCGGAAACGAAAGCATCCGATGAAAACCGGCCTCCCTCTTTCCGGAAAACTCAACATTCCGGGAAAAAAATACCTCATCGCACTCCTGGTGTTCCTCACCTGGATCACCTTTTTCGATGAAAACAACCTGCTGGCCCAGCGGCGCAACAAACTGCGCCTGAAAACCCTCCTGGAACAGCGGGATTTCTACCGTGAAAAAATCGAAGCCGACAACCGGAAAATGGAGGAGTTGCGCTCGGGAGCCGAAAACCTTGAAAAATACGCCCGCGAGCAGTTTCTGATGACCCGCCCCGACGAAGACCTCTTCCTGGTGGTTGAGAAATAGCCGGTTCAGGCCTTGTAGGCCCTGGCGCAACGATCGCCCTACGGAACGTGCCGGCAGCTCTTTTTTGACTTTGCCGCTGTACGGGCCCGCCGGCACAACAAAAACCCGCAGACCGCCGTTTTCCCTTCCGGGCACCCGCGCATCAAAAAACCGGCGCTCCCCTTTTGAAAGTACAAGATATTTATATATATTGGGAGAGGAAAGAAGCAGGAATGAATTTCAACCCTGACATATTCAAAATACAGTCTAACAATGTATTGCCGAAGAAAGGGCGGGTTTTGATCTCGGAGCCCTTTCTCCCGGGGAATGTGTTCAACCGGGCGGTGATTCTGTTGGCAGCCCACGGCAAAAAGGGAAGCCTCGGCTTTATCCTCAACAAGAAACTGGAATTCCAGGTTCAGGATTACCTGAAGGGTTTTGAGGATTTTGAGTCGCCCCTGTACATGGGGGGGCCCGTATCCACCGATTCCATTTACTTCATTCACCGGCGGGCCGACCTGATTCCGGGAAGCATCCAGGTTCTCGGCGATGTCCACTGGGGGGGCGATTTCAAGGAGATGCGGCGGCTTATCAACCTGGGAATGATCCGCAAGGGAGAGGTTCGTTTTTTCCTGGGCTATTCCGGATGGGATGCCGGCCAGCTCGAGCGGGAGATCAGCGACAACTCCTGGCTGGTGAACGATGTGGACAGCGGCGTGGTGATGCGGGAGCTGGGAGCCGCCTCGTGGGGTGAATTTGTCAGGCAGGTGGGGCACCGCTATTCGATGTGGGAGAACTTCCCGGAAAACCCTTCGCTGAATTAACCGGAACGGCCAGCCGTTCTCCTGCCCCCGGCTGTCTGCCATCCCTGCCGGATCATCTGTTCCCAGATAACCTCCGTTTTCACCCGCACAAACCTTTTGCGTCCGATCCCCAGCACCCATTCCAGCCCTTCCCTTTCCGAAACGGAGAAGATTTCATCCATCCGGAGCAGGGCGGAGGGGGTCAGGCTGTCGGTTTCGGCGGTCCGGAACCCCGCCGTTTCCGCCGCCGCCAGGATTTCGGCGCGCAGGGTGTCGCAGCAGCAGCCGGTGGAGAGCGACGGTGTGGCCAGGGTATCGCCCGAGAGGCAGAACAGGTTGCCTCCCGCGCTCTCGGCGAGGGCTCCTTTCTCATTCAGCAGCAGCGGCAGCACAGCCGGCGATCCGGCACGGTACCGCTCCGCCCTCCACAGCGCCGCGGCAAAATAGGGACTGGCGGCCAACCGGTTGGCTGAGAATTTCGGAACCGGCGACACCACCGCGCGCCTTCCTTCCGGATGAAAGGGCGGCGTGCGGGCAGGCCACGGAAGAACCCGCGCGATCCAGTGGCTGTTTTCCCCTCCCACATGGAACCTGAGCACCACCCATCCCCCCATGAAGGCTTTGTTTTTGTTGATGAGCCGGAGCAGAAGGCGCTGCAGCTCGGAAGGCGGGGGAAAACCTGCGGGCAGCGGCTGCTCCAGGGATTCGAAAAACTGCCCGATCTGCTGCAGATGGTTCCTGAAAAAGGGCATTTCACCACCGGCAAACCAAAGGCTGTCTGAAAGCTCAAGCCCCGGTTGCAGCCAGACCGCCCCCGGATTGTATCCGGAAACAGCCACGATGCCACCGTCGGAAAGCAGGTAGTCCATCCGCCTGTCCTTTACATCAGTCCTGTAAGCTGGTCGAGGAACCTGCCCAGCAGGGAGGGTTTCAGCAGCACCGGAAAGAGGATCCCGAACAGGGCCCCCAGAAAATGGGCGTCGTGGGCCACCAGATCCGACTTCCGCCGCCCCATGATCCAGGAATAGACCAGATAGCCCGCGGCAAAGAGAATCCCCGGCAGCGGCACGATGCCGAAAAAATAGAGCTTGTTCCAGGGATAGAGAAAGACATAGGTGAAGAGCGTCGCCGATACCGCCCCGGAAGCCCCGACGGCGCTGTAATAGTAGTTGTCGCGATGCGCGACCAGCGCGTGAAGGGTGGAGGCCACGGCGCCCCCGGCGTACAGCAGCACAAACCAGAGTGCCCCGGCCCGGCCGAACAACTGCAGGAAACTGCGCTCCACTTCGGTACCGAACATATACAGCACCAGCATGTTTACCAGCAGGTGGCTCCAGCCGGCATGCACCAGCACATGGCTCACCATCCGGTGATACTGCCGGTGGTGAACTATCGACACCGGATGGAATCGGAGCTTCTCCGCCATCTCCCGCTGACCGAAGGCCAGATAGGAAACCAGGACCGTAAAACCAACGATAAGCAGGGTGATCATCTCAGTGAAGGATTTTATACACCATTTCCCGTATCAGATCCCCCTGGGTTACCGACAGGGTCCCTTCCGCCCCTTTGCTTTTCAGGTCATATTCCCGCAAAATGCCGATGATCTGCTCCAGACGGCTGCTGCCATACCGGTTGGCCGCCTCGGCATATTTGCGGACAAAATAGGGGTGGATGCCCAGGGCTTGCGTAAGCGCCTTTTCCGACCTGTCCTCCAGGTAATGGAATTTTAACAGCTTCGAAAAATAGCTGAAGAGGGTGCTCATCAGCAGCGGAAAGGGGCAGGCATTCGGATTGGCGATGAAATAGCCTGCGATCCGGTTGGATTTCAACAGATTTTGTTCCCCCAGGGCGTCGCTCAGCTCGTACATGTTGTATTCCTTGCTGATGCCTATGTTTTTTTCCACCTCTTCCGGGGTGATCCGTTTTCCGGCCGGCAAAGCCAGAAACAGCTTTTCGAGCTCTCCCGCCACCTTCCCCAGGTCAGCCCCCAGGTAGTCGGTCAGCATCTGCGAAGCCTGCGGGGTAAGGGTATACCCCCTGCCGGCGGCGTGGTTCTCGATCCACCTGGGAAGCTGATAGTCGCGCAGCTTTTTGGTTTCCAAATAGATACTCCCCCGCTCGATCGCTTTTCCCGCTTCCGTGCGCAGGTTGGGTTTGCCGTATTTGTAGCTGACTGCCAGCAGTGTCGACGAAGAAGGATTCTTCAGGTAGCGGGCCAGCGGCTCCAGGTTTTTCCAGTGCTGTGCCTCCCTCACGCTGATTACCTGACGGCTGGCCATCATCGGAAACCGCCGGGCCGCCTCGATCACCGCGCTTATGTCGGTGTCACGCCCGTAAAAAACCTGCTGGTTGAAACCTTTCTCCTCCTCCGTCAAAACGTTCTGCTCGATGTAGCCGGCGAGGATATCAATGTAGTAGGGCTCTTCGCCGCAGAAAAAATAGACCGGATGGTAATCCCTCCGTTTCAGCCCCTCCAGGATGTCGTTGAATTCCATAGAAAGGATCAGAATTTCAGATGTTTGACCGACTGGCCGTTGTTTTTGATCTCAAGCAGCGAATCGATGCCCAGGCTCAGGTGGTTCTCCACGAACTCCGAGTTCACCCGACGGTCGCTCGATTCGGTCTTGACGCCCGTCGAGATCATGGGCTGATCGGAAACCAGCAGCAGCGCCCCTGAAGGGATGGAATTGGCAAACCCTACGATGAAGATGGTGGCCGTCTCCATGTCGATGGCCATCGCCCTGGTTTTTTCGAGGTATTTCTTGAACCGTTCGTCGTATTCCCACACCCGCTTGTTGGTGGTGAAAACCACCCCTGTCCAGTAGTCCTTGCCCCGTTCGCGGATGACGTGCGATACCGCGCGCTGCAGATTGAAAGCCGGCAGCGCCGGGATCTCCGGCGGCAGGTAATCGTTCGAGGTGCCGTCGCTGCGGATGGCCGCAATGGGCAGTATGAGGTCCCCCAGGTTGTTCTTGGCCTTCAGCCCGCCGCATTTGCCGAGAAAAAGCACCGCCTTGGGCATCACCGCGCTCAGCAGGTCCATCACCGTGGCGGCGTTGGGACTGCCCATCCCGAAGTTGATGATGGTGATCCCCTCGGCGGTGGCGCAGGGCATGTTGCGGTCGGCCCCCATCACCGGCACCCCGAAACGATGGGCAAAAAGCTCAACATAGAGCTGGAAATTGGTCAGCAGAATGTACTGGCCGAAAAATTCAATCGGCTGACCGGTGTACCGGGGAAGCCAGTTGGACACTATCTCTTCTTTTGTCTTCATACGACCGGCCTTTCAGTATTTTATGCTAATTTCGGATCGCTTCATTTTGCAAAAGTAACAATTTACAGCCGCCGGCGATGCAAAAACTGCAGCTTCCCGATTATGGTTTCCGCACCCGGCAGGGGAGGGGAAAACAGTGGATATTCGATGAGTTCCGCAGAAAATGGGTGGTGCTGACCCCGGAGGAATGGGTGCGCCAGCATTTCCTGAAATACCTGGTTGCCGTTAAAAAGGTGCCCCCGGCCCTCATGGCCGTCGAAAAACAGCTGTCGGTCAACAACCTATCCCAGCGGTTCGACCTGCTGGTCTACGACCGGCAGGGCAACCCCTGGATGATCGGTGAGTTCAAAGCGCCGGAGGTAGCCATCAACCAGGGGGTCTTCGACCAGGCTGTGCGCTACAATGCGGTGGTAAAAGCTCCCTATTTTGTAATCTCCAACGGATTAAGCCATTATGTCTGCCGCATCGACTTCGTCACCCGCCGCGTCGATTATCTGGAAGCCGTTCCTGAATTCGGGTGAGCGCCCCGGTCCCTGATCCCCGCAATTTATGTATTATTCTCCTTCTGGCCCTCCGGAAGGGGATCTCCGGCCTCTCCGGCCGGCCTTTCCCCCGGCTCTTCAGCGGCAGCGTCCGCTGGCCGGCCCGGCTCTTCCCTTCCGGCAGCTTCCGGGGCCTCCTCTCCGGCCTGCTGCCCCTCCTCCCCGTCCTGCAACCCGCCGTCCGCACCTGCCGTTTCATCCCATCCTTTCCCCTTTTCCTTGTTCTTCCTTTTCTCTTTTTTCTCCTTGCCGGGGCACCCCTCCGTTTCTTTGTATGCCTTGGCGTCGGTCTCCTGATACCGGTCGGGGATGAAGGTCTGCTCCTCGATGGGAGGCCTTACGTAACCCGCTTTACGGGGCCTGGGCCCCAGTTCGATGACCGGGAAATCCTCCTCCCTGTATTCGAAGAGCGACAGGAGATGGCGGATGCAATTGAGCTGGGCCCGCCGTTTGTCGTCGCTCTCAACCACATGCCAGGGCGCCTGCTTCGTGTCGGTGTAGGAAAACATCTCATCCTTGGCTTTCGAGTAGTCTACCCACCGCTCCCGCGAAACCAGGTCCATGGGACTGAATTTCCATCGCTTGGTGGGATTGTGAATCCGGTTCAGAAATCTTTTTTCCTGTTCCTCCTCGCTGACCGAAAACCAGTATTTGATCAGGGTAATGCCCGAGCGCATGAGCATCCGTTCGAAACTGGGGCAGGAGCGGAGAAATTCCCAGTACTCCTCTTCGTTGCAATAGCCCATCACCTTCTCGACCCCGGCGCGGTTGTACCAGCTGCGGTCGAAAAACACCATCTCGCCGGCCGCCGGCAGATGCGCCACATAGCGCTGGAAATACCATTGGGTTTTCTCCCGTTCGGTGGGAACCCCCAGGGCCACCACCCGGCTGATGCGCGGATTCAGGGGCACCGTTATCTTCTTGATGGCAGCCCCTTTCCCCGCGGCATCCCTTCCCTCAAACAAAATCACCACCTTCAGCCGTTCGTTTTTGACCCAGTTCTGCAACTTGACCAGCTCCACGAACAATTGCTTCAGCTCCCGCTCGTAGAACTTCTTCTTCAGCTTTCCGCTTTTCCCGATAATCTTCTTTCCCATGGCCTTGATTTTATGCATTGAAGTTAGCAAACCCGCATAAGAAAAACAACGGTTTGCATAATTCCTGCGACAGGCTGTAATTTTTCCGGCATTCCCGTTACCTATCCTGAAAAACAAAGGGTGCGGCCCGTCAACCAAAGCTGGTTTTATGTAACTTGCACTACCTAAAAAATAAAATGCCATGGTAAATATGTCAGAATGGTGGATGCTGCTCTCCGTCGAGCAGAAAATTTTCTGGTGCATCGCGGTTCCCTTTTCGCTGCTTTTCCTGGCGCAGACCATCATGACTTTCGCCGGCCTCGGGGGGGATGAGGCGGATGCCACCGGCGACAGCGACGCCATGGTCCATGCCGACACGGGCATCGAATTCCAGTTTCTGACCCTGAAGAACCTGATCGCCTTTTTCACCATTTTCGGCTGGACGGGGCTGGTATGCCTGGGTTCGGGGATGAAGATCCTCCCGGCGGTACTTCTCGCCCTGGTGGCCGGGGTGGTGATGATGCTGATCATGGCCTCGCTCATCTTCGGGATGGGCAAGCTCACCGACGACGGCACCCTGAAGATCGGCAACGCCATCGGCCGTACGGGCAGCGTCTATCTCCCGATCCCTCCGAAACGCACCGGCACCGGGCAGATCCAGATCAAGGTGCAGGGATTGCAAACCCTCGATGCGATGACCGACGACCCTGCGGGGTTTAAAACAGGCCAGGCGGTGGAGGTCGTCGATGTCGTCAGGGGCGACATCCTCCTCGTAAAGGCGGCCGGGAACGGCGGAAACTGACACTTAACATTTAAATCAATATGGGACAGTACATTGTTTTGATCGTAGCGGCAGCGGTTTTTTTCGTTTTCATCCTGATTGTCTCCTTTTTCAGGCGCTATAAAAGGTGTCCTTCCGACCGCATCCTGGTGGTCTACGGAAAGGTGGGCAAAGGGGGCACGGCCGAGTCGCGTTCGGCCAAGTGCATCCATGGGGGGGCCGCCTTCATCTGGCCGGTCATCCAGGATTATTCGTTCCTCGATCTGACGCCTTTTTCGATCGAGATCAACCTGACCAGCGCTTTGAGCAAGCAAAACATCCGGGTGGACGTACCCTCTCGTTTTACCGTGGGGATCTCCACCGAGGAGGGGATCATGACCAATGCGGCGGAACGGTTGCTGGGGCTGTCGATTTCCGACATCAGCAACCTGGCCAAAGACATCATCTTCGGGCAGCTGAGGCTTGTGGTGGCCACCATGGACATCGAGGAGATCAACAGCAACCGCGACAAGTTCCTGGCGGCGGTATCCTCGAACGTGGAGGCCGAACTCAAGAAGATAGGGCTGAAGCTGATCAATGTGAACGTGACCGACATCACGGATGAATCGGGTTACATCGAGGCGCTGGGGAAAGAGGCGGCCGCCAAGGCCATCAACGACGCCAAGATCAGCGTGGCCCAGAAAAACAGGGACGGCTCGATCGGCGAGGCCAATGCGGTGAGGGAGCAGCGCGTGGAGGTGGCCAAGGCCGATGCCACCGCCGTGGAAGGGGAGAACGCCGCCAAGATCACCATGGCCAACTCCAATGCCGACCGGCGGCAAAAGGAGGCCGAAGCCGAAAGGCTGGCCGTGGCCGCCGAAAAGGTGACCCAGGCCCGCGCCCTCGAAGAGGCCTACGGCGCGGAAAAAGAGGCCGAAACGGCCCGTGCCTACCGCGACAAGGCCACCCAGACCGCCAACGTGGTCATTCCTGCCGAAATCGACAAGCAGCGCATCGAGATCGCCGCCGAGGCGGTGGCCGAACAAACACGCCGGCACGCCAAGGGAGAGGCCGACGCCATCTTTTTGAAAATGGAGGCCGAAGGCCGCGGTGTCTTTGAGATCCTGAGCAAACAGGCCGAAGGCTACCAGAAGCTGATGAGCGCCGCCGGCGACGACGCCCGCAGCGCCGTCCTGCTCATGATCGGCGATAAACTGCCCGAACTGGTGAAAACCCAGGTCGAGGCCATCAAGAACCTGAAGATCGACAAGATCACCGTCTGGGACAACATGGCCTCCGGAAAAGACGGCAAAAGCCCCGCCACAGCCAATTTCCTCTCCGGCATGCTGGGGTCCATCCCCCCGTTTGAAGAGCTCTTCCGGATGGCGGGGCTTGAATTGCCAGACTACCTCAAGGGCAGACAGGCGGCGATGCCGGAGCCGCCGAAAGAGGAGGGGGAAACCCCCGATGCCTGAGGACGGCATTCCTGAAATCCTTTGAGCGCCCTCCCGGCCGGCTATGCCGTGAGGGGCGGAAATGCGGGAAGGCCCGGGAGATCCCCGGGCCTTCCCCGTAAAGTGCAGCGTTCAGACCAGCATTTTCTGGAAAAACCACTCATCTTTCCACCCTTTCAGGGTGTTGAGCCACCGCTTGCGGATGCCGGTAAGCTGGTAACCCGCTTTCTGGAACAAGGAGATGCTGGGGCCGTTGTCTTCCGATACGCAGGCAAAGAGCTGCCGGAGGCCCGCCACCCCTGCCGCATACTGTTCCAGGGCGTTGAGGGCATCGGAGGCAAAGCCGTGGCGCCTGTCGCTGCTGCCGGGAATCACAATGCCCACGCCGGCGCGCTGGTGGAACAGGTCGATGTCGTACAGGTCGACCGCCCCCACGGGAAGCCCCTCCTGGGTCTCGATGATCAGCCGCAGCTGGCGGGTGGCGTATAGGTCGTACGAGGCATGCCTGAGGTATTCGGCCAGCGTGTGCTTCGAAAAGGGAGCCCGCGTGTTGCTGCTCTCCCACAGCGAAGTGTCGTTTTCCCAGCCGTACAGCAGTTCCAGATCTTCGGGCTCCACCGCCCGGAGGTGCACCCGTCCATATGCAAGTCCATTATCCATTGCAGCGGTTTCCCAGATTTTTCAGATTCCCCCAAACCAAAGCCAGGTCGTTGCGGATGCGGTAGTCCTTGGCATAGAGAATGTTAAGATGGCTTGCCTGCCCTGTGTCGGGCAGTGGGCCGATGAAGGCCATGCCGGGGTGGAGGATGCCTCGCCGGAGGGGAGGGAGGTTTTCCCGCTGCGGGTCGCCCGGGATGTAACCCACCCAGGAGCAACGGCCCCCCAGCACCCGGAAACAGTTCTTCAGAAACTCCCGCCGGTTCTCTGAGATCCAGACAAAGAGCCAGCAGAACAGCAGGAGCAGCAGCGCCGCCGCCAGGTCGAAGCTTCTTTTGGCGCGCTGGTTTTCAGGCCGGCTGACTGCGTTGATGTTGACCAGGTAAAGTTCTCCGGCGGTGTGGATGGAGTTGCTGCCTATGATGCCGAGGCTTTCGGGCGGGGCGATTTTGTAATCGACGTCGAGTTCCGTCAGGTCGAGCATGGCCCGTATGATGTTGCCGGAGCCCAGGCTGCCGGCGCAGAAAATGATCTCGTCGATGCGGTTGATCCGGATGATCTCCCGGAGCTGGCCGATGGTTCCCAGGTGGTCTTCGCCCGCCTCCCCGGATCCCGGAGCCACCGTTCCCGCGATGGTCAGCACGGCAGGCGACAGCGCCAGCAACTCTTTCACCCTCCTGCTCTCGGAGGGCTCGCCGACAATGACCACCCGCCTGGCACGGCCGCTATCCAGCCTGAAAGCCCCGGAGGCCAGCCGGCTGACAAGCAGCCTGAATAGCGGCAGCACCGTCATGGCCCACAGAGACCCCGCCAGGATCATCACCCGCGAAAAACGAACTTCCTCGCTTACCAGCGAATAGGCTATCAGCAGCGCCACGCTCCCCCACAGCAGCCCCCGCTCCACCCTCAACAGGCTGACCTTCTTCCGGTACCCTCCCGAAAACAGGATCCCCGCCAGCCAGAAAAGAATGTAGACCGGAACCACCCAGCGCATATAAACCGGGGGATAATAACCGGGCTCGTAACGAAACCGCTCCCACACCGGCAGCATCAGGGCAAACCCCCCGTAGATCAGCAAGGCATCGGCCAGGGGCCGGAATACCTTCAGAAACCCCCGGTGCAAAACGGCCGCCAGCGCCCTCAGCCAGATCGCCAGCCGGATCAGCAGGTCAAAGACCCTGGCATTCCCCGACGAAAAATGCTTGCGGGCAAAAATGGCCATCGCCTGGTAAAAAAGCCGCACGTAGTTGAGGCTCTCCTTTTTGGTGCTCTCCCCCTTGTAATGGATGATGGTGGTCTCCGGAAAGTAATAGTTTTGATAGCCCTGCTGAAGGATCCGGTAGCTCAGGTCGATGTCTTCGCCGTACATGAAGAAGGTCTCGTCGAGGAGCCCCGTCAGGTCGAGCACGCTCCGGCGCAGCAGCATGAAAGCCCCGCTGAGGACATCGACCGCGTGGGTCTGTTCCGGATCGAGAAAGGTGAGGTGGTAGCGCCCCATCCTTTTTGAGCGGGGGAACAGCGCCGACAGCCCGGAGAGTTTGCAAAAAGCCACCCACGGGGTGGGAAGACCCCGTTTGGACTCGGGCAGGAAGCGCCCTTTGCCGTCGATCATCCGCACCCCCAGTCCCCCGGCGCCGGGATGACCATCCATGAAGGCCACCGTACGCCTGAAGGTATCCTCCTCCACCACGGTGTCGGGGTTGAGCAGCAGCACATAATCGCCCGACGACTGGCGGATGGCCTGGTTGTTGGCCTTCGAGAAACCGCTGTTCACGGCGTTTTCGATCAGCCGGACCTGCGGGAAGCGGTCACGCACCATCCGGCAGCTGCCGTCCCTCGACGCATTGTCGACCACCAGCACCTCCGCCTCCATCCCCTGCACCGCCTGCATCACCGAATGAAGGCACTGCTCCAGAAAGTGCTTCACATTGTAATTGACGATGATCACCGAGAGTTTCATGACGGACAATCCGGAATATGAAAGGGCCGGAAAGCAAATTTACGGATTCGGACGGATTATCGGCATAAAAAAACAGGAACATCCCTCCGGCAGAGGCTTGCGGATTGCAGCTGTGAGATTTCGGAAGTGTTCTTCCTTTATCTCCGGGGCGATGTTCATTAACCTGCCCTTTCAGGGCGCGGAAATCATTGGAATGTCCCGCTATCCCCGGGCGTTGCCCGGGGCTGGATTAAGCTGCCCCTGCGGGGCGCCTCTCTCCGCTCTGCGCTGTTTTTTCACTTTTCACTTTTCGTTTTTCGTTTTTTCTCTCCGCTCTCCGCTGTTTTTTCACTTTTCACTTTTCACTTTTCACTTTTCACTTTTCGTTTTTCATTTTTTCTCTCCGCTTTTCACTTTTCACTTTTCACTTTTCACTTTTCGTTTTTCATTTTTTCTCTCCGCTCTCCGCTATTTTTTCTAACGTGCGAGGCTTCGCTCGAAGTCGGTGCGGTTCAGGATGGAGCGTCCCAGGGTGATTTCATCGGTGAATTCGAGGTCGTCGCCCACCGAGATTCCGCGGGCCAGCGTTGAGATTACGATGCCGTGTGATTTCAGCTTCCTGTAGATGTAAAAGTTGGTGGTGTCGCCCTCCATGGTGGTGGGCAGCGCCAGGAGGACCTCGCGGATACCCCCGGCCACCACGCGGGATGTCAGCGAGTCGATGGTCAGGTCGGAGGGTGCTATGCCGTCCATGGGCGAGATGATCCCACCCAGGACATGGTACAATCCGTTGAACTGGTGGGTGTTTTCCACGGCCATGACATCCCGGATGTTCTCCACCACGCAGATGAGGGAGGGGTCGCGCGAAGGGCTCGAGCAGAGGGGGCAGACCGGGGTATCCGAAATGTTGTGGCAAACCGTGCAGTACATGATTTCGTTGCGGAGCCTGATCAGGCTGTTCCCGAACCGTTCAACCGCCTCTTGGTCCTGCCGCAGCAGGTGAAGCACAAGCCGGAGGGCCGATTTCTTCCCGATGCCGGGAAGCCGGGCAAACTCGTTCACGGCATTTTCGAGCAGCCGGGAGGGGATGGATTCGACGTTCATAGGCGGATGGTCTGTTCTCGGTTGGGGCCCACCGACACCATGGTGACCGGGATGCCGGTCTCTTCGGCGACAAAACGGATGTAATCGCGGAAAGGAGCCGGGAAATGGGCGGGGTCCCTGACGTCGCGCAGGCTGCTGTTCCATCCCGGCAGCTCCACATAGATGGGTTTCACCCGGGAGGAGGTTGCATAGGGGAAGGTTTCGACCACTTCGCCGTCGATTTCATAGCCCACGCATACCCGGATCAGTTCGAAGGGGTCGAGCACGTCGGCTTTCATCATCATCAGTTCGGTCACCCCGTTAAGCATGATGGCGTAGCGCAGGGCGGCCAGGTCAAGCCATCCGCAGCGGCGGGGCCTTCCCGTGGTGGAGCCGAATTCGTTGCCGGTGCTGCGGAGCAGGGCTCCCGTCTCATTGTCCTGTTCGGTGGGAAAGGGGCCGCTGCCCACCCGGGTGCAGTATGCCTTGAAAATACCCAGCACCCTGCCGATCCGTGTGGGGGGAATTCCCAGACCCGTGCAGGCCCCCGCGCAGATGGTGCTCGACGAGGTCACAAAGGGATAGGAGCCGAAATCGATGTCCAGGAGGGTTCCCTGGGCCCCCTCGGCCAATACCTTCCGGCCCTGCGACAGCAGGTCGTTGAGCAGATACTCGGTGTCGGCAAAGGGAAAACGCTTCAGCACCCCGATGGCTTCGAACCACTCCCGCTCGCAGGCGTCCAGCGCCTCCTCGTAGTCGTAATGGTAATAGTGCTCCAGGAGGCTCCGGTGGTTCTCGCTCCGGCTGTTGTATTTATCCTCAAAGTCGTGCAGCAGGTCGCCCACCCGCAATCCTTCGCGGCCGGTCTTGTCGCGGTAGGTGGGGCCGATGCCCCGGAGCGTAGAGCCGATCCGTGCCTCCCCCATGGCCTTCTCCGAGGCGGCATCAAGCAGCCGGTGGGTGGGAAGGATCAGGTGCGCCTTTTTGGAAATCACCAGCTGGCTGCCGGGGTGCACCCCCTTGGCCGCCAGCGATTCGATCTCCTGCCTGAATACAATCGGGTCGATCACCACCCCGTTGCCGATGATATTGAGGGTGCCCGGATGGAACACCCCCGAGGGAATGGTGTGCAGAACCTGCTTTATGTTGTTGAATTCCAGCGTGTGTCCCGCATTGGGGCCCCCCTGGAAACGGGCAATCACCCCATAACCGGAGGCCAGCACGTCGACCACCTTGCCCTTGCCTTCATCGCCCCACTGGAGGCCCAGTAAAACATCCGCCTTCGCTCCTGTGTTTACCATTTCACTAATTGTTCTTCTGTTATTGATAGATTCCGGTCCTGCTCCGCTCTTCCCGTCCCGGGGAACCTGCGGGGCGGAACAGTGCCTCTCCTTATACGGTTGAACCACCCTGCCCGTGGCAATGGCCGGAACCCTCCTCCGGCGGAAGGCCTGCGGTTCCTATTCCCCGGCAGGACCATGGTGCCCGTAAATGTACAGCGTGTGATGCGACAGGGTGAAATTGTGCCGCTGACAGGCGTCCTTGATGATCTCCCGGATCCGGGGATCATAGAACTCCACCACCTTACCCGTCGTCAGATCGATCAGATGATCGTGCCGCGCCTCCTCAAAAGCCTTCTCGAACTGGGCAATGTTCTTCCCGAACTGATGCTTCACCAGCAGCTTGCAGTCCAGCAGCAGGTCGATGGTGTTGTAGAGCGTGGCCCTGCTCACCCGGTAGTTCTTGTCCTTCATAGACACATAGAGCGACTCGACGTCGAAGTGGCCTTCGCGCGAGTAAATCTCATCCACGATGGCATACCGCTCGGGCGTCTTGCGGTGGCCGTGCGACTCCAGGTACTCCGTGAAAAGGTTCTTCACGGCATCTCTCGCGGCATTTTTGTTCATGACGGTTTCAGCTGAATACTGCAATCCAAAAATAACACTTTTAAAGGTTCGAAAGTGGTTCCGGACCGCTTGCCGGTGTTCAATTCATAAGAATACGCCGCTGCGCCGCTTGGTGTATGGGGGCGGATGCATCCGGTACTGCAAAGGTGCGCCCCGGGTGATGCGGACAAGCCATAGGTATTCCGCCCCGGAGGGGCAGGTTAATCCAGCCCGGGGCATCGCCCCGGGTTGACCGTGCACGCCGATGATGGTGCGCCCTGAAAGGGCAGGTTATTTTACGCCGGATGTAAGCTGCCCCTGCGGGGCGTTGGTTGGAATGGGAGGCCCTTCCGATCCCGGGGCGTTGCCCCGGGCTGACCTATGATGGGCCTTCAGCCCGTGGGCCTTCAGCCCGCAGGAATGGGGCATGCTTCTGCAAAGAGCGGCCGTTACCCGGTGAGGTTCTCAAGGCGGGTGACCTTGTCGATGCCCTTGATGGACCCCAGCTCCCGGATCAGATCCTGCAAGTCGCCCGCATTGTGGATGTACAGGAAAAGATCCCCTTCGAACAACCCGTCGTGGGTGTCGAATTTCACCGACCGCATGTTGATGTTGTGCTGTTTGGAGATGATGTTGGTGATTTCGTTCACGATGCCCAGGCGGTCGAAGCCGCTCATGTACAGCCGGGTCAGGTAGGAGAGCTTCTTGAAGCGCGCCCATTCGGCGTTGATGATCCGCTCTCCCTGGCTGCCCACCAGCCGCGAGGCCGAAGGGCAGCTTCTCTTGTGGATGATGACATGGTCGTTCGAACTTACGTAGCCGATCACGTCGTCGCCCGGTATGGGGTTGCAGCATTTGGCGAGGCTGTAGGCCACGTCGTCGGATTTTTCGCGCAGCACGAAGGTTTTCTGCTTGTCCAGTTTCCCGCCCGGCGGTTCCTCCTCCGGCTCCCCCTGCGGTTTTACGGGCGCCCTGTTCCTGCCCTTGAGCCGTATGTTCCAGTAATTGATGAACTTGTTGCGCGATTTCACCGCCAGGACCTTCCCCAGCTCCTCCAGGTTGAGGATGCCCATCCCCACCTCCGAAAAAAGCTGCTCCTTGTTGTTCAGGTTGAAGTGGGCCACGATCTTCTTCAGGGTGTTGGCGGTGAGCGGGGCGTTGCATTTTCTGACAGCCTCCTCGACCATCTCCTTCCCCGTTTCGATGCTTTGCCGGTTGTCGCTGCGCAGCGCCTCCCGGATCTTGCTCTTGGCCTTGGCCGTGGTGATGAAGCCCAGCCACTGGTGCTGCGGAACCTGGTTCTCGGCGGTCAGGATCTCCACCTGGTCGCCGTTCTGCAGGATGTGGCTCGGGGGCACCAGCTTCTGGTTGATCTTGGCTCCGATGCACTTGTTGCCCAGGTCGGTGTGGATCTCGTAGGCCACATCCACCACGCTCGCGTTCTTCGGAAGCTTGATCATCTTGCCCTTGGGGGTGAACACCACGATCTCGGAGGCGAAAAGGTCCATCTTGAATTCGTCGAGGAACTCAAAGGCGTCGTACTCCGAGTTGGCCAGGTGGTCGCGGATGCGGCCTATCCAGCGGTCCAGTTCGTTTTCCGATCCCGGCGCACCCTTGTATCTGTAATGGGCGGCGAAGCCGTATTCGGCGATCTGGTCCATCCGTTCGGTGCGGATCTGCACCTCGACCCATTTTCCCAGGGGCCCCATCACCGTCACATGCAGCGATTCGTAACCGTTGGCCCTCGGCATGGTGATCCAGTCCCTGATCCGGTCGGGCTTCGGCGAATAGATGTCGGTCACCAGCGACAACACCTCGAAGCACTGCCTTTTTTCCGAAATGCCCGGCTTGGCTTTCAGGATGATGCGGATGGCCAGCAGGTCGTAGATCTCATCGAAGGTGACCCCTTTGGTGTGCATCTTGTTCCAGATCGAAAACATGGTCTTCAGCCGGTGGGTCACCGTGCACTCGATGCCCTCCTCGGCGAGCCGTCTGCGGATCGGGGCTATGAATTCGTTGACCAGGTAGTTTCTCTTTTCCTCCTGGTTGTGAAGCTGGTATTGCAGGTGCTTGTAATCTTCGGGGTGCTTGAAGCGGAAGCTGAGGTCTTCGAGTTCGTTTTTGATGGCGTAGAGTCCCAGGCGGTGGGCCAGCGGGGCGTAGAGGTACAGGGTCTCCCCGGCCACCTTGAGCTGCTTCAGCGGGGCCAGCGACTCCAGGGTCCGCATGTTGTGAAGCCTGTCGGCCAGCTTGATGAGGATGGTGCGCACATCGTCCGACATGGTCATCAGCATCTTCTTGAGGGTCAGCGCCTGCCGCGTGTCCATCTCGCCCGACAGCTTGGTGAGCCCGTCGACGATGCGCGCCACATTCTCCCCGAAGAGGTTGCGGATGTCCTCGACGGTGTAGTCGGTATCCTCGACCACGTCGTGAAGGATCGCCGCAATCACCGAGGTGGCCCCCAGTCCCAGGTCGCGCGCCACAATGGTGGCCACCGCTATCGGGTGGATGATGTAAGGCTCGCCCGACTTGCGGCGGATGCCGTCGTGCGCCGTGTTTGCAAACAGAAAGGCCTTCTCGACCTTTTCCATCCGCTCGGCGTCAAACCGCTTCACGATCTCCCGCTTCAGGTCGTCGTAACAGTCGTTGATCTGACGGATCTCAGCTTTTGTAAACAGTGACATTCCTCAAGGTTACCTTTCCCGTTTCCTTCACCAGGTAATTCCTGCCGATGCCGGCCCGCAGCCCTGCCTCCGCGTCGCCGGGCTTGTCGCCGATCAGCAGGCAGCGCCCCGGGTCAAGCCCGTATTGGCGGACGGCTTCCAGGATCATCCCCGGCTGCGGCTTCCGGCAGCCGCACTCCCCCGTGAAGCGGGGATGATGCGGACAGTGATATACCGCGCTGATTTCAATTCCCTGTTCCCTGAACTGCCCCGCCATCCACTCCGTCAGCACCCGGAAGTCCTCCTCCGTGTACATCCCCCGGGCAATGCCCGCCTGGTTGGTTATCACAAAAATACGATATCCCCGCCGGTAATAGCCCCGCACCAGCTCAAAAATTCCTTCGCGGAACACAAAATCCTCTTTGCGGAAAACGTAGTTTTTTTCGACGTTGATGGTGCCGTCGCGGTCCAGGAAAAGGGCTTTGCCAGCTGGTCGGCCGCTTTTTGTGCCGGAAAGGGTCTGTTGGTAGGCCGCGGTGACCGTTTCGGCGAGCCGGTAGCTTTCCGGCAGTCCGATGTCGAGAAAGGGGGCGTCGGCGCGCACTCCGAAAAAGCGTTTCCGGCCGGTGAAAGGTTCCAGGAAATCCTTCTCGAACGAAAAGGCGCCTGCCAGGCCGCTGCCGCGGAAGAGGGAGCGCCTTACCAGGTAAACTCCCCCGTTGATGAGGCCGCCGTCCTGCTCCTGTTTTTCCGCGAACCGGACGATCCTTCCCGTTTCATCGGGCTGAAGGGTGCCGTAGCGGGCGCTGTCGGCGACGGCGTGCAGGGCCATGACCAGGTCGGCGCGGCGGGTGGTGAAGTACAGCTCGAGCAACGACAGGTTCACGGGGAAGAAGGTGTCGCCGTTGAGGACGAAGACCCTGCGGGCGGTGCATTGCTCCAGGGCGGCGGCCAGTCCGCCGCCGGTGCCGAGGGGGCTCTCCTCCACGGCATAGAGGAGCTGCATGCCCCGGTAGCGGTGGCCGAAGTGACGTACGATCACCTCATGCCGGTAGCCCAGCGAGAGGAGCGTCCGCCGGACGCCCCGGCTGGCCAGGTAGTCGAGCAGGTATTCGAGGAAAGGCCTTCCCGCCACCGGGGCCATGGGCTTGGGAAGGTCCGGAACCGCGGCCTGCAGCCGGGTGCCGAGACCCCCCGCCAGCACGACGGCTTCACGAACGGCCATGGAAAAGGGCGCTTTCGGCAATCTCGCACAATATGTGCCCCAGGGTGATGTGGGCCTCCTGGATGCGCGGCGTATCGGCCGAGGGAACCCGCAGGATCAGGTCGCACTCCTCCTTCATGGCGCCCCCGGAGGCTCCCGTGAGTCCCAGGACCGCCATTCCCTGTTTTTTGGCCTGCCGGATGGCCTCCACGATGTTGGGCGAATTGCCGCTGGTCGACAGGGCCACCAGCAGGTCGCCGCGACGGCCGAAGCCTTCCACATAGCGGGCAAAAGCCCGCTGAAAACTGTAGTCGTTCGAATAGGCCGTGATGAAGGAGCTGTTGACATGGCAGGCCTCCGCAGGCAGCGCCGGCCGGTCCATGGTGAACTTGCCCGACAGCTCGGCCGCCAGGTGCTGCGCATCGGCGGCGCTGCCCCCGTTCCCGCAGAACAACACCCGGTGCCCCGCCTTCAGCGTCCCGGCCAGCAGTTCCGCCGCCTTTCCGACAGCCGTCAGCAGGGAGGCATCCTCCAGAATCTGCTGCTTCACCCCGATGCTCTCCCGGATGCGCCCGGTAACCACCCGGCTGATATCTTCGTTCTTCATGGTCTTGCTTTGAAATGGCTGAAAGGCATAAAAGTAACACTTTTCGGCATTCCGCCAACCTCTTTCCTTCGTCCCGCAGCGGCCGGCGTCACCCTGCAGTCCGGTAACCCAGGTGCCCGTTCGGGAGGCAGGGAAGGCTGTTTTGCTATCCGGAGATTGCAAAATGGGAGCGCAGAGGCATGCCGGGGGATCCCGGAAGCCACAGAAAGGCGCCGAAAAGGCCTTTTGGCGCCTTGGAATGACGATTTTGCCTGTTGTCAGGAGGCAGGAAAGGCTTTTTTGCTATCCGGAGATAGCAATTTACGGATGGGGTAATGGCCGCGTGGCGGCCGGGGGCTCAGAGCACCCAGGTGGTGAGGCCGCTTTTCGTGAAGCCGAAGGGGGTCACCTCGCCGCCGAAATGCGAAAGCTTGTCGATGACCCGGTAGCGGCTGTTGCCGGGGCAGAAGAAAAACATGTAACCTCCGCCCCCGGCGCCCGAGATTTTGCCTCCCAGGGCCCCGGCCTGGCGGGCGGCTTCATAGATCGCGTCGATCTCCGGATTGCTGATCCCTTCGGCCATCTGCTTCTTGTACTGCCAGGCTTCGTGCATCAGCTCCCCGATCACCGTCAGCTCGCCCTTGAGCAGCGCCTCCTTCATCAGGGTGGCCATCGCCCGGGTTTTGTGCATCGCCTCCACGCGGTCGCCGTCGCCCCGCCGGATGGTGTTCTGCTGCTTCTCGATGATGACCGACGACAGCCGGCTGGTGCCCGTGTAGTAAAGCACCAGGTTCACCGCCAGCTCGTTGAGGATCTCGTTGCGGATCCGCAGGGGGTTGACGATCACCTTGTCGTCGCGGAAAAACTCCATGAAATTCACGCCTCCGAAGGTGGCGGCATACTGGTCCTGCTTGCCCCCCGAGTAGCCCAGGTCGTGCCGTTCGATGCGGTAGGCCAGCCAGGCCAGGTCGTACTCTCCCAGCGGCAGCCGCAGCCACTCCACGAAGGCGCCCAGCACCGCCGTCACCAGCGTGGAGGAGGAGCCCAGCCCCGAGCCGGGAGGGGCATCCACCCAGGTGGTCAGCTCAAAGGAGAGCGGCCGGGGATGGTAATCCCTGACAATCCGGTTGTAGATCCCCTTCAGGAGATCCAGCTTCCCGTCGAAGGGCAGCTCCGCCGCCGCCTCGTATTCGGCGGTCTCACCCTTGTCTTCCGAGCGGAAACAGATCTTGCCGTTGTCGCAGGGACGGATGGTGGCCAGGGCGTAGCGGTTGATGGTGGCGTTGAGGATGGCCCCGCCGTAGAGATCGGAATAGGGCGAGACATCGGTGCCTCCCCCCGCCAGTCCCAGGCGCAGGGGCGCTTTGCTTCGTATCAGCATGGTTGTTTAATTTCCTGGTACAGCTCAAGGAGGGCCTTCACCATGCGGGCCCATTCGTATTTTTTCTTTTCCCGGGCCACGTTTTGCGAGAGCTCCTCCAGCCGGCCTTTTTCGAAGAAGTCGGCGATCGCCGCGGCGATGGCCCCGGGCGAGGGATCCACCACATAGCCCGCCCGGCCGTGCGGGATCATCTCCGCGAGGCCTCCCACGCGGGTGACCACCATCGGCCGGTCGAAATAGTAGGCGATCTGGGTGACCCCGCTCTGGGTGGCATGCTTGTAGGGCTGGACCACCAGGTCGGCAGCGCAAAAATAATGATTCACGCGGTCATTGGCAATAAAATCGGTGTGCAGCACCACCCGGTCGCCGAGGCGTAGCTCCTCCAGGAGCGACAGGTAGGGCTTGGGGTCGGCGTAGAATTCGCCGGCCACGAGGAGCCGCAGGGGCAGCTTTTCCAGCAGGGGGTCGGCAAAGGCCCGCAGCAGCCAGTCAAGCCCCTTGTAGTCGCGGATGAAGCCGAAGAACAGCAGGTATCGCGGGCGGGGGTCCAGACCCAGGCGGGCCAGCGCCTCCTCCCGCGGGATGGTCTTTCCGAAGTCGTCGAACAGCGGATGGGGGCAGAAGCGCAGCGGCAGCGTTTCGCGGAAGCGGCGGGCATCGGCGGTCACCGACTCCGACATGGTGACCATGCCGTCGATGCCGCCCATGAACCAGCGGGTCAGCAGGGTGTCGCCGGCTCTTTTCTCGTGGGGCACGATGTTGTCGGCGATGGCGAGCACCACGGTGCGGCGGCCCCGCCGCAGCAAACGGGCCAGGGTGCCGAGACAGGGCGCCATGAAGGGCAGCCAGTATTTGATCACCACCAGGTCGCTGCCCTCGCGCCGTACCTTGCGGGCCGCCGTAAACCAGCTGAGGGGATTCACGGAGCTCACCGAGCGGCGGATCGTCAGCGATGCCGGTTTCTCCCAGGTGGCGTACTGGCTTTTGCCCGGGAAGAGCAGCGCGGGATACTGGAGGGTGAAGGTTTCAATGGATACCCGGTGGCCCTGCGCCTGGAACTCATGCGCCAGCCGCTCGTTGAAGGCCGCCAGACCCCCCCGGAAGGGATGGGCCGTGCCGATGAGGGTGACTCGAAGCGGATTCATGGTTGCTCTGTCTTGCTCCCTCCGGGTGGTCGCCCGCCTGTGGCCGTGGCCGCAGCGCCGGCCCGGAAGTTGTCCGGGTTCCGTCGGGAGGATCTAAAGGTACTCCTTTTCCGGGAAAATAGGATATCCTTTCTTTGCGGGGCCGGCGTCCGCGGGTGGCCGTGGCCATAGCGCCGCACCGGCTGTTCCGGAGGCCTGTCCCGGGCCGGGGCGGCCCGGTCAGGAGGCTGGCAGGGAGCTCCGTCCGGCCAGCGATTGCTCTGCCCAGGCGATGATCTCCCCCGGGTCGCCGCCGTCGAACCAGCGGATCTCCGGATCGCGGCGCAACCAGGTCAGCTGCTTACGGGCATAGCGGCGGCTGTTCGACTGGATCTGCCGGATGACCTCCCCGCGGGGGATGAGGCCGTCGAAATAGGGAAACCACTCGCGGTAGCCCACGGTCTGAAGGGCGTTCAGCGACCGGTAGGGCAGCAGCGACCGCACCTCCTCCTCCAGGCCGGCGGCCACCATCTCCTCCACGCGGCGGTTGATGCGTTCGTACAGCAGGTTCCTCGGCGGGTTCAGCCCCGCCTTGAGAATCGCAAAGGGACGCTCCCTGGGGGCGTTCCGCAGATGGGAGGAGTAAGGCCTGCCCGTCTGGAGGCAGATCTCCAGGGCATGGAGGATCCGTTTCGGGTTGCGGAGATCGGCCCGCCGGTAATAGTCGGGATCCAGCCGCCGCAGCTCGAACCGCAGGCTTTCCAGCCCTTCGCTCTCCAGACGGGCGGTAAGCCCTTCACGCAGCGCCCGGTCTGCCGCCGGGAGGTCGTCGATGCCCCGGCAGACGGCATCGATGTACAACATGGAGCCCCCGGCCATGACCACCACCGGGTGACGCTCGAACAACCCTTCGAGCAGTTCCAGCACGGCGGCCTCGAACAGGCTGGCATTGAACTCCTTTTCTATTGACAGGACGCCCGTCAGGTAGTGGGGTACCCCGGCCATCTCCCCGGGCGAAGGCCTGGCCGTGCCGATCCGCAGCTCGCGGTAGAGCTGGCGCGAATCGGCCGAGATCACCCCCGTGCCGAAGCGGCGGGCCATCGCCACCGCCAGGGCCGTCTTCCCCGATGCCGTGGGACCGGTGATCACCACCAGGGCCGGTTTTGTCGCTGCTCCTTCCATATCAAGCCCCAAAGATAGGGAGAAAACAGAACCCGCAGCCCTCCGGTTTCCGGCAGAAAACCGGCAGCCGCAGAGGAACAAGGCCGCGGCTCAGAGAAGCGGCAAAAAAAAAGAGGCCGCCCTGTTCAGACAGCCTCCCTGGCCCGCCGGTTTCCTGCGGCGGCATGGCAGAAGTCACAACACAAACTCCTCCATCTCCCCGAAAATTTCAAAATAGTCAGTCAGGATTCCGTAATCGGCGGAGGCCTTCCCGTTGCTTTTCTTCGATGTCACCTCCCTTGCCAACACTTCGTCCACGACCCGGACCCGGGGGTCGCCCGCGTCCATCCTGACCATTGGTTTTCTGAGATTCTTTTCCATATCTGTTCCCGTTAGTTTCTGATTCCTCGTTGTCGGGCCATGCAATGCCCCGGAAAGCTGCGACATCGCCTCCCGCAGACCGGAGGACCCTGTTGCCGCGGCACTTCACTGAAAAGAACGGATCCAATCCGGCATGCCCCGTCCGGGAAAAAACAATGCCGTAAGGTACAGTGCCGCCTGCGCTGTCAAATCATAAGCCGTTGGTTTTCCTGACATCAAAATTATGCAGTAATATTTGGAAATTGCAATAGTTTATCAGCCCGCTTTTGCATAGGGGAGGAAGGCCGCTGTAGAAATGAACCGGCGGGGAGGCGGCTACCGGATTCAGAATGAAGCAGTAATACGGGTCTTCCGACAGCCGGTTTTGAACGATCCGGAAGTTTGCGGTAATCATAAAAAATGTTAAAACATAAAACGGGTCTCCCACCATTCGAACAATCGGGTTGTATGTTCCCCGGAAAGGGCCCTTCCGGCCGGCAGGCCCGGGGGACCTCCCGCAGGAAGGGAAAGGGCAAAGGTTTGCCGGCGCAGATTTGCATTATCGCTTTATTTTTCGTACCATTAGTGGTTTTTTAAACAGACCTGTGATGTCAAGGAAACTGCTGTTGCTGTCGGGAATTGCGTTTGCCATCCTGGCGGGTACCCTGGTGTACGGATTGTTCTGCTGCCGTGACCGGCAGGGTGCGGAGGCGGCGGCGGCCGGCGGGGAGGCGCCTGTTGCCATCCGGCCACCCTTTGCGGTCACCGGGGAGGGTTTTGACTACCGGGCCTCCGCCGGCTTCCGTTTCCGTCGCGGCGATTACCGGCTGCTGCTGCCGGCGGGCGATTCCGTCGACCTGGGGGTGGAGCAGCTGAAGGCCCATTTTGCCGCCCGGCCGGGGCAGCTATTGGAAATCACCGGCTATGGCGCCCCCGAGGAGGGAAATCCGTCGGTCTTTCCCACCCTGGGCTACGCCCGGGCCTTCCAGGTGAAGAATTATTTCCTGGAGCGCGGCTTCCCGGCAGCGGCGCTGCGGGTCTGCGGTAAGGTGTCAGCCTCCTGTTCCGCGGCGGGCGATTCGCTGGCGGGAGCGGTGGCCTTCCGGATTCTGGCGGCGGAAGCCGCGGCGCCCGGTGCGGACAGCGCCGGCGCCGAAGCCCTGAAGGCGGAGCTGAATGCCCGCCCCCTGACGCTTCGCTTCGGCAGCGGCGCAGCGGAGATCCTCCTCACCCCGGAAGAGCGGGAGAAAATGGCGGCCCTTGCCGCCTTCCTTGACAGGGAAGCGGAAGCCCTCCTGCGGGTGACCGGCCATACCGACAACACGGGCGGCCGCGAAGAGAACCTCCGGCTGGGACTGGAGCGGGCCGAATTCATCAAGGCCTACCTGGTGGCCAACGGACTGGCGCCCGCACGGATTGTCGCCGCCAGCCGGGGACCCGACGAACCGGTGGCCGGGAACGGCACCCCGGAGGGCAGGAGCCAAAACCGCAGAACCGTCATTGTCATACAATAATTAATAGCGATCCATATGTGCATACTTTGTTTTCTGGTGCCCCTGCTGGTCGGGCTGGTCTGCGCCTGGCTGGGCTACCTCCTGGGGAAAAGGACAGGCTCCGGGGAGGAGGAGCTGCAGCAGCTCCGTTCCGACCTGGAACGCTGCCGGGAAGAGAAAAAGGCGCTGCAGACGGCCCTCGACGGAGCCGTTGAAGGGCACGGCGCGGAACCGGTTCAGGCTGTGGCGGGAGGGGAGCTTCCCGCGGGGGGGCTGCCGCTGGCGGTGCCCTTTGACGCCGCGCTGGCGGCGGCGGTCTTTGGCAGGAGCATCCGGCAGGACGACCTGAAGGTGGTGGAAGGCATAGGCCCCGCCATTGCGGAGATCTTCCGCGGCCACGGCATCGACAGCTGGCGGGCCCTGGCCCTTACCACCCCGGAGCGGTGCCGCCGGATCCTGGCGGAGGCGGGCGAGCGCTTCCGCATCCACAATCCCGACACCTGGCCGCGGCAGAGTGAGCTGGCCTTCCTGGGCCGGTGGGAGGAGCTGAAAGCCTGGCAGGAAACGCTGCAGGGCGGCCGCCGCTGACCTTCCGGCGTTATGCGAGCCGCCCCTTTCCTGGCCGAGAACCTGCGGATCTCCCTCCGGTCGGTGCGGAGCAACCTGCTGCGCACGGCCCTCACCATCCTGATCATCGCCGTGGGCATCACCGCCCTGGTGGGCATCCTCACCGCCATAGACTCCATCAAACGGTCGATTACGAAGGAGTTCACCTTCATGGGCGCCAACACCTTCACGCTCACCAGCCGGGGGATGCGCGCCCAGGTGGGAAACCGGCAGTACCGCACCCGCAACCACGCCTACATCACCTGGCAGCAGGCCCGGAAATTCAGGGAGCAGTTCACCTTCCCGGCCGAGGTCTCCCTGTCGGTCTACGCCACCAACACGGCCACCCTGAAATACGGGGCGCAGAAAAGCAACCCCAACGTGACGGTCAGGGGCGTCGACGAGAACTACCTGTCGACCGCCGGCTATGAACTCGGCCGGGGCAGGAATTTCAGTGCGGAGGAGATACTGGGGGGGCGCAACAGCGTGCTCATCGGCAGCAGCGTGGAAAAGCTCCTCTTTCCTGGGGGCGGCGACCCCCTGGGCAAAGAGATCAGCGTAGGCCGCGGCAAATACCGGGTGGCGGGGGTCCTCAAACGCAAGGGGGGCGCCCTGGGAGCCTCGGGCGACCTGATCTGCTTCATCCCCTGCGGCAACGCCCGCACCTTTTTCTCCCGGCCCCGCATGAATTTCGACATCCAGGTGAAACCCGCAGCCCCCCGGCTCCTGGAGGCCGCCGCCGGGGAGGCCGAAGCCCGCTTCCGCACGGTGCGGGGACTGGCCCCCGCCGATGAGACCGACTTCAACATCGAGAAGAGCGACAACATCGTGAACATCCTCCTCGACAACCTCCGGAACATCACCCTGGTGGCCACCGTCATCGGATTGATCACCCTCCTGGGGGCCGCCGTCGGACTCATGAACATCATGCTGGTGTCGGTCACCGAGCGGACCCGCGAAATCGGCATCCGCAAAGCCATCGGCGCCCCCTCCGCCGTCATCCGCCAGCAGTTCCTCCTCGAAGCCGTCCTGATCGGACAGATGGGCGGCGCCCTGGGCATCCTCCTCGGCATCGCCATGGGCAACCTCGTAGCCCTGGCCATCGGCGGCAGCTTCGCCATCCCCTGGGCCTGGATCCTCCTGGGCGTGCTGCTCTGTTTCCTGGTCGGCATCCTCTCCGGCTACTACCCCGCCGTGAAGGCCTCAAGGCTCGACCCGATCGAAGCGCTGCGCTACGAGTGAGAGAAGAAAGGATCCCCGTTCGTTTAATTATGTTAAATAAACGAACGGTATCTTTTGTAAAAGATTGAAAATTAGGTGTTAGCGCCCGGCAAGCGGAGGCAGCCCTCTTTTCTCTTCAGCGGTCGGCTGCGGCAACGGGATCTAAATGAAGCAAATCAGAGGCAGGGAAGAGAAACGACCCGCGGAAATCCTGCGGGGAGCCGCCCGGAATCCGGTCGTCCGGGGATGCCCGGCCGGCGGTAAGCGGTCCGCAATGCGGGAAGGCGGCCAAAAAAAAAGGGCCTGTGCGGCCCCTTTTTGCAATCGTTGGATGCTCCGTTATTTCACGGAATGCATGTATTCGATGAATTCCACCAGTTTGGTGGAGTAGCCCCATTCGTTGTCGTACCAGGCCACCACCTTGACGAAGTGGTCGTTGAGGCCGATGCCGGCGCCGGCGTCGAAGATCGAGGTGCGCGGGTCGCCCAGGAAGTCGGTCGAGACCACGGCATCTTCGGTATAGCCCAGGATGCCCTTCAGTTCGCCTTCGGAGGCGGCTTTCATGGCGGCGCAGATCTCAGGATAGCTGGCCGGTTTTTCCAGGCGGCAGGTAAGGTCGACCACCGACACGTTGGGGGTGGGGACCCGGAAGGCCATTCCGGTGAGTTTGCCCTTCAGCGAGGGGATCACCTTGGTCACTGCCTTGGCGGCACCCGTGGAGGAGGGGATGATGTTCTGGCCCGCGCCCCGTCCGCCGCGCCAGTCCTTTTTCGACGGACCGTCGACGGTTTTCTGCGTCGCGGTGGTGGCATGCACCGTGGTCATCAGCCCTTCCACGATCCCGAAATGGTCGTGCAGCACCTTGGTGACGGGCGCCAGGCAGTTGGTGGTGCAGCTGGCGTTCGACACGAAATGCATGTCCCTGGTGTAGGTGGCGTGGTTCACCCCCATCACGAACATGGGCGTGTCGTCTTTCGAAGGGGCCGACATGACCACCTTGCTGGCGCCGGCGTCCAGGTGGCCCTGGCATTTCACCTTGTCGAGGAAAAGCCCCGTGGCTTCCACCACATACTCCGCCCCCACTTCGTCCCATTTCAGCTGCGCCGGATCGGCCACCGCGGTCACCCGGATCTTCCTGCCGTTGACCACCAGCATGCCGTTGTCGACCGCCACCGTACCCCTGAAAGGCCCGTGCGTGGAGTCGTATTTCAGCATGTAGGCGATGTAATCCACATCGAGCAGGTCGTTGATACCCACCACTTCCACGTTCTCTTTGGTCATGGCCACCCGGAAGACCAGCCTTCCGATGCGCCCGAACCCGTTGATCCCAATTTTTATTTTCGACATAACCGACAGATTAAAGGTTTGTTTTTTCAGGTTGAAACCGGGGCTCCGTTGAGGAACCCGCTGCAAAGTAAACACTATTATTTAATATGGTCAACCGGCGGGATCACTTTTTGGCCCTCCGGTCCGAAGCTTAAGCTTGGCTTAAAACCCCGTTCCGCGCCTGTCGCAGGGGTCGTTATATAAATAATGGTATGGCGGCCGGCAGTACCCAAGAATCTCCCCGCCGCCGGGCGGCAGGCCAACCGGTTCCGCCGGGAACTTTCCGAAGCGGGCCGCCCGCCTGCCCTGCCGCAGCGACTCCGGAACATCCGGGGGGGATGGCGCATGCAGGAGTTCAACCCCCGCGAAAGGTTCCCCGGCCGACAGCCGGGCATGAAACCCGTAGGCCGGACAACGGCAGGTGCGGCAGGAGAGCCCGCCGGACCCCGCCAAAATAATTAATCCGAATGCCATCCTACGGAATTGTTTTTTATTTATCATTGCACCGGTTTTGCTGGGAATTCAAAGAAAATCCCCGCTAAACAAACGTAGTTCTTCAAAAAACCGTATATTTGAGCAGTTAAATCAAACAGACCGGTTCCCGGCCGGGGCCGGTCAAATACGAAATGAACAGGACGCAGTTAAATTATTAACTATAAATGCCTTATTTGTTAGAAAAATTTTCGCTTCCGCCTGTTTTTTCCGGGAAAAGCGTTGATATTTTTGATGCAATAATTTTGTACATTGCACAGATATTTTATAGGTTTGCATATTAGAGGTTAAAATACAGGACAACTATGTCTGAAATACGAAGAGATTATAGTATAAATTCTAATCAATCAATCAATTAAGTTCAATTAAATTTTTCACGCTATGAGAAAGTTTTTTACGCGACTCTTAATGATTGTCTTTCTGGTTAGTGTGTTCTATCACGGATACGCAAGCAGTCCGCCTGTACCGGCCACGGTGCAGGAGATCTGGCCGGAGGATGAATCAACAACGCAGGCACAACCGGGAACGAATGTGCTTGTGTTGCAGTTAACTAAAGACTTGAATGCGGTCCAGCCCTTCGGGCCGGATGGAGTCATCGCCCTGTCGAGGGAAACCGAATTTGGTTACCAGCAGGTGGAGTCCATCCTGTACAAAGTGGGTGGAGCGAACAAAGTCGTCCAGACCGGGCCGGCCACGGTGGAGCTGCGGTTTGCGCATCAGTTCATCGAGGATGCCACCTACCACGTGACCATCGAGAACGACGCCATCCGCTTTGCCGATGGCAGCTGGTTTGCAGGCCTCGTGTTCCATGACTGGAGGTTTACCGTCGACGACATACACAACCCGCTGATGGTGGATTGCGATGATCCCAACAATGTGAACGGGCAATTCGGCGTCAGCATCGACCAGCAGCCCATTACGGTTTGCTTCAGCGAACCGGTGTTTGTGGCCCCCGGCGCCGATTTCTTCAAGCCGGGCAACGTTGCCTTCTATACGGCCGCCAAGGCCGGCCTCGACCCCAACGATGAATTCGGGGGTGACGCCCTCTATGCCGCTCCATGGAATGTGAAACTCTGGAACGATGGCGTCTGTATCTATGATGGCACGCTGATGCCTGACAACCAGATGAAAAGTGCGGATATCACTACCTATGCTTTCGACCGCCTTGATATCTTCCCGCTCGGTCTCTATTCGATTGAGCCGGCCAGCCAGCTGAAGTACGGTGCCATCGGCCCGCATGTCTGGCCTGCCGACCGCGACATCTACCTGCGCCTTAGCGGCGACCTGCTGGTCGACAAAGCCGGCAACCCCTTTGAGGGCATCGACGGCAGCCCCTTCGATCCCTACTCGCTGAGCACCACCCAGTACTGGTTCTCCACCCGTGCGCAGGACGTCATTTTAGCCAGCGCCAGCGCAATAGAGGAAGAAGATGGTGATCCCCGCGGTAATAATCTGCTCTGGGAAGACGACGACATCCTGGTGACCATCTTTAACGAAAGGCTGGCCCTGATCAACGGCGGCGCCGACGTGGCTGCCGGCAACGTGAGCCAGTTCCTCGTGCTCAGCATCGGATCCACCAACATCCCCTACACGGTTGAATCCATCATTAAAGTCGCGGGTTACACCCAGATCATACTCGAGCCCGGAATGCTTCCGGAAAACTCCACCCTGAAGGTAGACCTGATCGGCGATGTCATCCATGACAAAGGCGACCTGCGGGTCGTGGGCGCCGACAGCTGGACCTTCAACACCGGCGATTTCTCCTTCCCGGTGACCGTGGGTTCCATCAACAACGAACTCTGCACCAACTTCGACCTGCGCATCAACAGCAACGAACCGGGCATCGTCTACTATGCCATCGTGAAGGAACCGGTCGATGACCTCTGGGGTGAAAGAGCGGTTACTGATACTGCCATCGTAACCGGAGAGCACAGGGCTTTCTGGGATGAACAGGATCCGGATGATGATACAGACGGAATTTGGGTATGGAAATACTTCAACAATGTGGACGACGGTGCCTACGGGCAGGATCCCAACATTTTTGTAGCTGATTTCTTCAACATCAACGAAAGCCTCACGGCGTTCGAACACATCGACGACTTCACCGGTCTTAACCATGGCGATCAGTATACCATTTATTATTTCGTGATCGACCCGACGGCCGAAGGTCCCTACAACAATCCTCCCGACACCCCGGAAGGAAGGGTAAGCCCGGTCTACAGCCTGCCGGTGCAGCTGACCGACTGCCTCGATCCCGAGATCACCTGGTTCTACCAGGATATCAACGACCTTGCCACTCCAGACGACGACTGGGATCTCTGCATCACGGCCCTGAATCCCAAGATCAAGAAGAACGGGAAATTCAAGCTCGACTTTCCGGCCACCGCTTCCAAGGTCGAAGGCCTGTACCTGCAGGATCCGACCACCGACTGGGAAGATGTGATCACCCTCGAGGTGCGCGAAGCTCCCTTCACCGGCGCCAATCCCTGGACCGTTGTAGAGGCTACTATTACTACGGTAGAGGATGGCGGCGAAGTGATCGCGCTGATCGTCACCCCGAAGAATTCCTATCCCTCGGGCGGCAGGGTACGCGTAACCCTGGAAAGCGGCTCGGTGATGGATGCTGCCGGCAACGTGATCAACGAAGACCTCGTATGCCGCAAGAATGTCGAGATCTATGCCGACCCGTGGGTGGATAAATTTACCGTGGAATATGTGACACGGCAATTCCCCGCCAACACCACCTGCCCCGATACCGACACCGAGGCAGCGAAGAAAAACGGCAAGATCACCATCGAGTTCAACAACCCGATCTTCACCCCGAAGCGGGATGAGCAGGTGCTGAACACCCTGGAGCCGCTGAGCAACGATCCGCTGGCCTGGAACTATGTGGGCAAGTATATCAAACTGCGCGAAGGCGATGGCAACGGCGCGGAAGTGACCGATGATATTGCCACCCACATTCCGCTCACCTTCGAACTGACGCGCGAAGAAAACGGCGGGGTCACCAAGATCGTGGCCACCCCCGGCGCCGAATACCTCTCCGAAACCTGGTACTACGTCGAACTCGAGGTGGAACTGCAGGATGAAAACCGGAGGGAGCTGCAATTCACGGACGAATATGGCGTTTGGGACAACAACCTGTTTGTGGACCTTCACGAGCAGTACTGCCCCTACCCGACGGGTCCTTTCGTTGGAAATCCGCCTTATACCGTCATCGGGAACAGCGCCAATTATTTCATGCGCTTCAAGAGCGAAGACACCGTGGCACCCGAGCTGAGGTTCGTGTTCGAAAAGATCGTGGCCAACTGGCCCGAAACCCCGAACCTTGAAGACCGGATCTGGCCCTATATCGCGGAGCTCGATGAAGACATGATCGATTGCATCAACCCGTTCGGACAGGGAACCTGGATCACGGTTCCTGATGAAAACGGTGTGCCCATCGGCGCCATCATCACCGAATGGTCGGAAATGGGATTCGACAACAAGGATTATTATGTCAATACCGACCCGAACGGACTGCGCCCCTACTTCAAACTGAAGGATGCCGTGGGGAATGAACTGAAGTTCGACGTGGTTTTGCTGAACATCTATGATCCGCTGGTCACAGACACCTCTGCCTATACTCCGTATGGCAAATACTTCACCGATGCGGTATGGTTCGGCTTTGTGCCCTTCGAACCGCTGGAAGAGGGAAGTTTCTACACCATGGAGTTCGATCCGGTCTACCAGGCACCCGGCTCACCGCTGCGACCCGGATCGGTGTTTGTCGACGACAACGGCAATGCCGTGGTGGCCGACACCTTTGTGGGCTTCCAGGCCTGCGGCGAAGAGGATGAGTGCATCGGCACGGAAGTGACCGTTCCGGTGACCACGATTGACAAAAAATCAGTAGCCGGCAGCCTCACCCCCTCCTTTACCGTGAAATTCGACATCATCGTGGATGACGAAGAGCTCGCCAATATCGCAATCGGAGGTCCGTTCTTCACTCTTTCAGGGGGCGGAAAGACTTGGAATGCCTATAATTCAACCCTGTTCATCTTCAACGATGCTGCCAAAACCGTAAGCGCACCTTTCGATGTATTCCTGCAGCCCAGTTCTTATTACGGATACACTCCCCCGGCTATGCAGCTCGATGAAAAGGTGGAGTATACCCTTACCGTGAATGCAGGCCACTTCCTTGACAGGAACAACGAACTGCTTGAAAACTGCAAGGACGATGTGAAATTCTGGTCGCCCGACCTGACGCCCCCGGCTGTTTCCTTCAAGAGCCCGGATATCAATGCGGACACTCCGAACAATCTGGGAGATGACGAGCTGGCGATCAACCCGCGGAAACCGGGAGAACTCCGGATCAAATGGAACGAGAAGGTGACCCCGCAGAACGGCAAGGTGATCCAGGTATGGGAAAACGGCACTTCCAAACGGCTGGAATTTACTTACCCGCAGGCCGGCATGACCTTCGTCACCTCGGGTGGCGATGCCAACATGCTGAAGATTACCCTTCCCGCCGACGTGCTCTATTTTAATTCGCATTTCCATGTGGATGTGCAGGCTGGTTTCGTGAAGGATGTGGCCGGCAATGAGTCGGATCACCTGACCGGCCCGCTGGATGGACCTGACACCTGGACCTTTGCGACGCGTGCCGACAAGGCCCCGGAAATCGTGGGCTGGAGCCCGATCTGTGTTGTCACCCCGGGTACCAGCGGCACCACGCTGGTGGATCCCGACCATGTGCAGGTTGGCACCATCTCCGTCACCCTCGATGAAAAGGTGACCCCTGTCGCCGGCAAGAAACTGTACATCGAAGAGGCCAACGGCTCAGCCACCCTCTATCAGATCGACGTGACCCTGCTGACCTCTTCCAACGGTGGACTTACCTGGTCCGATACCGATCCCGACCTGGTACTCGACAACAACCAGGAATTCAATATCTATGTGGAGGAGGGTGCCTTCAAACAGACCTTCCAGAATCCTGCCGCCCCGGTGCTGGCCACCCCTGACTATGAAGGTGCCAGCTTCCTGTGGCTCAACTGCGCCAGCTCCGGATACAGCTCGGTGATCCCGGCTTCCTTTGCCTTTGGAGATGCCAGCCACCCGACCGCCGACATCTGGCCGGTGGAAGGAAACATCAAGGTTCCCTTCAACGCCCACGGCTATGTGCGATTCAGCGAACCGCTGATCGCCCGCGTCGGATTCATCACCCCGCAGAAACCCAATCCTCCGAAACTCATTCTGGAGCAGGGTAACATCAAGAACTGGATCAAGGTGTTGAAATACCCGACGGCTGCCGGTACCGGAACCCCGGTGGAAATGGCTGCGGAAGACTACGTCTGTGAATTTGTGAATCCCGAGCGCACCCACGTGCGGGTGACCTTCCTCGATGAACTGGCTCCCTCGATCGGCGGCGTCACCGCCAACATGCAGGACGAGTGGAGATACCAGATCCGGGTGAACACCTTCGCCGTAGTGGACACTAAACTGTACGGCCTGCAGGATATCGTGGGCAACTACCTCTTTATGCCTGAAACCGGGCCTTACAGCTCGCAGGATCCTTACCTCAGCAATTACCCTGGCAATGAGGAGAACGCCCTTTACAACAAGAAAGCCAGTTTCTGGACCGAAGACATCACACCTCCCAATTTCTATGTCACAACCTGTGATATGGAAGGTGAAAAGGTGGAGATCAAGTTCACCCGCTGGGAAACCACAGATCCCTATGTGCCTGTGAACGACAGGGACTATCCCGCCGAAGACGGCACCATTTACTATGTGGTACGGCCAACCGGCACCGTAGTGACCGCCAACGACCTGTTCAACAAGGTCTGGGCCGATGTAAAGGAAGTTACGGTTGATGGCGCTACCGAAACTGTTACCTGGACGCTGCCTGCCGAAATCGAAGACGATCCGGGTGTCGACGCCTACAACTACACGGTCTACGCCGTGATGAAGGACAACGAAACCGATGTCTTTGCTTCCTACTCCAACCCGGCCTTCGGAGATGCATGGCCGAGCAAGGACGATGTGTTTAAGGAGTCGGGCGATGCCAACCCGGCCACCGGCTGCATTGGCTTTGCCGACATCCGGCCCGCACCGAACAAGAACATGGAGGTCAAGCATTGGGATTTCTGCTTCTGCGACGACGACGAGCCCGAAGTGGTGTCCAAGGAATGGCATGAGGTGGAAGATGTGCTTGTGGATGCCACCTTTGAGATTACTTTCGATGAGCTGATCCAGGCCGGCGACGAGGTCGAACTGGGCGGCGAAGGCACCGGCGGCGTCATCCTGACCCCGAAATACGGGTACGAGGTGCGCCTCCGCGAATGGAACAACAACGTGGCCGTGCCGATCACCCTGATGGGCAACGGAGAAGGTACCTACGGCGAAGAGGGAGCCGATGGCTTCATCATCACCCCGGTTGATCCGCTGGACGAGGAAACCCGCTACTACATCGAAATCGACCGCTGGGTTGTCTGGGATGTGCCGGGCTCCAACTGCAACGATGAATTGTTTGACAATCCGGATCTGCCCCAGAGCTTCCCGCAATACGACTGTACCCTTTGTAATTTGGAAGATCCTTTCCAGAACAACTTTGCCGGATGGATCGGAAGGACCGAATGGTGGTTCCAGACCCAGGACAACACCCCGCCCGAACTGGTGAAGGTGGAGCCGCAGGGCAACTGCGTACCGGAGGACAACAACAAGATCATCTTTACCTTCAAGGAGAAAAACGGCATGCAGATCCAGACCATCCCGATGGACGAAGGCGGACTGCAGGGCAACAGCATCTATGTCTACAAGGTAGGCTCACAGATCCCCTACGAGGTGATCCCCGCGAGCTCCGGCGACATTGTCAAGACGGCTACCGATAAGATCACCATTACCTATACGACCACCCATCCTTACAACAGCGAAGAAGAATACTTCGTGGAGTGGAGGAAAGACCTGTTCACCGACAATGCAACGCCCGAGCCGCACAACTATTGGGAAGCTCTGGCCGAAGTAACAGATGGTGAAGGGCCTGAAATTCCTTCTCTGTGGCATCAGTTTGGCTTCCAGGCCGAAGACACCAAGAAACCGGTGGCCAGCTGGTCGCTTATCAACCGCATGTGGGTCTATGCAGAACTCGGACCTACAGAGGATCCGGTTCTGGATCCCGAAACGGGCCTGGATGCTTACGTATATCCGCTGGCTACCGGCGTGTTCGATCCCAACGATCCGCTGTCCGCATCGGTCGATGTATGCGCCATGTGGCCCGACGGTGTGCCTTCACAGGTTGGTTTCTACGTATGGTTCGACGAAGAGGTCCAGATGGGTAAACTGGGCAATACAGTGCCCAACGACTTCTACCTGACCATGAACGGAACATCCAAGACGCTGTCTCTTAAGGGTTACGGCGTGGGTGAGAGCGGTGGAACGACCCTGCCGGGCGGAATCGTGGTGCCGGAGGGCAAACCCTGGTTCAGTCTTGCACATTCAGGCGATCTTGCCAGTCTGGAGGAATTCAATTTCGGAATTGTAGCTGATTCGATTACGGATGTTTCTGCCGAAGATTGCAGGACCAATACCCTTGGCGCCATCCAGTTGCTCAACTTCTGCGTGTGGGATGCCAGTCCTGCCACCGCCCGGTTGTTCGACGGCACTTACGATGCGGCCGGTTCCGAAATCTTTGATGAGGACGAATGTGTGGCCGAACGTGAATTCGTGTACCTGAAGTTCGACAAGGAAGTTGTCAAGACCGTCAACGTAGTCGTACCTCCGCAGTTCGGAAATCCTGTCGGCCCGCCATGGTGGACCTACAGCAACCTCTACCTGACCGAAGCCGACCTGATGGATACCGACGGACAGATCTTTGAATTCTACACCATGGTGGGAGAAGAAAAGGTCTACGTCCAGATCGACCATGTCGACATTGTGGTTCCCGGCAAGGAATTCAAGCTTTGGCTGAAGAACCCGCTGAACTCCGAATGGGAATATACCTTTGAAATTTATCCTGACGTATTGAAAGATATCGTCCGCGTGCCGAACGGTAACTTCTTCCCCGGCGAGCGCTGGGACTTCACCGTGACCGACTGGGAGGCGCCTTACATCACCTCGCTTACCCCGCCCGACTATTTCGCGGGTCAGAGTGTGAGCCCGATGGCTCCGCTGGTGATCGAATTTAACGAGGAGGTCATGCTGGGAACCGATGCCCGGATCATCATCCGCGACAACGGCATTCCGCAGGGTGTTATCTACAACTACAAGGCCAGCGACCCGCAGGTGGTTCTCAGCAATGATTTTTACAGCGTGACCATCAACCATGGCGGACTTGACAAGAACACCATGTATTATGTACAGATCGAACCCGGCTTCGTAAAAGACCGTTCCTGCAGCAACTATCCGTTCGAAGGCACATTCGAGCAGGGATTGATCGACGACGACTGGAACTTCAAAACCGGCGACCTGGACGGTCCGCAGGCTTTGCTGTGGCCGACCCCGGGCGACGATTGCGTGCCGATCGACGAGAACCTGATCATCACCTTCGATGAGAATATCATCCTCCAGGAAGGCGGACAGGCTGTCATTTACAAGGTCCGCGAAGACGGAACCTGGCACAGCACCCTCTTCGGGGATGTGGTGGCCATCATACCTTTCTATACCTGGATGGGGCTGAACTACCCGCAGATTTCAATCTCCGGATCGGATGCGGCCAACGGATTGACCGATAATGTGTTGACTATCATTCCTCCGGAAGGTTTGTGGGAATCGAAGGCTACCTATTACGTGCGCATCGTGGGCAACGGTGTTACCGTGGACAGCGAGGCGGATGTGGTGCTGGATGTGAACGACAACAGCTGGATGTATCCGGTGCCGCACGGCTTCATGACGCTGCTTCCCGGTATCCACCACAACCAGTGGTACTTCACCATCGGCAACAACGACGAACCGGTGCTGGTAAGCATGACCCCCGAAAGGCTTGAAGTTCTTCCCGCCGGTGTGGCCGGTGTGACCACCGACCTGACGATGACCTTTGAAGAGCCTGTAGCCTTCGGCGAGGGTGTTATCAGTATCTTCGAATTCATAGTGGCTCCGGAAGGCGGCGTCGCCAACCAGGAAGCTGTCCTCTGGAAAGAATTCACCGTGCCTGACGATGTGGATGCCGGTAAGATCACCCTTTCCGATGACCTCAAAACGGTCACCATCCACGGGGTGGAACTGCTCGACGGCATCGACTGGTACTATGTGCTGGTAGGTCCCGGTGTGATCACCAACAACGTGGAATGCACGCTCAGAAACTGGAGCGGTATCAGCAACCCGGATTTCTGGAAGTTCACAACGGATCCCGATGTCACCGATCCTGAAATGACCGCCAGCGCCATCACCTCCGACGCCTGCAGCGAACAATACCTGGAACCCGCCACCGTGGCTTTCGAACTTACCTTCAGCGAAGGAGTGAGCGTGGCAACGGCTGTCTCCGGTGTGGTTGAAATCACCAAGGACGGTGAAGTGGTGGCCTCCATGACCATTGCTCCCGAAATGATCGACGGCAACGTGATCACCTTCGGCATCGACGACTTCGATAATCCGCTCGAAGATCAGACCGAATACGAACTGGTGATCGGCGGCGACGATATTCATGACCTGGCCACCGCCAGTCTGTCACCGACCCAGGCGCCCTTCGGGCTCGTACCGGTCGGCAACCAGAACTGGTTTGCCGGTGCCGTGCTGCCGTTTGAAACCGGCGACTTCACCGCTCCGACGGCCATCGCCTTTGAACCCAACGCCATCGTAGACCTGGAGAACATGGTTCAGATGGTGGTTACCTTCGACGAACCCGTACAGGATGGCGCAGGCCTGCTGAACCTGATCAACGCCGCCACCGACGAGGTCATGACCTTCGACGCGGCTGCCGATGAAGACCTGGTACCCGAAACGGTGACCTTCACGGTCGAACTGGCCGACGAAACCGCCTGGTACGTACTGATAGACGAAGGCTTCGTAACCGACATGGTCTACATGGATCCTGAGAACTGCGACGGTGTACGCAACAACAACGCTGTCACCGACGAAGCGGCCTGGACCTTTGCCATCGACGACAATACAAAGCCTGAGATCATTGCCGACCTGACAGAAGATGTGGACAACCTGATGCTGACCTTCGACATTGTGCTGCAGTATAACGATGTTATCACCGCGGTGGATGTCACCAAGGCCCAGCTGATGGATGGTACCGCTCCTGTCGATTATATCACCGGCGCTGTCATCGGCGTGGATCCCACCCAGGTGATCGTCTCTGTGACCGTACCGGCAGGTATGGACCAGAAGGATTACATGCTCGATCTGGCCGACGGCTTCGTCCTTGACGACGCCATCAATCCCAACGCCAGCGATGCCGACCAGACCGGTCCTTACCATGTGGGCGACCGCACGGCTCCGATTCTGGACAGCTGGGATCCCAAGACCATTCTGGCTTCGTATCATACGCCGCCGGTGGTTGTGGAAGTCGACTTCTTCGACGACAGCGACCTGACGGTTGTGCTGCCGATCACCATCGAGAATTCTCTGGGTGAGGTCGTGGAAACCTGGACTCCGGTCCTTGACGGCGACCAGGCTGCCAGCTTCATGCCCGAACTGTGGTTCGATACCTATCATGTGATCATCCCGGCAGGCGCCGTGGTTGATGTCAACGGCAACGAATTTGCCGGCTTCGACTGGTACTTCTCCATCGTGGATGACACCCCGCCGAACTGTCTGCTCAGCACTGTCCCGGCCGACGGTGACCGGTGCATCGAGAGAGACGTCGACCTGGTCATGACCTTCTGTGAAAGGATGGCTCCGGGTGCCGTTGGCCAGATGCTCAAGGTATACGAAATCCTGGAAGTCCAGGGTGAACTGCCGACCAACGAACTGCACGCCGCGATCCAGATCACCGAGGATATGATTGCCCACGAAGTCGTCACCGTGCCGGTGACCGGCCTGAAGGACGAAACCTCCTACATCGTCATGATTGACTTCGATGCTCTGCGCGACGAAGCAGGGAATTCGTACGAAGGCATTGACGATCCGGTTACCTGGAACTTCACCACCGGCGACAACACCCCGCCGACGGTTACCCTGGTGCCGGTAGGAAGCGGCAACAACGTGAACGAATTCATTGTGAATGCGGTCTTCTCGGAGGCTGTCACCGATCCTGTCAATGACATCATCGTGATGATCAACGGTGAAGTGGTAGCCATGCCTGTGACGCCCGTTGACGAACTGGTATACGCCATCGCTGTCACCGCCGAAGACCATGATACGGTCACCATCACGGTTCCGGCCGTTATCACGGATGTGCCCGACGGACCCGCCGCAGGCTGCGAAGGCAACCCGCTGGCCGAAGAGGTCACCGAAGTGTACATCGTTGGCGACAACACGGCCCCGACCGTAGAAATCACGGCCGGCCCCGCCGACTGGACCAACACGCCCAACGACTTCATGGTAGAACTGACCTTCTCCGAAGAGGTGACCGGTGTGGAAGCCGCCCTGGCCGGATCGACCGGACTGGTGGATTGGGATTCCGACGACAACATTGTCTATACCCTCTATTTCGAAGGGCTTGACGAAACCGAACTCAACCTGCTGCTTGACGCGGCACTGGTGACCGACGTTTCCGAAAACCTGAATCCGCTGGCCGAAGGGCTGGATGAGATCTTCACGACCGGCGACCATGTGGCTCCGACGGCCATGGTGGTTCCCGCCTCGGGTGTGGATCTGCGCGTCGATGTGCTGGAAGTGACGGTTACCTTCGATGAGGATGTGATCGTTCCGGATGGCGGCATCGTAGTGACGGACGGCGAAGGGGTTGTAACCCCGGAAGGCGGCAACGTCTACACGGTGGCCATCACGGCCGAAGACGGTGCAACCGCCAAGCTGTGGCTTACGGAACTCATCACCGATGATTCCAAGAATGGCAATCCGCTGGTTCCCGTTGACTTCAGCTATGAATTTGGCGATCGCACGGCACCCGAAGTGTTCGTCTACAAACCGGGCACCGTCAACGACACCATCAACGTGTTCGACGTGATCATCACCTTCAGCGAGGATGTCGAAGGTGTAGACCTGACCAGCGTTACGCTGACGGGTCATCGTCCCGAGATCAGGCAGCTGCGCACGGTGGTGGAAGGCAAGGCCTATGAGGCAACCCTGTCGGGTGCCGACGGTGACACGCTCACCCTGGGCTTCTCGGCCGCCATCATGGATCTTGCCGGCAACCCGCTGGTTCCGACCTTCTTCACCTATACGATTGCCGACAACGTGGCGCCCACCGTGGTGGTCACCCCGGCTACCGGCACCAACCTTGAAAACCACAACGTGGTCCTGCTGACCTTCTCCGAAGACGTGCTGAACGTTCTGACGGATGTTACGGTCACCGGCGCCGCCGAATTCGAGGTCACCATGGTGAAAGATTCGGTCTACCAGGTGGAATACACCGCCGATGATCTTGCCGAAGTCGTCATCACCCTGCCGGCCACCATCACCGACTGGAAGGGCAACGCGCTGATGGCCCAGAGCTTCACCTATGCCATCGGCGACCATGTGGCCCCGACGGCTGCGGTGGTTCCGGATATGGTTACCAATGCCCCGAATGTGTGGGATGTGGTCATCACCTTCACCGAACCGGTGGTCCTGAACGGCGGCATCACGGTGACGGGCGGTACGGCTGTCATCGCTCCTCCTGTAGGAAATGTCTATACGGTGAACATTACGGCTGAAGATCTGGCGACGGTAACCCTGAGCCTGAGCAATGCCATCACCGATGCTTCCGAGAATGAGAACCCGCTGGCAAATCCGGGCGATTACACCTACGTGGTGGGCGACAACACCGCCCCGACGGTTACGGCTGTGGGTCCTGCCGAGGCTGACAACACGGAGAATGAGTTCGACGTGGTGCTGACCTTCAGTGAAGAGGTTACGGGAGTGGCCGCCGCCCTGGCCGGTTCGACCGGTATGGTGGATGCCGTCACCGAAGACGGAATCGTCTGGACTGTTTCCTTCGCCGGCGTGGACGGGGCTGCCCTGAAGCTGCTGCTCGACAAGGAACTGGTGGCCGATCTGTCGCCCAACGCCAACATGCTGGCCGAAGGTCTCGACCTCGACTTCACCGTGGGCGACCATGTGCACCCTGTGGCTACGGTCGAACCGGTTGAAGCGGAGAATGCCGTCAATACCTGGGTGGTGAAGATCACCTTCTCCGAACCGGTGAACATTCCAGCCGGATCGGTTACGGTGGCTGGCGCCACGGATGTGGATGAAGTAGTCGACGGGCTGGTCCATACGCTGACCATCACGGCTGAAGACATGGCTACGGTGACGCTCACGCTGACCGATGCCATCACCGACAAGTCGCTGAATGCCAACGCCCTTGCCAACCCGGGCACCTATACCTACGAAGTGGGCGACAACACCGCACCTGAAGTGACGGTGGTCGGTCCCGCCGAAGCTGACAATACGGCCAACACCTTCACCGTGAAGCTGGTCTTCACCGAAAAGGTGACCGGTGTCGACCTGGCGCTGGCCGGTACGACCGGACTGGTGGGTGTCGGTTCACTGGATGGCGGACTTACCTACAACGTCATCATGGGCGGTATCGACGAAAGCGTCCTCCACCTGATGCTCAACAAAGACCTGGTCACTGACCTGTCTGAAAATGCCAACAAGCTTGTCGAAGGACTTGACCTTACCTACACCGTGGGCGACCATGTGGCCCCGACGGCTACGGTCATCCCCGACGAGGAGGAAAATGGCAAGAATACCTTCACCGTTAACGTGATCTTCTCCGAAGCGGTCATCGTACCTGACGGAGGCATCACAGTGACGAATGCCGATGCGGTCATCACCCCCGACGGGAACATCTACACGGTGGTGATCACGGGCGAAGACGGCGCCGAAGTGGGTCTGCATCTGAATGCGACCATCACGGACGATTCGAAGAATGAGAATCCGCTGGCCGCCGCCACCTATACCTACACCATCGGTGACAACACGCAGCCTACGGTGACTGCCGCCGGTCCGGAAGAGCCCAACAACACGGAGAATGAGTTCGACGTGGTGCTTACCTTCAGCGAGCCGGTTGCCGGTGTGGAGGCCGCTCTGATCGGATCGATCGGCATGGTTGCCGTCGAGCCCAACGAAGACCACTCGGTCTGGACGGTATCGTTCAACGGTGTTGACGGTGCTGCCCTGTCGCTGAAACTGGATGCCGCCAAGGTCGCCGATAAGTCGCTCAACGCCAACAAGCTCGTCGAAGGTCTGAACCTGGCCTTCACGGTGGGCGATCATGTGGCTCCGACGGCTGTTGTGGTACCTGCCGGCGTGGCTGCCAACGCTCCGAACGAATGGGATGTGGTGATCACCTTCTCCGAGCCGGTCACGGTTCCCGAAGGCGCCATCAGCGTCACCGGCGGAACGGCGACCATCGCCAGTGCGGGTAACGTGTACACGGTGTCCATCACTGCGGAAGACCTGGCTACGGTAGTCCTCGCGCTGAGCGGCGACATCGAAGACAAGTCGCTGAACACCAATAATCTCGAGGCTGCCTCCTACACCTATGTCGTAGGCGACTGGACGGCTCCCACCGCGACCGTTGTACCGGCCGGTGTGGCTGCCAATGCGCCCAACGAATGGGATGTGGTGATCACCTTCTCCGAGCCGGTGACGGTTCCCGAAGGCGCCATCACGGTGACCGGCGGCACGGCTGTCATCACCAACGTCGACCATGTCTACACGGTGGCCATCACCGCCGAAGACCTGGCTACGGTGACCCTCGCCCTGAGCGATGCCATCGCCGACCTTTCACCCAACGCCAACAAGCTGGTAGCGGTATCCTACACCTACGTGGTGGGCGACTGGACGGCTCCGACGGCTACGGTGGTTCCCGCTACGGCGGCTGCCGCCCCGAATACCTGGGATGTGGTGATCACCTTCTCCGAGCCGGTGACGGTTCCCGAAGGCGCCATCAGCGTCACGAATGGTACGATTGTCGTGGGTGCTCCTGTCGGAAATGTCTACACTGCGACCATCACGGCTGAAGATCATGCCGTGGTAACCCTGTCGCTGAGCGGTGACATCGAAGACAAGTCGGCCAATACCAACAACCTGGTGCCGGTCTCCTTCACCTACACGGTGGGCGACAACACCAAACCGGTGGTTACTGTGAACCCGGCTTCCGGTACCAACATGAACAACACCTTCAACGTGATCCTGACCTTCAGTGAAAAGGTGGCGGGTGTGAACACCACGAACGTGACGGTAACCGGAACAGGCGCTTCGATGACCCTGGCCACCGTGCTGGAAGGCATGGCTTACCAGGCCACCATTACCGGCGCCGACCAGACCACGGTGACCCTTGCCCTCTCGGATGCCATTGTTGACCTCGCGGGCAACAAACTGGATGCCTCCAGTTACCAGTACACCATTGGTGACCATGTGGCTCCGACCCTCGTATCGGCTGTGCCTCCGACTTCCACGGGCAATCTGAAGAACAACTTCACGGTTGTGCTGACCTTCTCCGAACCCGTCACGGGTGTCGCTGAAGCCCTCACCGTTGTCAACGGTACGGTGGTCACCACGGGCAGTGGAACCACCTGGAACGCCGCTGTCACCGCCGCTGACCTTGCCACCGTCACCATGAACATCAGCAACGCGGTTGCTGACCTGGCCGGTAACAAGTTCGCAGGTGTCACGCTGACCTACATCGTTGGCGACAATACCGCACCCAAGCTGACGAACTGGACGCCCAACAAGGTTATCACCGAAGACAGCCATCCGACCTTTGTGATGGAACTCGACGAAAATGTGGTAGCCGGTGCGGGTAACCTTTACGTCTATCAGCAGGGTGTGGCTGGTGCCTTTGTCACGGTGCCCATCACCAGCGCCATGATCAGCGGTAAGAAAGTTACCGTGGTCTATGACCATAAGGTACACGGCGCTCTCGACAAGAACACCAAGTACTACGTGCTGCTCGACGGAGGAGCCCTGACCGATGCCAGCGGCAACAAAGTGGCTGCCGTCAGCGATCCTGAGGCCTGGACCTTCACCACGGGCAACAAGTTCCCGGTGGGTATCGAAGAGCTGAATTCGGTTGAATTCAAGGTGTATCCTAATCCGTTCAACAACGAACTGTTTATCCAGAACCACGACAAACTGACCAGGGTGACCATCACCAACATCGCCGGCCAGAAGGTAATGGATGTCCAGTATCCCGAGCGTGTAATCCGTACTGATAATCTGGTGAGCGGTGTTTATATCGCAACACTGTTCAACAGCGATGGAATCATCAAATCAGAAAGGATAGGCAAGAGGTAATACCGAATTGATTGATTAAAAAGGGGGAACCGTAAGGTTCCCCTTTTTTAGTGTCAAAAGGCGCCTTCCGGATGCGGAAGACGCCTTTTGACTTTATAAAAACCTGCCGGTCAGATCCTGTCGCGGTGTCGCAGCAGTTTGTAAAGGTAATAGCGGAAGGGATGGGTATATTTCAGCTGTTTCCAGGGGCGGCTGCTGTGGGGAAGATGAACCACGGAGATCTCCCGGATGAGGTAGTTTCGGAATCCCTTTTTGCGCGCCAGCCGGCTGATATGGATGTCGTACCAGTCCTTGCCCGGCGGCAGATTGCCGAAATCGAAGCCCTGCAGGAAGGCATAGGAAAGCAGCGTGCAGCAGAAACTGAGGCTGCGGGTGGTTTCATGCCACGGACGGGGGTCCGGTTTGGCATGCGCATAGGGAAAATTGACCTGTCCCCCGGCATCGGTGGTGATAACGCCCGCCAGTCCGGGACGGGTAAGCTGCCGGGAAATGGACAGAAGTTGTTCCAGGGTGTCTTCTTTTATGATTACGTCCGATTCTATGATAATCAACGGAGTTCCGGCATCCAGGGCCATCTGCTGCGCCATGCGCAGCGCCAGTCTGTAGTTGGGGGAGGGGTTGGAGGTATGCTCTTCCAGATGAACCAGCCTGTAATTCAGGATATCTTTCTGCGTCTCAAGAAAGGAGCGGGTCTCCGGCTGGCTGAAATCGTTGAATACCACACGCAGAAAATCCCCCTTCGTGCTGGAAATTGCCTCCAGGGTTCTCCGGGTGGTCTCCAGAGAATCCTTGACGGGTGTGGCGACAATGGCTTGAATCATATTCCTGGCTTGGAGAGCATCGTAGCTCAGGCTCTCTACCGTGCAAAAGTAGTGAATAGATGGGAATCCGGTAAAATGAAAATTAAGCGGCGGCGGATGGATTTTCCTTTCACTTAATTACCTTTGTGAGATTCAACTATAAAGCTTGCAGCCATGGGTGAAGCCGACGACCGGGATCCTATGTTCACCATCGATGACCTTGCAGAGCCGGAGCAGCTCGAGGACGTTATTTACACCCTGATGGTAAATCCGAATCTCAGCACGGTCAATTATTTCAACGATTTCAGCGATGAGCCGGTGACGCCCGATCTGCTCGGATCGGGGGAGGGGGAGGGAGGAATTTTTGAGGTGGATAAGACGGGGATCTGTTTGGCCATGACGACCCATGCTTTTCATCACCACCTGGCCGATGATCCGCAGGGGGCTACGGAAATACTGCTGTCACGGGCGGCGAGGAGATTGCTCTGCCTGGGGGCATGTCCGCTGGTGGTGAGCGCTTTTCTTTATCACATCAACATCATGGATCCCCATGGTCACCAGATTGCTTCGGGGGCCCAAAAAGGGCTTGAAAACGCAGCCGCGCGTTTCCGTTTGCAGGTTACAGACCGGAAGATACGGTTTGACCACTTCCGGGGCCATGGCCCGGTTCCCCCCACGTTAATTGTCAGCATGATGGGAAGGCTGGGCAGCCGGGGCAAATTTGTCACCCACGCTTTCCGGTCGAAGGGGAACAATATTTTTCTGATCGGGAAAGTGACGGAGGATGTGGGAGCCTCGGAATACCTCGAGTTTTACCATGGCATCAGCCATTCCCCTTTGCCGGCCTGCAACATTGAGGACGAGGCGCTGATCCAGGAGGTGCTGAGGAAGCTTCACGAACGGGAACTTATCAGCAGCGCCAGTCCGGTGGGGAAGGGCGGCCTGTTTTTCACCCTTCTGCGGGCGTCGTTTCCCAACAGCCTGGGTTTCGACATCACCACCGACGCGGAGATCCGCAGGGACGCCTTTTTATTCGGGGAGGCCATGGGACGGATCCTGGTGGATGTGAATCCGGAAAAGGAGGATGATTTTGTGGATCTGCTCTCTGATATGAAGGTTCCTTTTTTCATGCTGGGACATGTCACCCGCGGGGAGATCCGGGTCGATGATATTTCTTTGGGGTATATCGACAAAATGACCCCTCTTGCCTGATGGCCGCTTCCGCAGGTGATCCGAGCGGGGTGGGAAAGAAAGCCCGTGTGACCCGGATGTTCGATTCGATAGCGGGGAGCTACGACTTTCTGAACCATCTGTTGTCGTTCAACATGGACCGGGTGTGGCGGCGGAAAGCCATCGGGCTGCTGCGGGAGAATCCTCCGGTGCGGCTCCTGGATGTGGCCACCGGCACGGGCGATTTTGCGTGCGCCGCCCTGCGGCTGGCCCCGGAGGAGATCGTGGGGCTGGATGTGTCGGAAGCCATGCTGGCGGTGGCGCGGCGCAAATGCCGCAGGAAAGGAGGCCCCACCCGTCTGGAATTTATCACGGGCGATGCCGCGGAGCTGCCCTTCGGCGACCGTAGTTTCGATGCCGTCGCTTGCGCCTTCGGGATACGGAATTTTGAGGATCCCCGGCGGGGCCTTGGGGAGTTCTTCCGGGTTCTGAAATCGGGGGGTCGGACGGTGATCCTTGAATTTTCGAAGCCTTCGCCGGGTTTTTTCAGCGTGCTCTACCGTTTTTATTTTCATCGCCTGCTCCCCGCCTTCGGGGGCCTTGTTTCGCGCGACCGGCAGGCCTATGCCTATCTCCCGGCATCGGTGGAACGTTTTCCCGAAGGGGAGGCTTTTCTGGAGCTGATGCGCGGGCAGGGTTTTTCCTGTTGTTCGCTGCGCAGGCTGACCGGGGGCATCGCCACGGTTTACACGGGTGAAAAGAGCCCTGGTCCGGCGGACGGCCGGGGACAGCCGCCGGCTGAAACAGCGTCCATGCCCGGAACCGGGGAGGAAGGCATCCCCGCACAATAAAAACCGCATGTAACTGTTTATTTGGTATGACTCAGAACCAACCCGTGAAGAGGATCCTGTGCGCCCTGCTGCTTCTGGTGGCGGTGATCTCCGCCCGGGGGCAGAAGATACGGCTCAACCATCTGACCACCTTTGACGATAAGCTGGTCCATTTCGGGTTCACGCTGGGCATCAATACGCTGGATTTCGATGTGGTCAATTACCCGGTGCTCGGGGAGAACCCCCGATTCAGGCCGGTGGAATGGCAGCTCGATGAACGGCAGATAGGTCCCGGGGATGCCCTTCATGCGGATGTGGCCTCGCTGATCCCCGGGTTCACGGTGGCCATCATCAGCAACCTGCGGCTGAACCGCGACCTGGACCTGCGGTTTTTACCGGGCATGTCGTTCGGGGAGCGGAAACTGAGATACAACAAGCCCGTGGTCACGAAGAACGAGCTGCCTCCGTTTGAAAACTACCGGTATTCCATCAAGTCCACCTTCCTGGATTTTCCGTTGCTGCTGAAATACAAGGCCAACCGGATCAACAACGGGCGGCCCTATGTGATTGCGGGGGGCGCCATGCGGATCGATATTTCCAAGGCCGCGTCCGACGATCTCGTCGGGCTTACCCGCACCGGCTTTTATGCGGAGCTGGGCGGCGGCTGGGACACCTACCTCCAGTTTTTCAGGCTGTCGGTGGAGGCCAAGGTGAGCCTGGGGCTGAACGACCAGCTGGGCCCCGGGCCCGACAACACACAGCGGCATTATTACACCGACGCCTTACGGTCGCTGCGTTCCAATCTTTTCACCCTTTCGTTTCATTTTGAATAGAGGCGTGTGGCGCGGATGGCGCAGCCTGCCGGGAGGGTATTTCTGCCTCAGCGGGGCTGCAACGGGGAACCCCTCCGCCTGAACTCGGAACAGGCGATGGCCGCGGCCGCCGACACATTCAGCGATTCGTTCTGCAAACCCGGCGGTCCGAACCGGGGAATGGTGAGCCGGTGCGAAACCAGCGGCCACAGGTCGCTGCCGATGCCTTTTCCTTCGTTGCCCAGGAGCAGCACCCCATGGGGCGTGAGGGGGGCGGCGTAGAGGTTTTCTCCCTCCAGGAAGGTTCCGTAGACCGGGATCTCATGTGCGTGGCAGTCCCGCAGGAAGGGGGCGAGGGGCCTGTAGTGCACCCGGACGGCGGCGATGGCGCCCATGGTGGCCTGTACCGCCTTGGGGTTGTAAATGTCGGCGGTGCCTGGTGAGCAGACCACGTCGGAAATGCCGAACCAGCCGGCAAGCCGGATGATGGTTCCCAGGTTGCCGGGATCCTGGAGATTGTCGAGGCATAGCAGCAGCTCCTCCGATCCGGCGCCGGCGGGCAGCCTGGTGTCGGGAATGCGGCAGAGCGCCAGGCATTCCTGCGGGGTCCGCTGCAGGCTTGCCCGCTCCAGGAAGTCGCGGCCGGCGGCGATGACCTCCGGAATGCCGGCCCCGTAGCCCGTACGCTCCAGGAAAGCCGGCGCGGCCGCCAGCAGCTCCACTTCCGCACCGGCCTCCAGCAAAGCGGACACCAGCCGGTTTCCCTCGGCGACGAACAACCCGTGCAGATCGCGGTATTTCTTATGCTCCAGCGACCGTATCAGTTTTATTCTGCCCGCATGCAACATGGGAATGTTTTTTTAAAGATAACCCGCAAAAGGGAGACTCCGCACAAAACAGATCATTATTTTTGCAGGGAACCTACAGCCGGGATGAGAATACAAGGAGCAAGCGGATGCCTGATGGCGGCCCTCCTGGCCGGGATGCTGCTGGGATCGTGCGTCAGCACACGGTATGTTCCGGAAGGGGAGCTTTTGCTGCGCAAGGTAAAGGTCGATCTCGACAACAAGGAGATCAACCGGGATGAGCTGGACTCCTATATCCGGCAGCGCGACAACACCCGGATCCTGGGGTTCCTGAAATTCCACCTCTGGCTTTATAATCTTTCTTCGCCCGGGAAGGAGGAGAGCTGGCTGAAACGGGCCGGCGAACCGCCCCAGGTCTACAACGAAGGGCTGGCCATCCAGTCGCGCGACCAGATTCTCCAATATCTTCATAACAAGGGTTATTATGCCGGCAGGGTGAGCTACCATTCCCGCGAGCAGGAAAACCGCCGGAAGACCGACCTGGAATACCGGGTAACCACGGGGGAGGCCTATGCCATCGGCAGCACCCGTCATGCGATCGGCCGCCCGGAACTGCGGAGGCTTTACGAAGAGGGCTACAAACCCCGCTATTTCAGGGAGGGGAGCCGGTTTGACCTGGATTTGCTCGACCGGGAGCGCGACAACATGACCGCCTATTTCAAGAACCAGGGGTATTATCTGTTCGGGAAGCCGGCCCTTTTCTTCGAAGCCGACACCATCTTACGTCAGGGAGAGGCCGCCCTGACCCTGTTTATGGAGCTGCCGCCGGCGGCGGCCCCCGATTCGGCCCGTATTTTCAGCCCTTTCAAGCTTGACCGCTTCATCTTTGACCTGCACCAGGGGGCAGGAGGCCAGGTTGCCGATACCCTGAGAAGCGGCCGCTACAGTTTTCTCTATGCCGGGAAGATGCCCTACCATCCCGCCCTTTTCATGCGGTTGAACAAGATGGCCGAAGCCAGCCATTACCACCAGGGAAACGCTGAGAACACTTTCACCGCCCTTAACCGGCTGCGGCAATTCCGCTTTATCAACATCGGTTTCGTGGAGAAGCCTTCGGCCGCAACCGACAGCCTGCTGCTGGACTGCACCGTCGGGCTTTCCCCTCTCGACAGACAGTCGGCCTCGTTCGACATTGAAGGCACCAACACCAGCGGTAACCTGGGCATCGCCGGTAACCTGAATTACCTGCAGCGCAACCTTTTCCGGGGGGCCGAGATGCTGAACCTGAAGCTGCGGGGAGCCATGGAGCGGCAACAGGCCATTGTCAGCAACCAGGCCCTCGACTTCAACACCCGGGAGCTGGGCATCGAAGCCTCCCTTACGGTTCCCCGGCTGATCGGCCCGGGCGGCTTTTTCCCCTCCTTCGGCAATGCGCTGCCCAAAACCGTCTTCACCCTGGGCTACAATTACCAGAAAAGGCCCGATTACACCCGCACCATCTCCACCATGCGGCTGGGATACGACTGGATGACCTCCGAATATCGCTCCCACACCTGGAACATCATCGATTTCAACATGGTGAACCTGTCGCGTTTCGACCCTGCATTCATCAATTCGATTTACGACCTTTACATCCGGGAGAGTTTCACCGACCATCTGATCCTGGCCGCCAACTACCAGTTTGTCTATAATACGCAGCCCATGCAGAAGAAGGAGAGCTATTCCTATCTGAAGTTCACGGCCGAGTCGTCGGGCAACCTGCTGAATCTGATATCGGTGGCGACGGGAGCCGACAAGGTGTCGGCACCCGACAGTGCGGGGCTCCGGCCGGGTTCCTGGTACCGGCTTTTCGAAACCCGGTACGCCCAGTATGTAAGGGGCGATGTGGAATTCCGGAAGGGCTACATGCTCGACAAGTACAATGCGGTGGTGGGGCGGTTGTTTTTCGGCATCGGGGTTCCCTACGGGAATTTCGATGTGCTGCCTTTCGAGAAGAAGTATTTCACCGGCGGCGCCAACGGCATCCGGGGCTGGCAGGTACGCTCCCTGGGGCCGGGCACCTACCGGGCGCCCGTGGGCTCCTATCCCAACCAGTCGGGCGATATCAAGCTGGAAGCCAACCTGGAATACCGGTTCAAGCTGGTCAGCTACCTGGAGGGAGCCTTCTTTGTGGATGCGGGAAATATATGGGCCATCAACGAAAAGGACAACCGCCCGGGGGCTCAGTTCAGGCCCGGCCGCTTTTACCGCCAGCTGGCCCTGGGCACCGGCACCGGCTTCCGCTTCGATTTCACCTATTTCATCTTCCGTCTCGACCTGGGGATGAAGGTGCGTGACCCGGCGCAGGAGGAACACAAGGGCTGGATCACCGGCATGCGGAAGCTCACGGGCGACGACTTCAACCTTTCGTTTGCCATCGGCTATCCTTTCTGACGGCTGGCTAAAGGTGTGGATTCAATTTTTTATGCCCTTCGGGCCCGCCAGAATGGCCGGAAAATGATAGATTCGCAGGAGAGTTAAGGGCGACGGATCCCGTCTGCCGGAAACGGAGAGAAAGGGGCAGCAGACTGCCGCGACGTGAATCAGGAGCCGGCCGCGGTATCGGGGTCCGGAGGGAAACCCGCCCCGACAACCGGGCGCACCGGCAGGAGCGGATAGCGGCACTGTATGCCCGGGAGCTGGCAGCAAGAACGTGTAATCAACAGAAAAGGGGTGAAAAAATTACAACTGAGACGTGAGTCGTTTGCCACCAAGTTCGGCGTGGTGGCGGCCACTGCCGGGTCGGCCGTGGGACTGGGCAACATCTGGCGGTTTCCATACATGGCCGGTGAAAACGGGGGTGCCGCCTTTATCCTGGTGTACCTGCTCTTTGTGTTCGCCTTTGGCATTCCGGTAATGCTTTCCGAGTTCATCATCGGCCGTTCGGCCCGCAAAAACCCTTATGGCGCCTTCCGCATGCTGGCGCCCGGCAAACCGTGGTACCTCATCGGCCTGATGGGAATCGCAGCCGCCTTTATGATCCTGGCCTTTTACACCACCGTAGCCGGCTGGACCCTTGAATACCTCTACCAGTCGCTGATCGGGGGGCTCGCAGGCCAGAACGGGGACGGACTCGCCTCCATGTTCGACAGCTTCCGGAGCGACACCCTGCGTCCGGTGCTCTGGTTCTTTCTCTTCATGGGCATGACGGCAGCCATCAACTTCTTCGGGGTCAAAAAGGGGATTGAAAAAACCACCGTCATCATGATGCCCCTGCTGTTTCTGATCCTTCTGGTGCTGTGCATCCGTTCCCTGACCCTGCCGGGCTCGGGCGAGGGGCTCCGGTTTCTCTTCCATCCCGACATTTCAAGGATCACCCCCTCTGTCATCCTGGCGGCCCTGGGACAGGTCTTTTTCTCGATGAGCGTCGGAATGGGAACCCTGATCACCTATGCCTCCTATTTCCCCGCCAAAGACAACCTGTCGGGCACGTCGGTCTCGGTGTCGGTTACCGATACCCTGGTTGCCATCCTTGCCGGGGTGGTGATCTTCCCGGCGGCCTTTTCCTTCCAGGTTTCGCCCGACCAGGGACCGGGACTGGTATTCATCACCCTGCCGCTGATCTTCGGGCAGATGGCCGGGGGTACCTTTTTCGCCGCCCTGTTTTTCATTTTGCTGGGACTGGCGGCCCTGACCTCCACCATCTCCGTGCTGGAGGTCATCGTCACCTTTTTTATCGAAGAGCTCAACCTGAACCGCAAAACCGCCACCTGGACCGCTTCGGCGGCGGTTTCGCTGCTCGGGCTCCTCTGCGCCCTTTCATGGAATGATGCGCTCCGCGGCCTCCGTCTGTTCGGGAAAAACCTCTTCGAACTGCTCGATTTCACCTCCGCCAACATCCTGCTTCCGGTTGGGGGTTTTTTCATCGTCCTTTTTGTGGCCTGGTTTTATTCACGCAAAAAAATCCGCGCCGAGCTTTCCAACCACGGAACCCTCAAAGCCCGCTATATCCCGCTTTATCTGTTCATCATCCGGTTCATCGCCCCCATCGGGCTGGCCATCATCTTCCTGAATGGCGTTGGCCTGATCAGGCTCTGAAGCGCAGCAGGAGGAGCCTTTTTGCCGTTGAAATTTGCCATTCCGCCCTTTTTTTGCTAACTTTATTCTGAGAAGAGCGGACGCTGGCAGGGAAACCCCTCCCGGCACCTGTTCCTATGCCTGGTGCAAGCCACAGGAAGGAGCGGAGTATGAAAAAGGGGGAATTCAAAGAGCTGGTAAAGGATTATTTCACCTTCACCCGGCAGGAAAGAACCGGCATGCTGGTGCTGGGCGGGGTGTTGCTGTTTTCGATGCTGCTGTACCATGTGGCAGGGTGGCTGGTGGTGCAGAGGTCCGCCGATCCTTCCGGGGCGGACGATTTCCTGGAAAGTCTGAAGGAGCTGGAGGCGATGCGGAAGGAGGGCCAAGGCCGTCTGTTTGCCTTTGATCCCAACACCGTTTCCGCCGAGGCCCTTGATTCGCTTGCCATACCGCGGGCGCTGCGTTCCAACCTGCTGCGTTACCGTGAAAAGGGGGGCCGGTTCCGCAAACCGGAGGAGCTGCGCAAGCTTTATGGTATGAACGACTCCCTTTTTGCATTGCTCTCCCCCTACATCCGGTTGGAGGAGACACCCCGGCCAGGCCGTGAAGTGCGCGTCGGGCAGGCAAATCCGGCGCGGTTCTTCTTCAGCCCTGCCACGGTTACCGGGGAGGAGCTCACCCGGTTGGGCTTCAATGCCTACCAGCGTCAGAACCTGCTGAAATACCGGGACAGGGGAGGGACCTTTCGACGGAAAACCGACCTGCTGAAGATTTACGGCATCGATTCGGCTTTCTACCGGGAGGTAGAGCCCTGGGTCGCCATGGAGGAGGAAAGGGCAGCGGAAGCCCCGGTGAAGGAGGCGGAAGCTGCGCCATCCCTGGTGGAAATCAACAGTGCCGATTCGGCACAGCTGGTGGCCCTGCCTGGCATCGGCCCCTCCTTTGCAGGGCGGATCATCCGCTATCGCAGCCTGCTGGGGGGATATTATGATCCCAGCCAGCTCCTGGAGGTCTATGGCATGACTGCCGGCCATCTGGCGCGGTTCGGGCGCCTCATCACGGTCGATACGGGCCGTTTGCAGCCATTGCGGCTCAATTTTGCCGGAGAAGGGAAGCTCGGCCGCCATCCCTATATCAGCGACGGCCAGGCCGAATCCATTGTTGCCATCCGTTCGAAAGAGGGACCTTTCGACTCGCCTGCCCGGCTGCTGGAGCTCAAAGTGTTCAGCGACAGTTCCTACCGGAAGATCAGGCCTTACCTGACCTGCCGCTGATTTTTAGAATCATTAACCTTTGGCGGCTTCCTAAACCGAAAAATTTTCTTTATTTTTGATAAGGAATGAATATTTTATATTTTTGCGCCTCATTCATAAAACGAAAAAGAAAAGCATGATCATCATTCCGGTAAAAGAAGGGGAAAACATCGAAAGGGCCCTGAAAAGGTTCAAGAGGAAGTTTGAAAAGACGGGTGTTATCAAAGAGTTAAGGGAAAGGCAGATTTTTACGAAACCATCGGTCAGGAGGCGGGCTGAACTGAAAAAAGCGGTGTACATCCAGGGTTTGCAGCGGCAGGAAGAATAATCCGCTGAAGGTGGTTCCTGCCGGTGGAGTGGCGATTTTCATGGATTATCAGGAATCTTTCATCAGTTACCTCCGGTTTGAGAGGCGTTGTGCTTCGCACACCGTGGTAGCCTATAAGCAGGACCTTCAGCAGTTTGTGCAGTTTTGCATCCGGGAACGGGGCCTTTTTGATGCCGGGGCGGTAGACCGGAAGCTTGTCCGCGCATGGGTGGTTCATCTGGTAGGCAGCCACCTGTGTCCGCGCACGGTGCAGCGGAAGGTTTCGGCACTCAAAGCCTTCTACCGCTACCTCATGAAAATGGAAATCCTTGATTCCAGCCCCCTCTACAACCTGCCCCTCCCCAAGGTCCGGAAAAGGCTGCCCCGGTTTGTGGAGGAGAAGAGTCTCCATCACCTGCTCGACGATGGTCTGTTTCCGGAAGATTTCGGCGGGGAGCGTGACAAACTGGTGATCGCGCTTTTGTACGGTACCGGAATCCGGTTGCAGGAGTTGCTTACCCTGACCGACAGCCAGCTCGACCTGGTGCGGCATCAGATCAAGGTGACGGGCAAGCGGAACAAACAGCGTATCGTTCCCTTTTCCCGGAGTCTGAAGCCGCAGATTGAAAGCTATCTTCGCCACCGGGACGAACGGTTCGGGGGAGGGGCGACCCTGGTAGTCACCGACAGCGGCAATCCGGCCTACGAAAAGCTGGTCTACCGGATTGTCACCCGGTACCTCGGTCAGGTAACCCGGCTGGACAAGCGGAGCCCCCACATCCTGCGGCATACCTACGCCACCCATCTGCTGAACAAGGGAGCCGACCTGAACGCGGTGAAAGAGTTGCTGGGCCATGCCAGCCTGGCCGCCACCGAAGTTTATACACACATCACCTTTGAAAAGCTACATACCATTTATCAACAAGCCCATCCGAGGGGTTAAAATGAAAGATTATGAATATCAAGGTTAATTCCGTTCACTTCACCGCCGATCAGAAGCTGATCGACTTCATCAACCGGAAAGTGTCAAAAATGGATACTTTCTTTGACGGGATCATTGGTGCCGAAGTCTTGCTCAGGGTAGACAAACCGGAAACCAACAACAACAAAATCTCTGAGATCAGGCTTTCAATACCCTCGACATCCGAATACCTTTTTGCCAAGAAGCAGGCCGATACGTTTGAAGAGGCCACCGATCTGGCCGTGGAGGCCATCCGCCGCCAGCTGAAGAGGCATAAGGAGAAACTCCGTGAAAAATAATGGGCTGATTCACAACATAAGGTTGTGAAATTCTGAAAATAGTACTATTTTTGCATTCCTTTTTCAAACGAGAATCCGGTTGTTGGTATGCGGGAGGGGTATCCGGAGCGGGAAGGGTGTGGAAGGAAGGATGTTAGGAGTAGGAAGCCTTCTGCTGCCGGTATGCCGGGGAAAGAGAATATTTCGTTAAAAAAGGAGAGCAGGGGGTAGGTTCTTTTATATTTTTAATAACTTTGCACGGTTTTTTTTCAGACCATGCGGGAGTAGCTCAGTCGATAGAGCATCAGCCTTCCAAGCTGAGGGTCGCGGGTTTGAGTCCCGTTTCCCGCTCACGGCCGGCCTCCCGTTTTGGAAGGCCGGCGGAAAGCCGAAGTAGCTCAGGGGTAGAGCGCATCCTTGGTAAGGATGAGGTCACGAGTTCAATTCTCGTTTTCGGCTCCATGATTTTAATAAGAAACAACAATTGAATTATGGCTAAAGAACATTTTAAGAGGGACAAGGAACATGTCAACATTGGCACGATCGGGCATGTTGACCATGGCAAGACGACCTTGACGGCCGCCATCACGATGGTATTGGCCAAGAAAGGCCTTTCTGAGATCAAGACCTTTGATGCGATCGACAACGCGCCGGAGGAGAAGGAGCGTGGGATCACCATCAACACGGCCCACGTTGAATATTCGACCGAGACGCGTCACTATGCGCACGTTGACTGTCCGGGTCACGCCGACTATGTGAAGAACATGGTGACGGGTGCCGCCCAGATGGACGGCGCCATTCTGGTGTGCGCCGCCACCGACGGTCCGATGCCCCAGACCCGCGAACACATCCTTCTGGCCCGCCAGGTGAACGTGCCGCGTATTGTGGTGTTCATGAACAAGGTCGACATGGTGGACGACGAAGAGCTGCTCGAACTGGTTGAGATGGAACTGCGCGACCTGCTGACCTTTTACAAGTTCGACGGTGACAATTCGCCGGTGATCCGCGGGTCGGCCCTGGGTGCCATGAACGGCGAAGCCAAATGGGAAGAAAAGGTGATGGAACTGATGAATGCCGTGGATACGTGGATTCCGCTGCCTCCGCGCGACAAGGACAAGCCCTTTCTGATGCCTGTGGAAGATGTCTTTTCGATCACCGGCCGCGGCACCGTTGCCACGGGCCGTATCGAAACCGGCCTTGTTCACACCGGCGACGAACTGCAGATCATCGGTCTTGGTGCCGAAGGGCGCAAAACCGTCTGCACGGGTGTCGAAATGTTCCGTAAGATCCTCGATGACGGTCAGGCCGGCGATAATGTGGGGTTGTTGCTCCGCGGCGTTGACAAAAAAGAGATCAAACGCGGGATGATTCTGGCGAAACCCAACAGCATCAAGCCGCACACCCGCTTCAAAGCCGAAATCTACGTGCTGAAGAAAGAAGAGGGTGGGCGTCATACCCCGTTCCACAACAAGTACCGGCCCCAGTTCTACCTGCGGACCCTCGACGTCACCGGTGAGATCCATCTCCCCGAAGGACGCGAAATGGTGATGCCCGGCGACAACGTGTCGATCGAAGTGGAACTGATCTACCCGGTTGCTCTGAACGTGGGGCTCCAGTTCGCCATCCGCGAAGGAGGCCGTACCGTAGGCGCCGGTCAGGTGACCGAAATAGTACAATAACAGCGGGGTTCACCCCTCTGAGACCGACAGGCAGAGGTTGTCTCAAAGGGTCCTGGCCAAAACAGCCAACAGGAAATACAATGAAAAACCATCAAAACGGGCAGGAAAAAGCTTTTTGCCCGTTTTTGAATCCATTGTACCTTCCGGGGTCTGCAGGATACACACCTTTGAGACATCCTCTTTTTCCGGATGCCGCTCACCACGGGAGCCGCTGATGTAAGTTCGACCCTTGCCATCCGGACCAAACAGGATTGCTATGTTCAAGAAAATTAAAGAGTATGTCAGGGAGGCCTACGACGAACTGGTCCACAAGGTGACCTGGCCCTCCTGGAAAGAGCTGCAGAGCAGCGCTTTGGTAGTAATGGTTGCTTCCTTTATTATAGCACTCGTAATTTTTGTTATGGACATCTCGTTCGAGAACATAATGAAAGTTATCTATGGCTTGTTTTATTAATTGAAAACCGGGAGATTCCATGAGCGATCAGACAATGAAATGGTATGTCCTTCGCGCTATCGGCGGGAAAGAGAAGAAGGTGAAGGAATACGTGGAGAATGAAATCGCCAAAGGGTATCTCCGGGGTTTTGTGACACAGGTTCTGATCCCGACGGAAAAAGTCTATCAGATCCGCAACGGTAAAAAGATCAGCAAGGAACGGAACTTCTACCCCGGGTATGTGCTCATCGAGGCCATGCTGGTGGGCGAAGTGGTCCACATCCTGAGGAACATCCCCAATGTCATCGGCTTTCTGGGCGAGACAAAGGGGGGAGACCCGGTGCCCCTCCGTCAGAACGAGGTGAACCGGATCCTGGGGAAGGTCGACGAACTTGCAGATACCGGCGAGGAGCTGAATGTCCCGTTTGTGATCGGCGAAACCGTAAAGGTGATCGACGGACCGTTCAACGGCTTTAACGGAACCATTGAGGTAATCAATGAGGAAAAGAAAAAGCTGCAGGTGATGGTGAAGATCTTTGGTAGAAAAACTCCTTTGGAGCTGAGCTTCATGCAGGTCGAGAAGGAGTAGAAACGCTCTAAATTTTTGCTATGGCGAAAGAAATTACAGGATTAATCAAGTTACAGATCAAAGGGGGTGCTGCCAATCCATCACCTCCGGTGGGGCCCGCGCTGGGATCCAAGGGGGTTAATATCATGCAGTTTTGCAAGCTGTTTAACGCGAGGACCCAGGACCAGGCGGGAAAGGTGCTTCCCGTGGTGATAACAGTTTATGCGGACAAATCGTTTGATTTCATTGTCAAACAACCTCCCGTGGCCATCCAGCTGATGGAAGCTTCCAAAGTCAAGTCCGGGTCGGCAGAACCCAACCTCAAAAAGATCGGATCGGTCTCCTGGGAACAGGTGAGGCAGATAGCCGAATCGAAAATGAGCGACCTGAACTGCTTTACCGTTGAAGCTGCCATGCAGATGGTGGCAGGCACTGCCAGAAGCATGGGGATTACCGTCGAAGGTCCCTCACCGTTCAATCATTAATTAAATCATTTGCGATGGGCAGAGTTACAAAGAATAAGAAAACTGCACTTGGAAAGTTCGACAAGACGAAGATCTATACCATCGATGAGGCGTCCAAACTGGTAAAAGAGATCACCTATACCAAATTCGACGCTTCGGTGGATATTGATATCCGTTTGGGGGTGGATCCAAGGAAAGCAAACCAGATGGTGAGAGGGGTGGTCACCTTGCCCCATGGCACCGGCAAGGAGGTCAGGGTTCTGGCCCTGGTCACTTCCGACAAGGAACAGGAAGCCAGCGAAGCAGGGGCCGATTTTGTGGGTCTTGAGGAGTATATCGAGAAGATCAGGGGAGGATGGACCGATGTGGATGTGATCATCACGATGCCCCCGGTAATGGGAAAAATCGGCGCTCTGGGCCGTATCCTCGGCCCCCGCGGACTGATGCCCAACCCCAAAAGCGGTACGGTGACCATGGATATCGGAAAGGCGGTTCGCGAAGTGAAACAGGGGAAGATAGACTTCAAGGTGGATAAGTTCGGCATCGTCCACAGCTCCATCGGAAAGGTCTCCTTCACCCCCGACAAACTCACGGACAATGCCCGTGAATTCGTGAACATGATCATCAAGCTCAAGCCGGTGGCGGCCAAGGGGACCTACCTCAAAAGCATCTACCTCTCCAGCACCATGAGCCCCGGAATTCAAGTTGAACCCAAGTCGGTAGCCGACTAAAAATGCGTTGGTATGAAGAGTACTGAAAAACAGGAAATCATCCGGAGTTTGACGGAAAATGTCAAAGGATACAACCATTTTTATCTGACCGACCTGACGGGCCTCGATGCCAAGGGCACCAGTGACCTGAGGAGAATGTGCTTCAAACAGGGGATCAAACTGGTCGTTGTAAAAAATACGCTTCTGCGAAAGGCGCTGGAACAATCCGGCAAGGATGCCTCCGGCCTTTTTGATGTTCTCAAAGGCAACACCTCGGTGATGTTCTGCGATACGGGAAACCAGCCTGCAAAACTGATCAAGGATTTCAAGAAAAGCCACAAAAGCACCCGGCTGAAAGCCGCTTTTGTGGAGGAATCGGTCTATATCGGCGATGATCAGCTCGATGCACTGTTGACCGTCAAGACCAAGAATGAACTGGTCGCCGACCTTGTGGCCTTGCTTCAATCACCCCTGCGCAATGTTATTTCCCAGTTGCAGTCGGGCGGGAATATTATTCACGGTGTGCTGAAAACACTCGGGGAAAGGAATTAATTAACGAAATTTTCAATTATAAATTTAAATACAATGGCAGATTTAAAACAGCTTGCAGCTGAGTTGGTAAACCTGACTGTTAAAGAGGTGAATGAATTGTCGAAGATCCTGAAAGACGAATATGGCATTGAACCTGCCGCTGCGGCCGTGGCCGTGGCCGGCCCGGTGGCCGCCAGCAGTGAACCGGTGGAAGAGGCTGTCCAGACGGAATTCGACGTGATCCTGAAAGCCGGCGGTCTTAGCAAACTGGCCGTGGTGAAACTTGTCAAAGAAATCACCGGCCTGGGATTGAAAGAAGCCAAGGAACTGGTCGATGCAGCCCCGAAAGCAGTGAAGGAAAAAGTTTCCAGGGAAGATGCTGAAGCTTTGAAAGCTCAGTTGGAAGAGGCCGGCGCTGAAGTCGAAGTGAAATAAGCCCGTCCCCTCTCCCCGGATGATGAGGCTATCTCAAAAATCGAAATTCGTATAACCACATCCTGTACCCTGGTTATGCGAAGGACACAAAAAACTGAAATCCAATGGTTTAATTAATTGTGTTCTTTGTAGGTTCTTCATGGGCTGTGGTTTACCGTTTTTGAGATAGCCTCTTTTTGTATTTGCTTTTTATTTACCTAACCGGTGTAAATGCATGATCATAAATAAGATGAACGAAAGGATCAGTTTTTCTTCCACCCAATCCAGGTACGAATATCCTGACTTCCTTGAAGTTCAGGTAAAATCATTCCAAGAGTTTTTCCAGCTTAAGACCACTCCGGAAAACAGAAAAAACGAAGGCCTCTACAGAGTATTCCAGGAAAACTTCCCCATCAGCGACACGCGCAACAATTTTGTATTAGAGTTTATAGATTACCAGGTCGACCCGCCCCGCTATTCCATTGACGAATGCATCGAACGGGGTCTCACCTTCAGCGTGCCTCTGAAAGCCAAATTAAAACTGTATTGCACCGACCCCGAGCATGAAGATTTTGACACGGTGGTCCAGGATGTATACCTGGGCACCGTTCCCTACATGACCGATAAGGGGACCTTTATCATCAACGGGGCTGAAAGGGTGATCGTCAGTCAGCTGCACCGGTCCCCGGGGGTCTTTTTCGGGCAGAGCATCCATGCCAACGGCTCGAAACTCTATTCAGCCCGGATCATTCCCTTCAAGGGTTCGTGGATCGAGTTTGCCACCGACATCAACAATGTGATGTACGCCTATATTGACCGGAAAAAGAAGCTGCCGGTCACCACCCTGTTGCGGGCCATCGGTTTTGAAGGCGACAAGGACATTCTTGAAATCTTCGATCTTGCCGACGAGATCAAAGTCAGCAAGGCCGCGCTGAAAAAGGTGGTGGGCCGCAAACTGGCCGCGCGGGTGCTCAAGTCGTGGGTGGAAGACTTCGTCGACGAAGATACCGGCGAAGTTGTTTCGATCGAGCGGAACGACGTGATCATCGACCGGGAGACCATACTTTCCGACGACCACATCGACGGGATCATCGATGCCGGTGTCAAAGCCATTCTGCTGCACAAGGAGGACCAGAACCAGCAGGATTTCGCCATCATATACAACACCCTGCAGAAGGATCCCTGTAATTCGGAAAAAGAGGCGGTGCTGCACATTTACCGGCAGCTCCGGAATGCCGAGCCGCCCGATGAGGCCACCGCCAGGGACGTGATCGACAAGCTTTTCTTTTCCGACAAGCGGTACGACCTGGGCGATGTGGGGCGTTACCGGATCAACAAGAAACTGGGGCTCAGCATCGGCATGGAGGTGAGGGTGCTTACCCGGGAGGATATCATCGAGATCATCAAATATCTCATCCAGCTGGTGAATTCCCGCACCGATGTCGACGACATCGACCACCTGAGCAACCGCCGGGTGCGCACTGTCGGGGAGCAGCTGTCGGGTCAGTTCGGCGTGGGGCTGGCCAGGATGGCCCGTACCATCCGTGAGCGCATGAATGTGCGCGACAACGAAGTTTTCACCCCCACCGACCTGATCAATTCAAAGACCCTTTCGTCGGTAATCAACAGTTTTTTCGGCACCAATGCGCTCTCGCAGTTCATGGACCAGACCAATCCCCTGGCCGAGATGACCCATAAACGTCGTATGTCGGCGTTAGGGCCGGGCGGGCTTTCGCGCGACAGGGCCGGCTTTGAGGTCCGCGACGTCCACTATACCCACTACGGCCGGCTATGCCCCATCGAAACCCCGGAAGGTCCCAACATCGGGCTGATCTCTTCGCTCTGTGTCTTTGCCAAGATTACCGACCTGGGCTTTATCAGCACCCCTTACCGGAAGGTGGAAAGCGGGCGGGTGGACCTTACCGACGGGGGAATTGTCTATCTGACCGCCGAGGAGGAGGAGGAGATTGTCATTGCCCAGGCCAGTGCGCCGGTTGACACCGGGGGTTTTTTCAAGCGGCCCAGGGTGAAAGCCCGTCTGAACGGGGATTACCCGTTGATCGAACGGGAGTCGGTGCAGCTGATCGACGTGGGCCCCAACCAGATAGCCTCCGTGGCGGCTTCGCTGATCCCCTTCCTGGAGCACGACGATGCCAACCGTGCCCTCATGGGGTCGAACATGATGCGCCAGGCGGTTCCGCTGCTTTGCCCCGAGGCCCCTATCGTGGGCACGGGGCTGGAAGGCAGGGCCGCCAGCGATTCGCGCATCCTGATCAAGGCCGAAGACCACGGCGTGGTCGAATATGTGGATGCCCGGCAGATCATCATCCGCTACGACATGACCGACGAGGACAAATTCGTGAGTTTTGACCCGGAGCTGGTTACCTACGATCTGCCCAAATTCTCCAAAACCAACCAGGGAACCACCGTAGACCTGAAGCCCATCGTCTCCAAAGGACAGCGGATCCACAAGGGTGAGGTGCTCACCGAAGGATATGCCACCCAGAAGGGGGAACTGGCGCTGGGCCGCAACCTGATGGTGGCCTTCATGCCCTGGCAGGGCTACAATTACGAGGATGCCATCGTGGTCTCCGAGAGGGTTGTCAGCGATGACCTTTTCACCTCCGTCCATGTCGACGAGTACAGTCTGGAGGTGCGCGACACCAAACGGGGCGTTGAGGAATTCACCTCCGACATCCCCAACGTGAGCGAGGATGCCACCCGTAACCTCGACGAAAACGGGCTGATCCGAATCGGGGCCAACGTCAGGCCCGGCGATATCCTGATCGGCAAGATCACCCCCAAGGGGGAAAGCGATCCCTCTCCCGAGGAAAAGCTGCTGCGGGCCATTTTCGGCGACAAAGCCGGCGATGTGAAAGATGCTTCGCTGAAGGCTTCGCCGTCGCTTTACGGGGTGGTCATAGACAAAAAACTCTTCTCGCGGGTCACCAAGGAAAAGAAGGGGAAATTCTCCTCGAAGCCCCAGGTGGACCAGATCGAGCAGCGGTTTGAAAAGGAGGTGACGCAGCTCAAGGTCAAGCTGGAGGAAAAGCTTTTCGAACTTGTTTCGGGGAAGACCTCCCAGGGTGTCAAAGACTACTACGGCACGGAAGTCATACCCAAAGGGGTGAAATTCACCCTGAAGCAGCTTCAGGAGATTGATTATCTGAGCGTGAACCCCGGCAAGTGGACCACCGACAAGGACAAGAACGAGCTGATCTTCCGGCTGGTGAACAACTATATCATGAAGTACAAGGAGGCGGAGGCGGTTTCGCGGCGGGAGCGTTTCAACGTGACCATCGGCGATGAGCTTCCCGCGGGGATTGTTCAACTTGCCAAGGTGTACATTGCCAAGAAGCGGAAGCTGCAGATCGGCGACAAGCTGGCGGGGCGCCACGGGAACAAGGGGATTGTCTCCCGGATTGTCAGGGTGGAAGACATGCCTTACCTGGCCGACGGAACGCCGGTCGACATCGTGCTGAACCCGCTGGGGGTGCCCTCGCGTATGAACCTGGGCCAGATCTATGAAACGGTCCTCGGATGGGCAGGACGGGAACTGGGTCTTACCTTTTCAACCCCCATTTTCGACGGGGCCTCTCTGGAAGAGATCACCGAATATACCAACAGGGCGAGGATTCCCAAGTTCGGGAAGACCGTGCTGTACGACGGGGAGACCGGTGAGCCTTTTGACCAGGCCGCCACTGTCGGCATCATCTATATGATGAAGCTGGGCCATATGGTCGAAGACAAGATGCACGCCCGTTCGATCGGTCCCTACAGCCTGATCACCCAGCAGCCCCTGGGCGGGAAAGCCCAGTTCGGAGGACAGCGTTTCGGGGAAATGGAGGTATGGGCACTCGAAGCCTTCGGCGCTTCCCACATCCTGCAGGAGATCCTTACTGTCAAGTCAGACGACGTGATGGGCAGGGCCAAAGCCTACGAATCGATCGTGAAGGGAGAATCGATGCCGCAACCCGGCATCCCCGAATCCCTCAATGTCCTGCTGCACGAATTGCGCGGCCTCGGTTTAAGCGTCAGAATGGAGTAACCCGCGGACCCCGAACGGCTGGTTCCGGTTGAACGAAAAACCTTATTGAATATGGCTTTCAGAAAAGAAAACAAAGCAAAAAGCAATTTCTCCAAAATATCCATCAGCCTTGCCTCGCCCGAGGAGATCCTCGAACGGTCGAACGGGGAGGTCCTTAAACCCGAAACCATCAATTACCGGACTTACAAACCTGAAAGGGACGGTTTGTTCTGCGAACGGATCTTCGGCCCTGTCAAGGATTATGAATGCCACTGCGGCAAATACAAGCGGATCCGTTACAAGGGGATTGTCTGTGACCGTTGCGGTGTCGAGGTGACCGAGAAAAAGGTGCGCCGGGAAAGGATGGGCCACATCTCGCTGGTGGTGCCCGTTGCCCATATATGGTATTTCAGGTCGCTTCCCAACAAAATAGGCTACCTTCTGGGCCTGCCCACCAAAAAGCTGGATTCCATCATCTATTACGAACGGTATGTGGTGGTGAATCCGGGGATCAAGGCTGCCGACGGCATCAAACCGCTGGATTTTCTTTCCGAGGAGGAATATCTCGACATTCTGGAGAGCCTTCCGAGGGAAAACCAGCATCTTGACGACGAGGATCCCAACAAGTTTGTGGCGAAGATGGGGGCGGAGGCCCTGTATGCCATTCTGGCGAGGCTGAACCTGGATGAATTGTCGTACGATCTGCGCCACAAAGCGGGAAGCGAGACCTCGCAGCAGCGCAAGAACGAAGCCCTTAAAAGGCTGCAGGTGGTAGAGTCGTTCCGGGCCAGCAAAACCCTTAACCGTCCCGAATGGATGATTATCAAGGTGGTGCCCGTGATACCCCCCGATCTGAGGCCTCTGGTGCCCCTCGACGGGGGACGTTTTGCCACCTCCGACCTGAACGATCTTTACCGGCGGGTTATCATCCGCAACAACCGGCTGAAACGGTTGATAGAGATTAAAGCCCCCGAGGTGATCCTGCGCAACGAAAAAAGGATGCTACAGGAGGCGGTCGACTCGCTGTTCGACAATTCACGGAAGGTCAACGCGGTGAAAACCGAGAGCAACAGGGCGTTGAAATCACTGTCGGACAGTCTGAAGGGCAAACAAGGCCGTTTCCGGCAGAATCTATTGGGGAAACGCGTCGACTATTCGGCCCGTTCGGTCATCGTGGTGGGTCCGAAGCTGAAACTGCACGAATGCGGGTTGCCCAAAGAGATGGCGGCCGAACTGTACAAGCCTTTTGTGATCCGTAAACTGATCGACAGAGGGATTGTCAAGACGGTCAAATCGGCCAAGAAGATTGTCGACCGGAAGGATCCGGTGGTATGGGAAATCCTCGAGAACGTGCTGAAGGGCCACCCGGTGATGCTGAACCGGGCGCCCACGCTGCACCGGTTGTCGATTCAGGCTTTCCAGCCTGTGTTGATCGAGGGCAAGGCCATCCAGCTGCATCCTCTGGTATGCACCGGCTTCAACGCCGACTTTGACGGAGACCAGATGGCGGTGCATCTTCCCCTGGGCAATGCGGCCATCCTGGAAGCCCAGCTGCTGATGCTTTCGTCGCACAACCTGCTGAACCCGGCCAACGGAGCTCCCATTACGGTTCCGTCGCAGGACATGGTGCTGGGGTTGTATTACATGACCAAAGCCCGCCCGGGTGCCCGGGGGGAAGGCATGGTGTTCTATTCCCCCGACGAGGTGGTCATCGCCTTCAACGAGGGGGTTGTGGGCATGCATGCCAAAATAAAGGTGAAGGTGGAAGATGTCGACGACAACGGCGACTATTTCCGCCACATCGTCGAAACGACGGTGGGCAGGGTGCTTTTTAACGAAAGCGTGCCCCGGGAAGTGGGCTTCATCAACCAGCTGCTGACAAAAAAATCGCTGCGCGACATCATCTCTTTTGTCTTCAAAAAGGCGGGGAATGCCGCCACCGTGGCTTTTCTCGACTCCATCAAGGACATGGGCTATTACTGGGCCTACCGGGGCGGCCTCTCCTTCAACATCGACGATGCCATCATCCCCGATGACAAAAACGAGATCGTCGAAGAGGGCTATACCGAGGTGGAAGAGGTGATGGCCAACTACAACATGGGAAATATCACCAACAACGAGCGGTACAACGCAGTCATCGACATCTGGACCCATGCCAACGCCAAACTCACCAACTCGGTGATGAAGATCCTCAGCAACGACAAGCAGGGGTTCAATTCGATATACATGATGCTTGATTCGGGGGCCAGGGGGTCGAAAGACCAGATCAGGCAGCTTTGCGGAATGCGAGGGCTGATGGCGAAGCCCCAGAAATCGGGTTCCACGACCTCGCAGATCATTGAGAACCCCATTCTTGCGAATTTCAAGGAGGGTTTGTCGGTGCTTGAGTATTTTATATCGACGCACGGAGCCCGGAAGGGGCTTGCCGACACCGCCCTGAAGACCGCCGACGCCGGTTATCTGACCCGCCGGTTGGTCGATGTGGCCCAGGATGTGATCATCTCCGAGGATGACTGCGGCACCTTGCGCGGGCTGGTGGCTTTCTCGATCAAGAACAACGAGGAGATGGTGGTTTCGCTGTATGACAGGATTCTGGGCCGCACCTCGGTGCATGATATCTACCACCCGCTGAAGGGCGACCTGATCGTAAGAGCGGGCGACGAGATCACCGAAGAGGTGGCCCTGGTCATCGAGAATTCACCCATCGAGAGCGTGGAAATCAGATCGGTGCTGACCTGTGAGTCGGAAACGGGCGTTTGCGCGAAGTGCTACGGCCGCAACCTGGCCAGCGGGAAAAAGGTTCAGAAAGGGGAGGCCGTCGGGGTGATCGCAGCCCAGTCGATCGGTGAACCCGGCACACAGCTGACCCTCCGCACCTTCCACTACGGGGGTATCGCCGGCAATATATCCGCACAGAGCATGGTGGTTTCGAAATACGACGGATATGCCGAGATCGAGGAATTGCGGACGGTTGTTTACGTTGACAAGGAGGGCAACAGCGTCGACGTGGTGGTGAGCCGTCTGGCCGAACTGAAGATCATCGACCGGAACACCAACATCCAGCTCTCCTCGCATCCGATTCCCTACGGTTCGCGGTTGTACATCAAAAACGGCGACACGATAACCCGCGGGCAGCATCTTTGCGAATGGGATCCCTACAACGGGGTTATCATTTCTGAATATGACGGGCAGGTGGAATATGAGAACCTGATCGAAGGGATTACCTACCGGGAAGAGTCGGATGAGCAGACCGGCTACAACGAGAAGGTTATCATTGAGACCAAGGACAAGACCAAGAACCCGGGTATTCAGATTCTGGACGGTACGGGGAACCTGATCCGTTCGTACAACCTGCCGGTGGGGGGTTACCTGTCGGTGAGCAACAAGGAGATGATCCGTGCCGGGCAGGTGCTGGTCAAGATTCCCCGGGCCGCCGGCAAGGCGGGTGACATCACCGGGGGTCTGCCCCGCGTCACCGAATTGTTCGAAGCCCGGAATCCTTCGAACCCCGCCGTGGTGTCCGAAATTGACGGCGAAGTCACCCTGGGCAAGATCAAACGCGGAAACCGCGAAATCGTGGTGACCCCGAAGGCGGGCGAAGTAAAACGCTACCTGGTGCCCCTCTCCAAACAGATTTTGGTGCAGGACAACGACTACATCCGTGCGGGAACCCCTCTTTCCGACGGGGCCATCACACCTTCAGACATCCTGGCCATCAAAGGCCCCACTGCCGTGCAGGAATACATCCTCAACGAAGTGCAGGATGTTTACCGTATGCAGGGGGTGAAAATCAACGACAAGCATTTCGAGGTGATCATCCGGCAGATGATGCGCAAGGTGGAGATCGAAGATCCCGGCCACACGCGGTTTCTGGAGAAACAGGTGGTCGATAAAACCGAATTTTTCCAGGAAAACGACTGGGTGTACAACAAAAAGGTGGTTTCCAATCCCGGCGATGCCGAAGGTTTGAAAGCCGGCCAGATCATCTCGGCCCGGAAGCTGAGGGATGAGAATTCGATTCTGCGCCGGAAAGACAAGCAGTTGATTGAGGCCCAGGATGCGGTTCCCGCCACCTCCAGCCAGATCCTTCAGGGGATCACCCGGGCTGCTTTGCAGACCCGGAGCTGGCTTTCGGCCGCCTCTTTCCAGGAAACCACCAAGGTGCTCAACGAATCGGCCATCATGGGCAAGGTTGATTTTCTCGACGGGCTGAAGGAGAACGTGATCTGCGGCCATCTGATCCCTGCAGGTACCGGCCTCAAGGAATACAAGAATCTGGTGGTGGGCTCCAAAACGGAGTACGACCGCCTGGTCGACCTGAAAGAACCCTTTGAAGAAATAGAATAGTACTGTTTTATGAGCGAAAACAAAGCGCAACCGCAGCAACTGAATATCGAACTGAGCGAAGAGATCGCCCAGGGTATCTATTCCAACCTGGCGGTGATAACCCATTCGAGTTCCGAGTTTGTCCTGGATTTCATCAGGATCATGCCCGGAGTTCCCAAGGCCAACGTCAAATCCCGGATCATTCTGACGCCCGAGCATGTCAAGCGGTTGTTGCTTGCCCTGCAGGACAACCTGAAGAAGTTTGAATCGGTACACGGGCCGGTGCGTATCAGCGGGGGAGGAGATCCCATGGTTCCGCCGATGAGTTTCGGCGGGCCGGCGGCGCAGGCCTGACACTGGTTCCGCCCGGCACTCACGGAACCGCAACTTCGGCAACCCCGGCGGGGAAGCCGGCAACAGACCTGCGGGCCTGCGCCGGCCCCGGCCGCACAGCCGGCGTTGCGGTTTTTTTTTTGTGACAGCCAGGGGGTTGGAAATTCAATTCAAAGGGTAAATTGTTCAAACGGAAACATAAAATACTATAAATCAGACTTATGCAATGCCTTTTGAGGGGTTGCCGGAGAGGGGAAGCTGCTTGCGGAAAGGGGGGCTTCCCCTTTTTTTTTGAAGCGGACGGCGATGTGCGTATATTTGGGGCTGAAAAATGAACAACGGGGAGGTATGGAGGCTTTAAAGATTATCGTGTTGGCCAAGCAGGTTCCCGACACCCGCAATGTAGGCAAGGATGCAATGAAGTCGGACGGGACGGTGAACCGGGCGGCATTGCCGGCCATTTTCAATCCCGAAGATCTGAATGCCCTGGAGCTTGCCCTGCAGGTCAGGGAGCGCATTCCGGGGACGGTGGTGACGGTGCTGACCATGGGGCCCGACCGTGCCGCGGGGATAGTCAGGGAGGCCCTGTTCCGGGGGGCCGACGGGGGTATCCTTCTGAGCGACCGTGCCTTTGCCGGCTCGGATACCCTGGCCACCTCCTATGCTCTGACGCGTGCCATTGACCGGTGGGGGTCCGTGGATCTGGTTATTGCCGGGCGCCAGGCCATTGACGGCGACACCGCCCAGGTGGGGCCTCAGGTGGCCGAAAAGCTGGGGTGGCCTCAGGTAACCTATGTGGAGGAGATACTCTCCCTGGAAGGGGGCCTGCTGACGGCCCGCCGCCGGCTCGAAAGAGGTGTCGAAACAGTAAGCTGCCGCCTGCCCCTGCTGATCACCGTCAACGGCACCGCTCCCGCCTGCCGCCCCCGCAACGCCAGGCTCCTGATGAAATACAAGCATGCCAGGACTCCTTCCGAATGGCAGTCGGCCAACGAAGATTACCTCCATCTGGCCAACAACCGTCCTTACCTCCAGATAACGGAATGGTCGGTGCGTGATATCGAATGCGATCCTGCCCTTCTGGGGCTCGCAGGGTCGCCTACCAAAGTGAAAAAAATTGAAAACGTGGTCCTGCAGGCGCGTGCGTCGCGCAGAATAGCCCCGGAAGACAATGCCATCGATGAACTGGTCAGGGAACTGATCGACAGCCATACCGTCGGATAATCCTTTGCCGTTCAGACTGTTTGTCGCCGGAAGGCGCCCTGCGCCTTTTACGCGGCGGCGGTGCAGCCAACCGCCGGGATCAGGAACCCGCGGGTTTCGCAAAACCGGATACCGGAGGCCATATCAGCCTGCGGACCGCAACCTGGATAATTATGAGCAACCTGTTTGTCTATTGTGAATCGGACGAAGGCGTCGTAGCAGAAGTAAGTCTGGAACTGTTGACCCGGGGCCGCAAGCTGGCCGATCGGCTGGGCTGCAGGCTGGAGGCCGTGGTCGCGGGAACAAACCTGGCGGCTGCCGGCGAACAGCTTTTTCCGTACGGTGTCGACGTGTTGCATGTGGCCGACGATCCCCGGCTGGATCCCTACACCACGCAGCCCCATGCCGCCCTGCTTGTCAGGCTGTTCCGGCAGGAAAAGCCGGCGGTGGCGCTGCTGGGGGCCACTTCCGCCGGCCGCGATCTGGGCCCCCGGGTGTCGTCGGCGCTGCACAGCGGACTCACGGCCGACTGCACCGCGCTTGAAATCGGCGACCATACCGACCCGCGGACAGGAATGAACTACCGGAACCTGCTCTACCAGATCCGGCCTGCTTTCGGCGGAAACATCATCGCCACCATCATCAATCCCGAACACCGTCCCCAGATGGCTACCGTGCGCGAAGGCGTGATGAAAAAGGAGATCCTTAACCCTGCCTGGCGCGGAACGGTGAAACCCCTGCCTGTGGAGGAATGGCTGACCCCCGGTGATTTCCCGGTGACCGTTGTGGAACGGCACCTGGAGAAAAGCAGGGTGCGGCTGAAAGAAGCCCCGGTGGTGGTCGCAGGAGGTTACGGCGTGGGATCGAAAGAGAATTTTGACCTGCTTTACGAACTGGCAGCCCTTTTGGGAGGCGAGGTCGGCGCCTCGCGCGCCGCCGTCGATGCCGGTTTTGCCGGCCATGAACGGCAAATAGGCCAGACAGGCCTCACCGTCAGGCCCAAGCTCTACATCGCCTGCGGCATCTCCGGGCAGATACAGCACCGTGCCGGCATGGACGAAGCCGCCAGGATCATAGCCATCAACAACGATCCCGATGCACCCATCAACGCCATCGCCGATTATGTAATCACCGGCGATGTTTCCGACGTGATTCCCAAACTGATCCGTTCTTTCAAAAAAAACACACGCTAAACCGGAACCGCCTTAATACCCAGCCGCCATGCCTAATTTCTATACCGACAACCCCGACCTCAGGTTCCACCTCACCCATCCTGTCATGGAACGCATCATCCGGATGAAGGAGCGTGATTTTGCCGACAGTGAAAAGTACGACTATGCTCCGGTCGATGTGGAGGATGCGATGGACAGCTACGACCGGATTCTGGAGATTGTGGGAGAGGTATGCGGGGAACTGATTGCTCCCGGTGCGGCGGAGGTCGACAGCGAAGGACCTGCGGTGGTCGACGGTCGTGTGGTCTACGCATCAGGGACCCGGAAGAACCTGGATGCCCTGGTGCAGGCAGGCCTGATGGGGATGGCCCTTCCCCGGGAATACAACGGCCTGAATTTCCCCGGGGTGCCCTATATCATGGCCGCCGATATCGTGTCGCGCGCGGATGCGGGTTTTGTAAACATCTGGGGGCTCCAGGATTGTGCCGAAACCATCCATGAGTTTGCTTCCGCAGAACAAAAAGCCGAATACCTGCCGCAGGTGGCCGCCGGCGCCACCATGGCCATGGACCTCACCGAACCCGATGCAGGCTCCGATTTGCAGGCGGCGCAACTCAAAGCCTCCTGGGACGAAAACAGGGGCTGCTGGCTTCTCAACGGTGTAAAGCGGTTCATCACCAACGGCGATGGCGATATCTCCCTGGTGCTTGCCCGCAGCGAACCGGGTACCAAAGACGGCCGGGGCCTTTCCATGTTCATCCATCACAAGAAAACCGGCGGCGTCACCGTCAGACGCATAGAACATAAAATGGGAATCATCGGCTCTCCCACCTGTGAACTGGTCTTTAAGGATGCTCCCGCCGAGCTGGTGGGAGACCGGAAAATGGGGCTTATTAAATATGTGATGGCCCTGATGAACGGAGCCCGGCTGGGGATTGCCGCCCAATCGGTGGGAATCTCGGAGGCCGCCTACCGCGAAGCCCTCCGGTATGCTTCAGGCAGGATCCAGTTCGGAAAACCGGTCATCCGGTTCCCGGCGGTCTACGAAATGGTGGCTTCCATGAAAGCCAGGCTCGACGCCTCCCGGACCCTGCTGTATGAAACCGCCCGTTTTGTGGACCTTGCCAAAGCCTTCGCCCGGCTTTCGGAAGAGCGGAAACTGGAGGCCGGCGAACGGCAGGAGATGAAAGAATACCAGCGGCTGGCCGATTTTTTCACCCCCCTGGTGAAGGGAATGGCCAGCGAATTCTGTAACCAGATCGCCTACGATGCCGTGCAGGTGCACGGTGGTTCGGGATTTATGAAGGACTACCCCGTGGAACGCATCTACCGCGATGCCAGGATCACCTCTATATACGAAGGCACCACCCAGCTTCAGGTCGTGGCTGCCATCCGGGGGGTGACCACCGGGGCTTTCCTTGCCCGCATCAGGTACTACGAAACCCTGAAAACAGGCCCGGAACTGGCCTCCCTCCGCCGTACGCTGATCATCATGACCGATGATTTCGAACATGCCGTGAGCCATGTCCTGCAGGCGAACGATAGCGAATATGCCGATTTCCACGCACGCCGGATGGTCGAAATGGCAGGCTGGATCATCATGGGTCACCTCCTGGCGCTCGATGCCGACCGCGATAATTCACGCACCGGCAGCGCCCGGATCTTCGTCCGGATGGCCAGGGCCGCGGTCCGCGCCCATGCCGATTTTATCGGAAACTGCTCTCCCGACGACCTGGGCCACTACAAATTTAACCAGGAATAATCCGGCAGACGCCTTCCTTATGTCTCTGTTATCCAGCCTGTTGGTGTTGACAGGGCAGAAGGGTTGGTTTTTAATGGAATAATTCTGATAAAAAAAACGGTTGTTTTTTTGGCGGATGAAAAAAGGTGATTATCTTTGCCACCCCGAAAAAGGTTAAAGAG